>OJAY01000170.1_pt1 | contig 32562 bp, 24 predicted proteins | sample 1590331 | NCBI WGS metagenome assembly OJAY01 (sample SAMN05416835, study PRJEB24817) | seawater metagenome | isolation source: Sea water | place: Canada:Atlantic | collected 2013-07 | reverse complement strand
GTTGTTCCCTTTCAAATAGTGAGAACGCAGAGCAAAAGCCGCTGGGGCATTCCTTATTAACGTGGAATGGTATAACAACAATTTTGCTTTGAGTTCCGTTTTCGACGCATAATAGTTGCTCACCGGATTACCATTAGTCCATGGCTTAACGCATTCGGTTCCTTCATGCTAACAACACAAGATTTTCAGCAAGCAAGATTAACCCGCGATCCGCGATTTGATGGGCGTTTTTTTATTGCGGTCAAATCTACCGGCATCTTTTGCCGTCCTATTTGCCCAGCAAAGCTACCACGTGAAGAAAACGTAGAATACTTTACCTTGGCTCAGCAAGCTATGCTCGCAGGTTACCGCCCTTGTTTACGTTGTCGTCCCGACAGCGCCCCGCATTCTCATGCGTGGAACGGTGTTGATACAACAGTCAATCGAGCACTGACTTTGCTGAGTGAGAACCTACATTTAAGCATGACCTCAATTGCCGAAAAACTCGGCATTAGCGACCGATATCTACGCCAGCTATTTATTCAACACATCGGCCTGAGTCCCAAGCAATATCAAGTGTACGAGCAAATTCTATTTGCCAAACAATTGCTCCAGCATACCCAACTACCGATAGAGCATGTTGCCGATGCCGCGGGCTTCAACGACGCCAGGCGCTTACAATACAATATGCAACGTGTAATGCGTCGCACACCTAAGGAATTACGTATAAAACCGAGCAATGATATGCAACCCATTGTGATCCCGCTGGCTTATCGCCCGCCTTATAATTGGCCGCATTTACGCGACTTCTTGGCACGCCGAGCCATTCTCGGAACAGAATCGATTGAGCAAAACAGCTATGCCCGCAACTTTACCTTAGGGGGCAGCAAGGGGCACTTTCACGCGCTACACCAACCTGACAAAAATCGCTTTCAAGTCACGTTAACCCTTGATGATTTAACGCAGCTCAAGCCCGCATTAAACAATATAAGGCGAATTTTGGACGTAGACGCAGACAGCACCACAATAGATAACCAAATTCAGCAAAGTGGGTTAGATCCCAAACTTATCACCCCAGGTATTCGCATACCGGGAATTTGGGATACCTTTGAAGCGGGCTGCAGAGCCATTCTCGGCCAACAGATATCAGTGACTGCGGCGATTAATTTGGTGACTAAATTGGTTGCCAACTTAGGAGAAACTATACCTGATGAGCTTTCTCAACAGATTGGGCTTACGCATTACTTCCCCGCGCCCGAAGCGGTTGCACATAGTGACCTTAGTTTTCTCGGTATGCCCAATAGTCGACGAGAAACTCTGCGCAGATTTGCTGCATTTTATACTCAGCATCCTGATGCGCCACCGGCTGAGTGGCTTGCCATTAAGGGCATTGGCCCATGGACTATCGCCTATGCAAATCTTCGAGGGCAGTCACACGCAGATATATGGCTAAACAGTGATTTGGTAATTAAAAAGCAGTTAACATTACACGCTATTGACGCAGACAAGGTAAGCCCTTGGCGCAGTTATTTAACCTTTACTCTATGGAGCCAAGCATAATGGCTAAGCGCATACCGATTTACTCGTATTGTGAATATTTATCCACCACCAGTGGCTTACTGAAAATTTGTGCAAATGAGCAAGGTATATCAGCAATTACCTTTGTAATGCAGGAAGATGCGCCTGCAATCGGCAATGCTGTCACGAAAGAAGCTAAACAGCAGCTTAGCGAATATTTTGACCAGCAACGAAAAGCGTTTGATTTGCCGCTAGCGCCTGTGGGAACACAGTTTCAACAAAACGTCTGGCAGCAACTTTGTGCAATACCTTACGGCGAGACATGCAGTTACGCAGACATCGCAAAGCAATTGAATAACCCTAATGCCGTGCGTGCTGTGGGTAGCGCTAATGGTAAAAATCCTATCTCTATCGTCGTGCCGTGTCATAGAGTGATAGGGGCGAACGGCACACTGACCGGTTACGCCGGTGGGCTAACACGCAAAGCCGCTTTGCTAACCCTGGAAAACCCCAATTTCACCGTGCCGACAGGTAAACTAACTACATAAGGAAATGTCATGCAAATACGGGAGTTTTTAAAGTTAGTCTTGCTTGCAAGCATATGGGGCGCCTCATTTATTTTTACGCGAACAGCCACACCTGAATTTGGCCCCATCAGCTTAATTACTCTGCGGGCTGGGCTCGCGAGTCTTATCTTATTGCCATTTGTGTGTAATCGAGCCGCGATTAGGCAGTTAACCCAGCACTGGCGGGGAATATTAGTCGTTGGGTTAACGAACACCGCTATTCCATTTTGCTTATTTAGCTACAGTTTACTGCACATAGGGGCGGGCTATGCCTCGGTTATGAACGCGACAGCACCTATGTTTGGAGCACTCATAGGATGGCTGTGGTTGAAACAACGGCTATCTGGTTTGGCTGTGCTAGGACTGCTAATCGGCTTCATGGGTGTATCGGTTCTCAGCACTGCCCAAGCCGCCGCGTTTGATACGCTCTCTATTTTGCCGACTCTTGCTACTTTGGTCGCTACTGCCCTATATGGCTACGCCGGCTGTTTTACTAAGCAATATCTCAGTGACGTTAAGCCAATGGCACTTGCAGCGGGCAGTTTATTTGCTGCGACGATATGCCTAGTGCCGCTCAATATATGGTTTATGCCAGATACCCTACCATCAGCAAAAAGTTGGGGAGACGCCATCGCCTTAGGTGTTTTATGTACCGCATTAGCGTACTTAATGTATTTTCGCTTAATCGCTAGTGTAGGGCCAAGCAACGCGCTAACCGTCGCTTATCTTATTCCTGCCTTTGGCATTATGTGGGGCATCATATTGTTAAACGAAACATTTACTCCCCTAATGTGGTTAGGGGTGATACTTGTTATTTGTGGTGTGCTGCTCGTCACAGGTGTACTAAAGAGCTTGGCAGACAAGCGCAGGTTGAAGTCCAAACCTGCGCACTGATTAAAATAACAAACTAAACAACCGGTGACTCACTCAGTGTTCTTCAATTAGCTGCAAGCGCACCACGTTGCGCCCTTCGCGCTTAGCAGCAAATAGCGCATCGTCTGCTGCGGCAATCACTTCATTTATCGCCCTTGGGATAGCCGTAAACGACACACCGAAACTGGCCGTCATTTGAATCGACATACTGCCAGTAGTAATGGTCATATTCGCCAACCGGTTACGTACGGTTTCAGCCACATCAACGGCTTCATGTGGACCAGTATTAGGTAACAGTAATAAAAACTCTTCACCGCCCCAGCGCCCAAGCACATCTTGGTCACGTAGCTCTAGCTGCAACATAGACGCGATTTGACGCAGTACAATATCCCCTGCTTTACGCCCATGGGTTTCATTGACCGACTTAAAGTTATCCAAATTGATAAGTACCAAGCTGACAGAGGTCTTTTCGTACATCAGGCCATCAAATGTTAATGACATACTAGCGCGATTAGGAAGTTCAGTTAGCACATCAATCTGACGGGTTTTTTGCATGTCTTTTTTGAAGTAATACAATAAGTTGTAAATAATCAAAAACAGACCAAAAATCAAAACGAGCAAAGTGACAACACTGAATATAAAGCCGCGACTGATTTCCGTTTGGCGAGACTCCAACGGTGTCATCAAATACAAGGTCCAATCGAATGGTTGAATGTTAAGTTCAGCCACTAAAAAGTCAAAACCGTTAATTTTAACGAGCAAATTATTTAAAGAGCCCTGCTGTTGTTCTTCTGACAAATCTTTAAACCAAGGCAAATCCGCTAAATTGGTGAATTGCGAATTAGCCGCGACCAATTTTGGATCAGATGAAAGCGTGATGTTTTTGTCTTGGTCAGCAAAAATGAAGTCATAACCGTAAGTGTCTTTGTAACGGGCGAAAATATCCAAAAAGCTACGCAGGCTTTTACCCACTCCAAAAAAGCCAAGGAAACGCTGGTTATCGTCAAAAACTTTTAAATCAATATAAAAATGGGTGTCTTCCCACTTGCCGATATCGGCTATTTCATTTTGCGCTGAATTTTTATATTTAAAATACCAACTGACATCCCCTTCAATCAGTTCGGTGATCGTGCCATCAGAGTAATACTGGCGTCGGCTTTTTTCGCTCGCAATAAAGAAGTTCATACCAAATTCACGATGCAAGCGCTTGAGGCTCGCAAAAACGGCCTGTTCGTCTATGGTTTGCCCGCCCATCAAGTCTTGCAACTCTTTTGCTTTAACAAGCGTTTCAGAAATATGCAGGGGCTTCATTAATTGTTCGACGATTAATTCGACAGCAGGAGAATGAGACTGTTGCTGGGCACGGCTTTGCTCTGCAACAATTTTTGATACGCTAAAGTGCACCAAAGTCACAATGGATACAACGACAACGACAAAGAGCAGCAAAATACTGCGATGTAAGGTTCTAAAAATATTCACAAACTGCCCTGTATTAAATAAACCAAAAAACTGCTTATTAGCCTGCCCTGTTAGTCATTAACTGTAGCAGCACTAATTATTTGTTCACGTTAAACTAAGTACCTGTTTTTAACCAATTAAAAAACGATTTTGGCAAAACATTAATACAGTAAAACGCACTAAAGACCATATAACCCACCAGCTTAAGCCGAAAAGGTAGTTAAACTTACCCCAAGGTGATCATTATACGCAAGCGTATTAGCAAATCACATTGTACTTTGGTTGCAAAGTAAAATGAGGTCTTTTGAAATCATGGTATTGCTACGTATTACCTAGGCATAATGGATCAAGCGCTGGTAGTTTTATGCTGCATCGGTAAAATACCTCGCATCAATTTAAACACAGGATACAAGATGGCTTTTTCAGTAGTGATACTCGCAGCAGGAAAGGGGACAAGAATGAAGTCCTCTATGCCCAAGGTTTTACACCCAATCGGGGCAAAACCTATGGTTCAACGGATTATTGATACAGTCAATCAACTAGGAGCCCGCAGTATCAACTTAGTTTACGGTCACCAAGCTGAGCAGCTCCAGCAAGCACTGGCCCACAATAAACTGAATTGGTGCTTACAAGCAGAGCAACTTGGTACGGGCCATGCTGTGCAGCAAACCGTAGATTATATTCAAGATGAAGAAGACGTGCTTATTCTTGTGGGGGATGCCCCATTAATAAAAGCCAATACCCTGCATAATCTGTTGCAAACCAAAGTTCAGGCAGATGTTGCCTTGTTAACCGTTGATGTAGCCGACCCAACAGGCATGGGGCGAATTATACGCCAAGGCGAAAATGTAACTGCCATCGTCGAACACAAAGACGCCAGCGACGCCCAGCGACAAATCCGCGAAATAAACACCGGCATGATGGTCTTAAACGGCAAAGATTTAAAACGTTGGCTAGCCAACCTAAACAGCAATAATGCCCAAGGTGAATTTTACCTTACTGATGTAATTGAAATGGCTGCCAACGAAGGCAAAGTCATTAAGGCCGCACAACCTAGCAGTGAAATTGAAGTTGAAGGGATCAACAACCGCAAACAGTTGGCCGCTATCGAGCGGGCTTTTCAGTTTGAACAAGCCGAAGAGTTAATGATGCAAGGCGTGAGTTTATTGGACCCACATCGTTTTGACTTACGCGGCGATCTTATTGTCGGACAAGATATCGTCATTGATGTAAACGTGGTTATCGAAGGCACAGTAAAAATTGGCTCAAATGTCACTATTGGCCCGAACTGTATCTTAAAAGACTGCGAGGTTGCTGATGGTGCAACCATTGAAGCCAACAGTATGCTTGACCAAGCAAGCGTGGGCGAAAACTGCTCGGTTGGCCCTTATGCACGTTTGCGCCCAGGCGCCGTTATGCACGAGAACGCCCGTGTAGGCAACTTTGTAGAAATGAAGAAATCGACGCTGGGTAAAGGTTCAAAAGCCAACCACTTAACCTATTTGGGCGATACCACAGTAGGCGTAGGTGCGAACATCGGAGCCGGCACCATCACCTGTAATTACGATGGCGTAAACAAGTCAAAAACCATAATTGGCGATGGCGCCTTTATCGGCTCAAACAGCGCGCTAGTTGCCCCAGTGCAAATAGGCAATATGGCCACAGTGGGCGCAGGCTCAGTAGTGACCAAAACCGTTGGTGATGAAGAATTAGCAATCGCTAGGGCCAAGCAGCGCAATATGACAGGATGGCAACGCCCTACTAAAGGCGAGTAAACATCGCATGTGAATACAAAAACCTTCGCCCGCGAAGGTTTTTTTATACCTGCGCAGGGTAGCTTAGGGTAAAAAGAAAGGCTTTATCTTTCATTTCGAAACATATATATTTCGTTTCATGCAAAAACGAAACACTCAACAACGTCGACGTGCTATTATCGAGCGCCTTAACATTCACCGTGAAGTCATGGTGGATGAACTTGCCCAATTGTTTTCTACCTCTGAGGTTACTATCCGTAAAGATTTAACCGAACTGGAAAATAACGGCCTGTTGTTGCGAAAGTTTGGCGGGGCTGTTCCCTTGCCGCAAGACGCATCAGAGCTATCCAGTGAGAAGCTTTCAGCACGCAAGATTGCTATTGCCGAGGCCGCCCTGCAATTAATCAAAGATCACAACCGCATCATTATTGATAGCGGTAGCACCACAGCTGCTCTCATTCCCTTGTTAAAAAGTAAGCTTGGTTTGGTCGTCATGACCAACTCTTTGCATGTGGCCAATACCCTGCTAGAAGGGGAAAACGAGCCCAAAGTCATCATGACAGGCGGCACATGGGACCCACAATCCCATGCTTTTCAAGGAAAAATGGCGGAACAAGTATTACGTGCATACAATTTCGACCAAGCATTTATTGGTGCCGCCGGTTTAGATTTAAACAAAGGGACGACTACCTTCAACGAACTAACGCAACTGACACAAGTCATGGCTGAGGTTTCCAGCGAAGTAGTTGTGATGGCGGAATCAGAAAAATTACAACGCAAAATACCCAATGTTGAGCTGCCCTGGCAGGCAATATCAATCTTGGTTACAGACGAATCTATCGCACCAAGCGATAAACAACATATTGAACAACAAGGCGTAAAAGTCATTTGCGCCCAAACTAACCGAATTGGAGCATAACCTATGTGTGGGATTGTTGGCGCGATTGCCGAACGTAACGTAGTCGAAATTTTACTTGAAGGCTTAAAACGTCTCGAATATCGCGGGTATGATTCCGCAGGTGTCGCTTTACTCGACGGCGAAGGCAACTTAACCCGTACCCGTCGTACCGGTAAAGTCAAAGAACTTGCAGATGCTCTGCACACTCACCCATCAAAAGGCAATATTGGCATAGCCCATACTCGCTGGGCAACTCATGGTGGCGTAACCGAAGCTAACGCCCACCCGCATTTTTCCTCTGACCGCATCGCGGTTGTTCACAATGGCATTATTGAGAATTACCAACGCCTGCGCAGCGAACTTGCCGCTAAAGGTTATGGTTTTGACTCAGACACAGATACCGAATCCATTGCCCATCAAGTGCATTACGAAATTGACCAAGGGGCAGATTTACTGCAAGCCGTACATAATGCGGTGAAAAAGTTCGAAGGCGCCTATGGCACAGTCATTATCGATAAAAATGACCCCGAGCGCATGATAGTCGCCCGTTCAGGCAGCCCACTGGTGATTGGCTTTGGTATTGGTGAAAACTTTATCGCCTCAGACCAAATGGCGCTATTGCCGGTAACACGCCGCTTTATGTACCTAGAAGAAGGTGATATAGCAGAAGTTACCCGCACCAACGTAACCGTTTATGACCAAGACGGTCAAATAGTGCAACGCGACATCGTTGAGTCAGATATTGAACACGATGCAGGCGACAAAGCGGGTTATCGTCATTACATGCTAAAAGAAATCCACGAGCAGCCCACTGTTGTGCGCAACTGCTTGCAGGGTCGCTTAGGCGAACATGGTATCAGCCCCAATATTTTCGGTCAGGACGCAGACAGCATTCTCGCCAACATCAAACACGTACAAATCGTTGCCTGTGGCACCAGCTACCACTCAGGTATGACTGCCAAATACTGGTTAGAGCAATACGCCAATGTGTCATGCAACGTTGAAATAGCCTCAGAGTTTCGTTATCGAAAATCCTTTGTTCACCCGAACAGCTTATTAGTCACCATTTCGCAATCCGGTGAAACCGCCGACACGTTAGCTGCTCTTCGCTTAGCAAAAAGTTTAGGTTACAGCTCAAGTCTAACCATTTGCAATGTGCCGGGTTCATCTTTAGTACGCGAGTCAGATCTTGCTTTTATGACGCTAGCGGGTGCAGAAATAGGCGTAGCCTCGACCAAAGCCTTCACCACTCAGCTAACTGGCTTTTTAATGCTAACGCTCGCACTAGGCAAGCACAACGGCATGAGCGAAGCAGATCATAAAGCCATTGTTGACGGCCTACACAGCTTGCCAAGCAAATTAGAGGAAACCTTAAGCCTGACTCAAGGCATCAAAGACTTAGCGGAAGAATTTGCCGACAAGCATCACAGCTTGTTCTTAGGCCGAGGAGATCAGTACCCCATTGCGATGGAAGGCGCTTTAAAGCTCAAAGAGATTTCTTACATTCACGCAGAAGCTTACGCTTCAGGCGAATTAAAGCACGGCCCACTGGCTTTAATTGACGACGAAATGCCCGTCATCGTGGTTGCGCCAAATAACGAGCTGTTAGAAAAACTCAAATCAAACGTAGAAGAAGTGCGTGCCCGCGGCGGCATCATGTATGTATTCGCTGATAAAGAAGCACACTTCCAAAGCGACAACACCATGCGCGTCATCAATGTACCCCATTGCTCAGCGGCTATCGCACCGATTATTTACACCCTACCGCTTCAGCTATTGTCTTACTACGTCGCTATTATTAAAGGCACAGACGTAGACCAACCACGTAACCTAGCCAAGTCAGTAACCGTCGAGTAAGACACTGATTTATAAAAATTTATTGTGCACTCTAATTAAAGTTTGAAACTTAGAATTAAAGTTTGAAACTTAGAATTAAAGTTTGAAACTTGCAATTAAAGTTTGAAACTGGAGATCTAAAAGATCTTTACTTTAAGCCCCAGTAATTGGTTAATCCGGTGACTGGGGTTCAGTGCACATCTGTATTTATTTTCAATTATTAACTAAACGAGGTATAGCAGCTTCATACTCATCCCCAAGATATGTATGTCATTAAATGATTTGCGCTTTGTTTTATTAAGGCCCTACATATCCTCTATTTTAAACTACTGCAAACTCGACCATTAGTGTAATTATGTGATGACGCACCCTTTGTTAATCTCCTGCATGAAATACAGTAGCTTTGATACCCATCGGGATTCTTGGCCGTTATTCTTGCAGAGGTTTTGCCAAATTCTTGAGGATATTTGTGGAGTACATGTTCTTTGCCGTTTGCAACAGAACAGTGAGGACAAGATTTATATTTCTCACCGGTAGTAGTATCTGGCTTACGAATCATCCCATTGGCAAGTTTTTTCCCACAACAAGCGCACGACATATATAAATCTCCTTTAATTTAACTGATTTACTAACGCAATATATTCACAAAATCATCGTCCTGTAGCCGTTCAACTTTATTCGTTATTCAGTCAGTAAATTTAATATGAATATCAACTCTGTCATACTCTACAAAGTCCGAAAACGGCAGGGCATAATCCAAGTATTCTTGCTGTGGAGTCCTATTATTGCTCCATCTCTTATTGTAGTTTGGTGGTATTTTCCTTTCATCTACATGAGTAAGAACCAGTCGTTGTTTGGCTCTCGACACCCCAACAAAAAACGCACAACGATTTTCATTCTGGTCTCCAAAAAATATCTCGTTTTCAATGGCCATGATTATTACAGAGTCAAACTCTAGCCCTTTGCTCTTATGAATGGTTAAAATGCGAACTGCTTGGTCATCTGAAAAACGATTTAAAGCTTTTGGCAAGTCAGGTTCGAGGTATAACAATTCTTCGATACGAGATTTAGTTTCATCTACAACCTCTACTAGTCTACTTTTCGTTTCGTAGTCGGGTGAGAGTGCTGTTAATGTACCTAAACCAATTTTTTTCAAGAAAATCCGTACATAATCCCACCATCCAGTGTATGGGACGCCAAAAGCGGCAGCTATAGCAACGGATTTTTTCTGTTCTTTCATAAAATGGTGGTACTGTTGTTCTGATTTAGTTTGAGCATCATCATCGGTAAACGGAATCAATAGATTCATCAATCGTATCCAAGCCTTCGGCTCTCTTTGACCATAAAGACAAGATAAAAAATCCACTATTAAACGGGCTGCTGGCTCTACAGTGATGTCCTGCATTTGTTGTTCGTTACGGTATGGAATTCCTTTATTTTCAAATGCTGCCATAAGTTGATGCGCATACTGATCAAGCTGTTTCGATACCAAGACTGCAATCTCAGACAAAGGAACTTGTTTCTCTTTTAACCAGTACTCCACTTGTTCGGCAATACGTTTGGCTTCTTCTTCGCAATTGTTGAATTTCCAGCAATAAACCTCGCCCTCTTCACCAACTAGTTGTTCGTCTTTCATAACGGATTTTGGATCAAGAACACGGATAATCTCATTCTGTAATCTGAGTAGGCGGGGTTTTGAGCGGAAATTACGATACATGTTTAGTGGTACAGCATTAAAGTCGACTTGGAACTTGAGAAATATTCCGTCCAATGCTCCTGCCCACCCCATTATCTTTTGCTTTGTGTCGCCTACAGCGGTTAAACGAACGCTTGTTCCTTGAAAGGCTATTTTTACCAGTTCGTATTGAAGATTTGTGCAGTCCTGAAATTCGTCAAGAAAAACGTCGCTGTATGTTTGTCGTATAGCGTTTCTTGCGATTTCAGAACTTTGAAGTATCTGTATTGCTAAAGGGACTAGTTCTTGAAACGTGATTTGTTCTCCAATAACTTTTTGGTTGCCTATTTTATAGATCGGTGGCAACGCATCAGTACCCGTTAGTAGCACTCTAAACCTATCAACTATGCGTTTCGCAAATGCATGAAATGTATAACTGTCGAATCGTGATGCACGGGCTGCTCCACATCTTTTATATATCCGTTCTTTTAAGTTTTTGCTGGCATCTACCTTAAAGGATATTGCTAATATTCGCTTAGGGTATGGACATGTACCAGTTCTGAGAAGAAAATCTGCACGTTGCGCAAGCATTTCCGATTTACCTGCTCCTGGACCTGCTGTTAACCCCAAACACCGATGAGTCTCTGAAGCTGCTCTTTCAGCATTCGGCTCAAGAATTAGTCCATCAGCGGGCTGCCACTCATCTATGGATATCATTCTGGCAATGACTCCAGTTTGGCGATGACAGCATCTGCAAGTCTACTTAATGATGCAGGCATATTTGCCAATAGCTCATCATCACTAAGTTTAGCCATAGCTTCAATATGAGCAGCGGGTTTGCTACCAAGTTTAAAAAGGCGATGATATGTCAAAAATAACTCCTGTTCAGCTTGATTGTATTGCCCTGAACTATGATGACTCTTTCCTAAGACCGCGTTAATTGTTGATTCAGTAGGAGTCTCTCTTTGTACATTATATTCTTGACTATATGAGCGGATCATCGAAAAATCTAAATCTAATGGGCTTGAAAAAAAGACTCCGCGTTTCTCCAACTCACAAAAAATATCTTTAGTACCGTCTTCAAAAAAATGGTGCGTTCTTACCGGAGTAACGTCAGAATTCCAGTTGGCAAGTACAAAAGTTGCAGGTAAGACCTTGCTCACGTCATACTTTTGATGTTGGTCATTAACGTATTTAATTCGTCCCCAACCACCTTGATACCGAGCAACATCTAAATCAAGTAGCGTAATATAAGGGATCTCCAAACCTGCCAATAATCGCCAAAAATGGTTTACGTGTCGTCCTCCAAGCGGGGCAATCGTAACTGCCGATTCATCTATCGGTGCTCCTTTAGCGCTCAAGAGTCTGGGTAATACTATTTCTTCGCTATCCCCTTCACCTAAAACGACTAAACGTGAAAAGTAAATCTCAGGGAAAGCTTGTATCGCCTCCCTAACAAACTTATGTGCCTCGTCGGCTTTATCGGGCAATTGAATCGTTGTTATTTTAGAGCTACGTTTTTCTCCTAATCGCAAATATCGAATAGTTTCGGGTGCAATACGTTTGAGCATTGAAGGAGCATGTGTGGCTATTAATGCTTGAGCATCCTCATGTTCTGTCATTCCAAAGAGTGCTTTTACAATACGACCCAAATAATGAGGCGAAAGACTATTTTCAGGTTCTTCTAATGCGATTAGTGTAAATACAGGTGGACGTAACTTTTCAGGATCAAATGTTTCATCTTCACCAGATAATACCGAACGTCCAATAGCTTGTGAGGAAAGCACCAAAGATAAATATAACATCGATTTTTGACCGTCACTGAGTCTGGAAAAATCGACTAAATTCTCGTCGTGCCCAGGAGAGAATGAAATGGATAAATGACGGAGTAGCGCCTCAATTTCTGATGCAACAAATGTTATTTTAGGATCTGAAAAATATGAACCTTTGTGAACACTAGTCCAAATTTTCTGCAATGAGTTGCTGAAATTATTTACTGAAGGATTATTTGCTAAGCTATTGCTTATTTGATCTGTAAAACCTCTTACTTCTTCTCGTTCATTTTCCCAATTTATGGCACGAAGAAGTCTACCTAGTAGTGCGTTTGTTCCATAGGTTATATGTTCCGACGGATCTCTTCTGGCTGGCAGGTAGTGCACTTGTATGTGATTGCGCTCTGCTCTAGGTACGGTTTGAGGATTGGTAGGTTCATCATTTTCATCAACTTCGAGTATGTATTCAAATTTCTCTTCGATATCACCGTCAATACCCAAGGTAGCAGAAAGCCGATATCGAACCCTAGGAATGCCATCTGGCTCATCAAGTCGCATATGCCCGAAATGAGGCGCTACTGTAGAATTTGCATCGGGTTCTAAAAGTTCTGGAAAACTGAAGTCAGTTTCTATCCATAGTTTTCTTTCTATCTGCTCATCATTTTCGTCATGAGGAACATGAAAGTCAGACTTTTGAATGCGCTTCAACGATGGATCAAACGAAAACATTCTACACAAAGCTTGTAAAGCAGCTGTTTTGCCTGAACCATTTGGGCCGATTAAGTATGTGATGTTCTCTAGTGTCAGTTCTATTGGTACATCCCCGTAGCTCTGAAAATTCAATAAGCGTATTGATTGTAACTTCATAGCTCACCTCGGAATGCTTTTTGGCTAAGTGAAGTGAAGGTGTTTCCACATTCATTAAGTGAGTCATCCAAACGACTGATTAATTCTTGTACTTTCCAATATATAGCCTTAAATTTTTTCTGTAACTCTAGTGGAGGAAAAATAGATTCCGTTGCTTCAAACTTAGCTTTAGAGATGTTTAGCATAGAACCACTCGTTCCTGTGGCTTGCGAAGTTAACCTTTCCTTGAATCTTGGTTGCCGCATTAGGTAATTCACAAATTCAGGCAATAACTCTTTATTAGTTCTTACATTCCAAAGCTTATCTGGCAGGAAAATATTGTTGTAGTCAGATGGAGCGATACACGTTGCTGCAACTAGCTCCCTGGTATTTGCACGACTAAATAGTAGATCTCCTTTTTTGGGAAATTCTAGCTTCTTACCTACTGGAATTTCTTCGTTGTGAATAAACTTGTTTTCTTCAGGCTTGAATTTTCCACTCGTTACCGATGATATTTTTAAAACACCGTACTCATTGCTTTTGCATGGATAACTCTCCCCTTTGGCACTCCAGCCAGATGTAATCGAGGCTATACCGCATGAAATCGGTTTAATTTCCCAGCCCTTCGGATTAGTCACAGGGTCACCAAACATATCGAGGAAGACGGCGCGGAGGAAGTCATCGGCGAGTTGGATGGCTTGCTGGCGTTTGCGGCGGATGGCGTCGGCTTTGTCGAGAATGGCGGCGATGCGTTTTTGTTCAGTTAATGGGGGGAGAGGTATAGGCATTACTGCCGCATCACCTTTTGTTAGTTTGGCTCTAGTAGCTCCCTTTATGTATTTTGAAACATCATACTTTTGTAAAACACGATAAAGAAACCTAAGGTCCAATCCCTCACGAGGCTTCAACACATGCGCATGGTTATTTACCCAGTATTTTCCTTCAGCTATGTAGGCGATATTTCGTTCAGGATTACCAAAGTGACCACCATCTTCGGCAAGAAGAACAAGAGGCTCATCAAACAAGAAGTCATCAATAGTTCCTTGTAAGCCATTAGCGCCATAATAGTTGAAATCGCCTTCAGTTCGATCTGATGACTTTACAGGTTTCCTAAGATTATCAAGAAACTCAACAACTTCACCAAGTGGCTTGGTTGGCCAAGATTGTGAAAAGATTTCTTCTCTTAACAAGCTCAAAGCATTCCCTCCAACTCATTCAGGTCAGCCATAATTTCGCTTTCCAAGGATTTCAGCTTGTTCAAGATCACTTTAGGGTCTTCATATTTCTCTTCTTCGTAAACGACTTCTTTATAGCGATTTATGGATAGGTCATATTTGTTGGCTTGTATATCTTTGGCATCCACCACAAAGGCTTTCTGAGTTTTATCGCCAAAGGCTTGTTCAATCTCTGTTGCTGGCGCATTGCTCATGACTAATTGGCGGTATTGTTTCCATTTTGCTTTGGCATCGGGTAAGTCACTGCCATCGGCACCTTTTAACTCGGTACGTTTATCATCGAGTGAATAGCCATCGGCTTTTAAGTCATAGAACCATACCCTTTCAGTACTGCCGCCTTTGGTGAAAAACAAAATGGCAGTGCTGACCCCTGCATAGGGTTTGAATACACCACTGGGTAAGCTAACAATGCCCTCTAGTTGATTATTATTGATTAACTCTTGGCGCAGTTGTTGGTGAGCTTTTGATGAGCCAAAGAGTACGCCGTCGGGCACAACCACTGCAGCACGGCCACCAAGTTTTAGTTGCCTAAGGATTGAGGCAACAAACAACAGTTCGGTCTTTTTGGTTTTGACCATGTCGAGTACTTTGGGGTTGGTATTGCTTTCGTCTATCGCGCCTTTAAATGGCGGGTTGGCCAATATTACATCGAAGAAGTCTTGTTCTTGTGCTGGGTAGTTTTCTTTTATGGATTTGTTCAATGAGTCTTGATAGAGAATATTTGCTCCGTTGACACCATGCAAAGTCATGTTCATGCTCGATACGCGCAGCATGGTGGTATCAAAATCAAACCCCCAGAACATTTCGGTATTGATATGCTCACGATAAGGTTCAAGCAAGTCACCTGTATAGTGCTTAATACCTTCTTCGTCCTCTAAGATGCCTGCTTCACTTGAGTGAACACGATTCAAATACTCCATGCTGCGAGCCAAGAACCCGGCTGTACCACAAGCGGGGTCACAGATACGTTCGTTAGGTTGAGGGTCGGTCATTTCAATCATGGCATCGATGATGTGGCGCGGGGTTCTGAACTGGCCATTGATGCCTGCGGTAGTCAATTTACTGAGTAAATATTCGTAAATATCGCCTTTAACATCACTTTTAGTTAGAGGTAAATCATCGACCATTTCAATTGCTGATACCAATACTGACTCATTCTTAATTTCTAAGTCGGCATCTTGCATGTATTCGCCGATGTTACCTAAGGCTTGTACTGTTGTACCTTCGTCGGCTAAACCCTCTTGCTCTGATACTTCTCCTAGCTTGGCAAAGTATGGGTACACATTGGTTTTAAGATGTTTATGTAGTTCAACACCACTTAAATTTTTGAAGTTCTTCCAGCGTAATAACTGGCCTTCTGATGAATCTGGAAACAAGCGCGAAAATGACTTACCTGTGCGATTGGCTTTGCGCTCAGCCACTTCTTCTTGCATGTCCAGCATACGAGCAAACATCAAGTAACTGATTTGTTCGATAACAGTTAAAGGGTTTGTGATGCCCCCCGTCCAAAACTTTTCCCAAAGTCGGTCGATATTGTTCTTAATTGGTCCTGTTAGCATTTAAATCTTCTCTTTAATAAGTTTATGTTTATTCGTTTTATATCTGTTCACGCGACTATTCATTAGGTCGCGATGGCTCGCTGTCCCTGACAAAAGGCTTGAGTAGAGTTACCAAATCATTGATTGACTCCTGCCCAAAAACACCATCAATACCTTCGTGTGACAATGCAGTAAAAGGCGCATCGTACAGGGTTTCGAGTAATATTGAGCCGTGCTGTGCTATGTAATTTTTCAATAGGTTCATAAACTGAACTTGTTGTGCGGTCAAATTGGGGTGAGCATGTAAAAAAGTCTTAAAATGCGATTCTACTGCTTGGGCGTCTAACCCCACCAGTTCACGTAATGTCAACTGAAGTTGTTGCGCCGTTCGACCATAAAAGTCATTTAGTACTTCTAGGTTAACGCCAGGATGAGACGTTAAAATCGTCGATGTCAGGCTTTGTAATTCGCTTTCATTGACGGGCTGCCCATCATGAATTTTTTGTAGTGTGGGATTAGCGGAAATCATTTCATCTAGAATGCCCTTTAATCGGCGGCGATACACTAACACTTCATTTGCGCCTATGATTTTAGCCTCTCGATCAGACTCATGAATTTTCCCATCAATCGTTTTGGTTGATGGCATTGTGTAAGGCCCTGTGACACCTGGTTTCCAGTACTTCATAATACCGCGAAGCTCAAGTCGCGCCCACTCCAAATCATCAATACTGGGTGCTTGCCAGAACTCGCTGGTTCTGACCTTCGCTATTACTGCGTCTTTTTGGCGCACCGCTTGAATATTCACAGCTAAGGCATCCAATTGCTGCAATAAGGCGTCACGTCCGTCATCAAAGCAGCTTGCTTGTTGAACGAAACACCTTTGGGTTATGGCCATAAGTTTGTCTAACGATGTTGCATGTTTATCGCGCAGTACACGTGCTGACATAAGGGGTGCAACAACGGTATCAAGCTCGTGTTGTGTGCTGGCATTGAACTGCTTGAGCTTATCTGTCTGCTGAAGTTGATGAACAACTCGTAGATTCCGCTTAACAGCAATACTGTCCTCTGGTAGATCATTAATATCTGCTTTTAACAAGGCAATTGCCGCATCAAACCCGGGGGCATAATTAGCAGCAAGTGCAGCCTTAGCAAATGCAAGACGCTCTTCAAACGTACTTTGTAACAAAGACTTGCCGCCAACATCTTCAGGCTCTTGGTATTCTTCTTCGAAGAATTGAAAATTACCGTAATGGTCAAAAATGTAAAATTCAGTTTTATCTTTTCCCGCACCGAATAGGGCTGGACACAAACGCGTTCCGCGACCAATCATTTGCCAGAACTTAACCCATGACTTTACAGGCTTTGCAAAGACAAGATTAACGACTTCAGGCACATCAATGCCGGTGTCGAGCATGTCTACAGATATCGCAATACGAAAATCGTTGTCGGGTTTCTTGAATTCCTTAATCAAGCTAGCAACGTGAGGAATTTTGTTATGGATAACCTTGCACACTTTGGTGCCGTATTGCGGATAGAGCTTACAAAACATTTTTTCCAAGTGTTCAGCATGCTCTTGGCGTTGAGCAAAGATGATTGTTTTACCGATTAATGATCCCGTTTCATCCTGAATGCCATTGTTAATAAGGTTTTCCATGATGATTTTATCTGTTTCTTCACTGAAGATTTTTCGACCGATATCATTGCCAGCGATAGTCGTTCTCTTAGCCTCTTCTTCACCCAAATCTTCTTCTAACTGGCTCTTCTGTTCATCGGTTAAATCGCTGTAATGAATCCCTTCGCGTAAAAACTCAGTCGTGAAGTCTTTAGCCTTAAAGTTAACTAGATAAGGAGGTTCATTATTGATGGCTGCATCTAGCCCAAACTCGAAGGTTGGATCATTCAATTCACAGTCGAACATTGTGTAGGTGTGACGGCTGGTAAACCTCACTGGAGTCGCAGTTAAACCTACTTGCAAGGCGTCAAAGTAATCAAACAAATCACGATATTTGTTGTAAATAGAGCGGTGGCTTTCATCAGCAATGATTAGGTCAAAAAACCCGACATCCAATTGAGCGAAACGGTTCATCATGCCTGGATAGGTAGAAACATATATTCTAGCCGATTGATCAATCTCGTTGGTTTCACCAATGACGCAACGTGGCTCACTAGGCAGATGTTGTTTAAATGCCTCATCAGCTTGGACGCGTAATTCTTTGCGATCACATAGAAATAATACTCGCTTGGCCCAACCAGTATTTAACATTAATTCCGCCAGCGCGATGGAAACCCGTGTCTTACCGGTACCTGTTGCTTGAATAACTAATGCCTTGCGACGTTGATTTTGAAAATGTGCTCCTACCGTTTTTATGGCTTCAATTTGATAGGGCCGATCAGCAATCTTCAAGTTAGGATTATGCTTTTCGAGTTCTTCTATGCGGTAATTACGCTGGTATATAAGATACTCAAGACTGTCTTTACTATAAAAACCGTAAACTGGGCGGTAGGTATTGTACTGTTTGTCGTCCCAGATAAAGGTTTCATACCCGTTGCTGTAAAAGATAACGGGGCGCTGATATCCCATCTCCTCAAGTGCATCGGCATACAACCGAGCTTGCTCCCTGCCAGCTTGTAAATTGGTGTTGCCTGACTTTTTAGCCTCAACTACGGCTAGCGGTTGGCCGTTGTCTCCCCAAAGTACATAGTCGACGTATCCTTTACCTGACGGGTTGTTTGGGAAGGCAACTTCGACTTCCTGACCAACATGATCGGTGTCGGCGACGTCCCATCCTGCCTGCAGTAGCATGGCATCTATCATTAAAGCTCGAGTTTTGGCTTCACTCCACTGCAGACTATCTGCAACTGCTTGGCTTTGTTGTTTACGATGCTTTTTACCATCAGCATTGGGTGTATCTTCTGTAGCGGCGCTCTTAATGCGTTCTTTTTCTAGCTCGGCAACAACACGCTCTAACTCTTCTTGCTGTTTCTTTAGTTCTTTCTCGTAAGCACTCACCGACGTATTCAACTTCGACAGATTTTGTGTCGGATCAGGAATGTCTTGGTAACTAGGAATGCTTTTTTGGCTTTTACCGTAGTACTTAACGGCCATATACATAGCCAGCTGATAAGCCGTTACCAATGCTGTTTGAGCAGTGCTTAACTCGCCAGTAGCACCATGAGCAGGGTCGTTACCTTGGATCCGTAAATAGTTTATTTGATGTATTAGGGACTTATTAACGCAGTCTTCGAAAACTGGGTTTTTTACCAGGTCATAAAAACCGGCTCTTGGCACTCTAGGCAATCGTTCTTCTTTGTATATGGCCTTCGTCACTTCCTCAGCAAATGATCTTACCCGAGTAAGCGCACTTCCTGGATCGATAAATAATACCGCTTCAGCCAAACCTGCTAAATTGGCAAGAGTCTCATTTTCAGGTCTTAGAAATTCAAAGTTCATAGATTGCATCAGTTTTTCCGTCCATGTATGGCTAATTGCGAGTACCGTGCCAAATTCTAATTTATATCGTATTTTTCAATCCAATTGTTCAGAGTTTGGTAGTTTTTTAAACCTAATAGTGATGCAGCTTTCGTTTTATTACCGTGACTATACTCTAAAGCTTTAGTGAAGTAGTGTTGCGCTAACTCGCCAATAAGTTCATTTATATCAATTCCTTGAGATACATCTTTGCTCAATATATCCGCTTTCTTAACAGGATGCTTTATTAATGCATTTTTAATATCGTCTTCGTTGATGATCTCGGTGGGTTGCCAAAGCGTTGCCCGTAACAAAGTCGCTTGCAGTTCACGGACATTTCCGGGCCAGTTATGATTCAACATAATATTTATTGCGCTAGCAGAAAGTTTCTTATGTTTATAGTCCGCGTCAAGGTTGCCATCTAGATTGATTCGCTCAAGCAGTGCTTTGGCAATATAAATCAAGTCCCCTGTACGCTCACGCAAAGGGGGAAGATGGATAACACCGATAGCGACTCGATAGAATAGATCCTCTCTAAAGCGACCTTGAGATATTAAGGTAGGAAGATCCTTATTCGTTGCTGCGATGATTCTAACATCCACCTGTTTTTCACTTGTAGAGCCTACAGGTGTATACGTTCCTTGTTGTAATACTCTCAACAAACGAACTTGAGAATCTAATGGTAGTTCACCAAACTCGTCTAAAAATAGTGTGCCGCCATCAGCTCTCTTAAAGTAACCATCTTGATTACTCACCGCTCCAGTGAATGCGCCTTTTATATGCCCAAAAAGCGTCGTATCAATCAACTCTTGCGGAATAGCTCCGCAATTTAGCGTTAACATCGGCTTGTCAGATCTGGCGCTACTATTATGGATCGCGTTGGCGAAGAGCTCTTTTCCCGTTCCAGTTTCACCGTAAATAAGTACAGGAACTTCCCGTTTAGCAATGATCGCTGCTTTTTGTTTCAACAGATGCATTTCGTCGGATTGGGTGAATATATCGTCAAATTTTGCCGTATCGGGAGCTTCACCAACGAATAATTTTAGAAGTGATCCCATTTCATTATTGTCTGACGTGGGTAGATAGTCCGCAGCTATTTCAAATGGAATATCAGGCTCCGCGACACCTTGCTCTTTAGATGCTTGAATGAACTGAGTTCCATATTTCGCCTTACCTAATAAAATCGATACCGCAGTCATTGATGACGTGCCAGAGGTAATTTGAAGCGTCACTTTTGCTTTAGGCTGTTTGTGTTTTATGTCAGCAAGAACAGTATCCAGTGCATTATATATACTCTCAAAGTGGGTAGGATCTGTCACCTGAGCAAACATAGGAAAGACTGAAATTGGATAGTTACTTTCTATATGCTCAATGAATGTGCTTATTGTCTCACTGGCAGAATTATGAAGCAGATAGACCTCTTCGAAGGAGCGATGAGACAGAATGTTCTCTGTCGGACCTGGTTGCTCGGTGCTACCCATCAATTTTAAGTCAGTCGTGCCAATCCATGAAACCAATATATTTTTACAAAGCATAAGAAATGATACGAGGAGGTAAAAAGTTTTATCACCATAATTCTTTAGTCGAATGAAAACAATAACGTGTGAAATCTTTATTCAACTTGGAAAGCTATTTTACGACATGCTAAAAGTGCCGGTAAAATTTATCGGTTGGACAGTGATTTTGCATAATATTAATCCCTAAAGCGGCGATGTTATCTAGATCATTTTTGGAAAAATCAGCTAAAACTCGAAGTTTTTGTATTAATTTCCATCAATTTCAATGCTCATAAAAAATAATTCGATCTTTTTTTGATCATCTAAAAAATTCTGTTTTTCTTCAACACTGGGGCTTTCTGCTTTGTTTTTTGAATTGCGAATGTATGAATCACCGAAATCAAGTTGGTATAAAAAACAGTAAGTTACAAAAAGCACCACTTTTGAGAATTGAAATAAAACCGTAACAGCCTTAATTTCAAACTAAAATATGACACTCTAAAATTCACAACATAATTGTTAAATAACAATAACTTACGAAAAAACAGCGTTTGGATCTTTGAAAGATCTGTGGTTATATCTTCCCCATCCAATTTATCTAAAAAAGTAACTACAAAGCCCTAGCGCATCTTTTGCGCAGAACGTAAAGAGGTCGAATCATGGGAAGATATGATCAAAATTCAAAAGTATACGACAAGTGGCTCAAGGAAGGTCGAGGCCAAGGCCGTGGCAGAGATTATAAACCATGGCTTATGGTTTATAACGTCCCCTCGCATGGTCGTTCTCACAGGGTTTACTCTCATACATCAGAGCGAGTCGTTCATTGCTTATCCGATCTCGAGTTATCAGTATTTCTGCAACTTGAGTGGTCTGAAAGTGTGATCGATATTCGAGAGCAGTTTCCACTTTCACTTGATTCTACACTAGAAATTGCAGACAGGATTGGCGCAAAGCATCCCGCAATTCGCGGTGAGAAGATGATGTTAACAACTGATTTTTTAGCGACTGTTTCAGATCCAAATTCCCCCTTTTTAGCAATCCAAGTTAAACCTTCCAGTGAATTACTGAAACCACGGGTCCGCGAGATTATCGCGCTCGAGCAGGCTTTCTGGCAAGCATCCGATGTGCCATTTCAAGTGTTGACTGAGAATTCACTAAACTTAATAAAAGTCGAAAATATCAAGTGGTTGCATCCTGGTATGACGAATGATGTTGTTACTGATGCTCAGCAAGAACTCGCTGAATTCTGGAAAGCTACTCTCAATCAAAACTGCGACAGTAACTTGATTCGTCTGGCATCGAAAATTGACAAACAACGTGCAAACCAAGGGGGAACAAGCCTGTCTGAACTACGGCTGTTGTTCGCTACGCGATTAGCTAAATTTGATATGAGTATCCCCTTTTTTGAAAATCGGGCATGCGACGTTGTTTTTAAATGTAATTTAGCGCCATAGAGCAAAGGTAATTATTATGTCTTCGCTAGCTTTAATGCATCAAGCAGTCCCCGTTTTTGTTAAAAATGATGTTATAAAATGGCACGAGAAAAATTTTCGAGTGATCAAAGTCAATTACGCTCAAACCTTTTTATTTGAACTCGATATTAATAGCGGTTTTCCAGTTCCGTTTGACACAAATGAACTTGAAAGCTCATTTCAAAATGGTGAAGTAGCTCTTCTCGAAAACCATAAATATCATACGCTTCCCACATCAATTAATTCTCGCGAGAAGTCACATTCAGAGATGACTGAACGATATGAAATTATCAAATCTATCGTTGAATCCGAGAGCGTATTAAATTCTTCAGAGCGAGGGCGATTAATTAGAATCGAAATGATGCGAAGAAATATTTCGAAAACAAAAATATATCGAATTCTCCGCGCTTATTGGACCTTCGGTCAATGTATCGAAGCAGTTTCGACTAATTATCATAATTGCGGAGCCAAAGGTAAACAGCGAAATCTCACTTCATTAAAGCCTGGCCGCAAACGTTACGATGGCAGAAAAGAAAACGCGATACGCACTGATTTACATACGCAGTTTATGCAGCGTGCGATCGTAACTTTTCACTTCGGCAAGAAGTACTCACTCGCAAAAACATATCTACGTTTTGTCACCTATTGCAAAAGTGACGATAGTTACACCTGCGACGATAATATTCCGTCGATCGAAAGCTTACGTCACTTCTTAAAAAGCTACTACTCAGTGGAACACACTGCTAGTAGGCGATACGGCAATCGCGTTTACTTGAAAGATATTCGGACGCTAAATGGAACTGCTACAGCTTCTGCTTATGGCCCAGGCGCACGATATGAATTAGACGCTACTGTCGTCGATGTTCATATTGTTTGTAGTCATGATAGAACCCGAGTACTAGGGAGACCTATTCTCTATATCGTTATTGATTTATTTTCGCGATTAATCGTAGGCTTTTACATCGGCTTTTATTCGCCGTCATTTCGTACTGCAACAATTTCTCTACTTTCCGCCTTGCAAGATAAAACTCACCTTGTTGAAAAATACAATATATCTAAAAGCGTGTGCTCAAGTTGGCCGGGAGTCGCATTGCCAGACGCACTGATATCCGACAAAGCAGAGTTGTTTGGTTTAAACGGAAGTCATCTTGCAGAAATGACCAATACGCGGATTGAAAATACAGCCAGCGGACGCTCGGATGCAAAAGGAGTTGTTGAGCGTCATTTTGGTGTGATTCAAAGAGCTTTTGAAGGTGATTTTGACGGAAAGTCGTCAAAACCTGGCGCGAAAAAATCAGGCGCAATTGATGGTCGTTTGACTGCTACGTTGACCTTTGATGAGCTTCAAGAAATCATAGTGTCTGAAATAATCGTCAGAAATAATTGTCATGTGATGACAAGCTATGACTGCGAGCAAGATATGCCCGACGATATGCCACTGACTCCAATAAATGTTTGGAATTGGGGTATTGAAAATCGAACCGGATGCCTTCAGGGTTTTGACGAAGAGAGAATGAAGGTCGCGGTATTACCGCGGGGACAAGCAACAGTAAGTCGAGAAGGAATTCGATTCAAAGGACTGTTTTATACATCTAACGAGCTAGAAAAGCTTGGCTGGTTTATACGTATTAAAAATAACACTGCTAGACCAAAAAGCGTGCAGATTCTTTATGATCCGATGCAAGTTAATCAGGTTTACGTCATTGTCCCGAATTCAAATCAACCACCAGTTGCTTGTAATCTTAAAACGAAATCGAGAGCGTTTCATGGTAATTCATTTCTGCAAGTCGAAAAACGTATCGCGACAAAAAATGAGACTAACGTTGTCAATCAAGCAATCGCACAAGAAGAGAAACGTAAGCTTGAAGAAAAAACTATCGCTATAAGCCAACGTGCAAAAAAGGAAAAGAAACGTTTAGATAAAAAGACAATTGCACAAACCAAACGCGAAATTTCGAAAAACCGAGATTCAGCTCGAGAAGATGAGCGGAAAAATATTGTGATGGAATATTCTCCTGTGGAACAACAGGTTACCCATTTGGATAATGAATATCGGGGATACACGGCAACTCAGGATGAGTTTGCTAATCCCGAACTAAACGAATTATTTAACTTAAACAACGACAAGGAAGTCGACGATGGAACAAATGGAATTAATGATGACTAGCAAAATCGAAGGCAGTGTAACAGCTGTATACAAGAAAGCAGGCGTGCCGAGTTATGAAGATAACCCGCTGATCGAATGTTTACCTAAGTTGGGTGAAATCAAAGAGGTACTAGATAAACTCAGTTGTTATCCTTCTTCTGTGCTGCGCTCTTCTCCCGCTCACACTCGAGCGGCTGAGATGATTGCTGAGATATCGAATATGTTTATCGCGCTGCCACAACACTACGAATTAGCCGAATTTATCGACAGTAAGATAAAGCAGGGATACATTTCGAGAAACCCTCGATTAAAATTAAGCCCTCAGATGCTGCAGTCTAATTATGAGGATATGCTCAACGGCAGTGTTACCCCCGCAAACCAGATCGGCTGCAATTACAAAGCCCCGGTAGCAGCTGCCATCTACGGTCCACCTGGTACCGGAAAATCGATATCAGAACAACGAGTACTGTCCCTCTATCCACAGTTAATCGTTCATGACACGCTCGGAATTACGCAGATAACGTATTTGTATATTAATTTTCCGCACAATAGCAGCCTCAAGGTATTGTGCAAAAACTTCTTTGATGCTTTAAACATAGCTTTGAAAAAACCCGACACTGTTTGGTTAGAGCGTCGTGAAAGCGTGGAGTCAATGTTAGCCAAAATTCAGTCTGCCGTCGTGAGATTCAACATTGGTATTCTAATTATTGATGAGTTTCAAAGCTGGCGATCAAAGACCAAGGATTCCGACCTAGTCATCGGATTTTTAGTGTCACTCATTAACACAGTAAAACTTCCGGTGGTGTTCTGTGGCACACCAGCTGCAAAAGGACGTCTAGAGTCTAATCTCGCTCTAGCGCGCCGAGTCATTGGTTTTGATGAGTGGGATCCACTGAAAACGCAAAGTGATAGCGACTCGGAGAGTAAACAACTCTGGGCGTATTTCAGCCAAAAACTTTGGCAGTATCAGTACCTAAATAGACCATCAGTGCCACTTTCGCCTGAAATCAGTGATGTTTGGTTTGATTGTTCGCAGGGAATTTTAGACATTGCTATTAAGCTTTATATTCAAGTACAACTAAGAGCGATAAAAAGCCAAAAAGAAGAAATTTCGGTCGAACTATTTCACCGCGTTTATCAAGATGATTTCAAACCGATTCATTCGATAATGAATGCTTTACGCTCGAAAAATCCTGAGCTCATTGCTGAATATGCTGATTTACCACACCAGCAAATTGTTCTAAAGATTGCATCGCTCAACAAGTCGATTATTGAGAGCAATAAGGCGTCGGTTATCGAAACCATGGAGCCAGTTGTTCAAGCACTGTTGGATTGCTTAATCCAATTCGGCTACGAAAAAAAGGTCGCTCAACCCGCCGTTGAAGCCGTGTTTTCTGAGCATCCTAGTTTGAACAAAAAATCACTACTACCGCTGGTCATTAAGCTATTAGACGATGCAGATAAGAACGACATTACTTCATCTAAGAGAGTAAAAAAATCTAAAAAACAGTGTATTCCACCGCAATTTGATGAGACGTCACAGAGCAACCACTTTTCGAAATTAGTTGGCGAAAATACAGAGTGAGCCAACTGTCTTGCAATACTGACTTAACACCTCTGCCGGATGAGCTGCTTTACAGTTTTCAAGCTCGAATAGGATTGCATGGGGCTATTTTAAGCCCCAAATCACTCATTGAGCGACTGTATAACAACCGCAATATAGCGGCCTCGTTGGTTTACTCTAGTCATCTTGAAACGCTTGCTGATGCGCTAAACCACGTTAACGCAAATGACTTGATAAATAGACACACCTTGTTCCCTCTCGCTGCTCCTTTTATACCTGAAGAGCGATGCTTACAGTGCATTACGAGAATGAAATCAGACAACGGATTAGGCCTACATCTGGCATCAGGATACGCAGCGAGTAAAATACCTAAACTTAAAGAACTTCGATATTGCCCAGCCTGTTTAGAAGCGCAAATCAAGCAATTCGGTGAGCCATACTGGATGCGCAGCCACCAAATTGTAGGCACTGATGTATGCGTTTTTCATGAATGTACATTAGAGTCGATCGCAAATATAAGAAAAGGGCAACATCGGCATTCATTTCTTCCTGCAACGATGCGCCACCGCTGCACAGCAAGGCCTGCTCACATTCAGCCTAGTGATAGATTAGTTAGTAAAGCTTGCGAACAATTATTATCGAATACCGACCTTCCCTCACCAGAGCTTGGACAGTGGACAAATTACTACAAACATTTAGCCCGTAGTCTTGATGCCACCAAAGGAATATATGTCGATTTCGAAACGCTAAAATCGATGGTGAGTGACTATTGGAGCCCGGAGTGGTTAAAGCGATATAATTTATCTTTAAGCGATACACAGAGTAACTGGCTTCATTGTATCTTTAGAAAGCACAGAAAAACGTTTTCGTATCTCGAGCATATCGTTGTTAACGCGGCGCTTTTAAAAGGCCAATTCAACATAGTTGATTGTATTAACAACGCTGCTATCCAAGCTAAATCACTTCGCAAGTATGACTCGGTATCAACTGTTGTAATGCTACCCACTGCACTTTTAAATGAATACAAAGCAAATTGGTTGCATTGTCTGCAAACTCAATCGCCTAAATTTGCTCGGGCTTCTCACCCTGCCCTTTACACCCGTATCTATCGAGCTGATCGGCAGTGGCTAATAGCCACAAATAAGCAATATAGAGTCAAGCGACCTGCCCCAAGTGACAACGTTGACTGGGAAAAAAGAGACGTAAATACCACCAAGTCTCTCTTTCGTGTCATATATAGTAGTGAGGATGATTTATCACGTCCACGAGCTTCCAAGCGCTGGTTAATGTATCAATTGCCCAATACTTCGACCGTAGAAAAATACATTCGCAAGATGCCGCTGACTTTATTATTTTTGAATCGCTATGCGGAATCTGTCACTGAATATCAAATACGCAGAATTACATACCAATTATTGACTAACCCCCACCGTCATATAACTCGAAGGTGGTTTCTCATAAGAGCAGCCGGCCTCTCTGATGCACGAATAACGTTGATAACGAAGTTATTTTTGAATGGTTTAAGTACTTCACAGTTAAGTGAAAATTTATTTTTTCAAAGCAAAATTAGCAACAATAAAGGAAGCTAAAATATGATAACTTCTTTGCGCAACGGTCATCACAAATCAAGATGTCTCGTCAAAATAAATGCAAATGGTCAGCTTTTTATTGAATTGCCTGCAAGCGCACTACTCGCATTGAATATAAGTGAAGGTGACGGTTTAAATTTTGAGCCGGAATATGGCTTCGTCACTATGCGAAAAATCGAAAATGTTAGCGGTAGTCCTGAGGAAGAAGTGATATTAAAATTAGTTGAAAAGTGGTGTAACTCGAAAGACGAAGCTTTAAATTGGTTCAGAAACACTCACATCTCCGCACTTGGAATGACTGCAGAGCAAGCAATACTCTTGGGTGAATTTCAAGCGCTTGTAAGCTATCTTAGCGCAATCGAAAAGGGCCGATATGCATAATATAATGAAGACCAAACTAGTGACGAACGAAGTCGGTGAGACTAAGTGATTTACTGCGTTAACTACTTTTTTTCTTATCTAAAAAGCTTGGCATTCTGAAGTTCTTTGAATTAGTCAAGGCGGGTAAATTTTGCGTAAAAAATGGATAGCATAAAAGGCGAGTAACCCCAGTAGAAGTGTCTTTTATATTACTCAATACTTCGTAGTAGTGGTTTTGATTATCAAAATTCATGGCCTTAAGATGCCCCATACCTTTGCGAATACAGTCCAAATGCCTATAACGAGAGTAAGCAGAAATATCTTTTGCGTAATCAAAGGACCTAATTACAGCCCCTTCTAACTCGCCGTTTCCTTCTATTAGCGTCATCAAGGTAGTGATCATATTTACAATTCTTACAGTTCCTCTTGGATGGCTTTCACGAGGCACTGTAAAACGACGACGCTCATATCTTTCGTAAGAACTAAACAACGCGCAGATAAAAAAACAGAAAACTTCAACCGCTTTTAATGGTGCAATATCTAAACCTTCATGATTGAGTAAATCACTTTCAGTTGTCATTAAACCGATCATAACAAGCAAAGCCTCTTGGTCAGCTTCATTCTCCATAGCGTTGATAAGTTCGTCAGAAACGTTCTCACCTAAAACGATTTTATTGCCTTGTGCAATCCCTTCTTGAATTTCCATCAGTGTATTACCCGCACTATTTTGAACCAGGTAGCTTAGGTGATTTTCAGAGCAATGTGCTATCTCATGCAACCAAAAGAATGTAGTTAATAAATGAGCAAAGTAGTAACAATACTGTCTTCGTTTCGGACATCTGGGAAGGGTTAAGTCAATTATTGATTTATTAAACTCTATGTATTCTAACCCGGAAAATCGTTTTCCAGTTTCTGGATTCCATGCACAACACTGTCCTCTTGCGGTATAAATTCCTTTCAGAAGAACTAAGCTATCTCTATCAGAAAGGCTTTCTGATAGTAATGGCCTATAACTGTTGGTCGCTATCTGAAAAAAGGGAAGTTCGTTAACCCCATCAAGTCTCACCAATGCAGGCTTTTTGGTATCGCCAAATTCCGGGTAAAAGTCTGGATCAGCAAAGAAAAAACTGACCAGTTCAAGCGCACAGTAAGGGATCATCGCGCTCATACCAATACCGTAATTTTTACCACGCAACTTGGCATAGCAATTCGGTGAAAAGTGGTCTAACAATCCAAATTCTATATTTGGAATTTTCCATTTTTTCTGAGTCGCTTCATCCATGTTGTCATGTATGTTCTTGAGGATGAAAAAGAAATCTTTAGGAGTTTGATTTACTCGAGAAATGAAACCCGCATTGTATATTTTGTTCGAATTTTGCTCGATTTTTCCACCTAGGTGAGCGAACATAGCATCGAATAATATTGAAAGATCTACTTTGGAGGACGTAATCATGTTAACTCCGTCAGAGATGCTTGCGCTAAATGATAGTGCATTATTTGAACAGTTGGGGATGGCTGTCAAGTCTGACTATTTAGGTGCCTTGCCTGAGGAGGAAGAGGCCGAGTTTGAGGAGCGAATAATTGGTAAATCTTACTTTGAGCGGCAGCTTGCCAACATCAAACAAATTTATTGTAACAATGCCCTTACTACCCGCTTATCCGATAATGAGAAAGAAGATGTAGATCTGTTTGTATCGGCCCTGCTCGATTCTTTTATCAGTTACTATGGAGGCTGGGCTGGCACTGTTATCCTTGTTCAAATATACAAAATAGGCATACATAAATTTTGTTGTGAAGAACTAACATGATAGAGGGCAGCGAGAACCTGAGCACCACTTTAGAACTAGATGAACTCCGTGCTACAGAGAGAGCTAACGTACATTTTAACGCTCGAATTCAAGATCTCGATGGACTTTTAAGAATATGCTACGCGGCTCATTCGCCTCAAGAAATTAGAAATCTACTGGAAAATCTAGATGAGGTAGCAGACAAATTTGATGGCGAGATAATAAAAGTAATTAACCGCTTTGCAAAGCCTTCTCCATTAGGCTTTAGAGATCTCAGGATACTGTTGTCATTCCCTGAAAGTCCGGGATACACCGGTTGCCTGAGAGTAGTTGCATCGCAAATGTATGAGTCCAGTTTTGCGTGTTTGCCATATATGGCAGCGAGTGTCTCTATTGCAGCTGAAAAAACACTATCCCAAATGGGCATCGCAAGCAGCTACATTGTTGTCATAGACAATTTCACGCGCGACGAGCCAGAATCCTTGACGTTAGTTTATGGTTTTCCATCCTTTGAAATAGCAAAGCACTACGCGGAAACACGTTTTAGGCAGTGTTTGGCAACGTTAAACAAGCAAGTGTGTACCCTAGAAGAACTTCGCTTGGCTTGGATGCAGCAGGGTGAGGATATAATCGTAGGGCAGACTAATGACAAAGATGCATTTCATCTATGCTCAGATATGCTTTGGGAATATCTGACGGAAGCATCAGTCAATTTTGGATGCAATTGGGACGCCCTCACGGAATTACCTTCAATAAAATGTATTCCAGTCAGTGAGTACAACGCCTATATAGAAAGTTTAATCGACTAAGTTATGCTGTATTTGAACATATCTATTGTTTAATTTAATACGTTTACCACAGCAAATGCTCCCTAATAAGCTAGTTCAATAACTAATCTTCTATGTGCTTCAGACGTTTAAGAACAACTGTGCCATGAGACGATAACGTCGTACCATCTGGAATCAGTTGGCCCGCTTTATATAATTGTCGAACAGTATCTCTAATCTCATCAACAAACCTTTCAATAGGCCGACTATCGTATGACCCTTGACCCGTATACATTGCTACGTGAAGGTTTGAAAATGCATCTAACCCAACGATAAGCTTGTCAGATTTAGAGTATGAAACCCTTATGCTTTTAATGATATCTTTATCCATTTAAGTACCTGTATTGATTTGAATTGAAAAAGGACAAGCAAGGAGGCTAATTATGTATTGCTCATCTAAATTCGAACTCTAAAACATTGTGAACATGAGTATAGTTAAGACAATAATTTAAAACATACGTTGCTGGACTATTTGAAGCATATGCAAATTGAAGATGGAAATACACCGACTGAATGTAGATAGATCGAAAGTTTGCTTAACTAAAATAATTAGATCAAAAGTTTGCTTAATTAAAGTGATTATTAAATAAAAATATGGATATTTTCGACGAAAATAGGTATTAACAAAAGAAATTTTTTGAATTTCTATAGAATAAAAATTCTCATAAAAAATTCAAGAAACAATTTACAGGCTCTCTATTACCTTCTCAAGTATATATTTTCCAAATTTTTCCCGTTGATTTTTCAACTACAAAACATCATTGTTATTAAAAGTATAATAATCAAATTAGATTATTATTGGTCTTATATCATAACTAGGGGTTGAAGCTTAATATTATGAAAAGTTTAACTATTTATAACTCCCCACACTCTATAGCGGAGAGCTTAGGGAAACGGCTCAAACGACAGCGCTTAAATCGCGATATGACACAAGCTGAGCTTGGCGAGCGTTCAGGTACATCTCGTAACATAGTGAAGAACGCAGAAAATGGGAAGGTCAGCCTAATTAACCTCGTCGCCATTTTACAAGAACTAGGCGTTTTAGAACATTTAGATGTTTTTCTTTATGAGCCAGAAATCTCTCCGCTACAACTTGTAAAACTGAAAGGGAAGGTCAGACAACGAGCAGGAGGCACGCGAAAAAATGCTAAAGAGCCAGTAATTGGCGAGCTATTAGATTGGTAATTGACAAATAACTTTAGCTAAATTCATCAGTTTACTATGGTTCAAATAGGACCAATATAGTCGCCTAATGTCTATAGTGGTCCTCATAAGACCACTATAATAAGTGTGTAATACCTTCGTTTTTACCCTGTGCTTCGCCCACTATTAGCTCGTTAGAAACCAACGCCTGAGTGCCAAAATCTGCTCATGGTATTATTGCAATAATCTCTATTTTTTAAGTGTTATTTATGAGTAAAAATCACAAGTCGAAGGGAATATTAAGGTCTATCAAAATTGACGATTTATCATCTTTGCAATCGTCAATTGAAGAAGATGACGAATTAATGAAACTAACTTATGGGCGGGAGCACCAAAAATAAATCGAAATTGACATAAATGATTTGTAGGACATGACTTGGGGGCATTCATTCCTCATAATCTTAGGTAGTTCTCGTACTATGAGCATTGAAGTCCATTCAATAAACGACTGTTTTTCCTTCAAAGGAGATTTTTAGAGCAGCTATAATTTAGTTTTACAACTGTCGAGTTTAGATAGTCGCAACATATATTTTGTACTGCGGCCATTTGCGTCTGTTTTAATCAGAGCTCCCGATTTAACTAACCCAGCCAAATGGCGACTGGCGGTCGGTTTACTTACTTTAGTTAAAGCATGATATTGAGTGGTATTGATGCCATGCTTGAACTTTCCTTCCAGCATTAAGAGCAAAACGTCGAGTTGC
>OJAY01000167.1_pt1 | contig 33369 bp, 26 predicted proteins | sample 1590331 | NCBI WGS metagenome assembly OJAY01 (sample SAMN05416835, study PRJEB24817) | seawater metagenome | isolation source: Sea water | place: Canada:Atlantic | collected 2013-07 | reverse complement strand
CGTCTCGTGGGCTCGGAGATGTGTATAAGAGACAGGAATATTGTTCAGCAGCGTCAAGGGTGGTTCGATAAAGATGTAATTTTTCAGTGCACTTTGGATGACTATATGATGTCTGAGCGAAAATCGCACATTGAGTGCACGCATTTTTGAAAATTTGTTTGTGCTATTTATCGAAACCATTATCTACCGAGCAATATGCACAAACTATTATGTTGTCACTTGCATGTCGATTTAGCACGCTTTTATGAAGCAAGGTACGCATTTTAACTGGCAGCTTATATTGAGTATAACAAGAGACATTACGACAGATCGTTAAAACAATCTGATGCATTGCATGTTTGGCCTTTCTTATAGGGGCAATTGACTGATAAAATACGCCCAATTTTTTGTAATAGGATTATTTATACAATGACAGCGGTTACCCGTTTCGCTCCAAGCCCTACAGGTTTTTTACATGTTGGTGGTGCACGTACTGCACTTTATTCTTGGCTTTATGCAAAAAGCCAAGGTGGGAAATTTGTACTTCGAATTGAAGATACGGATATTGAACGTTCCACCCAAGAAGCAATTGATGCAATTTTAGAAGGCATGGAGTGGCTGGGTCTAACTTGGGACGATGGGCCTTATTACCAAACTCAGCGTTTTGACCGATACAAGTCACTTATTAATAACATGCTCGAAGAAGGCAAAGCCTACAAGTGCTTCATGACCAGTGCAGAACTTGATGAGATCCGTGAAACGCAAAAAGCAAACGGAGAAAAACCTAGGTATCCGGGGACGTGGCGTGACCGTACTGACCATCCTGAAGGGCAACCTTTTGTTATTCGCTTTAAAAATCCGTTAGAAGGCAAGGTTGTTGTAAAGGATCATATTCGCGGAGATATCGAAATCGCTAACAGTGAGTTAGACGATCTTGTGATATTACGAAGCGATGGAACGCCCACATATAACTTCTGTGTGGTAGTCGATGATTGGGATATGGGAATAACCCATGTCGTTCGCGGCGAAGATCATATTAATAACACCCCACGGCAAATAAATATTCTTCAAGCTCTAGGGGCACCCGTGCCTGAATATGCTCACGTATCTATGATATTAGGAGATGACGGCAAGAAGTTGTCTAAACGTCATGGCGCGGTGGGTGTAATGCAATATCGTGACGACGGTTTCTTACCACAAGCGCTATTGAATTATTTAGTTCGCTTGGGCTGGTCTCATGGTGATCAAGAAGTTTTCTCAAAAGAAGAAATGATTGAATTGTTTAGCCTAGATGCGATAGGCCAGTCAGCATCTGCTTTTAATACAGATAAATTGATATGGCTAAACCAGCATTATATTAAAGAGCTACCCGTGAGCGAGGTTTTACCTTATGCACTATGGCATTTTGAGCAGCAAGGTATAGATGTAACGGATGGGCCTAATTTAGAAGACGTTATTAGGGTACAAGCAGATCGTGTTAAGACGCTAAAAGAAATGGCCGAAATCAGCCGATATTTTTATCACGAGTATGAGGCATTCGACGAGAAGGCAGCTAAAAAGCACTTACGACCAGTAGCACAAGAACCGTTAGAAGCAGTAAAAGCAGCTTTAATGGCTTTAAGCCGTTGGGATGTAGAGTCTATTCATGGTGCTATAAACCAAACTGCAGAGAACTTAGGTGTTGGTATGGGCAAAGTCGGTATGCCTTTACGCGTTGCTGTGACAGGTTCTGGTAATTCACCTTCACTCGATGCGACATTAAATTTGTTAAAACCTGAGCAAATTGCTCAACGGATAGACAAAGCGCTCATATATATAGCAAACAGACAACAATCATAGATAAAATTTAAAAAAGTCGTTGACATAAAAGGGGGGGGTGCCTAGAATGCGCCCGCTGTCAGGGAATGACGCCCACTAAGTCAAAGCAAGTTAGCTTTTAAACTTTAGTATGGGGCCATAGCTCAGCTGGGAGAGCGCTTGCATGGCATGCAAGAGGTCGGCGGTTCGATCCCGCCTGGCTCCACCATATCAAGGAGCATTTACGGCATACCTAGGCCAGTAAATGTGGTGATACAGACAGATTTTTAGTTTCTGTAAAATTAGGTCGCTCCTCTCGCAGGCTCGATGCTATTTAGAGAAATTATTGATTTTGTGTAAGGTAAGGTCGTTCAGTTCGCTGGCTCACTTCACCTTACAGAAAATCTCGAAAGCATGCTTTCGAAAACGATTTTCTGTCCCCATCGTCTAGAGGCCTAGGACACCGCCCTTTCACGGCGGTAACAGGGGTTCGAATCCCCTTGGGGACGCCATATAAGAGAAGCCGCACAGTAATGTGCGGCTTTTTTTGTATTTCTAGAATATAAGACGTGACTAATCTCAGTGGTGGGCGTTTGTGCACAGACACCTTGCTAAGTTAGATTACGCTTTTGAAGGTAAAGCTAAACGACTTAATGCTGTAATGAATATGACTAAACCCCTCGATGATTCCCCGGCACATTTTAAAATTCGTATTAGCGAGCGCTTGATTGTCGTGCGAACAAAAGGCACTTGGACTTTACAAACTGATATGGCCTACTTGTCTGAGCTTGAGGAAGCTATGCATTCTATGCGCGGGAACACTTGGGCTGTTTTAGTTGATATGCGTGGTTGGGTTGTACCTGAGACAGTCAGCTCGTCACCATTTAAGCTAAAGGCTCAACTTGACCGACGTAACCAGAAACTAGAATGTTGGATTGTTGATGACATGGAGCAGGGGAATGCCTTACTCCCATATTTTGAAGCATCAGGTATTGTACCGAAGCGCTTTCTAGATCCTACTGAAGCCATCGCTTACTTACACCATGCTAAATTTGTTAATGATAAGGTAAGTTTTGAGCAGTTAAACGGGTTATTAGAACGCGACTAGTCGAGTTACCGTGTGCCCTTATCCAGATAAGTAATGATTTAGCGGTTCAAATTTATATTTCTATTTCATAGATATATGCGGACAGGCTAATCAAGAGGTTTTTTGATGACGAGTAAGGATGTAGATTCGCCGTGTGTACGGAACTGTTGTCTTGATCAGCAAGATATGTGCGTGGGATGTTTTCGCATGCTAGATGAAATTGTTGGCTGGGGCACGGCTTCATCAGTGCGAAAAAAAGAAATTCTCGCTGCTTGTTCACGCCGTAAAAGTCGCCCTGATGTCGATGGTAATCATGAGTGAAATCCACGCGTATTCTGGGCTGATAAATCACGATAAGCTCGTGTTAAACAACAACGTTCACCTTTAGTATTGAGTATATAAGTTGCAAGTAATTTTAGCACCGATGGAAGGGGTGGTTGATCACCTCATGCGAGACATGTTGAGTAAAGTCGGCGGCTTTGACTTGTGTGTCACTGAATTTGTAAGGGTGGTGAATTGTTTACTGCCTAAAAAGGTATTCCATCGTATATGCCCTGAATTACATAATGATGGATATACCCCGAACGGTACACCTGTTCGGGTTCAATTACTGGGGCAAAACCCTCAACCGTTAGCTGAAAATGCAGTACGCGCAGTAGAGCTCGGCTCCCACGGTGTTGATCTCAATTTTGGTTGTCCCGCTAAAACAGTTAATAAAAGTAAAGGTGGTGCAGTATTGCTACGTGAACCACAAACTTTATACGATATTGTGAGCGCAGTGCGACAAGCTGTACCTAGCGAGCACAAAGTTACAGCTAAAATGCGACTAGGGTTTGACGATAAAAGCCTTGCCTTTGAAAATGCCGCCGCTATAGAAGCCGCTGGTGCAGATTTACTGGTTATTCACGCCAGAACAAAGGTGGAAGGCTACAAGCCGCCAGCTTATTGGTCATGGATTGCTGACATAAAACAAAAAGTGAATATTCCTATTATAGCGAACGGCGAAATCTGGTCTTATGAAGATGCGATAAACTGCCAAGCCCAATCTAATTGCCAAGATATTATGTTAGGGCGCGGTATTTTAGCCATGCCAAACTTGGCGCGGGTAGTACGTGGTCAGCAAGAGGTGATGAATTGGTCTCAAGTCAATCAGTTGCTAATTGATTACTCAGGTTATGAGTTGTTTGGTGACAAAGGCAAGTATTTTCCTAACCGTTTAAAACAATGGCTAGGCTATTTGTCACGTCAGTACCCACAAGCCGAAGACTTGTTTATGCAAGTGCGTCGGCTGCGTGATTCGAATGAAATTGTACAGGTGTTACAGCAACAAAGGTAACTTGGCTATTTGCTGCAAGCTGACGCGATTTTTACACTTGTATATCTACTATCGAGCCAACCCGTTGATTAGGATCACTCGTTTGAGGAGTCGCATTACCTTGCTGGGCTGACGAAGAGTTCGATAAAGTCTGCGAGTCTTGCGGCGCTGTGCGCCGCTCTGTTTCTGCTCTTGATGCTGAGACTTCTTGTCTGGGTGCTGGCACATTGGTCTGCACGGTATTTGAGCCTGTAGCGCTCACGTCCATCACATTTCCCCTTTAATTTGTCTGATTTATGAGTCTAGCGTTTCATGCTTTTTAATTCCATGCAAAGCGCAAAACTCTCTTATTCAGTGATCAATGGGCTCAAAGCCGCTCGCATCGACTCGGCAATAATAGGCTGTGCTTCGGCATTCGGGTGAATACCATCAGCTTGCATCAACTTGGTATCCAAGGCGATATCAGCGAGAAAAAACGGCAGTAATGTGACGTCTCGTTCTTCGGCAACATCAGAATAAGCCTTAGTAAAAAGTCCGGTGTATCTACGCCCATAATTCGTAGGAATTTGCATTTCTTGCAAAATAACAGTTGCACCTGATTCTTGGCTTAATTTCACTATTTCCATTAGGTTGTTGCGCATTTTAGTGATTGAATGGCCTTGCAGACCGTCATTTCCACCTAGTTCAACATAAATATGGCTGGGTGAATGTTGGCTCAATAATCTTGGTAAGCGAGCCAATGCGCCATCGGTCGTTTCACCACTTATCGCTGCATTTACCACAGTTATGTTACTTTTTTGCCACGCATCTTGTAACAAACTTACCCAGCTTTGTGCTTGCGTCAGACCGTAACCTGCACTTAGGCTATCACCTAATATGAGCAATTTACTCGATTTCGCCCAAAGCTGATCTGAAACCAGTAATATAGGTAAAAGAATCAATACGACTTTGGCGCGCTTGCGCAATGAATTTACTATCAATTTAAACACTATGGCTCCTGTAAATATGATTAAAACGTCCGCGATCACAAAAACGGTTACTACCTCTCAAGGTGAACTAGCAATCCTCAAGCCAATTAGTTTTGAAGTCAAGGCAGGTGAGTCGATTGCCATCGTGGGTGCGTCAGGCTCCGGTAAATCGACATTGTTGAGTCTACTTGCGGGGCTTGATGAAGTAAGCAGCGGAGATATTTATCTTGACGGGCAAGCCTTGCATGAAATGAACGAAGAGCAGCGGGCACAATTACGCGGTGAGAAAGTTGGCTTTATTTTTCAAAGCTTCATGTTGGTCCAAAGTTTAACAGCGATTGAAAATATTATGTTACCTGCAGAAATTGCGGGGTTGGATAACGCCAAACAACTTGGCCAAGAAATTCTAGATAAAGTCGGCTTAGGGCATCGTGGCGATCATTATCCTAATCAGCTATCCGGTGGTGAGCAGCAGCGAGTGGCCATTGCGCGTGCGTTTATTACTAAACCGAAAATCTTGTTTGCAGATGAACCAACCGGCAATTTAGATGCCGCCAATAGTGACAAAATTGAACAGTTGTTGTTCGATTTGAATCGCGACTCCCATACAACCTTGGTCCTTGTAACGCATGATAATGAGTTGGCGAAACACTGCCAACGTCAATTATTAATGAATGCAGGGGAACTTAGCGAAGTCACCCTTTCAGGTGATGATGATGCTGGCTCAGGTCAAAAATCAGTGATTTCGCAAAGTCAGGTAGGGTAGTGCATGACTAAGCAAACATTAAATTTAGCCTGGCGCTTATTTAAACACGGAGCTAAGCGCGGCGAGCTGACCATTATTTTACTGGCGATCATTTTGTCGGTGGCCTCGGTGCTATCCCTATCGCTTTTTAGTGAAAGATTACAGTCAGCGTTAACGGATAAAAGTGCAGAGTTTATCGCAGCAGACAGGGTGCTTAAATCTCGTAAACCAGTGGATGAAAGCTGGATTGAAAAAGCCAAAGAATTTAATTTGAATACAGCGAATCAAGTTTACACGCGCTCAATGGCATTTTCTGGCGACAATATGATGTTGGTTGACTTAAGAGCCGCTGCCGAGGGGTACCCATTAAAGGGCACCGTGAAAGTGGCCGAGCAGCCTTTTGCGCCAGGGCAAGCCACAAATTCGCTACCCGCTCCAGGTAATGCGTGGATCGAATCACGTTTATTTCAAAACTTAGGATTAAGTTTAGGGCAGGTTATTGAAGTCGGGGACAAAGCATTTACCGTCAGCAAAGTGTTATCTGAAGTACCGGATGCTGGATTCAGTGTTTTTGGCGGTGACCCAAAAGTCTTGATCAGTGAACAAGATTTAGCCTCAACCAATATTATTGGACCAGGAAGTCGTGCATCGTTTAGTTATTTTTTTACCGGCAGTGATAGTGATTTAGATGCGTATTACGATTGGTTAATGCCACAACTGGACAAAGAGCTGCAAAGCTGGGTATCTGTCAGTGATGATGATTCGGCCATCGGCCGTTCTATTGCAAAAGCTGAGCAGTACTTTCTGCTGGCTAGCTTGTTAGCGATAGTCTTAGCGGCTGTCTCAATTGCTGTTGCGGCGCAAAGATACAGCCAACGCCACTATGATCCTGTTGCCATTATGAAAACTCTAGGGGCGAGTAAAAAAATGGTGCAGCAAGTTTACTTGTTGCAAATCACGTTCATCACCTTGCTGGGGATAGTCATAGGCACAGTGCTCGGTTTCTTGATCCAGCAAATTGTGGTGTGGGCACTGGCTGGTAGTGTTGATGTGTCATTAGATGTGTGGTTCTGGCGTCCGCTGATCATCGCAGTGTTTACCGGGGCAATATGTGCCATGTTGTTCTCACTTTATCCGCTGCTTAAACTCTTTTCGGTTTCTCCGCTACGTGTGTTACGCCGAGACTTAGGGGCATCGCTGAGTTCACGCTTTATCCAATTTTTAGCCTCAGGCGGTGCTATTTTCAGTCTGATGTGGGCTTACAGTGGTGACTTAAGCTTAAGTGCTATTTTGTTTGGCTCTGGTATCTTGTTGGTCATCAGTTTACTGCTAGTGACCTTTGGGCTCATTTGGGTAGGGCGAAAGCTTGGACAAGGCAAAATGGGCGCGTGGCAATTAGCATGGGCGCGCATTCGACGCCGAGCAATGGACAATGCTATTCAGCTTATCAGCTTCGCCGTAACCATTATGTTGTTATTGATTGTACTGGTCATGCGTAATGACATGATTGCCCAGTGGCAAAATCAGCTCCCGCAAGGTACACCTAACTACTTTTTGGTAAACATCACTGAGCAGCAATTGCCTGAATTAAAAGCGCATTTTGCTGAAGAAAAAGTCGATATAGAACACTTCTACCCTGTGGTGCGTGGGCGCTTTGTGGCAATCAATGATGAAAAAGTTTCAACTGCGGTTAGCAAAGAAGACGAAGAGCCAGGAGAGGATCGGGGGCGTGAAGGGTTGGGGCGCGAAGCAAACCTAACGTGGAGCGATACACTGCAGCCTGAAAATGAGATTGTAGCCGGCGAGTGGTTTGAATCGGGTGAACCTTTAGCAAGTGGATTTTATGGTGTTTCTGTTGAAGCGCGCATTGCGGATAGGTTGAATATCAAATTAGGTGATAAGTTAACCTTTAATGTAGGCAGCGAGATCATTAATACACAAGTGTCGAGCTTACGTGAAGTGAATTGGCAAACCATGCAACCAAACTTTTTCTTTGTTATTCAACCTCAAGCGATGACAGGGTATTTACCAACGTATTTATCGAGTTTTTACTTAGATAAATCACGCAAATCAGATATCACTGAATTGATGAAGCCTTTTGCTAGTGTCACCTTGTTTGACGTAGATGCCCGCATTGAACAGTTACGCGGCATAGTGCAGCAAGTGTCATTGGCGGTAGAGTTTATATTGGTCTTAGTGCTGGCAGCTGGGGCACTAGTGTTGATCGCTCAAGTTCAAGCGAGTATGGATGAACGCCAGCAAGAGCTTGCTATATTGCGTACGTTAGGGGCCAAAGGACGTTTGATACGAGCTAGTGTTTTGTTCGAATTTGTCATTATTGGGTTAGTAGCTGGTCTGATGGCAGCGTTTTCCAATGAAGTGAGTTTGTTCTTTTTACAAAGCCAAATCTTTGAGATGGAAGCAGTATTGCATTGGGAGTATTGGTTTATTGCCCCTGTCGTCGGAGCGATTGTTGTTGGAGCGCTAGGCATTATAGGTTGCTGGCGTTTGTTACGCCTTAATACCAGCCACTTATTACGTCAAATGGTCTGATTATTCAATGGACAATAGAAAGCCGATAACGCGTTATTCGTTATCGGCTTTTTCTATTTCATGCACGGCGTCTTTTTTACTTTATGCACGGCATATAGAAGCGCAAGTTTGTTGGCAAGGGCTATAAACGCAAGCACTCTAAGGCATGCTCAAGCTCGGGATAATGGAATTGATAACCATCTTCTTGTAGTCGTTTCGGTATCACCCGCTGCCCGTTCAGTAAAAGATCGGCTGCTTCGCCCATAATCAGGCGCAGAGCGAAAGAGGGCATAGGTAAAAAAGCCGGGCGGTGTAGCACGGCTCCAAGGGTTTTACTGAATTGCTCATTGGTAACGGGATTAGGCGCGGTAAAATTGTATATCCCTTTGCATTGCGTATGTTCTATTAAATAAATCAGTCCATCTAACATATCTTCTAAGTGGATCCACGACATGTACTGTTGTCCTGATCCCATTGGACCACCTAAACCAAACTTAAAGGGAGGTAGCATCTTCACTAACGCACCACCTCGACGAGTAAGCACTACACCTGTGCGTACAATACACACACGGGTGTGCGCTGATTCAGCTTGTTTAGCCAAGAACTCCCACCTTTCACATAATTGATGGCTAAACTCATCGTGCGGTGAGTCGAATGTTTCATCAATAATATTGTCGCCTTGGTGTCCGTAGTAGCCAATCGCTGAACCACTAATCAATAGCGCAGGAGGCTGATTGCTGGCTTTTATCAGTGCTACAAGCTTTTCGGTTAGCTCCCAACGACTTTGTTCTATGCGCTTTTTTTGCTCATCAGTCCAGCGTTTGCTTATGATTGGCTCGCCAGCCAAATTGATAATAACGTGAAAGCCATCAAGGTTATCGAAATCATCCAATGATGAGATTAGGGTGATTTTGTGACCTAATACCAGCTCCGCTTGCGAAACATTGCGCGTGACCACTGTGATATCGTTTGGCTTCAACTTAGGGATTAAATTAGAACCGATTAATCCTGTACCTCCAGTAATCAAAATACGCATAGAAAATCCTTATTATGTTACGTTTTAGAACATGAAAGACATAAAGAAACCGAGTCAGCAAAGCGCAAGGCATGGGGTTTATCCACTTCGGCTTCGGCATATGTCACCCTTGGGTGTTCAGCGGCGATCATTAAGACATCAGCGGTTAATTTTTCCAGTAACGCAAAACGATTGTCCTCAACTAAATGAATAATACGCTTTGTGATGACTTTGTAATTAAGGGCATCGTCCATGTTGTCTGTGTCAGTTGCTTGATCTGCCTGATATTCAATTTTTACATTTACGACGACATCTTGCTTGTTAATTATTTCATCTTCATTAATACCAATATAGGTACGTAAACGTAAATTTTTTATCCGGATCGTCGCGGGATTTAACTTCATATTATTACCACTCTTGTTTTACGACGTAAAAATAACCTAAAATCAGTACGTTAATATCTTTTTATCGTTTTGTACATGGATATTATCAAGATGTCATTGATATGCCTCATAATACTAAAAACACGACGTAAGGCTATAAAGTAAGCATACTTTCCGTTAATTTTTTCATTTATTCTACAAGTGAGCTAAACCATGCAAATGAAATATTCCCCTTCACTGAAAGTGCTGTTAATACTTGCATCACTTGTGGTTGTTTTAGCTGGCATAAAAGCCGCAAGCGCCATCGTCGTCCCATTCTTATTATCGATTTTTATTGCTATGTCGTGCAGCCCAATTATTAATTGGGCCAACCAGTACAGGATCCCAAGAGCCGTGTCCGTGGTCTTGGTTATACTGCTCATTGTTATATTAGGGTTTATGCTCGCAGGACTTGTAGGCCAATCGATGAATGACTTTAGCGAAAATTTGCCGAAATACCGGAAACAACTGGTCGAGCAATTTTCTTTTGTGATTGGTCGCCTAAACGATTTCAACATACAGATTAATAAAAACCAATTACTGTCTTATTTAGATCCCGGTGCGGCTATGAACATGGCAACCAGTTTATTGACTAGTTTGGGCGGGGTGTTGACCAACTTCTTATTAATTCTTCTTATTGTGGTGTTTATGTTGTTCGAAGCGGAATCGTTTCCTCGTAAGATCCATATTGCTTTAGACGATCCGAATATGAAAATGCGCCAAATCGACAAGTTTCTATTGTCTGTTAAGAATTATTTGGCGATCAAAACACTGGTAAGTTTAGGTACGGGGTTGGTGATAGGGCTTTGGCTGTACTTTTTAGGGGTTGATCATTACCTGTTATGGGCAATGATGGCATTTTTGCTCAACTACATACCAAACATAGGCTCAATTCTCGCCGCCATCCCAGCGGTTTTGCTGGCGCTAGTACAATTAGGCCCTGGTATTGCCGGCTTAACGGCACTGGGGTTTGTGGTTACCAACACGGTAATGGGCAACATTATTGAGCCAAGGTATATGGGCCGAGGTCTAGGTTTGTCGACATTAGTGGTGTTTTTGTCGTTAATTTTTTGGGGGTGGTTACTAGGCACAGTTGGCATGCTACTGTCAGTTCCTTTGACCATGATCGTCAAGATTGGCCTTGAGTCGGGGCAAGACACCCGCTGGATAGCATTGCTTTTAGCCAGCGATGGTCCTGAGTTAAAGGAACTTGAACAGGTTGATAGCGAAAAAAATCAGGATAAAAGCGAGGTTTAATTTAAATGCTGTGTGATGTTTGGACATAAAAAGACCCTCAGTAATTGGAATATCCAACTATTGGGGGGCTTTATATTTTCAGTAGCACATTTTTTATCTGAGTTAACGAAATGGCTGTCTAGCAAAAATGTTTGATGAAGTGATTTTTGATAGCCAAATCGTCTTTTAGTTAATGTAATCCACAACATCGAATATTTGGCCTGTTTCTTGGCCTTCAATAGAATGGCGGTATGCTTTGTCTGTGTTAGCAGCGCTGATACCGGTTTCACTGTTCATTCACATCAACAATATTGTTTCTTTTACGAACCGTGGGCTAACGGTATTAATGTGAAATGAGTCACCCAAATCTAGGGCTGCAGCTTTAACAAAAGCGTCAAGCGCGGCATTAACTAAGCTAACCGCTCAATACCCTGGCATCGGATGTTGTGCCACATAACCACTGGTAAATGTGATACTGCCACCTTGTTTAATATAGGGTTTAGCAATTTGAAATAAGTTGATGTGACCTAATATTTTATTATTCACAGTTGTTTGAAATTGCTTGATAGTTAACTCGTTCAATGGCGCGAATTCAATCAACCCTGTGGTTGAGATCACAGCAACCGCGTTGCCTACTTCTCAGTTTAGCGTGGAAATTAAAAATGTGATGTTATAACAATTTTGTGAGTGCGCATATGCGCTAGTGAATTTTTACGTAGCAGAAAAATTAAAAGTATCTCATATCATGATGGAAGGAGGGTGTTTCGTAGTATTCAAATCTTCGAGTAAAGCATGTCAAGCAAACGCGTCAGTGAATCATGTCTCCTCGAAGTTAAGTTGCTGTTCGCAGCGCTAACTCGTTAAGCACTCATTAGCACCTGATTTCTACCCGATTCCTTGGCGTTATAGAGCGCTTCATCAGCACGTAAAATAACATTATCGATATTGGAATCAGCAGACTTCAGGTCACTAATACCTATGCTTATGGTAAAACGCAGTTGATGATTATCGATGTTAATTTCAATGCTCTCTATGGAACGTCTAATTTTTTCCGCTACGATGCTTGCTTCGTGTTTAGATGTTCTAGGCAACAGAGCAATGAATTCTTCACCTCCATAGCGGGCGACGAGGTCAGAATTGCGCGTATTCTCTAGCATGACTTGAGCAACCATTTTGATCACTTCATCACCCGTGCTATGCCCATACGTATCGTTGACGTTTTTGAAAAAATCTACATCACACATTAGCACGCTAAGGGGTTGGTCGTTTTCTCGCGATTTATTGAACTGCTGTGCAGACTGTAAATTAAATGCGCGGCGGTTGAATATACCACTTAGTGCGTCGTAGTTAGCCTCACGTTGCAACTTCGAGGCGAACAGGGACACTTTTGCCACCATTGGTCTGAATATAAATATAGCTTCAATGAGAATGGTAAAGATGATTATCCAAAACACAACATTCTGCGCAAACCTTAACTCATCGACTTTTTCAAAGCTTTCTTTCTCATACTGCTCTACCACACTGTGAAGCGAATCTAGAAGCGAGGTTTTAGCACGATCAACAATATATTGCTTTTGGGTAGTTAAGTTCGCTGCGTTTAAATCCTCTGAGGAGTTTAAAACTCGCCTGACAGTGTCAGCAAATTTAACTACATTCTGTTGCACGTTATCCGGAGGGCTGAAATAGAGTGCGTTTAATTCTGCGGAAAAATCAGAATTTTGATTTTCCTTATGGTGCTGTAATAAAAAGTTTTGGTTTATGAGCATTTTATCAATGGCTTCTAAAGCAACGAGTCTAGCGTCATGACTGCCTGTTTGCAGGTGATGAAGTGCAAACAAACCTGCACGCTGGGAGAGCATTCGTTGCTGGCCGCTAATATTAACAATCTTTCCGGTTTGGCTTTGCTGCTCAATAACTTGATCTAACATCAAATGAACAGCACCAGATAAAAGCGCGATTATCGTTAGCGATATCGCGTAGGTTAGTGTCATGTACTTGCTAGGATTTTCTATCTCAATCCCTTTGGTTTGTTTTTTATTCATTATTTTTAACTACTTTAGTGTTAAATACAGAGGCTACGACGCAATACATCAAGGGAAATCAAACACGTCAAAGTAGCTAAATTTAATTTCACTAAATTTTTATACGATGAAAATCCAAATCTTGCTATTAGCACTTAGTCTATGTTGGTCGGCGCCTTAAAGGTGCGTTCTTTATCTGGCAGTTCTGACAGCGAAAACGCCCTTTTTATGAGTCCATTGGAGTTCTTTAAAATGGTAGCGACTAAGGAAAAAGAGAATTTAGATTTTAAAAAAGGAATTCAGCGAAAAATTTAAGCTGATTGCGTCTGTGACTCGATAACATGTGATGGGCTGTTCTTGGGCGAAAGGGCGAAAAGCGACCATTTCACCAAGAAGCATAGCGAGACTCTAGGGAGATAATTACCCCGGTGACGAGACTATAACCGGTTTCAAAAAGGAGGATTGGAAAAGCTGAAACAATAAATTGACTATCATTTTAGATTGTTGTCAGAGACCGCGATGTATCGATATAAGCAACTGTTTAGATCTAAAGGCAGTTTACGTTAATACAAAGCCTAAGTAGGCGAAGCTTACGCGGCGGCGGCGCCCTCATAGAATTTGTCTCCCTTCTTAGTGGTTGCGGGTAATATATTGATCTTTGCCCCGGCAGTTTGAGCTGAGTTCATATTGTAATCTTTTGCTCTTTTTCTCACTTCTCTGCGGAATCTTCCGCTTACTAGTTTTAGGGGATAACACGTGCTGATTGTGGATGATGTTTTTAAGAAATTCGCTTTCCTGTTTTACTTCACGGCAATGCCATCTATGAGACGTGATAGTAATTCTGCAAGCAGGGCAATCAGCGCTAAAATGTTGAATCGTCTGGTACATTGACTGTTGTTTGCCCTTTAATAAAGGTTTGGTCCCAACCATCAGAGAGTATAGACGTGTAGATTAGAGCATTATTTTTAAGCAAATCGTGAAGGATAGAAATACCACACAAGGCGTTATTCTCTGCATGTAAAAGCTTAATTTCAGATAGGTATTGGCCGTATTAATATATGATTTTTATTCAGGGTAATATTACTGTTCGAAACGATAACTCGGTAATTTAAAAATAAAAATTCGCCGCATGATATTTTAGATCCATTTTGCATCTGTTTCTAACTAATATGCTGTTTATTAATTAAACAATATATGTAGCTATCTAATAAAAAGCTATCAAAATTTCACATTATGTGAAATTTTGATATTGATTCTTAATATTTTTTTGTTTATCTTCTTTCCTAAATGTACTCACCTACATTACTGATTCAAAAGGATTTACATCGCGATTAAGGATTATTGCATTGTGTAAAAGTAAGTTTATTCGTTTAATTTTTTTTCCTGCGTCTTTTCTATTATTTGCCTGTCATGCGGATATTCAGTCTAATTCGGCAACGTTAAATAATGTTGTTCTATTTATCGGTAGCACTAGCTTTGATCGTACTTACGATACCGGAATGTTTTTTTGGTCTGACAAAAATACTGTTTCTTATACGAAGTTTAGTTCATCTGGTCATATATCTATTTTTTATCGATTTTCTAACAGAAATCTCACTTTTCTTTCTTCACTTATTGCTCGGTGTAAAGCTTCTTCTCAAAATAATTCCTCATCTGATAACCATGTCATTCAAGATTATCAAAATGCGCATGTAAAAGTTGTTCAGTTCGCTGAAAACGAAATACCACAGTCGAAAAATTGTTTCTTAGGTGAGCATTTCAAACATAGCTGGTTTACAGAAAATATTAACCCGCTTAGTGAATTGACAATGCTCAAGGATATGCCTCGGGGCAAATATTTACGAGTAATCCCCTATTTTGGTGACGCTAAAATCGATATCGATTTACTGGATGAGAAAAGTAATTTGAATCTAGCACTCGCTAACCCTTATCAATTTATACCAAGTGATCACGATTCTGTCGTTTCTGTGCCTAAGAAACAAATAGGAGAAATTTTCTTTGTTAGATTGAAAAACCGTTCGTATGCACTTTCTTGGTACGAATTTTAACGCCAAACCTTACTGTAAATATTTTAAGGAGAAGATAATTGAACCATTATCTGAAAACAGTAAATCTAGATAAGAGTAAATTTGCGCTCAGAAAGTTAGCCTTTCTGGTGAGCGCGGCTGTTGTATCAGCTGGGGCAACCGCTGGAAATAGCTGGTTGTCAAAAAGTGTTGTAACGGAAGGCACTCAACACACTGGTACTTATTACTCTACAAATAAGAAAGCATTCAAGAAAATTGTGAACTCTAACCAAACCTTATTTGATATCACTATTTCGCTCTATAACTCTCCAGCTGGAGATAACGATGCTTCAATTAGCAATGGTGATGAACAAGAGGTGCATGAAGAAATCATTGGCTATTTTGCTGACGCTGTGTGCGAAGAAAGTAATGGTGCGCATAAACTAAGAAAAGTAAGTTTATTTAAGAATCGTAAGCACCAAGCTAAAGCCGATATTATCTGGATTGATAAGGCGTGGCCGCGAGCAAATTTGGCAGGTTTTGGGGCTAATGGAGCACACATTTATTTTGGCGATATATTTCCAGGTGGAAAGGGCAATAATGTTGATTTGAACATGTTGGGTGATACCAAGGGAGCAGGCTACACGCTAGGTCATGAGTGGGGGCATTATGCTTATGGATTGTTGGACGAATATACGGGAAATGCAGATTCAACCGCCAGTGCTAGCACTCCACAAAATACTGATCTACCTCCCGCACCGTCAATCATGAATAGTCAGTGGAAAGCCAAGTCAGACGGGGCCAAATGGCTGAATCACTCTACTAGCAATAATTTTGGTGATCCCGCTAGAACAGCACAGGGACGAGTTTACGGCAAGAGTGGTTGGGAAGTACTGATCCAGGACCCTAAAGACGACCCCAAGTCAGGGCAAAAAACAGCTCAGCCACAACGTACACGTTACTTACCCCTCGACGCAGTACAACCAACTGCGGCTGATAACTGGATTAAGGAAGAGCTAACAGACACGGCTGTCGATTGTCGCAGTGCACTGGATATCGTTTGGGTTGACGGTGATATCGACATGCAAATTGTGATCGATAGATCAGGCAGTATGAGAGGTTCAGCAATCTCTTACGCTCGCCAAGCTGCTAACTTATTAGTAGATGCTACAGCTGAAGGAACGACTTCTTTAGGTGTCGTCGCATTTTCTAGTTCAGTTACACAGAATAGCGAAATTCAGGCTATCCCATCACCAGGGGCAGTTGTAAAAGAATCTATCAAGCAAACAATTGATGCGATTTATGCAAGTGGTTCCACTGCTTTGTATGATGGAGCTCATTTAGCTTTAGAAAATCTAAACCTATATCAATCGACCGAAGGCTCTGGCGCTCCTGGCGTAGTGTTCGTTTTAGCTGATGGGGATGATAATAGCTCATATATCTCTGAAGCTGATGTTATAACTGAATATCAAAATGCTAATATCCCGATTTTCACTTTTGGTTATGGTTCCGCTTCACCTACCGGACCGTTGCTGAGTTTAGCAAATGGTACAGGTGGCAAATACTTCTCATCGCCTACAACACTTGCTGAAATAACAGATGCATTTTTGCAAGCGAATGCACTTGCGACCGACAGCCAAAATTTAGCCGATGCGTCTAGTGATATTCCTGGTTCAAGTAACGCCGACTTTGATTTAGTCGTGGACTCTGGTATCGCTAATATAAGCTTGTTCTTGAGCCATAGCGGCAATGTAGATGACATTACGTATTCGATCACTGACGCAAATGGCGATTCAGTTTCAGCAACGAATGAATGTATCAGCTTGTCTGGTGGAGTATCATGTTCAGCTAATATCGATTCAACCACGATTAATTCTGCGGCAACAGGAATATGGCAAGTTTCTGTCACAAATAATGCAATGTTTGAATTACCAGTTTCATTTAATGCGTCTGGTGAGCCCTCCGAAAATGGGACATATAACGTGACCGTTGAAGGAGCTAGTGGAAATTCTGTGGTTTACCCTGAACCTCTAATTTTGACAACTGCCATCACAAAAGATCGTGCAATCACTGGCGTTAATGTTACAGCTTCAATCAGCTCTCCGTTTTCTGCTGAAACTAAGATCAAGATGGTTGATGATGGCACAAGTGGTGATGGGATAGCAGGTGATGGCATATATTCAGCCATAGTCGGTTATAAAGATAATGGCGTATATCAAGTGACCGTTTACGTGGACAATGATGACTCAAATGCGGTGTTTACCAGTGTCGGACTTTTAACGCCAGCTGAAGATGGCTCGCAGCCACAAGCTCCAGTACTTCCTAGTATTCAAGAGAACTTCTTCCGTGTATCTAAAGCTTCATTGGTCGTTAGTGACGTGCCTTTCAATGATGGTGATGATTCAACCAGCGGCGCAACCATTATTGTGCCTGATAACACTGGTATTGACAGCCAAATTAATACGACATTCGATGCTGATTACTATCAAGCTAACGATATCGATCTTACGCAGCCAGTGTTTGTGCGAGTGACTGATTTAAGCTTAGGTATGTTGCCTAAAATTAGCGTACTGACTGAAGATGGGAGCACTGAAGTAGTCACTGATGCTACTTTGAGTGATTCAATTTCTGCCACGGGTTATCTGTATACTGAAATTCCGCAATCTAAACTGACTTCCACCATGTATTTGGTTGTTGAACATGAAGATGAGAACGCTTCACAAGGCGGTTATCAGGTTAGTATGGGCCCTAAGCTAAATACTGATGTTCCACCGAATAATTCGCCTGAAGCAGGTGATGATAGCTCGAGCGTATTTGCAGGCTATGATGTCACAATTGCTATCCTCGACAACGACTCCGATGCCGACGGAGACAGTGTTAGTGTTGACAGCATAGATAGCTCAGGTGCACTTGGTACGTTAACCTTAAATGATGACGGCACAGTGACCTTTGTTACGGCTAATGCTTATGCAACTCTGACTGCTGGAGACCAGATTGTCGAGGAAATGACCTACGTTGTTTCTGATGGAGAGGGCGGGTTTTCGAAAGGAATTATTGCGATTACCGTTAAAGCTAACTCTCCTCCGAATGCGAACTCCGATAATGTCGAACTGGACGAAGTTTCAGAGATTGTTATCTCACCTTTAGCCAATGATACAGATGATGATGGGCATACACTGACCCTGAAAAGTGTCGATATCGCTACACTGAAAGGAGAGCTTACGGATAATAATGACGGCACTTATTCCTACAATCCAAATGGCGTTTTTAATGCCTTAAAAGTGGGGGAAACCGATGAAGATAACTTCACTTATGTAGTGAGTGACGAGTTAGGTGCTGAATCGATCGGAACAGTAACCATCACTATTAATGGGGTCAATCAAACTCCAGTAGCAAATGCTGATGCTGCAACAGTGGGTGAAGCTGGTACTGTGAATATTGAGGTTCTTAGCAACGATACCGACCCAGATGGGGACGTGTTAAGTGCATCAAGTATAGTTACAGACGCTACTAAAGGTACGGTTACTATTAATGACGATGGGAGTATAACTTACTCTGCAAACAATCAATTCAATAGCCTTGATACCGGTGAAACTGCCATTGATACCTTCTCTTACGTGTTGAGTGATGGTACTGAAACTGTTTCAGCCGTCGTAACGGTAACGATTAACGGTGCTACTGACGCTAAAGAAAGCTCTGGTGGCGGAGGCGCATTTAGTCTTTTTTGGGTGTTGTCGCTAGGTTTATTAGCCGTTTTTAGACGCACCACCTTAATAGGCCGTTTCTAAATTCGATGTAATACTTTAAAGAGTGGGTTAGTCACTTAGTTGAAAGCCTCTGTTTTTTTAAGACAGAGGCTTTTTTTGTATTTAATTCGTCACCTTGCGCTTTGCGATAAACTTTACTCATACAAATTCCATATGCTGGTGGCGAGTTATTCTTTAATTTAAATTAACCTTCACATTGAATTTGATAGTCTACACTGCATGTGAACTCGGCTTTCAACGGGGAGATTTCGTTTAAATGTAAATATTTTTCACATCAACGAAATATTCATTTACTTCGCTGGGTCTAATCATTTGTAAGCAATTTTACATACAAAAATTTAATTCTACTTAAGGTGTCAAATATGAAACAGATTAAACAAACTACTATCGCTACAGCAATGGGTGCAGTTGTACTTGGCTCTCTAGCAGCGGTTAGCTTTCAAGCTAATGCGGCACCTTTTGGGATGCAAACATTAGAATCTGGTTATATGCAAGATGTCGCAGAAGGTAAGTGCGGTGAAGGAAAATGCGGCGGCGACAAAGCAGCTAAAATGACCAAAGAAGGCAAGTGCGGCGAAGGCAAATGTGGTGGCGACAAAGCAGCTAAAGAAGGCAAGTGCGGCGAAGGTAAATGTGGCGGCGACAAAGCAGCTAAAGAAGGCAAGTGCGGCGAAGGCAAATGTGGTGGCCAAGCTTAACGCTTAACCAGAATTTTTTGGATAAAGGCCAGCATTGCTGGCCTTTATTGTATAGGCCACATAAATTATGAAACGCGTTACAATGAGTGTTATAGCGTCAGTTTCAATAAGTAGTGAAGAGGCAAATGATGCAGAGTAAGCATTTATCAGGTGTGGGGTTAGGGCTTCGCCGTGAAATGATCAATGAGTTAATTGATGATATCCCTCGTTCTGTCGACTTTTGGGAAGTCGCCCCAGAAAACTGGATACCGTTAGGGGGAAAGTACCAGAAGCAGCTTAGCCAGTTTACCCAAACTAGCCAGTTTACGACCCACGGGCTTTCATTGTCGATTGGTGGCCCAGAGCCGCTGGATATTAACTTCGTTAAAGACGTTAAAGCCTTTCTTGATAAACACAATATTCAGCATTACAGCGAGCATCTAAGTTATTGTTCTGGCAAAGGTCATTTGTATGATTTAATGCCGATCCCATTTAGTGAAGAAGCGGTCAAATATGTCGTTGAACGGGTAAAGCAGGTGCAAGATATTATTGAGCGCCCGCTGATTTTAGAAAACGTTTCTTATTATGCGGCTCCCAATGCCCAGATCAGCGAACAAGACTTTACTTTGGCGGTTCTTGAAGAATCAAACTGTAAAATGCTGTTAGACGTAAACAATATATACGTCAATTCAATTAACCATGGCTATGACGCTGTATCGTTTCTAAAGGCCATGCCATCAGCTCGTATTGCATATGGGCATATTGCTGGGCATTACGACGAAGCAGACGACTTGAAGGTTGATACACATGGTGCGGATGTTATTCAGCCTGTGTGGGATTTATTGGAAAAAGCCTACGAAATACATGGGGTGTTTCCCACATTATTAGAGCGTGACTTTAATATCCCGCCGATCGAAGAACTGCTGCTTGAAGTAGAGAAAATACGCCAAATTCAACACAAGCATATGATGGCGGTGAGCCACAAGGACTTGGCATAAATGTACGATTTTCAAAAGACCCAATTGGCCTTTATCGATCATCTCAAAGACCCAGATAATAATCCGTTTTCTCATGATATAGAGCCAAGACGCATGGCCATATATCGGGAACTGTTCTTCAACAATATCAAAGGCTTCCTCAGTTCTGGTTTTCCCGTGTTAGAGAGCCTTTATACAACCAAGCAGTGGAATGCTCTTGCTCGGCAGTTTTTTGCTGAGCACGAATGTCGCTCGCCGTATTTTACTGACATTAGTAAAGAATTTGTTGAGTACATTAGCAATGAATATAAGCGCCAAGATCATGATCCCATATTTATGGCTGAACTGGCCCATTATGAATGGATGGAGCTTGCGGTATCTATTCGAAAGTTGACGCAAACTCAAATTGAAAGCCAAGCGTGGGACACATCGCAACCGGTCAGTGACGTGCAATTGTCGCCGCTAGCCAGTGTTGTTAGTTATCAATTTCCTGTGCATCAAATTAGTCAAGATTACCAACCCAGTGAAGCGGGAGAGCCGGTTTATTTAGTGATCCACCGCGACAGTGACGATCAAGTGGACTTCACGCTCATTACTGCGATGACGGCCCATTTACTGGTCACGATCGAAAATAATACCCACTTGTCATTCGAATCTCTGCATCAAAGTATGATTGAAAGCCTTCCTCAATTAGAGTCAGAGCAAGTAATACAAGGCGTTAACCAAATTGTTCAACAAATGTTGGACGAACAGATCTTGTTACCCTATTCGATTAGCGCGTAAATGGGCTATCAATTTTTATCTGTTTGAATTACCATTTACGGCTGAATTCATATTAGTTAAATCGCGACGAATGGGGTTTTCAATGCAAGATAATAATGGTTCTCAAGATCCGTTCAATTTCACATATTTAGCCGCTGGGCTTTTGACGTTATTGGCGTTGCCATTAATGCATGTCATTCTGGGTTGGATCGTTTTCCTTTAACTGTCGTTTTTTAATTATCAATTACAACGGGGAAAGCTGTGCCCGCTGCTTATATAAAGTCGGTTATTAAAACCGTACCTGATTATCCCAAGCCTGGGATTTTATTTCGTGACGTGACTTCAATTCTTGAAGATCATAAAGCGTACACGTCGAGCATTGAACTTTTAGTCAAAGAGTTTGCTCCATACAATTTCGATAAAGTGGCAGGCACTGAAGCCCGCGGCTTTTTGTTCGGTGCGCCATTGGCGATTGAGCTCGGTATTGGTTTTATACCGGTACGTAAGCCTAATAAATTACCGCGTAAAGTGATTAGCGAAAGCTACGATCTTGAATACGGCACTGACTGCCTTGAAATCCATGAAGATGCGGTGAAACCTGGCGAAAAAGTACTGATGTTAGACGACTTGCTCGCCACGGGTGGCACCATGATCGCCACGGCTAATTTGATTAGACGTTTAGGCGGTATAGTGGAACACGCAGGCTTTATTATCTCACTTCCTGAGCTGGGCGGTGAAGCAAAGCTGCAAGAAATTGGTGTACAAAGTCATTCTATTTGCGAGTTTGAAGGCGAGTAATAAAATAACATGAGCTATCAAGTTCTAGCGCGAAAATGGCGACCGAATAACTTCAGTGAATTAGTCGGTCAAGAGCATGTAGTCGCAGCCATTTCAAATGCACTTGATAATGACCGCTTACACCACGCTTACTTGTTTACTGGAACGCGTGGTGTAGGTAAAACCACCATCGCACGGATTTTCTCGAAAAGTCTGAATTGCGAATTGGGTATGGGGTCAAAACCTTGTGGTCAATGTTCAACCTGCGTGGAGATAGAGCAGGGCAATTTTGTTGATCTTTTAGAGATTGACGCGGCCTCTCGAACCAAAGTTGAAGACACCCGAGAGTTACTAGACAACGTACAATATCGGCCCACTCGTGGCCGATATAAAGTATATTTAATCGATGAAGTACATATGTTGTCTAAGCATAGTTTTAACGCTTTGCTTAAAACCCTTGAAGAGCCACCGCCTCATGTAAAGTTTTTGTTGGCCACGACCGATCCTCAAAAGCTACCCATTACCATTTTGTCTCGTTGCTTACAGTTCAATTTGAAAGCCCTATCGCGAGCACAAATTGCCCAGCAACTTAAGCATGTTTTTAACCAAGAACAACTTGAAAATGAGCCTGAAGCACTGGCGCAGCTTGCAAGAGCAGCCCAGGGGAGTATGCGCGACGCATTAAGTTTATCTGACCAAGCCATCGCCCAAGGCAATGGCAATGTTAGTTTAAGCATCGTCACCGACATGCTCGGCTTAATGGATAAAACCCAAGTTCTTAAGTTACTGAATGCCGTGCTGAATAAGCAAAATGACCTGGTGTTTGAGTTAGTTGAACTGATGTCAGAGCAAGCGGTTGATTATAGCCAAGTGCTAAACGAGTTGATGAGTTTGCTACATCAAGTTGCCCTGACGCAGTTTGTGCCTGACGCATGTAAGCTTGAAACGATTTCAGCGCGAGCCATTTATCAGTTAGCAAAAAATGCGGTGCCTGAGCACATTCAACTGCTTTATCAAATCACCTTGCAGGGCAAGCGGGATATGCCGTTTGCCGCGGATGCTAGAACAGGTCTTGAAATGACACTGCTGCGCATGTTGGCTTTTAGCCCAGTGCAGAGCAACACCAGCATAGAAGAGCTAGTGGCGATGACGCCAAGCCCTTCAACGCAGCCAGCGCCAGAGCAACAAGCACAGTCTGAATCATCAGAAACCGCACAAATAGCGTCAACGGTAACAATTGATGCCGTGCCCGAAAAGACAGAACAAGAATCACAAGTTGCTGAAATAACACCTGAGGCTGCTAGCTCTCAATTAACTGCAGCTCCGCTCACTCAAACTGCAGCCGCGCCGCAAGCGCAAGCAGCGTCGCAACCGTCTTCGATTACGCAAAGTGACGTTAAGCTGCCTCATCAAACGCCTACAGGCGAGACGAGAGAAACGCGTGACGAGCCGCGCGATACTGCACCAACAGACGCGGGGCGAGAGCAAAACTTGCCTGCAGATGAAGCCTCAGCTCAGCAGTTTGATGATGACGAATATTACAGCGCGCAAATGCAAGACATGGAAGCCCAGCAAGCTGACATTTTGCAAGAAGCAGCGCATTTTATTCAACCTGAGTATGCTCAGCAAACAAGTGATGCGCTTGGTGAGCACAGCCAAACGCAGAACGCGTCAAAACCACAAAGCCAAACGACTGAAAGTTTGCTCGCCCTGCGTCGAAAGTTAACGCAAACAGCGACAGACGAAGAGGAGAATGCCCCTTCAGTAAAAAAGTCTGAAGGCGGGTATGATACCAGTCAATTTTTGCCTGGTGGCAGTGGACCGGGTGTTGAACCCATGGCAGGAGCGGTGCCAAGAAAGCAATCGACGCCCGAACAACCTGCGACCACTGTTGTTCAAAATGCACCTCAGCCAGCCGCTCATGATACTTCATCTATCGATGATGCACTGACACAAGATGAGCTTAATCAAGATCTGCCTCGTGAAAATGTTACTGCGGTAAATTCTGAGTATGAAAACACCCAAAATGCATTCGAGCCAAACCTAAATAATACCGCTAATGCGGAAGAAGCACCGCCTTGGGCGTCTGACGATGCCTATAATGGTAATGCGGCACAAGATGATATCGCTCGCGGTGAAACGACTTTAGATGCAGTAACTGCACCGGTTGACGAACAAGAGAATTTCTCAAACAACGAACAAGCAATTGAAAATACGGTTTTCGACCCCACTGCTCACTTAGCACAAGATTTAGAATGTGAAGTTAATTATGACGTACCAGCATTTTTAGAATCGGGTGAAAAAGTCACTATCGCGCCTCAATTAGATAAATGGAGCGCCTTGATAACACAAATGCAGGTAGCAGCACTAACTAAGCAACTTGCCTTGCACTCAGAGTTCACGCGAGAGGGCGACAAGGTGATACTTAATTTGGTGCAAAGTAAAGAGCACCTCAACACTGAGTCAGCCAAAGAGCAATTGCAATATGCTCTTAGCGAAGTGTTACAGCAAGACATCAAGTTAGAAGTACATGTAGGTGACGCAATCAATACGCCATTTGCTTTGCAGCAAAGTATCAATCGGGTTCGGTTGGAACATGCTAAGCAGGTAGTAGAAACCAATGAAGCCATTGGCATGTTTAAAGACATGTTCAATGCACAAGTGCTGACTGATTCAATCAAAGCACGATAAATTTTATTCCAAAGATTAAGAGAGAAAAAGTATGTTTAAAGGTGGAATGGGCAACGTAATGAAGCAAGCGCAACAAATGCAAGAGCGCATGCAGAAGAAACAAGAAGAGCTAGCCAAAATGGAAGTCACGGGCGAGTCGGGTGCGGGCTTAGTTAAAGTTACTATGACCTGTAACCACAACGTACGCCGTGTTGACATCGACGACAGCTTGATGGAAGACGATAAAGAAATGATTGAAGACTTGGTTGCCGCGGCAATCAATGACGCTGTACGCCGCGTTCAAGAAACGACCAAAGAGCAAATGGCCGACGTCACTGGCGGCATGGCGATGCCTCCTGGGTTTAAAATGCCGTTCTAGTTGGCAGTTCCCGAATTTGTTGACGCCCAGGTGCTTAAATAGCTATGGGGACAAATAGGGGACAAAATTAATTTTTCAAAAGCTCAAACAAGTTGTTTGAGCTTTTTTATTGAAGCTATCTACACGATTGGCGTGTGTAGCTCAGTTTCGACCAGTGCCAAGCTCTCGCTTGTTATTCATTTTCTTCCAGTGCTACGTGACAGACAGGTATTGCTATCAATATTAGTAGGTCTGCTTCGCAAACTAACCTAGGTAAAGTAACCGCAGCTTGTTCAGTAGTGTGGCAAGCATAAAAAATACTTTCAAATAACTGTGTCCGCTAAAGCTTATTCCTAGCATTTCGATAATGAAACCTGCATTTACTCCTGTACTTAGCTCATCTGGTAGTTATTAATGCTGCCACTTTAAAAATCACGGTTTTTCGTCTCTAAAAAGTAACATTGCTTGCGTGTTATTTTTCTTAAGAGTAGAGTGGATAAATGGAGAATTATTTTGCGCTAATGAAATAGGCAAACGTCTTAGTGCAGATTAGTCGTTGCTCAAGGACAGATGTGATGTATTTAGCACAATATGCATATAAATGTACCTTGGAAAAGGGACATGAATATGAACGAACAACATATTGAGAGCCGTTTTTGGTTTATAGAAATGCATGCTTACTGGCAAGGATTGGTGAATAGCCGTCATATCACCGAGTATTTTCACGTAAGCCGAACACAAGCCCAAAAATACATTGCTGAATACCAACGTTTACATCCGCTCAATCTCTCGTATAACCCGAGTTTAAAAGGTTTTTTTACTACCACTGATTTTGCTTGTTGTTATATTTCCGGTGATGCTAATGAATATCTGGAATGGTTACACACGCAAACGGATTTCACGACGAAAACCAACAGCACGCCGCTAACCAATGCCTCTTTAAACCTACCTAAACGCAGTGTAAAGCCAGATGTTATGCGCGCATTAACACAAGCTATTCAATTGCGCCGTCGTTTAGAGGTGGATTATGTGTCTTTAAAAAGTCCTAATGGTGAAGGTCGTATAATTCAGCCTCATGTATTTGTAAAAACCGGGTTACGCTGGCACCTGAGAGCATTTGATGAAAAACATCGGCAGTTTAGAGACTTTGTTCTGAGTCGATTCAATGGCGCTCCAGAGGTGCTTGAAGGTGAAACAGTGTCCCCTTGCAACGATAAGGCATGGCAAACCGTCATCGATTTAAAATTCGTTGCCGACCTTAGGCTCTCACCTGAGCAGAAACGGGTTATCGAGCAAGACTATCAAATGACAAATGGCGAACTTACCGTTACGACCAGAGCCGCACTAGCGCAGTATGTATTACAAGAAATGCAAGTAAATATTAAATTTCTAGATGAATACCCAGAAGCCCAACAACTGGTACTCGCCAACAAAAAAGACATACAAATGTGGTTATTTAATGGCTAAGCAAGTCTAAAAAGCAATTACCTACCAATAAAGTTTACTGGTTTTATTTCAGGGATTTACTGGTTGCTTAAATACACCAACAATCAGACATAGTTAAATAAGGACTTTGAAGCAATGAACGACTTTTCGCCCTCAGATTTAAAAGCAATTTTGCACTCTAAGCGAGCCAATATGTACTACCTAGAGTATTGCCGCGTGATGCAAAAAGATGGGCGAGTGCTCTATTTAACTGAAGCGCAAAAGGAAAACCAGTATTTCAATATTCCAATCGCAAACTCCACCGTTGTGATTTTAGGAAATGGTACTTCTATTACCCAGGCTGCTATGCGTATGTTAGCTCAAGCTGGTGTGCTAGTTGGGTTTGCAGGTGGCGGTGGAACACCCTTATATATGGCAAATGAAATCGAATGGATGACCCCACAAAGCGAATATCGCCCTACAGAATATATTCAAGGTTGGATGAGCTTTTGGTTTGACGATGAAAAGCGATTAAGCGCTGCTAAAAAGTTTCAAGTGGCCAGAATTGACTATTTAAGTAACGTATGGAGCAAAGACAAAGATCTCAAATCAGAAGGTTTCAAGGTCACAGACGATAAAATTTTAACGGCTTTAGATACCTTTGAACAACGTACCACCACGGCTAAAAAATCCTCTGAGTTATTACTAACCGAAGCTCAACTAACCAAAGTTTTGTACAAATTCGCTGCTAACAACACTGGCACCACAGATTTTACTCGGCACCATCAAGGCTCATCAAAAAATAACATCGACAAAGCCAACGACTTTTTAAATCATGGTAATTACCTAGCTTACGGACTCGCTGCTTGTACTTTATGGGTATTAGGCATACCTCACGGTTTTGCTGTTATGCATGGTAAAACCCGCAGAGGGGCATTGGTATTTGATATAGCTGATTTAATCAAAGACGCCATCATATTACCGTGGGCATTTATTTGTGCCAAAGAAAACGCCACTGAGCAGGAATTCCGCCAACAAATACTGCAAAAATTTACCGATCACAAAGCTTTAGATTTTATGTTTGACCAAGTTAAAAAGGTAGCACTGGCGGATAACGCTAATGAAGAGAACAACGCCTTATGATGGTTACATTTGTCAGTCAGTGCGAAAAAAATGCCCTGAAGAAAACTCGTAGAGTGCTAGACGCATTCGCTAACCGCATTGGCCACAACACCTGGCAAACAGTCATTACAGAAGATGGCTTACTCACAGTTAAAAAAATGCTACGCCAAACCGCCAGTAAAAGTACTGCCGTAAGCTGTCACTGGATTCGCTCGAGAGCACGCAGCCAATTTATGTGGGTGGTGGGGAATAAGCATAAGTTTAATAGTGAAGGTGTTGTTGCGGTTAACTATACCAAGTTAGATATTGAGCATAAAGAATGGGAAAACGGCTGGGAGCTAAATGAAGCAATAATGTTGGCCTCAAGCCTTGCTGGTCTATTTCATGACTTTGGCAAAGCAAATGATTTATTTCAACAAAAGTTAGCAGGTAAAACACAATCAAAATCTGAGCCATATCGTCATGAGTGGGTATCGCTAAGATTATTTGAAGCCTTTATTAAAGATTTAACCGATCAAGAGTGGCTAACAAAACTGGTAGAAATTAATCAGCAATCAATTGCTGCTCACGCTGAAAATGAAATACACAAAATACTATTTAAAGATAACGGAAAACATCAAAACCCGTTTAATTCGTTTGGTGATAATACGCAGTTTGGAAAGTTAGTAGCGTGGTTAATTGTCTCGCATCACCGGTTACCTTACCCACAAGTTAACTCGGTTAAGTTAGATGAAGCGGAACATTGGCTTACAAAATGTTTTGATTGTCATTGGAATTCTAAAAATGCAGAAAATCTGGCTGATATAGAGCCATCAGTCATTAATGCTAATTGGCGTTTTGTTCATGGTACGCCATTACTGAGCAAAGCATGGCAAAACAAAGCAAGTGAAATTTCTAAACGAGCTTTGAGCTATCAGAAATTATCTGAAAAAACGGATTGGCTTAATCAACGTTTTGTCAGTCATTTATCAAGATTGTCACTTATGTTAGCTGATCATTATTATTCATCTCTTGAGCTTAAAGATTCAAAAATGAAATGGCGAGATGATAGCTATCAAGCTAACGCCAATACGGATAGAAAAACGAATCAGTTGAAACAAAAATTAGATGAACATAATATCGGTGTTGCTCATAACGCTTTTCTATTCGCTAAAAATCTACCCGCTTTAAAATACACATTACCTGCATTGGCACAGCACAGACTTTTTTCACAAAGTGCTAAAGATCGTAAATACCAATGGCAAGACAAAGCGTTTAAAGCGTCAAAAGAATTTGCTAAAACCAGTGAAAAGCAGGGGTTCTTTGGTATTAACATGGCATCAACAGGTTGTGGAAAAACCATGGCCAATGCACGGATTATGTATGCCATAGCGGATGAACGTGAAGGTTGTCGATTCTCAGTTGCTTTAGGTTTGCGTACTTTAACCTTACAAACAGGTGATGCTTATCGAGATCTACTTAAATTAGGTGATGATGAACTCGCAGTTTTAATTGGCTCTAATGCCGTTAAATTACTACATCAATTAAATAAAGATGATGAAACATCAGCAAAACCTGACCATGGTAGCGAATCCGCGCAAGACTTTTTTGAACAATTATATGTCAGTTACGAAGGCCAAATTTACGACGGGCGTTTAAAGCATTGGTTAAAAGGCAATCCTAAATTAGAGCAGTTAATCAGTGCCCCAATTTTGGTTAGTACCATTGACCATTTAATGCCAGCCACAGAAAGTAAACGAGGCGGCAAACAAATTGCGCCCATGTTGCGGTTATTAACATCAGACTTAATTTTAGATGAGCCCGATGATTTTGGTTTAGAAGACCTGCCTGCACTATGCCGATTAGTTAACTGGGCAGGTATGTTAGGTTCTCGGGTTTTATTATCATCGGCAACCTTACCGCCCGCGCTTATCAGTGCTTTATACGACGCTTATGTCGCAGGTCGTAAACATTATAATCAAGCTAATTTCCCACATAATAGCAATCAAGGCGTTGTTTGTGCTTGGTTTGATGAAAACAAAAGTGAAGTTGAATTAATAAAAAATAAAGAGGGCTTCAAACAAAAAAACAACACTTTTATTGAGTTACGTTTAAAAAAATTAGCGGCTAACAGTAAAGTATTACGTAAAGGTAAAATCGTTAATATTGAGTTGCCTGACACTGATAATAGTGACTCAACCGGTCAAAATATTGATGAAAAAAATCAGCAGGTTTATCAAAATGTGGCAGATAGCATTCACCAACAAATTCATGAATTACATAGCCAACATCATGTAACTCATAGCAGCGGCAAAAAAGTATCTATAGGTGTGGTTAGAATGGCCAATATTAATCCGATGATTGCTGTTGCAAAAATACTATTAGCTATGTCACCAAGGGCTAACTATAAATTTCATTTTTGTATTTATCATTCACAGTTTCCGTTAGCACTACGCTCTTACAAAGAGTTTCGCTTAGATAAAACTTTAACTCGCTATGATGAACAAGCTCTTTGGCAACAACCTGAAATTGCCAACGCATTAAAAGCTGATGTACTAAATAAAATATCGGCAGACAATCATGTGTTTATTGTATTAGGCACATCTGTAGTGGAAGTTGGGCGCGACCATGATTACGACTGGGCAATTGCAGAGCCTAGCTCGCTCCGTTCAATTATACAGTTAGCAGGGCGTATACAACGGCATAGGCAAGTTCCGCCTACCACTGCAAATTTGATTGTGCTTAACCAAAATATACGCGCATTAAAAGGTGAACAAGTGGCTTACTGTAAGCCTGGTTTTGAAACCCCAGAACTCCCCCTCAACAGTAAAGATTTGAATGAATTATTAACAACAGAGTTAGACAATATTTCAGCAATGCCAAGGATCGTTGAGCCTCAAATGAGCCGGGGGGATTTTGCTAAAGCTCCGATAGGAAGTCATAACAGAGAAACGGCTAATGCAATTAAGTCGTTTGCAATTCAAGAGCACAGAGCATTAAGGGTTACATTGGATGTTATTGGGGGAAAGAAAAAAGACTTATTTTACAACTCAGATAAACCCGCAGCTCTTTGGTGGAATGAAAACTCTGTAATTGATTGGAGTGCTGAATTTATTCATCAAACCGAGTTTCGAAAATCACAACCACAAGAGGAGTTTATTTTACGGTTAGAAGAAGATGAAGCGTTAACGTGGAGTCAAATTGACGATACTCGTTATCCGCCTGTGTATTTAGAGCAAAGCAATCGCTTTATTGATGAAAACCAATCGATTGGGTTAGCCCAAGGTAATCATTGGTGGTTTAACTTAAGCGTTGAAGAAACCTATCAAATTTTTGCAGATAAATTAAATGAAAGCTTGCGACAGGTGAGTGAAACCTTTGGTGTAACTGGCTTAAGAGAACCCCGTAAAGATCAAGAATTAAATTGGCACTGGCACGAGCAGCTAGGTGTTTTTGATAATAAGTAAAAGGAAAAACGATGGAAGCAACATTAACTCAAGCGCTAGCTGATTATATAGAGCAGCGCAAAAAATCTAAGTTGGAACCTTTTCAAAAAACACTAAATAAAGTGTTAGAAAAAAGTGAAAACGAAATAGAGATAGCGGCAGCTAAAGCCGAATACGAAGAAAAATCGTCACCTATTGAAGGAAGTTATAATCCTGAAGTGTGGCTAACTGATGCAGCTAGACGAGCTAAACAAATCAGTTTAGCAACCCATGCGGCAAAATTCACTCATAGTGATGCCAAAGCTAGCAGTATTTTAGTAAGTCAGCCATGTACAGATAATCAAACTGTAAATAACCAATACCTTGTTACAGCAAGCTTAACAGATAAAGCAATTGATGCTGTAGGTAACGCAGCAGCACTAGATGTGGCTAAGCTGCTAAACATAACGGTAAATGGTGAAAACCTGATCACGCAATTGCAACAAAACCATGCACAAGCGTTAAGTGCTTTCACTGATAATGTCGAATTATTACAAACTTGGATTGATGGCTTTAAGTTAGCACTGGGCGATGAAAAGGTTAGTTCACATAGTTTAAGTAAACAGGTTTACTTTCCGATAACGTCAGAGGATGGTTCTGTCAGTTATCTTTTATTATGTCCTTTATTTTCATCAGCACTTGCACATAAATTGCACAAAAAAGTAACCGAAACCCGTTTTGGTGATTCAAAAGATATTCGTGATGCCCGTAGAGCAAATAAATACGATGCACGAATTGATGTAAGCTTTCCAAATACAGCCGTACAAACCTTTGGCGGTTCAAAACCACAAAATATTTCACAGTTAAATAGTGAACGTTATGGTCAGAATTTTTTATTAAATACGGCGCCTCCTATTTTTCAAGCACAAGCTAAGCCTCCAATAAATAGTTCAAGCTTATTTAACAGGCAACTGTCATATAAAGTATCAGGGTACTTGCGTGACTTTAAAGCCTTTTTAAGCAATGTAAAACCTGAAGAAAATAATTTTAAAGTCCGTTACAAGCGCGATTATCACTTTATTTTACCAATGCTCGATCAATTAATGATCCACGCGACCAATATTCAAACATTACCTGCAGGCTGGGCAAGTGAACCATATTGCCAACTAAAACATGCCCATGCTTTATGGCTTGATGTTTATAACCTTAATGAGAGTTTCCAGCGTGAACGTGAAAAGCTCGACTGGCAAGCTGTAATAGCGGCTGATTTTGCCAGTTGGTTAATTAAGCAATTAAAAAATGATGAAAAATACCGCTTGGGTGATATCGAACACGCTTACTTTTCTAAAGTGTGTTTGCATCAGTTAAAACGTTTTGAGCGCAACACACCAAAATTAGCGGAGGCGTAACCATGAGCCAATATTTATTACTTAAAAAGGTATCGGTACAAAATGCCAATGCTATTGCCGGTTTAACGTATGGTTTTCCTGCCATCACTAATTTCTTGGGTTTTGCCCATGCATTATCACGTACATTACCTGAAACGTTAGCCGTTAATTTAGGTGGTGTTGCCGTAATTAGTCATAAAAATACAGTACACGCAAGACAACCTAAAGGGTGGGGCGACTATGTTTTTGCATTATCCCGCAACCCGTTAACTCACCAAGGCAAGACGGCACCTATTAATGAAGAAGGGCGCATGCATATGCAAATATCTTTGTTGATTGAAATTAATGGCTTGATTGCAGGCGATACACAAACGACAGAACAATTAATTGAACATGTAAAACAAAACGTGCCAGCGTTACGTTTAGCAGGCGGTCAAATTACGCATATAGAAAGTATTGAGTTAACCCCGTTAAATGAAGAGCAAAAAACATTACGAAAATTAATGCCAGGTTTTGCCTTAATTGATCGCAGTGATTATTTAGCTCAGCATTTTCAACAGCAAAAAGAGATAAATGATAACGCTTGTTTATTTGATGCATGGTGTGATTTTTCTCAGCTTAAATTTAAAACTGAAAAAATAAAAAGTGAAGATGAACAAGAAAGCGAAGACCTTGAAAACGTAAATCAAAAAGCTAATTGGCATTATGTAGCGAAACCGCAAAGTGGCTATTTAGTGCCGATTAATACCGGTTATTGTGCCATCTCTACAATTTATGAAGCGGGCGAAGTGAGCAATGTAAGAGATTCAACAGTTCCTACTGTCTTTGCTGAAAGTGCTTATAGTGTAGGTGAATGGAAAAGCCTACATAACCTGTCTCTTATACACATCTCCGAGCCCACGAGACGCTACGCTATCTC
>OJAY01000159.1_pt1 | contig 34443 bp, 26 predicted proteins | sample 1590331 | NCBI WGS metagenome assembly OJAY01 (sample SAMN05416835, study PRJEB24817) | seawater metagenome | isolation source: Sea water | place: Canada:Atlantic | collected 2013-07 | reverse complement strand
AGATAGCGTAGCGTCTCGTGGGCTCGGAGATGTGTATAAGAGACAGATATTGAGCAAGTGATTCGTCTTCAAGTTGACGTTGTGCTAGGTAAATAGCGCTTGGGTATTCTTGATGATCGAAGCAATAGTTCAAACGATACAATTGGCTTTTAATCTTTAAAATATGATTAATACGCTGGGCAACGCGATATTTATCCAATGGCTTAACCCAAAAATCGTCGGGTTGAAGCTCCATTACGCAATTGACCAGTTCTGGGGAAGTATCAGCGCTGAGAAAAATGACGCTGGTGGTTTTAGCAATAAACCCTTTAAAGCGCATTTCTTCCAAAAGGTTAAAGCCGTCTTTATCACTGCGCACGTCAAATGCTACTAAGATAACGTCGAAACGGATATGTTCACACAGACGGATAGCGTAAAAAGCATTTTGCGCACAGCGAACGAGTTCAATGCCTACTTCATGAAATGCTGACTTTATGGTGTCTTGTACTAAAGATTGGCCATCAATGACTAACACATGTAGCTCACTGGTGGGAGCCTGAGGAGGTATCTTAATCACACTAAATCCATCTAACCGTGTTCATAGGTATCTTGTTGTTATGACACAACGTTATATTGAACCATGGAGAAGCTCAATCACTTTTTAAGTATAGATATCTATTCAGCAAGTGAACTTGCCGTGAAAGGCACTAGGTATTCTAATGAAGTATGAGCAAAGGGCTTACTTTTTATTGCGATACATGGCGGCGTCTGCGCGCTTAAACAGGCTATGTTCTGTGTCGCCTTGTTGATAAATAGCACTGCCGATGCTGCAGCCAATATCGTGCTGAGCGAGAAAGTTATTTTGTTTAAACGCCAGTTGGATACGTTGTGAAATTTGTGCACAGGAATTAATACAGGTGTCTGTGAGTAGGCAACAGAATTCGTCACCGCCGTAGCGAAAGGCAAAATCTGTGTCACGCAAACTGGCTGAAATAGTGTCAGCGCAGGCGATAAGTATTTTATCCCCGTGTGAATGGCCGTATTGATCGTTCACTTGTTTAAACTTATCAAGGTCGATAACTAAAAGCGCAAATTGACTGGGTTGGCGTTTTGCATGACTAAATAGGCGATGCATGGTGTCATTAAAGCTGCTGCGGTTTCTTAGTGCTGTTAAGTTATCTCTAGTCGCTGCAAGTTTTATGCGTTCATATTCTAGGCCGTTTTTTAACGGGTTTTTAAATAACATGTGCAACTGCTGTACGATTTGCCATTCGCGCACGGCCAACGTACGAGAAAATGCATAGTGGATCATAGCGATTTGCTTTTCATCTTGGCGCACAGCTAAGTGTTTATGATGTCGACTTTTCGCTAGCTCTCCATAGTGAATGTCGTTGTGATTACACTGGATTTTTAAGCCACACAGGGGTAACGTATTTTGAAGTTGCTGAAAAAATAGCTCGCTAAGTACGGTCAGGTCAATAGTGGTTAACCATTTTTGAAAGAAAGCACTGAGTTCATGTTGATTTAAAACAGGGGCGTAATGACCTGGATTAAATACATTTTCACCCACGTGTTGTTCATAAAGCTGATTAAGTTGTTCCACCACTGACTCCTGCCAAAAAATTGGCGAACTCGCTATAAATAGCACTCTGATTTACGGTAATGCTTAGTCTAAGCAGTATTCGTGCCCAAAAATGGATTTTATCGGATAAGAGGTGGTAACCCTTGTAATGCATGGGATTTTTTCAAATATAGTGATATTAATGGCCGTCGCTGTGGCAAGTGTGTGGTTGTTTAAGCGCATAAACTTGCCGCCTATTTTGGCCTACTTGTATTGCGGTATTCTTGCCGGTCCCGATTTACTTGCGTTATTTGAACATCCTGAAGACATGCAAACATTTGCTGAGTTGGGGGTGGTTTTTCTTCTGTTTTCTCTGGGGCTAGAGTTTTCTCTGCCGAAGATGATTGCCATGCGACAAATGGTATTTGGCGTAGGCTTAGGCCAGATGTTACTGACCACATTGGCGTTTATGGGCATTAGCATGCTGCTCGGAGTTGGTTTACCAGCCGCGATTATCGTTGGCAGTATTGTGGCGCTTTCCTCGACCGCGATTGTCATCAAACAAACCAATGACATGGGTATTTTAAATACGTCCCGCGCGCAAATGGCAGTCAGTATTCTGCTTTTTCAAGATTTAGCCGTAGTTCCCTTATTAATCGTGGTACCGCTTTTAGCCATTGACGGTGGGCAAAGTCTCGGTGTGGCTATTTCTTTATCGATTGTTAAAGGCGTAGTGGTGGTATTTATTCTGATGTCTGTCGGTAAATGGATACTCCCTAGAGTATTTACCGAAGTTGCCCAAACGCGCACTGATGAGCTTTTCGTATTAACCACTATTTTGGTCGCGTTAATGGCTGCCGGTCTGACTTATTCGTTCGGTTTGTCTATGGCGCTAGGGGCATTTTTAGCCGGCATGATGCTGGGTGAGAGTCAATATAAATACCAATTAGAAGCGGACATTCGGCCGTTTCGAGATATTTTGATGGGGCTGTTTTTTATTACCATAGGTATGCGGCTGAATCTCACTGATTTATTAGCACAGTGGCACTGGGCATTATTGGGCTTAGGCGCAATGCTGCTGATTAAAGTGATCATCATTCGTTTAGCAGGTGGGTTGTTCGGTGTGCCAAAAGAGGACGCATGGGCAGCAGGTTTTAAGTTATGCCAAATGGGTGAGTTTAGTTTTGTGATCGCCGCTCTGGCAGTGGATCACAACATTCTGTCTACGCAAGTTGGCTCGCTTATTCTCAGTATTGGTATTTTGAGTATGGCTATGACGCCTTGGCTAGTGACCCGAAGCTCTGATTTTGCCAAGCGAATTGTCAATGCGCCAGCTCCGGCGTTAGAGGCCAGTGAAACCCTTGCCAGTCAACACGAGCAGATGCATGACCATGTGATAATCATGGGCTTTGGTCGTGTCGGTCAGTCCGTTAGCCGCCTACTGAAAAGCGAGGCGATCCCGTATTTAGTGATTGACGCCGATCCAGTGCGGGTACACGAAAGTCAAAGTGCTGGTCAGCCGGTATATTTTGGTGATGTTCGGCAAAAAGATATCCTCAGAGCGGTGGGGATAGAAAGAGCGAAGCTCGTGCTCATTACCTTTGACGAGCACAATAAAGCGATGGCAGTTATTCAGCTTATCTCAAGTTTGTATCCAGATTTACCTATCGTTGTGCGCACTCGTAAAGACTACCGTATGAGCGAACTATACAGTGCAGGTGCCAGTCAGGTGGTACCTGAAATTCTAGAGGGGAGCTTGATGTTGGTGTCTCAGGTGTTGCATTTGTCAGGTATTCCTATGTCACGCATTTTGAAACGGGTGCGTAAAGAGCGCAAAGGGCACTATGGCAACATGCATGGTTTCTTCCCCGGTGAAACCACAGAATTAAGCTATGAAAAACAAGACAAATTGGAATTTATGCATGCCGTGGTGATTGCAAATAACGCATTTGCGGTAGGTAAGTCTCTAACAGAGCTGAATATTACCCGTTCGGGGGTGAAGGTTAAGGGTCTGCGCAGAGACAATATTGAATTAGAAAGCCCTCCATCAGACACAGTGCTAAGTATAGGTGATGTACTGGTGATCAGCGGAAAACCCAGGCGTGTTGAGCGAGCTGAGCGGTTTTTACTGGAAGGCGATTAATCCGTTTAGCTAAGAAAACCTCTGGATTTCTCAGTTCACTTGCACTTCGCAATGTTAACTGGCTATTTTTATTCACTTTTATATTAACGTTTATACTAACTTTAAGAAGTACTATGTCTCATTCGACCATTATCACTGCTAGTTCCATCGCTGTTGTTTCTGATATCTCTGTATTGCAGGGGCAAAGTGTCACCAAAGGGCAAACTGTTTTAACCTTACATATCATGGGCACGGATTTGCCGGTTGTTGCCAGCCATACTGGCAGGGTTAAACGTGTTTGGGTCAAGGTTGATGATGAAGTAGAGGTTGAGCAAAAACTACTTGAGATTGTGGATGAAAGCCAAATGGCAGTAACAGAAGCAACAGAAGCACAAGTGATGTCCAGTACTGATAAAGCGTTAAGTGAGTTTGAAGAGCGCAAAGCGTCGACTCTTGATGAGGCGCGCAGCACTCAACTAGCGAAACGCCAAGCTCAAGGTTTTAGAAGTGCGCGGCAAAACCTAGCGCAAATATGCGATGTTCAGCAATTTATGGAATATGGGCAGTTTGCCGTTGCCGCTCAGAGACAGCGCCGCGATTATCAACAACTTAAAACGGCCACCGCCGCCGATGGCATCATCACAGGTGTAGGTGAGATCAACCGACCACAGGGCGCATCTGCATCAACTCAAGCTTATAAAACGGCCATTGTGATTAATGATTACAGCGTACTGGCTGGCACGCAAGGGTTCTTTCATCACCAAAAGTTGGACCGTATTCTGGCCGTGGCCCAAGCGCAATCTCTACCGGTTATCATGTTTACCGAAGGCGGAGGTGGCAGGCCAGGAGATACTGATATCACTATCGTTAATTCGGGGCTGCAGTGTGCGTCGTTTTCCAGTTGGGCAGCGTTAAGTGATGTGGTGCCACGCATTGCGATAGCAAACGGTTATTGTTTTGCCGGTAACGCGGCATTATTTGGTGCGGCAGATATCCGAATAGCAACAAAAAAATCTTGGATTGGTATGGCAGGGCCCGCCATGATTGAAGGAGGCGGTCTTGGTAAAGTGAGCGCAAAAGACATTGGCCCCATTGAAACACAAGCATCGAACGGTGTGGTGGATATTGTTGCCGATGACGAAATTCATGCCTCAGAATTGGCAAAGCGCTGCTTAGGTTACTTTCAAGGCCCCATTGAATGTTCGCCGCAAGAACAGGTTGAGAAAGACGCTCAGCAGATTGCGCTAAGAGATGTGTTACCAGATGACCGCCGGTTTGTGTACGACATACGAAAAGCAATAGCGATCTTGGGCGATGAAGACAGCTTTACAGAACTACAGCGCCAGTTTGGGGGCGCGATTATTACTGGCTTTATGCGCATGCAAGGTAAGCCGGTGGGGGTTTTAGCCAGCGATTGTAAGGTATTAGGCGGCGCGATAGATGTAGAAGCCGGTGAAAAAGCCGCTGAGTTTATGCGCCTATGCAATGCGTTCTCAATCCCACTGATAAGCTTATGCGATACGCCAGGTTTTATGGTGGGGCCGGAGCACGAGCAACGAGGGGCAGTACGGCGCTTGTCAGCGTTATTCACCTCTGGTGCCAAGCTAACTGTCCCTTTAATTGCCGTGGCGATACGTAAATGCTACGGCCTTGGCGCACAGGCCTTGTTAGGTGGCAGCACGATGAAACCACAATATATGTTGTCATGGCCAACCGGTGAGTTTGGCGGTATGGGATTAGAAGGAGCGGTTAAATTGGGGTTCAGTAAAGAGCTTGCGGCGCAAGAGGATCCACATGCGCGTCAACAGTTATTTGAAAAGCTCGTTGCAAAACAATACGCAAACGGTCAAGCCACGGAAGTGGCGAGTGTACTTGAAATTGATGCCGTCATTGATCCTGCAAGTACTCGAACGGCGATCCTACAAACGTTATTTTCATAAAAGCTGCCTATTCTTTAACGCCAACAGGCGGTTTTGATCGTGCTTTACTGGCAACATGGGTATGATAGCGCCATTCAACGCTCAAAGACGACTTTGAGCCAGTGCCCAAATAGGAATAACAAATGATTAATAACGATGTGATGCGTCGTATTCGCTATATTTTTGACTTTAATGATAAGCAAATGCTCGACGTATTTGCTCAGGCAGAATACCCAGCGACAACAACCCAACTACATAGTTGGTTGCGTAAAGAAGAAGAGCCAGAGTTTGTTCGAATTACCGACTTACAATTTGCGCTGTTCTTAAATGGTTTGATTAACTTAAAACGCGGCAAGCGAGAAGGCGCACCTGCTCCAGTAGAGCGAGTGTTAACCAACAACATTATTTTAATGAAACTCAAAATTGCGCTTAATCTGCAAGCAGAAGATATTCTAGACATTATGCAAAAAAGTGACTTTCGTCTTTCCAAGCACGAATTAAGTGCTTTGTTCCGTAAGCCAGGAAATCGCCATTATCGAGAGTGTCAGGATCAGTTCTTGAGAAACTTTTTAAAAGGGTTACAGCTAAAATTAAGGGGTGAAGCCCAAAAGGATTAACCTGTTTTTGCGGGCTTTTGCTGTTCTTACATTAGATTAAAGTGTAAGTGTAAAGTACTGCTGATTTTATTTTTGCGTGCTACATTAAACACACTATAAATAAGAATAAGCCTATGTTACTGACGTACGTTGTACTTTTAATGACGCTACTTTTTTCTCTTCAAGTGCAGTCAAATTCAAATACAAATCACGATTTGTTCACGATTAATGTGACTGAAGCAGCAGGCCCTGTGCCGCAAAAAAGTACGCTGCGTTTGTTTAAACGTTTGTATGAAAATCTCGATATCGATCCTACCTTGGTTTACCTTCCATCAAAGCGCGGTTTAGCGATGGTTAACACAGGGGAGATCGATGCAGAGGCCTATCGTTTTGCCTCTGTGGGCCAACGCTATGCAAATCTTATTCGGGTTGAAGAACCAATAGGGGTAGGGAATACAGGTTTTTTCTGTGTTCAATTAGCCCAATGCGATCTTTCAAAAAAACAAAAAATCGCGATGCTAGTAGGGTTTGAGCGAGCAAAAGATATATGCACACAATTTGCCCTGAGTTGTGAGTATGTGTCGTCTGCCAAAGCGTTGGTTAAATTACTTGATAAAGGTTTGGTGCAGTCAATTTTAGCCACCACGCTTGAAGGTAAACAAATTATTTGCCAAGCAAGCCAAGACACCTATTTTTTTAAATTAGAAGCATCGCTTGTACGCTATGGCTATCATTTCATTCATCGTAAACATCATGCACTCGCCCCTAAACTTGCAGAAAATTTACGTACTATGCGCAAGCAGGGCTGGTTAAACAGTGATCGCAGTTTAATTCAACAAACTCAATATGATTGCGGCAAGGAAGTAGTGATTTTGTAACACTGTTCACGGTTTCCTGTCTCACGGTCTGTTTTTATATTAATAAGGGAGCCCTCATATACCAAGAAAAGTGCGGATCTCTTCTGCTCTGGCGAGCCCATCTTTCATCCCAAGGGCAATTAGCTCCTTACAGTACTCTTGTTCAAAAATTAAATAACTGAGTAACGACGAGTCAGCTTTGTTGTGCAAGCCCATTAATCGCAAAAGTGATTTAATCCCCGACGGCATTTGATGAAAGTGTCGTGCAGCCATGTCATTAAACGAGATACTTGGGTTGATGACTAAACACTCTATGGTTTTTAAAGGGCTCTGTAGGCGCTGTTGCGGCGTTAATTGTTCAAGCGTTTGATTAATGCGCTGCATACGTTCTAAATCAGAGCGCAAAGTGTCGGCGAAAATGGTGTCTAACAAATGGCCGGCAATTTCTAAACTGCTTGGGTAGTGAGCGACTTGAGTGAACCTAGGGGCTTTTTCGGGTTGCTCAACACCAATGACCATAATTTTTTGAGCGCCCAGATGAATGGCGGGGCTTAAAGGAGATAATTGATGTACGGAGCCATCACCCAAAAATTCGCCGTCTAATTTGACCGGTGGAAAGACTAAAGGGATAGCAGATGACGCCATCAAATGTTCACTGTGCAACGCGGTTTTTATTCCACGGCGTTGCTGCCTGTGCCAAGGCGCAATGTCGTGATGACCTTGAAAGTAACTAATTGAGTCGTGCGTGCTATAGCTCGATGCACTTATGCTAATCGCTCGTAAGTAGCCCCTGGCAACATTGTTGTCGATACGTTTGAAATCTAAGCGATTACGAATGAGTTTTCGAAGAGGGGCGTTATTTAATAAGCTGCTGGCTTGTTTTTGATTAAGGGTTGACTGAAAGCTACGAAAATAACTTTGCGCTAAATGGGAATACACATCACGAATACCGCTGCCATAGACTTGACGCGTGGTGAAGTTCTTCCACACATGCTCTAATTTGCGTATGCCTAAGTGATAACATGAGGCATAGCACGCAAGCCCAGTGGCATTTATTGCACCGGCTGAACTACCACACACAATAGGAAACGGAATACCTTGGTTGCGAGGTAGGTAAGTACTAATGGATTTAAGTACGCCTAATTGATAAGCAGCGCGCGCACCACCACCTGATAAAAGCAACGCATAATGATGACGTTTATGTATGGTCAATTTGGGTCCTACTCATTCTTCTATAAAGTGATGCACATCCCTTCAGCGGCAGCAAATAATTCAAGATCTGCCTCTGCTATGGCAACTAACTCTTGGCAGTGAGCTTCTACCGCGGCAACGTTATCGTCAGTTCGCGAGTGATCATGGCTATATAAGGCCAAGCGTTTTGCTCGACATGCCATCGTCAGTTTTACTGCTTCTTCTGCTACCGAATGACCCCAGCCAGCTTTGCCGGGCATGTCCGCTAACATATACTGGGCATCATGCACCACCAAGTCGGCGTCTCGGGCAAACTCAACCCAATCTAAAAAGTCAGTGCTTTTCTTGTACGGTGGGTAAAGTTCATTATCCGTAATGTACACGACTTTCTTACCATCAGCGATAATACTATAAGCACTGCCGCCACCCGGGTGATTGATTTTTTGACGCGTGATTTTCGCTTCGCCAATGTGCCATTGCTGAATATTTTCGGCTTTTACATCTAGCAAAATAGAGGATTGCAAGGTATCAAATTGTACAGGAAAGTAGCTACCACTCATTTGCTTTAAAATATTGTCGTGCTCCCCTAGGGTAGTTTGTCCTGGGGTAATGTGAATGTTACGTTTTGGCTGAAAAATAGGTGCAAAAAAAGGGAAGCCTTGAATATGATCCCAATGGTTGTGACTCAAAAGAAGGTGAATATCCCCATCTTTCTTAACGAGTTTTTGACCTAACGCCCGTATGCCTGTACCTGCGTCGATAATGATGTCGGTACCGTCGTTTAATTCAATGTGGACACATGCAGTATTGCCGCCGTACTTCACATACTCAGCGCCAGGCGTGGGCACAGAGCCTCGTACACCATAAAAGGTCAATTCCATTAATATACTCATTTATTAGGCGCTAGGGCTGTACAAAGTGATTGAGTGGCACAGTTAATAGCACGCTTTTCGCATCTACCAAGATTAGCACTAATGCGAGCGTTCAATAAGCCTTAATCTTATACACGGGTATATTGCGGGCAAGAAAAAAGCGCAATCCATGCGCTTTTATTATCAACTGGCCGAGGGTGTTGGCCAGTTTAGCTAGACTTACTGAAAGTCGCTTTATAAGGTGGCGATGAAATCTGCAATCTGAGGAATATCAATCAGTTGCTTTTCACCGCTACGGCGGTTCTTATATTCTACTTTTTGTTCATCAAGGTTACGCTCACCAATCACTATCGTGTGAGGTACGCCGACTAACTCCATGTCATTGAACATAACGCCTGGGCGCTCTTTACGATCATCAAATAACACTTCGATTCCCGCGGCTTTCAACTGGGCGTACATCTGTTCAGCAACCTGTTGAATACGGTGAGATTTGTGCATGTTCATAGGCACGATAGCGACTTTGAATGGGGCAATTGCATCAGGCCAAATAATCCCGTATTTATCGTGATTTTGTTCAATGGCAGCGGCCACGATACGTGAAACCCCAATGCCATAACAACCCATGTTAAGCACTTGGTGTTTGCCGTTTTCATCTAGTACACCACAGTTCAACGCTTCTGAATACTTGCTTCCAAGCTGGAATATATGGCCGACTTCAATACCACGTTTTATTTCAAGCGTACCCTTGCCATCAGGAGATGGATCACCCGCTTGCACGTTACGTATGTCTGCTTGTTGATATTCTTTTGCGTCACGCTCCCAGTTGGCACCGCTGTAGTGAACGTCATTTTCATTTGCACCACATACAAAATCAGCTAGCACCGCTGCACTGTGATCTGCAATCACAGGAATGTTTAAACCAACAGGGCCGATTGAGCCAATTCCACAACCAATAGCTTCTTCAATTTGTGCTTCGCTGGCCATAGTAAGCGGAGCAAAAACGCCATCTAATTTTTCTGCTTTAAGCTCGTTTAACTGATGATCGCCGCGCAGTACTAGGGCAACCAGTCCTTGTTGACCTTTATCATCTGCATCACCCAGTACGATAAGTGTTTTCACTGATTGCTGTGCAGGAACGCTTAATAGTGCACTAACTTGCTCAATGGTTTTGGCATTCGGCGTGGCGACTTTGGTTAGCTCAGCGCTTGGGGCTGGGCGGTCAAATTGCGGCGCTGCTGCTTCGGCTTTTTCAATGTTAGCAGCGTAATCTGAAGCGTTACTAAAAGCGATATCGTCTTCACCTGACTCAGCAAGTACGTGGAATTCATGGGAAGCGTTTCCGCCGATAGAGCCGTTGTCAGCAATAACCGGACGGAATTCTAAATTGATACGCTCGAACACGCGGCAGTATGCGGCAAACATTTCGTCATAAGTTTTATTTAAACATTCGTCACTTAAGTGAAACGAGTAGGCATCTTTCATGGTGAATTCACGGCCACGCATAACACCAAAGCGCGGACGTACTTCGTCGCGGAATTTGGTTTGAATCTGATATACGTTTAGCGGTAATTGCTTATAGCTACTCACTTCGTTTTTGACCAAGGCGGTCACAACTTCTTCATGAGTTGGGCCTAAAACAAAATCTCGAAAGTGACGGTCTTTTACGCGTAAAAGCTCTGGGCCGTATTCGTCCCAACGACCAGACTCTTGCCATAAATCAGCAGGTTGCACTACAGGCATGAGTATTTCTAATGAGCCAGCTCGATCCATTTCTTCGCGCACGATCTGCGCGACTTTGTTTAGTACACGCAAGCCAGTGGGTAACCAAGTGTAAAGTCCTGATGCTAGTTTGCGAACCAAGCCTGCGCGTAGCATAAGCTGGTGGCTGATGACTTCTGCATCAGCAGGTGTTTCTTTTTGGGTCGATAATAAATATTGGCTTGTGCGCATTGGCGTGAGCTTCTCAATTAGGTATAGGTTAGAAATCGGCGGCTATTCTACCAGCCACTCTGGCTAGGCTAAAGTCCCTTAACGTTAAATCTTGCTAAACTTTATCTGTTTATAGCTCTTCTTTATCAGGCGCATGCTGAACGATACTCGTTACATAATTGGCTTGTCCGCTGACTCGCCAGCGAATGTTCAGATCATATAGGCTCATACCGTACTGAGCATCGCTTTCTTGTTTGGCCTTGTATGCTGGGCGCGGGTCTTGCGCCAACACTTGTTCGATAAGTTTGCTCAGCATAGGGTATCTGCTTTGCCAGTAGGCTAATTGCTCTGCACATTGGCTTTCAAAGTACACCGCCATCGTTGGTGGTGGCTGGGCAGCAAACCCACCCGTTGCCTGAGGAATGTTATCAGCCCAAGGCACGTAGGGTTTTATATCGATTATTGGTGTGCCATCAAGTAAGTCTACGCCTTTGACGTGCAGGCTTAACTGGCCGTTTTTGTGCTCCACTTTGTGATATTGCACAACCGACATACCAATACTATTTGGCCTAAAGGTGCTACGTGTGGCCAACACACCTTGTTTTTTGTTTCCACCGAGGCGCGGAGGCCGCACCATAGGAGACCAACCTTGTTCTGCCGTTTTATGAAACTGAAATAACAACCATAAATGGCTGAACTGTTCTATTCCGCGCAGCATGTTTGGATCGTTGAACGTATCACTAAAAACGACTTCTCCATAGGCGGCATCAACTAAGTTAGGTTGCCTAGGAATTGCAAACTTTTGCTGATACGGAGTGCGAATTACGCCTAGTGGCTGCAGGCTAATAGGGTGTTGCTTGAGCATGGTGACAGTTCGGTTAGTTAACAGCTTGGATGTTTGACTATGGTAAGCGTCTAAAGCGAGATAGCCAAAGTAAATTTCACACTGGGTTATGCTGGAACTCGCCAAGATCGCAGTATTAAACATTAGCGCATGTAAACTGCACCACGTAAACCGCCCATATAGGCTTTGCTGATGAATGCAGGTGGCATTTACCTTTGGCTTTGGTAACATTCACCTCTACTTATTATTCAGGTCAAATACGTGTTTGAATTTAGTCCGCACTCTAAACAACTGGCATCTAGCCTTTTTCTGGAACGTTTAATTGCCGATCAAACGTTTAATCAGTTTCATTTTATCAATGATCGCATCGTCAGTACGGTGGCCCACGAAGGGTTCTCGCCAAGCAAGCTTAGCTTGCAGGGCTTTGACTTAAGCGCTGAGCACAGTAGTGTCGTTATTTTTGCTGAAGGTCTCAGCCTAGCCAAGGTCTTTGCTGTAGCTATGGCATTTTCAGATAAGCTCAATGTACTTTGTTATCAAATTCTACGTGATGTCCCGTTAACAGGGGCCGGCGTTGTATTGCGAGTTGAGCGCGAGAGTACTGAAGATTTAAGGCCGCTGCTTGAGCGAATTGCTACAGAACATGCAGTAGAAATCTGCTTGTTTTCAAGTGCGCCTCGTCTAGATGAGCCCGGCTTATTGGTGATGGACATGGACAGTACTGTAATCAGTGTTGAGTGCATAGATGAGATTGCCAAGCTCGCTGGTGTCGGGGACGAAGTATCCAGTGTTACTGCTAAGGCTATGCAAGGTAAACTTGATTTCGAAGAGAGTTTACGCAGCCGCGTTGGCTGCCTAAAAGGGGCCAACGAAGATATATTGCAACAAGTCCGCCGAGCGTTGCCACTCATGCCTGGCGTGCTCAACTTGGTAAAATTCTTGAAGCAGCATCAATGGAAGCTAGCAATTGCATCTGGTGGCTTTACCTATTTTGCAGATTATCTCGCAGATAGACTAGAGCTTGATGGCGCTGTGGCCAATGAACTTGAAATCATTGATGGTAAGTTGACCGGGCAAGTATCAGGGAGCGTGGTTGATGCTCAAGTCAAAGCTGCGACTTTGCTTGAAATGGCCAATGAATTTGATGTTACGGACTGTCAAACCATTGCCATGGGCGATGGTGCTAATGATTTAGTCATGATGAACGCCGCAGCGCTTGGGGTGGCGTTTCATGCCAAACCGGTAGTGCGCGCCCAAGCTGATATATCTATCCGCAACGGTGGCTTAGATTCGTTACTTTGGGTATTGGCAGCAGCCACTCCCAGTCGTAAATAAGGTATCTCCAGAGCGCCTTATTGGGCGCTCAATTTAGGGTTGGTCTGAATTTAATAATTGTTCAATTTCGATACTTTTATGCGCTTGGTATTGTTGCCTTTCTCGGTTGTCGTGAATGGTTAAAGCATCAAATTGATAACGACTCATGACCAAGTCTGTTATATCCAAAATATCGCCTACACCATTGACGTTCCATAATTTTTCTTCAAGTTGTTTGGCCCTGTGCACGGCGTATACACCGACGTAGTTAATTTCAGATTGCAGACGGTCTATATCGGGGCGACCGGTACGGGCGATAAATATTTTCAGTGCAATAAACTGGCCTTGCTCAAGCGCTTGGGAAATAAACTGTCGGCGTTGGTCGTCATTTGCAAACTGCTCTATATAGCAGCTTTTGATTGCCTCTGATGCACTTTCTTTTTTCGGATTAAATGCCACAAACAACTCGCTCATCACGGGGCGCTGGTGGGGCTTAATGTGGCTAAGGGTATGTTGAATAAAATCCATTGGCCCGTTAAAGCCTTCGAATAACGGCAGTAAATTGAACTCACCCAGCGGTGCTTGAAAACTCAGTAAGTTAGTCAGGCGCGTTTGTCCTGCCCATGTTGCCGTGGCGTCAGGCAGATATTTAGCCCCTTCTTTGCGAATGAAAAACGCCACATTCGGTACATTATTCGCGTATATGTTGCGCAACGCTTCACCAATGCCAGGGATGTCTTCTTCATCCCGGTAGGCCTTGAGTTTAGAGCGGTTGTTTTTAATTAACTCATCAAAAAATGCTTTGGTCGTGGTGCTATTTTCATCGTTTACCACACTGAGGTGAAGTACATTACGCTCATTCGATATATGGCGTACCGTATAGGATAAGTTGCTCAAATCATACTTGCGAGTGACCTTTTGCAATTGCGGGAAGTTGACCTCTACCTGACTATCGGTACTTTTATGAAAAAATGATTTTAGCTCAAGTTTAATCCCCTGTATGGAAATGTCTTCTGTGTGCCCCTCGATGATCATATCTTCAACTTTAAGCTGAATTGCGGTGCGCAGCATGAAACGAGACTCACGGCGCTGATTAGCATATTTAAATCGAAATACTTGAATGTTTTCTGGTGCGCGGTTACGAGGATGTCCAAACACTTTCAGGCTAGGCAGTTTGGCGCGCTCCAAGGGTAAGTTTTGATAGCAAAGGGTATTGGCATCGTCAGTCACATTGGTCAACAAGGCGATATGACTTAGATGGCGCAAACGAGACATGAGACGCGGTGTTGGGGGTTGATTTTGGCGCTTAACTGACTCACTGATGCTGTCAGCAATGGATAAAGGGCGATGGCTTTGTTTCGGTTCAACCTCTTGTATTTGCAGTTTATAAACGCGCCAGCTTATTTTACGAGAACCGTAGCTCAGATATAAATCGCGCAAACTTGCATTGGCGATCAGCTCTTCATGCGAAGCTGAGTAAAAGTACACCTTTTCATTTTTAATATGGTGAAATACATAAAGGTAAGTTTCTTGTGAACCCTTAGGATAGGAAAGGCATTGCTTAATGCGGGCATCGCTGAACAAATAACCTAACTTCAGGTCGTTAATCTCATTGTTCCAGTAGAAAATATCTTGGCGGTTACAATCATTTGCTAAGGCATAGCGGGGGGCAAATTGATCATCTGTAGACTCGATATAAACCGGGATCGAGGTGAAATTAGGGATGTAATACTGCTCATAGGTTTTCTTATGTATGGCGTCAAATGTGTTGTCTAAATTCACTTTGTAACGGCGTTTGTTGCCATGAATAAAGCGCTCAAGAAAACGATCAAAGCTAGGCATTAAGGTGTCGAATAACCGCTTTAAATGCAATCGTTGGTCTTGTGCATTACGCTCAACCGATTCTATGACATATTGAACACCCTGGCGGTTGTCCAGCATATACTCATGTTCCAATCCACGAAATTGAACAGCTAAGCGCTCACCTGATTTAAATCTATATTCTTTACTGATTTTAAGCTTTAAGCCGCTAAGCGATACGTCTACGGTTGTTGCTAGCATACTCTTGTTTGTTTCAGTAAATAGCTCAACACTCATGGAATAATTCATGCGCTCTTCGCTGCGCTGGGCATATTCACCAAAAGGCATAATAGGCGCTAAGTATTGTTGGCTGGCTGGGGTGGTGTCTTCTTCAGGCTGCGTTGGTTGTAAGGACGCTTGTTGCTCTTTTTTATGCATGACGCGATAGTTATTTTCAGTGTTCATTACCGCTTCATATACGCCCACGGAATACTCACCAAAGGAACGCACTTGGCGCTCAAATACTTCTATGGCTATGTCATCTAAGAAGTGCTGCTGATCCTCGTACTCATAAAGTTTGCATTTGCCATCTACATAGCCCCGTAAATCAATTAAGCGGGTACAAGGTCGCGCTAGACGCTTGAGTTCCATCTTAAGTAAAAAGCGTTTTTGCTTAGGGACTGAACCTGCGACCTGCGTGAGGATCTGACCAAACTCTGGCTCATTTATCATGGGCTTTAGCTGTTCGATAATGTCATGATATTGTTCAAAATCTTGGTTCATAGTGAATACGTACTTTATTTTTTATTGTGAAACACGAGCGCCATAACGTCTTATCGGCACACGCAGAGGTTTTCATAATGCAATATGTGCAAGGTTCCCCTAATATAGGCGGCTTTATTTGCACTTTTCGTGCGCTTTTCGCGTTGGCTGGCTAAAAATCGTGAGGTTTTTATTTTAATACCAGTACGTGAAGAGCCTTAATTGCACGTATCGTGTTAACTGAATCGTGCGAACTAAATTGTCTAGATTGTATTAACTAAATCGCGCGAACTAAATATTGGAGCAACATGGCCAAACGTAAAACTGCCTATGTCTGTAGTGACTGTGGCGCAGAATATCCGCGCTGGCAAGGGCAATGTAATGACTGCAATGCCTGGAATACCATTACTGAATTTGTTGTCAGCCCAGCGCGCAGCCAACCTGAACGGAATTTACGTGGTTACGCTGGTCAAACCGGGGCAAAAATCGAAACGCTTAATAGTATCGATATTGCCGAATTACCTCGCTTTACATCAAGTTTTAAAGAGCTAGATAGAGTGCTAGGTGGCGGTATCGTGCCAGGTAGTGCCATCTTAATTGGTGGGTCTCCTGGTGCAGGTAAAAGTACGCTATTGCTTCAAGTGATGTGCCAGTTAGCAACTGAGCGCAATGCGCTCTATGTCACAGGGGAAGAGTCGCTACAACAGGTCGCTATGCGCGCTCAGCGCTTAAACCTGCCGAATGATAAGCTCAATATGTTGGCAGAAACCAGCGTGGAAACCATTTGTGAACTGGCGTTGAGCTTAAAACCACAGATTATGGTCATTGACTCAATTCAGGTAATGCATGTCGCTGATGTACAATCTGCCCCTGGCAGTGTGTCACAAGTCAGGGAAAGCGCGGCCTATTTAACGCGTTTCGCCAAACAAAATCACATTGCTATGTTATTGGTCGGCCATGTAACCAAAGATGGCAGTTTAGCGGGCCCTAAAGTACTAGAGCACTGTATTGATTGCTCAATGATGCTAGAAGGCGAAAGCGACAGTCGCTATCGTACTTTGCGAAGCCAGAAAAATCGTTTCGGCGCAGTCAATGAGTTAGGTGTGTTTGGTATGACTGAGCGTGGACTAAAAGAAGTCAGTAATCCTTCGGCAATCTTTTTAAGTCGTGGCGAAGAGCAGTCGCCTGGCAGTATTGTAATGGTAGTATGGGAGGGAACGCGCCCGCTATTAGTGGAAATACAAGCGCTGGTGGATTATTCGCAAACAGCCAACCCGCGACGCGTCGCAGTCGGCCTTGAGCAAAACCGTATGGCGATGCTGTTAGCAGTATTACATCGCCATGGCGATGTGCAAATGAATGACCAGGATGTATTTGCTAACGTGGTAGGCGGTGTAAAGGTGACAGAAACCAGTGCTGATCTGGCTTTGTTGTTGTCGATAGTTTCTAGCTTTCGGAATAAGACCTTAGATGCGCAGTTGATTGCTTTTGGTGAAGTGGGATTAGCGGGAGAGATTCGCCCAGTACCCAATGGCTCAGAGCGTATTAGCGAAGCGGCAAAACACGGATTCAAACGGGCAATTGTACCCAAGGCCAATGTGCCAAAACAAAAGGTCAATGGAATCGAAATTATCGGGGTAACAAGGCTAAGTGAAGCCCTTGAAGTACTTTGATTAGTTGGCCTTGGTATGGTAAAAATAATGACCTCGTTTGTACAGGGTAACTTGTGTAACCCTGTCCACAATCAAATTTTCATAACCAAATAAAAATGGTAGCTATTACAGTGAGATAGCAAATATTAATCTGTGATAGCGTTGTTATCTTTTTCAAATCGTGGTCTAGCAAAAATATGAATAAACTTTCTTCTTTTTCAATCGTTATGTGTATCACTGCGGGGAGCTATTCCTCGCTCTGTATGGCACAGAGTACGCCTTCTGAATTTGCCGAACTCAGCCTGAATGAGTTGTTCGAAATGGATATTGCGGATGATACCGCAAAGGCGGTAGCTGGGAGCCCGTGGACATTCGCTTATAATTTTAAATTTGCCGAGTTTCGTGGTTATTTAGATGGTGATGCCAAACGCGCTGATAGTGAGGTTTTGTGGCAGGGTCAAGGTACGCAAAGACGCGACGAAAATTTCCCGATACTGCCTACTGTTATCGATCAACAAGTGCACGTTTTTTCCATGGGATATCGTATTAATGCAGATTGGCGTGTGCATGCTTCCATACCTTACATTACCCAAAGTACGGACCATATAAGCATTGTGCCTGACTATGACCATTTCACCATTGATAGTGACGGGTCTGGCGACGCAGTGTTGTCCGTTAGTCATCGCCTTATCGCGACCTCTGAAGACATTTGGTGGTTTACCGCTGGCGTTAGCCTACCCACTGGCTCGATTGATGAAAAAGGGGATACGCCAAGGGATGTAGGTAATCAGCAGTTGCCCTATACAATGCAACTGGGTTCGGGAACCTATGATTTTCCAGTTGAATTTAGTTATCAGAGCATGGGCAAACATGATTTTAGCCTTAGCATGTCAGCCATGATCCGTACCGGCAAGAATGACAGAGATTATCGGCTAGGGAATAGTTATAGTTTATCAGGCACATATCGGTTTAATGCGACAGCAAATATAAAACCATTCTTGGGTTTGGCTTACCAGTATCGAAGTGCGATCCATGGTCAAGATGATGAGATTACCCTGGCTGGCGCATTTCCTTATCCGGCAAGTATTACCAATCCTAGATTATACGGCGGCAAGAAAGTCAGTGCGGAAATGGGTGTCAGATGGAAGTTCAGTGAAACATATGCGTTAAGCGTTTCGTTTTCAAAGCCAATTTATCAGAATTTGAATGGGCCCCAGCCGAAAGAAAATTTCCAGTCTGGTATAACCCTTTCGCGTTTAATGTAGTGTGAATGTGTCTGACTTGATGAAAGAGAAAGTAGTAAAACTCTGCAAGTGTATTTTTTTGTTTTGTGTATTGTTTGCACAATCGGGACACGCCGAAGAGGAAGTCACTAAAGAGCGCAAGCTTAAAGCTGCTTATGTCCTTAATTTTATAAAATATATGAGTTGGCCGGTAAACAGCGGTGCGCACAACGAATTTCGGTTATGTGTGCACAGTGATGAGCCGTTTTATCAATTTATGCAAGCGCTTGTTGCACGGCATAATCAGGGGGCGAATAAAGTGCGGATCGTTATCGGTCATACACTTCAAGAGCCACTTTGCCACCTAGCTTATTTTCAGTCATCTATAGAGCAATCCTTGGGTCAATTAAGGCGGGCAGTTGTTGTACTAGAGTCTTTAGATGTGAAGCAAGTGCACGCTGCAATTCGCTTTTATACCCAAGCGCAAAAGGTGCGTTTCGAGTTCGATATAGCGCAATTAGCCAAGATTGACGTCATTGCCAGCTCTGAATTGCTTAAGTTAGCAAGGATTATTCGCTAATGATTCTGGCTAAATTCAATCGAGCTTCCTTTTTCCAAAAGCAATTGATGGCGGTGATTGGAACCAACCTATTGATATTGGCTATCGCGGCGTTGCTCATTTACTCTGCTTTCGTTGATGATTATCGAGATAACTTGGTGAAAACCATGGACAGTAATGCCTCGTTGCTATCTGCAGCGAGTCGTTCAGCGCTACTTTTTCATGATGAGCAAGCAGGGCACACTATATTGGCGTCGTTGGCCAAAATACCCGCCGTAAGATACGCGCAATTATTGGATGCACAAAAAACACCTTTTGCTATTTATGCTCGCCAAGGAGCAAAACGGGAAACGATGTCTCAGGTCATAAAACCAGGTTATTTTTTTGCGAACGACAACCTTTATCTCACCCAACAGATCACCCTAGATAACGAACTGCTCGGGTTTATTGTTCTGTCGGCTGACACGCTTTCGTTGCAAGCACAGCAATATCGTTATGGGCGCATGGTGTTATGGGTGTTTCTGTTAGGCTCATTGTTGGCTTATCTGCTGAATTGGCGCATGCAAAAACGGTTGCAATCCCCGGTTAAGCGGTTAATCCATTTAGTGGATTATGTGGCCAAAGAGGGCCGCTACGATCAGCGGATCTTTAATCGAAGAAAAGATGACATTGGGCGCTTAGTCAATGGTATTAACTCTATGTTAGATACTATAGAAGACCACCAATCAAAGTTGCGTTCACATCGAGAGCATTTAGAAGGGTTAGTAGAGTTGCGTACAGAGCAACTTTACGAGCGCGCTAATTTTGATGCGCTTACTCAATTACCCAACAGGCACTCACTGACTGAAAAAATCACCCAAGCAATCGAAAAAGCGCGTGATGATAAATCGAATTTGGCGTTGATGTTCTTAGATTTAGACCGCTTCAAAGTTATTAATGACAGCTTGGGGCACTTCGTGGGCGATAGACTATTGGTTGAAGTGGCTAAAAAAATCCAGCACAAACTGACTAAGAACGATGTCGTAGGACGTTGGGGGGGAGATGAGTTCGTAATCGTTATTCAAAACCCAAACGATCTAAATTCAGTAGAAGGGTTAGCCAAGGAGATTATCAGCGCCCTGAGCTTGCCTCTGATTGCTGCAGGGCATCAACTTCATATCTCGACCAGCATTGGTATTGCATGTTTCCCTCAAGACGGTGAAGACGCTTCTAGCTTGCTCAAACACGCAGATACAAGTATGTACAAAGCGAAAGAATTAGGCCCTGGGCAGTTTAGATTTTTTGATCAAGATATGTTGAACGCCTCAGTGTGGCGCTTAGAACTGGAAACACAACTACGTCAAGCCTCAGCGCAGCAACAGTTTACCTTGGTATATCAGCCGAAAGTCGAGGTTAACAACCAGAAGCCGGTTGGCTTAGAAGCGTTAATTCGATGGAATAATGGACAAGCGTTAGTCAGTCCTGCGGTATTTTTACCCATTGCTGAAGACATAGGTTTAATGGAGTCCATCAGCGTGTGGGTGTTAAAACAGGCTTGTCAGCAAAATGCTGATTGGCAGCGCGCCGGAATTGAAATCGTACCTGTCGCCGTTAATCTTCCCGCCTCTTTTTTAATGGGGCCACATTGCCTAGAGTCGATAGAAGGGGCACTAACTCAAACAGGACTTGCAGGGCAGTTTTTAGAAATCGAGATTACTGAAAACACCTTTATAACATCGACCGAATTGGTGGTTGAAGTACTAAGTGCTATTCAAGCGTTGGGCGTTAAAATCGCCATTGATGATTTTGGCACAGGGTACTCGTCTATGAGTTATCTGCGAGATCTTCCTATTAATACGCTGAAGATCGACGGTATTTTTATTAACGATTTAGTTGAGGGGACTCACAGCGAAATACCCCATAGCGATGCGCATTTGTTGCGAGACGAGGGTATTGTACGCTCTATTATTACCTTGGGAAAAAGCCTAGGTTTTAGTACTGTTGCTGAGTGTGTTGAACATGAATATCAAGTGACAAAGCTGAAATCTATGGGGTGTGACGTTATTCAAGGCTATTACTTTAGTAAACCCTTGCCTGTTGATGAGATTGAAATCTACTTACGCAATTTTTAAACAGCGCCTGTGTCGACTATTAAAACAAGCACTGCGCGTTCACCCGTTTATCACTAACACCTTTATGGGGCGTCGGTATTTAGCGCCAAATTTTGATGTTGGTTATCTACCCCCTCCCAGCCGAGAAAATCCACTGTGATGCGAGTAGGGTTATTCAGTATCGCTCGCCCTAGATAGGGAGAAGGCTCTGCTTCTGTTCGAATATCATAACGGGTGTCTTCTTTAGCAGACAAAATAATCGACTTTTCATACACCAGCTGTGAGAGCCGGTTACGCATGTGAGTGAGCTATTCACTCATTAACTCACTCTTTGACTATCAGTTATCAGTCGTTCGCTGCGTCTTGAACAGCTTCACCGGCGCTTTCAATATCTTGTCCGGCCCCGTCAATCGTGGCACAAGAGGTTAAAGCGGTGATTAAGATAGCGACTAATACCAGTGAATTCATCAAGGCTTTCAACGAACTTATAATTTGAGTTTTCATTATCTTGGTTCCTTATTGTTAAGTGATTTTACACTTTACTTACATATAACCAAGCGATTCTCGTGCCAACTTTAAAGTTAATTAAAAATGCATATTTATCAATGGCTTATCGTTTTTGGGTTGTGAGGGGAGGTGACTTGGGTAATTGCTACTCAATGAAAAGATAAATTTTACTGGGTGGTATTCCACTCGTTGTATTTCGCTCATGCTATCTCTCTCGGGCCAAAAAATAGTGCTCGCCCACAAAAAAGCCGACCTATATAGGTCGGCTTTGAATAATGATTGTACTGTTATAAGCAGTCTTAGGCTTTCTTATTTAGACTGCGCAATACATATTGCAGAATACCGCCATCGTTAAAATAGCTGAACTCATTCGGTGTATCGATGCGGATCTGAGCATCAAAGGTAAACTCCCCGTTTTCGCCCTTCACCGACACGCACACCTCTTTCTGTCCTTTTTCAATCGCACTGATAGAGTATTGCTCGGTGCCATCGAGCTTCAGTGTTTGTGCATCATCGCCAGGTTTAAACTGCAAAGGTAAAATCCCCATACCAATTAAATTGGAACGGTGGATGCGTTCATAACTTTCGGCAATAACGGCTTTAACACCGAGTAATAATGGGCCTTTTGCCGCCCAGTCTCGCGAACTACCTGTACCGTACTCTTTACCAGCGATGACAATACTTGGCGTGCCTTGTTCTTGATATTTCATTGCGGCATCAAAAACAGACATCTGCTCGGCTGACGGCTGAAAACGTGTCCAGCCACCTTCTGTGCCCGGCGCCAATTGATTTTTTAATCTGACATTGGCGAAGGTCCCGCGCATCATGATTTCATGATTACCGCGTCGAGAACCAAATGAGTTAAAGTCATGCTCTTCTACGCCATGGGCTCTAAGGTATTGAGCCGCTGGGCCATCTGGAGCAATACTACCAGCAGGTGATATATGATCCGTGGTGACTGTATCTCCTAACTTTAACAAGCAGCGAGCATTGCTTATCGCATCAATAGCCTCAGGTTGCTGCGTAATGCCGTCAAAAAAGGTTGGCTTTTTCACATAGGTTGATTCGGGCCAATTGTACTGTTCGCTGTCAACCACATCTAAGTTATTCCAGGTTTCGTCTCCCTCGAATATATGGCTGTAGCGCTCAGAAAACATTTCGCTATTGACTACGTCAGTCACTAACGCTTGAATTTCTTCATTGCTTGGCCAAATGTCTCGTAGATATACCGGTTTGCCGTTCTTGTCAGTGCCTAACGGTTCTTTTAGCAAATCTATATGCATGTTTCCTGCTAATGCATATGCGATAACTAAAGGCGGTGAGGCTAGGTAATTGGCTTTGACATCAGAATGGATACGCCCTTCAAAGTTTCGATTGCCGGATAACACTGAGGTAACATTGAGCTTTTCTTTACGGATAGCCGCGCTAATCGGCTCGGGTAAGGGGCCTGAGTTACCAATGCACGTCGTACAGCCATAACCGACAAGATGAAATCCCAGATTTTCGAGTTCATGGGTAAGGTTCGCTTTGTTTAAATACTCGGTGACCACCTGAGAGCCAGGCGCAAAACTGGTTTTCACCCACGGCTTTACGGATAGCCCCATTTCACTGGCTTTTTTCGCTAATAGACCAGCGGCAATCAACACAGACGGATTTGAAGTATTAGTACAACTGGTGATTGCTGCAATCACCACCGCACCGTCGTTCAAACTAAATTTTTGGCCGTTATAATCGACTTGTGAAGATTCTTCGTTTTTCTCAACCTGTTGGCCACCCTCTGATTCAAAACGTCCTTTTTCTGGATCTTCTGTAGTGATGATCAACTTTTCTTGTTCAGATAACCAGGTATCGAATTCGGCCGCGGCATCTGACAACGCAATCCTATCTTGCGGACGCTTAGGCCCAGCAATAGAGGTAACAACGTCACTTAAATCGATATGTAAATTAGCGTGATAAACTGCCGTTTTTTGGGCGTCGCTGCCCCACATGCCTTGGGCTTGTGCATAGGCTTTGATCAGATCGATGTTGCGATTATCACGACCGGTTAGACGAAGATAGGTTTCGGTTTGTTCATCCAGTGGGAAAATACCGCACGTAGCACCGTACTCCGGTGCCATGTTGGCGATGGTTGCTCTATCAGCAATGGTGAGGTGTTTAACTCCATCACCGTAGAATTCAACAAATTTACCTACAACGCCGAACTCACGTAATTTTTGCGTGATGGTTAACACTAAATCAGTCGCTGTTGTGCCTGGTGGTAAACTGCCGGTGATTTCCATGCCTACCACTTCAGGTATCAACATGGTTACTGGCTGGCCTAACATAGCGGCTTCAGCTTCAATACCGCCAACCCCCCAACCTAAAATACCTAGGCCGTTGATCATAGTGGTGTGAGAATCTGTTCCCACGAGTGTGTCTGGGTAGAGTAAGGTTTGATCGTCTTGCTCTTCAATAAAGGTCACGCGTGCTAAGTACTCTAGGTTAACTTGATGCACTATACCTTTACCTGGAGGTACCACTTTGAAGTTATCAAATGCTTGCTGACCCCAACGTAAAAATTGATAGCGTTCTTTATTGCGCTGAACTTCCATTGCGGTGTTTTTATCAAGGGCGTCTTCTTCAGCGAAATAGTCGACCATTACTGAGTGGTCGATGACGAGTTCTACCGGTTTCAAAGGATTGATCTTTTGCGGATCGCCGCCTAAATCGACCATAGCGTCACGCATCGCAGCTAAATCGACAACAGCTGGCACGCCGGTGAAATCTTGAAGTACCACCCTTGAAGGCACAAAGGCAATTTCTGTAGTGGCACTATCGTTAATATCCCAAGTGGCGAGTTTATTGATATCGTCTTCTTGCACAAATTCTTCAGCACTGTGGCGAAGTAGGTTTTCAAGTAGTATTTTGGCGGCGAACGGTAGGCGCTCGATATCGTGAGTTTTAGACAGTGAATCTAAGGCATAGTAAGAAAACTGTTCACCATCAAGAGTTAGAGTTTTTAAATAAGGGGATGCTTGCTGCATGATATTCTCCGGCTGCAAAATGAAATCGCATGTTTATAAAATAGAAACGAAAACCGTGCTCTGTTAATGACGAGCACGGGTAAGCTTAGTGCACTTATGACTATGACTTAGGTACTGCTTGTAGCGCCTGTTTGACCTTGAGTTTGTAGTCTTCATCGTTTAATAAGTCGTGATCACACTCTGGACAATGTTCAATGTCTTGTGCAGGCAATGTGCAATGAACACGTTGCTCTAACCAGTTAATGTCATCGATATGTTTAGGGGCGAGTAACAGCTTTTTACCACCGGGTAACCAATTGTGGGTATCAATGATAAGCATCGGGACTTCCCAATTTTCGGTATCCAGAATTAAATCGTGAACATGTCCCACGGTTTCTTCCCCAGCGATAACATCGTACCCTTGTAGCTCGTCAATTGAGCGTAGGTGATTGGCGCTGCTTTTGTCGTGCTCTTGCAAATTGGTATTTGCTTGCTCTAGCGCTTGTTGATTGACCAAGGCTGTCGGATGAGCGTATTCGCCCCACGCGCCAGGGCCTGTCCAGTAATATCCGTATCCTAAATAGGAAAAGAGAATTTCTTCGTACTCTCGCGACACTGTTTTTTCTTCGTCGATAGAGGGGCTGTCTTTGACTTGCTGTTTGCTCAAAGCAACGTGAATTTTCTCATCTTCGGTATCAATCTCTCTCAAAGAGATAGGTGAAATAAGCACCTTTTCCCCCAGCGGTAACCATTTGTGGGTGTCGACGTACATATACCGTATCGTCCATGCGCGGTCATCGAATAAAAAATCTTTGATGATGCCAATGTCACCATCTGTGGCGGCAATAGTGAACCGTTGAATGTCTCGTAAGCCTGCTAGCATGATGTTCTCCCTACTCGTCGTTTTCAAAACAAGACAACCGCTTAGACCACACGTTTGCAGCTGACAAACGGCACCTGCAGCCTTGCATAAATATCATCTTGATAACGTTAAAATTAGCTGTTGTAGCTGGATTACGCAAAGAGCACGCCATCTCATCGAAGCGCGGGGATCAGCGCTGTGGCAGTCCTTTGAGCAGACTTATGAAGGTGTGTGGGTGAAATAAATACCGCAAAAAAAGTAACTCTTACCCTTAAGATGTAATAATTACAGGCAGTGCAACGCCTTGAATTTAGTGTGTTTATGCTTGATAAGCTGAAGTAAACCCGCAAACGAATGAGCGAGCCTATAGGGCAACGAAAGGGGGGATTGCGTTGCCCTTGAAAGTGATTACTTTGGGCTTTGTTCGGCAGCCGGAAGTTGGCCAATATCCGCCAGCCAATGTTGCGCCGAGCGTGACCAAATCTGGCGTTTAGGGACTAATTCATTACGCTGGTCGATAGCACCAACACGCAGGTTATACACTTTAGGTTCGTCGCCTATTGCTGATGCATAAATTCCCGTACCGCAATGCTCACAAAAGCCTTGGGCGCGGTGATTACCGCTTTGTGCCACCTTTACGTATTCTTTAGGTTTACCTTTAGTGAACTGAACCCCATCTATTTCACTGACCACTACGGTGCGAAAAGCCGTTGCCGATAACACTTGGCAATCGGTGCAGTGACAAATCATGGTTTTTTCAGGATCGACTATAGCGTTAAAAGCGAGTTCCCCACAGTGGCAACGGCCAGTTACTTTCATTTTATGTCCTTTGGATAAATACATACTTCAAATAGATTTATAAATACGCGCAGAGCGTTGAATTTTACAGCTTTTTCTGCAGCGTATTAGTGTCGGGCGCTAATACTCATTAACGCCTATTAGCCCCAATGGTTTACGCTAAAAACTTCCAAAAAACATAATATCCGCTAAAGAGCGTGAGTATGCTTAGGCAACATAAGGTGTAAATACGAAATATGCCTTGGGGTTTATATTGTGCGTCTACATCAGCGCCCATCATCACCTTGTAATTCAGCCACGCGTAAATAGGTGCGCTCACAAACGAGACGGTAGTCACAAAGTCGAGAAGGGCTGTGATATCGGCACTGAAGTCAGAAATTATCCACCAACTTCCTAGGGCGAGTATGCCGATAGCAGCGATATAAACGAGGTTTCCGTTGCGCGCATGTTGAGATTTATTGGCACTATCAAGAGGTAAGGGCGCATCATGAGATTGAGTGAGTTGATAGGCGCGTTTCCATACTTGGGGGAATCCGTCGGCGACGGCAAACGTAGAAGAAAAAAGCGCCACAAAAGTAACAATGGCCATAAGTAACCAGCTCCAGTCACCTAACGCATTACTGTATATGCCAACCAATTGCCCAGCAAAGGCAGCGGCTGAATTGGCAAAGCCTTCACCTTGGCCAAACATGAGTAATGCCCCTAACCATAAGAAAATAATCGCTAATAATAAACTGGCTGCATACCCGATATTGAAGTCTAAAGTGGCATTTTTAGCGTTTTCTGGCCCAGGCTTTGCGCCTCTTGAGAGTATCCATAGTGAATGCCAAACCGACACTTCGATTGCGGTAGGCATCCAGCCGATTAACGCCACAATAAAGGCGATACCCGCCACAGAGCCGATTTCAATGGTCGCTGCACCCTCAGCTGGGCTAAATCCTAAACGTCCTACAGCTGCAAACCAAGCGATGATGCTGCAAATAACTAACACTAACATCATCCATTTCAACAGTGTGTTGAGCAGCTTGTAGTGACCTATTATGAGCACAGCGCATACAATTCCTAAAATTACGGCTGCCCACTGAGAAAGTGATAACACATCACCAAATAAATTCATTGCAAGGGCTGCTGTGACGATTGTCACCCCAGATTGGACAAAAAACATGGTGATAAAAGTTAACCCTAAAAATAAATAGAAGGCCCATTTACCTACGCTGCGATAGCCATCGAGTAAGCTCTTGCCGGTTAAGCCTGAATATTTAGGGCCGAACAAGAAAAAGGGGTACTTCACCACATGAGCCAATAAAATGAAGCCCAATAAGGCAAACCCGAAGTCGGCTCCAGCGCGAGTTGACTGCACGATATGCGATACACCAATACTGGTGGCGGCCCAAACGATTCCAGGGCCTAATAAGGCCATTATTTTTGTTAGTTTCATACTACCTATACTCAAATGGTTTTTATGTTTGTAGGAGAAGCTGGCTCTTTTTGCCTAGTGCCATTGTTTAAAACGCAGACGTAGGCTCACTCGTTTTGTCCGTAAATTAGATACAGCATCAACATTTTCGTAAGTTCATCACACAAAGCAATAGAATCTAACTCACATGCAATGGATGGGGTGATGTCGGGGTACAGCACTTTATCAAGTAGCGTGGTGATCATGGTGAAAACCACCATATTTGCAGTTGATGTTTTATCTGTGGCGATGATGTCGTCTTTAAACCTAAGCAAAATATTACTGATACGACGGTACAAGTGTCGTCGGTCGATTAAGGCGTCACCTGCCACTATGTCAGTATGCAAACGAGAATTAAGATGAATGGTGCGAAATAAACTGCGATTTGCGGCGAAAAAGTGATGCGTTTGCTGGGTTAGCCCGCTGACCGCTTCCGTTAAAGTGGCAAATTGTATACTTTCTAGCTGAGTCATCCATTCGTTCAGTTCACTACCGAAATCTTGGTACAGCAAAGGTAACAATGCCTCTTTGTTTTTAAAGCGCCGATAAAATGTACCCACCGACACGCCAGCATGATCACATAACTCTTTAATGCTGATATGTTCAAAAAATTTATTTTGTAGGCAGTGATGTATGGCAGCCATCAGTTTTCGCTGGGTGTCTTGACTGCGTAGCTGTTTTGCTGGAATTACACTTGGGCTTGGCATAGCTAACTTTATTAACCTTAAATCACTTATACATCACGGGTTTGCATAGAAAATAGCGACAGAATCATGCCGCTTTTGGTGAAAAACAGCAATATAAGAATCCGCCCAGTCATACGAAAACTGTTGCGAGATAATTCTTATATTGCCTTTTGTGACGCTCTGTTTATTGTGCGTTATTTGAATGAGAGGCCATATAATCCAGTGCTAATTGGGTTAGTGTGGCTGTTCCTAGCGGTAACGCTTTTTCATCAGCGAAAAAGTACGGTGAGTGATTGCTAGGGGCTTTGCTGGCATCTTGCCCTTGTGGCGTACCACCTAGGAATACAAATACGCTGGGTACTTCAAGGGCATAGAAAGAGAAATCTTCTGCGCCGGTAATTTTAGGCAGTACTAAAACATTATCTTCCCCAGCGACCTTATTTAAGCTGGGTAGCATTTGTTCGGTTAAATCTGGATGGTTAATGGTGACTGGGTAGCCTTCGTTTATTTCAACCTCAGCTGTGGCGCCTGAAGCTGCGGCGATATGTGTGGCCGTATGTTTAATTTTATCAAAGATTTGCTGACGATTATCCATGTCGAAGTTGCGGATCGTACCGACCATCTCGACTTCTTCTGGAATAATATTGTTCCGCACACCACCGGAAATTTTACCGAAAGACACAATCGCTGGCTCTTTGGTTATGTCAATTTGGCGGCTGATAATGTGGTTTACGCCAGTGACAACTTGCGCTGCTGCGGAAATAGGATCTACTCCGTTCCACGGCGTTGAGCCATGTGTTTGCGTGCCGTGAATGGCAATCTCGAAACTGTCAGCGCTGGCCATAAATGGGCCACTGCGATAGCCGATTTTCCCTGTATTTAAGCCAGATGTGATGTGCAAGCCAAACGCCACGTCAGGCTTGTGTTTGTCGAAAATGCCTTCTTTTAACATAAGTTCAGCGCCGCCTTCTTCTCCTTTAGGGGCTCCTTCTTCAGCAGGTTGAAAAACAAACATGACAGTGCCGTGCAGTTCTGCCTTCATACCCGCGAGTACTTCGGCTGCACCCATTAACATGGCCACATGCGTATCGTGACCACATGCATGCATAATACCCACATCTACACCGCGATAATTTGTGGTTTGAGTTGAGGCAAAGGGTAGATCAACTTTTTCGGTCACGGGCAGGGCGTCCATGTCGGCGCGAAGCATCACGGTTGGGCCTGGCAATTCACCTTTTAAAATACCTACTACGCCTGTATAGCCAATGTTTCGCTCTACTTGCATACCCAGTTTTTCAAGATGCGTGGCGGCAATATCTGCGGTGCGTGTTTCTCGATTCCCAAGCTCAGGGTGCTGGTGGATATCTCTGCGCCAAGCGACCACGCTTTTTTCAACGTCTTTGAGTTGTTTAGTGAGTGTGTCGCTCGCGTTAGCGTTTGCACTGATACTTAGACTGCTAATAGCAGCACAAATAGCAAATGCTATGCTAGTGGGGCGAATAGGGCGAAGTGTGTTTTTCATGTCATGTTCCTTATTATGCTGTATAGACTTATCGCCAAGCGCAGTTAATGAAGCCCGACGACAGACTTAGTTTGTTGAACAATCTTACTTACGTTGTAACCAACACCGTGCTTAAATACCACCGCCATATCGCGAATGGCACTAGTGTCGTTAATCAATTCACCGTCTATTAAGACTAAATCAGCCTGTTTACCTGCCTCAATAGAGCCTATTTTAGTATCTCGCTCTAAAAACGTAGCGCCATTTAACGTGGCAATTTTAATCGCTTGCTGAATACTAAAGCCCGCTTCAACCAGTAACTCGATTTGTCTTTGATTTGAGAAACCCGCGATAACGCCGCCATAGCCTGTGGGGTCTGTGCCCGCCATTAATGTTCCCCCCGCTTCTACGAACCTTTTTTCTAGCTGCATCATCTTTTTAAATACGATAGGCCAGGTGGCATTTTCTTGCTGCGCGATTTTTTGCCAGCGAGTTTCATATTGTTCTCGTACTTGTGGAATAAGCGCTTCAAGAGCAAGAGGGTAAGCTTTCGGGCGGCCTTGGGTAAAGGTTTCAAATACGGTTAACGTCGATGTGAGAGCCACGTTTTTGCTAACGAGCAAAGAAATTAATGCCTCGACTTCAGGCGCGTTGATATCTAAATCAACCAGTGATTGATGAAGTTCAGCCGCAGGGCATTGGTTTTTCTTTTTATCTTTAACAAAATCGGTCGCGGCGAAAAAACCGTGTTCTAAGTTATCAATGCCCAGCTCAGCTGCTTCTTTGTAGGTGATAGAGCATAAATGCCCAGTGACTTTACGCTTGCGTTGATGCGCTGAAGATAACACCTGCGCTAATTCGTCTTGATGGATATGCATATAGGCCTTATATGACGTTACGCCTTCTTGGTCCCAGTACTGCATCATGTTTTTGGCGTCTTGGGCATCACGTAATGATTTAATTTTAAGAATAGGCAGCCCCGGGCCATTCAAGTAGGGGGCCGTCACATCTATGTCTGGCCCCATTGTCTTGCCACTGTTGATGGCATCTCGCAAATTTAAGTCTCCGTACGGCGCTGTTGTGCCGGCTGTGCGTACTGTGGTGGCTCCGCCAGCAAGATATAAGCGAGGAAAGCTGTATAGCATTTCAGTGTAGTGCGCATTACCAGTGGGGTAAAACATGTGTTCGTGCATCATCACTAAGCCAGGTATTAAGGTTTTTCCTGTGCCATCGATCACAGTGGTGGTCTGTGAAATTTTAATGTCTTTCGCGGAATCGACTGCTGCAATGTGCCCTGATTTTATCAGCACCGCCTGATTTGTTTTAGGTGGCGCACCTGTGCCGTCAATTAAGGTGACATTAACGATGGCAATCTCGTTTTGATCGTAGTTGATAAATTCTTCATCAACGCCATAAGCGTTAACAGAGCTGAATATTCCACCGAGAAGCGTGAGTAACGATGTACAGCGAGATAAGGCTAACAGCGGGTTTTTTGAATAAGGCATTTTAGGATTAATCTATTCAGGTTATTGACTGTAATAACAGCATAGTACCTCGTTGAATAACATTTTGTAAATCATGATTCACAAAATTGTCATGCTGTTATCGTAAACGTTGACCTATGAGATTTGTTGTTTTATTGATCTTCAAATGTTTTATTTATGTAAATGCATGATTTGCATAATGAATATTTACAATTTAGCGGCAACTGCGCTTTGTGCCTAGGAATCGCTTTTGCTAGTATCCGCGCATCAAAAATTGAGTTGCTATAGTGAGTTGCTTTCGATAGCGGTCAATTTTTAATAGCTTATTTGTGATTAACCTCGGATTAAACGTTGAAGCCAATTAACCGCCATTCTCATGATTTCATTCAGCGCAGCAAAGCGTTGATGAACATATCAAGCACGTCGCTGTTAGCGAAACTGTGCTTGGTCTCTGGCGCCATGGCATTATTGGGTAGCTTCAGTGTGTTCCTTGGTGGTATTTACGAAGGCGCTGAATTTGTCGGCCTCGCGCTCGATTTTTCCTCTTTTGATGTACTTAGTAGTGCGTTTTTTGTTTGGTTGCTAGCGCTCAGCGGGTATTTTGCTAAGCACGTATTGTGGCTTCTGAATCTTGTACCTGACTATGTATTACGTAACCTGACTGCTAAGCCAAAGCCGTTATTTATTGTTCCTGCTGTTATCAGCCCTGTGCCCAGCGCACATGGCTCTCGTGCTCCACCTCTGTTTTCATAGCGGTTCAAGTCGTTAAATAAGTCAATCAATAAGTCGCTAACAAGCTCAGTACGCTATATGGCATTCGTTCATATGCCGTTATGTTGCTGTTGATAATCGACTTCGACACTTAATTCACCTTGAGCCCATTCTCCCAATAATTCCGGCTTAGCCGGTGTTTAATGCTGCTTGATTCACTTAAGGCAGTGCTTTGAAAACTGTGGGTAGGGGAAATCCTTTGTTGATCCGTAAGTTAGGTTATTCAGCGTTGACGGCAAGTATATTGTTGTTGTCAGGCTGTGAAGGTGGTGTGCTTGATCCGAAAGGTCAGGTGGGCATCGATGAAAAGTATTTGATCGTTGTAGCAACGGTGCTAATGCTGCTGGTGGTTATTCCTGTAATTGGCATGACCTTGTATTTTGCTTGGCGTTACCGTGAAGGGCGCGAGCATGAAATTTATGACCCGAAGTGGGCGCATTCAACCAAAATTGAAGTGGTTGTGTGGTTGATCCCCATTGTGATTATCGCGATTTTAGGGACCTTAACCTGGTATTCGACGCAAGAGCTCGACCCCTACAAGCCGCTAGATCACGAGCACGAACCCATCACTATTCAAGTGGTGTCTTTAAACTGGAAATGGTTGTTCATTTACCCAGAGCAAGGCATTGCAACGGTAAACGAAGTGGTGTTCCCCAAAGATGTGCCAGTGGAATTTAAGATCACATCTGACACCACCATGAACTCGTTTTTTATTCCTCAACTTGGTAGCCAAATATACTCCATGGCGGGTATGACGACGCGTCTTAATTTGATTGCTAATGAAGCCGGAGAGTTTGACGGAATTTCAGCAAATTACAGTGGCGCTGGGTTCACCGGAATGAAATTTAAAGCAATCGCTAAAGACAGCGAGCAGGACTTTGAAAAGTGGGTGAGCGCAGTCAAGCATAGCCCAGCGACACTCAACGACAATAGTTACGCTCAGTTGGCAAAACACAGTGAAAACAACCCAGTGAGCTACTACGGCTCGGTGGACAGTCAGATGTTCCAGCATGTTGTGATGCAGTTTATGGGCAACATGAAACAACAAGATATGCATGGTGAGCATCAAGAGCATTCTGCTCAAATGCATATGCAGGCGGAGGATTAATTATGTCGCTTTTAGGAAACCTTACCCTCGACGCCGTTCCTTACCACGAACCTATTATCATGGTAACGCTGGCTGTAATTGGCGTCATTGGCTTGGCCATTGTTGGCCTTATTACTAAATACCAAAAGTGGGGTGTGCTTTGGCACAACTGGTTAACGTCGGTTGATCATAAACGCTTAGGTATCATGTACATTATTCTTGCATTGGTCATGCTTATTCGTGGCTTTTCTGACGCGATAATGATGCGTACACAACTCGCTATGGCGACTAACGGCGCTGCGGGATATTTGCCCCCAGAGCACTATGATCAAATATTTACCGCCCACGGCATTATCATGATCATCTTCATGGCCATGCCTTTTATGATTGGTTTGATGAACATTGTATTGCCGCTGCAAATTGGCGCGCGAGACGTGGCTTTTCCTTTCATGAACAACTTGAGCTTTTGGTTAGCTGCCGCAGGTGCTGTACTGATTAATATCTCGCTAGGTTTAGGCGAGTTTGCAAAAACAGGTTGGTTAGCCTACCCGCCATTGTCGGAGATGTCCTTTAGCCCTGGGGTGGGGGTCGATTATTATATCTGGGCTTTGCAGATATCCGGGATAGGTACATTGCTTACCGGTGTTAACTTTTTAGCCACCGTGTTTAAAATGCGCGCCCCTGGCATGAAGCTGATGCAAATGCCCATTTTTACTTGGGCTTGTACTTGGGCGAATATCTTGATTGTGGCTTCGTTCCCGATTTTAACCGCCGTACTGGGTTTACTGACACTTGACCGCTACTTAGATTTCCACTTCTTCACCAATGACGGTGGCGGTAACGCCATGATGTACATCAACCTGTTTTGGGCGTGGGGTCACCCTGAAGTGTATATTTTGGTATTACCTGCGTTTGGGATCTTCTCTGAAGTCATTTCAACCTTTACCGGTAAACGTCTGTTTGGTTACACCTCTATGGTGTGGGCCTGTCTCTTATACACATCTGACGCTGCCGACGAT
>OJAY01000151.1_pt1 | contig 35193 bp, 29 predicted proteins | sample 1590331 | NCBI WGS metagenome assembly OJAY01 (sample SAMN05416835, study PRJEB24817) | seawater metagenome | isolation source: Sea water | place: Canada:Atlantic | collected 2013-07 | reverse complement strand
TCTCGTGGGCTCGGAGATGTGTATAAGAGACAGGTATTTGGACTATGGCCTTGTTCAACGAAGCCAGTGCCTATCCTCACGGCAGCAAACAGGCTCAAACCATTAACAATGGCTCTGTTGTTTTAATGGATTGTGGCTGTGCGGTGCAGGGTTATCAGTCTGACATCAGCCGCACATTTGTATTTGGTGAGCCAAGCAAAAAACAGCAAAAAATTTGGCAAACAGTACGCAAGGGCCAGCAAATTGCTTTCGAAAAAGCCCAAATTGGCGTACCCGCCGGTGCAGTCGATGACGCGGTGCGTGCCTATTATCAAAGCCAAGGCTTAGGCCCCGAATACCAATTACCAGGGCTTTCCCATCGCACTGGTCACGGCATCGGTATGGAAGGTCATGAACCTGTAAACTTCGTGCATCAAGAACAAACGCTACTGCAGGCGGGCATGTGCTTTTCTGATGAACCAGGTATTTATATACCTAGGGAGTTTGGGGTACGTTTAGAAGACTGCATTTACATGACCGACAAAGGCCCTCGCTGGTTCACCACACCGCCTGATAGCCTAGAATCCCCGATTGGCGCTCTAGCCGTGCTTTAAACACCCTTTTATTAAAATAAGAATCAAATTAATGAAAATCAGCATTATCAAAAACACACTATCTCATGCAATCGGCAAACCCCTTGGTATGCTCACATTACTGGCTATGTCAGGGAACACATGGGCAGATACCAGCGAAGAATTTAACGATTTACTCAATAGCCACTGGCAAGAAGCACAAAAAGAAAAAATATTCTTTCGCACCGATCCAGATGCGTGGAAACCCAAAGGTAAATTAGCAGATTTCAGCCCTCAGGGGTTCGAGCGCCGTGAAGCATTTAATCAGCAGATGCTTGAACAATTAGCGCAAGTTGACGTTAAACAACTGAGTACAGACGAACAAGTTAGTTACCGCTTATTCAAATATGAGCGTGAAACCGAAGCCAAAAGCTATGAGTTTCAAGATCGTTATTTCCCTATAAACTTTTTAAGCGGCTGGCACACTTACTTTGCACAGGCCCCTGCCAACATGGCATTTCTTACCCCGCAAGATTATGATCAATACTTGATAAGCCTTGAAGACTACCCACGCTTTAATCAAGAAAATATTGATTTACTCGCGCAAGGGGTCAAAACGGGCTTTGTGCAGCACTGTGAAACCTTCAAAGACTATCAGCAAACCATCACAGCTCACATCGTTAACGACCCCAAAGACAGTGCATTGTACGAACCATTTACCCGTTTTCCGGCTCAATTTACTGAAAAGCAAAAACAACGCTATCTCAGCAAAGGCGCCGAGCTTATCAAAAACGCGGTTGTGCCTGCCTATGCGCATTTCAACGATTATTTTGTAAATGACTATATGCACCACTGCCGCCAAGAGCCGGGTATTTCTAGCGTCAAAGGGGGGGCTGACTACTATGCTTACACCGCTAACTATTACACCACTACGGACTTAACCCCGAAGCAAATTCACCAACTCGGCTTGGACGAAGTAGAACGTATTAGCAAAGAAATGAACGAGATTATTCAGCAGGTGGGTTTTAAGGGCAGCTATGCAGAGTTTTTGCAGTTTTTAGCCACTGATCCGCGCTTTTACGCCCAAGACCATCAGGATGTAATGGAGAAAACCGCATTTATCACCCAAAAAATGTACGGTAAATTACCTAGCTTTTTCGCCACCTTGCCTCGCAATACGTTTACCATTAAAGGCTCTGCGTCTCGTGGCGCGTTTTATATGCCCCCACCAGATAACCGCACGCCCGGCACATACTTTTTAACCTCTGATCCTGCCCAGCAACCACTATACAATTTAGAAGCCCTTAGCCTGCATGAGGCCGTCCCTGGGCATCATCTACAAAATGCCATTGCCATGGAATTAGAGGTACCTGAATTTCGCCGCACCCTTAACCACTCAGCGTTTTCAGAAGGCTGGGGCTTGTACTCTGAGCGTTTAGGCAAAGAAGCCGGTTTTTATCAAGACCCTTATTCTGACTTTGGTCGACTGGGTTACGAAATGTGGCGTGCAGTGCGTTTAGTCGTAGACACGGGCATTCATGCCTTCGGCTGGAGCCGCCAACAAGCGATTGATTATTTGGGCTCACGCACGGCACTAACTGAAAAAGCCACCGCAGATCAAATTGATCGCTATATTTCTTGGCCAGGCCAAGCGCTGTCTTACAAAATTGGCGAGCTTAAAATACGTGAACTTCGCAGCAAAGCCCAAGCCAGCTTGAAAGAAAAATTCGACATACGTCAATTCCATGATGTGATTATCGGCCAAGGCTCGTTACCTATGGCCGTTCTTGAAGACAGTGTCAATCAATGGATTGAAACACAGTTAAAACACGATGAATAACAGCTAGATACGGTTTGTTACGTTTTATTGAGTATTGCCTAATAAAAATATAACAAAAGCGCGACTCACCGACTTGAGTGGATCGCGCAATACTCTACACTAAGCCCTAATCGCATTAGCGTAAAAAACTTCATAGAAAGTAATAAAAATATAATCAAAACAACACCTAACCCAGGGGACAGAGCAAATGGAAAGACGCGACTTTATAAAGCTAAGTAGTGCCGGAATGGGCACGCTTATGCTACCGATATCCGGAGTGGCTATATCAGCCGATCAACTTCTCGATAAACCCATGGATGTAACATACAAAAAGAAGCTTGCTGATATTGCATTAAACGCCGCAAAAGCAAAAGGGGCCACTTATGCTGATGCGCGCATTGGCCGTTACTTAAACCAATTTGTGACGACCCGTGAAACCCGCGTTGACAGCATAACCAATACTGAATCTGCGGGTATTGGTGTGCGTGTCATTGCTAATGGGACATGGGGGTTTGCGTCTACTTCAAACATGACGCCTGACAGCGTAGCCAAAGCTGCAGAACAAGCTGTCGCCGTCGCTATGGCAAATTCAAAGTTTCAAACCACACCTGTGCAACTCGCTCCTGTGAAAGGGGTTGGTGAAGTCAGCTGGCAAACACCTATCAAAAAGAATGCCATGGAAGTCCCCATTCAGGAAAAGGTCGATTTATTATTGTCAGTAAACGATGCCGCAATGCAAAACGGCGCGAGCTTTATCAGTTCACGTTTATTCCTAGTGAATGAGCAAAAGTATTTTGCCTCCACTGATGGTTCATACATCGATCAAGATATTCATCGCCTATGGGCTCCCTTTACCGCCACAGCTGTAGGGGAAGACGGCTTCAAACAGCGCTCTGCTTTAGGCAACCCCGTGGGTATGGGATACGAATATTTAGACGGTTTAGAAAAAGACAAAGTGCGAGTTCAAGGGGCAAACGTTGGCTACCATAATTCCTACGATATGGTAGAAGATGCCGCGGCGGCTGGTAAACAACTGCAAGCAAAATTAAAAGCAAAATCAGTAGAGCCTGGCAAATATGACCTCGTGTTAGACCCAGCTCACCTAATGCTGACCATACACGAATCCGTTGGACACCCACTTGAGCTAGACCGCGTATTGGGCTACGAAGCAAACTACGCTGGTACTAGTTTTGCCACGTTAGACAAATGGAAAAGCGGTGATTTCCAATATGGGTCAGACATAGTCAATCTATATGCAGATAAAAATCAAGCCAACACCTTAGGCAATGTGGGATACGATGACGAGGGTGTTAAAACCAAAGAATGGGACTTGATCAAAGACGGTATTTTGGTGAACTACCAAGCAACCCGAGACCAAGTACATATGCTTGGGCAAAAAGAATCTCATGGTTGCAGTTATGCACAGAGCTGGCGCGATGTGCAATTCCAGCGTATGTCGAATGTGTCACTTCGTCCAAATGAAAAAGACTTATCTGCTGATGATGTGATTAAAGATGTTGAAAAAGGCATTTATATTGCTGGTCGCGGCTCTTACTCTATCGACCAACAACGTTATAACTTCCAATTTGGTGGGCAGTTATTTTATGAAATTAAAGACGGCAAAATTGTCGATCAAATTGAAGATGTAGCATACCAATCTAACACCCAGGAATTTTGGAATAGCTGTAGTCAGTTAGCAGGTAAATCAGATTACAGAGTGGGCGGTTCGTTCTTTGATGGTAAAGGCCAGCCTTCACAAGTGAGCGCGGTTTCTCATGGTTGCCCAACCACGAGATTCGATAACATTAACGTGATTAACACAGCGCGCAACGTTTAAGCAGCTCACTAAGAAGGAAAAATATAATGACTATAATTACCGAACAACACGCCAAAGAGCTGCTGAGCAAAGTCCTTACATTCTCAAAAGCCGATGAATGCGAATGCAATTTAGAAAGCAAAGTAGGGGGCAATATTCGCTATGCCCGCAACACTGTGTCAACCTCAGGTCAAGAAAGCGACCTTATGCTTATCGTGCAATCTACCTTTGGTAAGCGCACAGGCACCGCCACCATTAATGAGTTTGACGATGCTTCCCTTGAAAAAGTGGTACGCCGCTCGGAAGAACTGGCCAAACTCGCTCCAGAAAATGAAGAGTTTATGCCTGTATTTGGCAAACAAAAATACAGCAAAGCAAATACGTATTTTGAATCTACTGCCAATGTGACCCCAGAGGATCGCGCTCAAGCGGCTTTTGATAGTATTGAGCCATCTAAAAAGAACAAGCTCATTGCAGCGGGCTTTTTAGAAGACGCCGTAGAGATGAGCGCGATTATGAACAGCAAAGGTTTGTTCGCGTATAACACAGCTACCCAGGTGGATTTTTCGGTCACTATACGTACCGAAGATGGTAAAGGCTCGGGCTGGGCCTCGGGTGACTACAGTGACGTAAAGCTGCTCGATACCGCTAAGTTGTCCTCTATTGCCATTCAAAAATCGAAAGGCTCAGCAGAAGCAAAAGAAATGGAGCCAGGTAAGTATACGGTTATCCTCGAGCCTGCAGCCAGTGTTGGCCTTATTCAAAATATGATGCGTGCGTTTAATCAACGTTCTGCGGACGAAGGGCGAAGTTTTTTAAGCAATAAAGTCCCCAAAGGCGAAAACGGTCCGAAAAACAAATTGGGCCAGAAGATGTTTGACGAACGTGTCCATATTTATTCTGATCCTCAGCATGCAATTGCCCCTAGCGCGCCCTTTGCTGGCAATGGTTATCCGTTGAGTAAAATCGATTGGGTAAAAGACGGTACGATTAAAAACATGCCCAACTCACCTTACTGGGCAAAACATACCAAAAGTGACTATATACCAGCCAATCGTAATTTCATTATGAGCGGTGGTGATCAGTCTCTTGAAGATATGATCAAAAACACTCGCCGGGGCGTGCTGGTCACCCGCTTGTGGTACATACGTGGCCTTGACCCGCAAACCTTGCTGTATACAGGTTTGACCCGCGACGGCACCTTTTACATTGAAAACGGCAAGATCAAATACCCGATCAAGAACTTCCGTTTCAATGAAAGCCCGATCATTATGCTCAATAATATTGAGGCGCTGGGTGAACCACAGCGGATTGAAGGCTGCATGATACCGCCTATGAAAATTCGTGACTTTACGTTTAGCAGCTTGTCTGACGCAGTATAAGTCGCTTTGTCTCAGGCTCGTGCGAGCCTGAGGCCATCTTCATCATTTTTAAACGTGTGCCAAACCATGAGCATGTCCCGTCGAAAATTTATTAAAAACGCATGTATAGCATTTGCTGCACAGGCGTTTTTTCGCGGTGCCAATTCATGGGCCCAGAGCAGTGATTTCGATTTCTATTTTACTCGATTAAGCTACGAGTCCGGTGATTGGGAAGTCGACGAACGAATGCCTGCCAACGTGCTCAACTCGTTAATTGAATACACCAGTCTGAGGGTGGATATAAAAGAGCGCATTATTCCCCTGTCAGATCCCGCCATGTTAAACGCACCTTTTTGTTATATGGCTGGGCACAGATTGGTGCAATTTAGCGATGCCGAGGCGCAGAACTTTAAGCAATACGTTGAAAATGGTGGCTTTGTTTTTGTAGATGATTGTAACCACGATATTGATGGAATGTTTGCCAAAACCTTTGAAGCACAAATGCGCGGCCTATTTGGGGAAGATGCCCTACAAAAGATCCCTAACGATCATCCAATATACAGTGCATTTTTTACCTTTGATGGGCCACCGCGTACTTCTATTGAACTTAATGGCTGGGGTGATGACTTGGTTCACAACTACCTGAAAGCCATCATAGTTAACGGCAAAATTGCGGTGCTATACAGCAATAAAGATTTAGGTTGCGAATGGGATTATGATTTTCGTAACAAGCGCTGGCTCAAAGAAGACAACACAAAATTCGCGGTGAATATCGTACTTTATGCCATGACCGCCTGAGCCCATATAAACAAGAACACTATGCTAATCGAGCACCAAGAATAGTCGGCCAACCAATAAGAATTAAGGTAGTAACCTCATGAGTACCACGAACAGTTTGCCCTGTGAACCACAGAGCCACGCCCTTTGTGAGCAAGATATTTTACAGCTACTTTCCAAGCTGGCTGATGTTACTGATGAACTTGGCCGAGTGATAGTTGGCCAGCGCAGCGTCGTGCAGCAATTGTTAGTCGCGATGTTAGCTGGTGGCCATTGTTTACTAGAAGGCGCACCAGGATTAGCCAAAACCTTAATGGTCAGCTCATTAGCCAAAACCCTAGAGCTGGATTACAAGCGTATTCAATTTACACCGGATTTAATGCCAAGCGACATTATAGGCACAGAAATACTGGAAACAGACCACGACAGTGGCGAACGCTTTTTTAAATTCAAACAAGGTCCAGTGTTCACTCATATTTTATTAGCAGATGAAATAAACCGTACTCCACCAAAAACCCAAGCAGCACTATTAGAAGCCATGCAAGAGCGGACCATCAGCTATGCGGGCAATATTCACCCTTTACCAAAACCCTTTTTTGTTTTGGCTACTCAGAATCCCGTTGAGCAATCAGGCACCTATGCCCTGCCTGAAGCACAACTCGACCGCTTCTTAATGTTTGTGCGCGTGGGTTATCCAAGTGCAGAAGAAGAAATAGAGATCCTAGCCCGTACTACTGGTACCCAAAGCGTTACGTTAAAAGAAGTACTGCACACCGAAGAAATACTGACATTGCAAAGCTTAGTGCGCCAAGTGGAGATCTCATCAGAGCTACTGCAATACATCAGTCAACTCGTGCGCGATACTCGCCCAGATATTAGCGAGAACCAAAGCGTGAAAGAGTTTGTCCGTTGGGGCGCAGGGCCGCGCGCTGGCCAAGCACTAGTCTTATGCGCCAAAGCCAATGCCCTGTTAAATCAACGCTTTGCTGTGACCTTAGAGGACATTCATAGTGTGGCTCATGGAGTACTGCGCCATCGAATATTACTTAACTTTCAAGCTCAGGCGCAAAACATGGATACAGATGGCGTAATTGACCATCTAATTAACCATACGCCTCTCCCTGAAAGCCCCTTGGCTTCAAACGCGTCTTCACGTAGCGCGGGCTAAACATGCAGCAATGGATTGACCCGCTCACGCTTTCTCGTGTTAAAGACATGCCCTTAGTCGCCAAAACGGTCGCCGAAGGTGTGCTACACGGTCAGCATACCAGTGTGCAAAAAGGCTCGGGAGTTGAGTTTAGCCAATATCGTAGCTACGAGCCTGGGGATGAGCTAGGCAAAGTCGACTGGAAACTCTTTGCTCGCTCAGACAAATATTTTGTCCGCGAAGCTGAGCGAGAAAGCGATACGCAAATTTGGCTGGTGCTAGATACCAGCCTATCTATGTTGCAACAATCAGCCACCAGCAAAGCGCAAGACGGCTGGCATAAACTAGATTACGCCCGTTATTTTTTAGCGACTATCGCTTACATTGCCCAGCAGCAAGGTGACGCTGTAGGCGTTATCGGTTTATCTGATGAGCGAATTGATTTTCTGCCTTGTGGAACCGGTCAGCAGCACTGGCACAAACTCATGCTGACGCTGAGTCAACTTACTGTGGGTAAACAATTTCCAAATAAGGCAACCCTAACGCAATCATTGGGAAATATTCATCCTCAAGGTTTGATATTTGTGCTCAGTGATTTTATGCAACGCGAAACCGAGATAGTAGACTTCATGCAGCCATTAAATTACGGCCAAAATGAAGTCGTAGCCATGCAGTTAGTTTGCGATGATGAGGTTAACTTTCCCTATAAAGGCGCGATAAGAGTCGAAAATCCAGAAACTAAAGAGCAACGTCTAGTTTCAAGTTCAGAAGTTAAAGCGCAATATTTAGCGGCATATAAGCAGCATCAAGCCACGTTGAAAAGCCGCTTGGAGCAGCAAAACATTGCGCTTTTTAGGGCCAATATTGATGCACCTTTAGATAAAAGCGTGCACGCCTACTTGGCCTCCCGCTCGAGGAGAAGATAACCATGGGGGCAATGTTTAGCGCGCTAAACAATATTGTGCTTTCTCCTTTATGGTTGCTGGGTATGCTCGCTGTCATTATTCCTTTAGCCATCCATTTTTTCAGTAAAAGTAAAGCGCCGCTCATTTCATTTGCTCAATACGCACTTATCCCCGCAAAGCAAAGTAGTGTGCCTAACGCGCTGCGCCTAAGTCAGTGGCTGCTGCTGTTGTTACGTATGATGATAATCGTACTCCTTAGCTTGGCGCTAGCTCAGTGTATGAAGCAGCCCACCGATAATAGTCAAACACGGTATTTTTTAGTCAGCCAAGATTGGCTACACCATGCCAGCGAAAATGAAAAACAAAGCTTGCTAGAAACCTTCAATCAAGCCCAAGATGCAACTTCAAGCAGGTTGGTTATTCTTGGCGCTAATGCGAGCAATAATTTGAACGCTAAGCTGAGTAATGAGCAGCCAGCAGCGCTGAGTGAGTACGCTATTAATGGCAACAACGAATTAACACTCGATAGGTTGGCGCAAATCACTGCAGCCAACGAAAAAACTGGACTAAACGCTCAAATCAATACAGCACGCCCACTGCCCCAAACAACAATATGGCAGCAAGTAGCTGATTTTATAGCCACTCACCCAACAGTGTCCCCTAGCCAAATACAGATTTTTACTAGCAATGGATTTTCTCAGTTCAATAACGACAAAATAAACCTTCCTGAAACCCTAACTTGGCACATTAGCGGTGCAGAAAGTTCATCTCTTATGGGAGAAAAATCGAAGATATTGATGCTAACATCGGCGAAAAACCATGTTCAAACACAATATTTAACGGCCGCTTTTAACGCACTCAATCGCGAGACGAATCGAGAACTATCAGTTGATCATCTACCCGCTTCGTCACCAATGTCACTTGAGCAACTCGAGCTATACGACTGGGTATTTTATCTTGCTGATACTGGGCTCAATACACAGCAAGCGCAAACTCTGGCCCCGGCATCAGAGCAGGCAGCAATTCAGGCTTCGGCCCAGAAAAGAATACTCAACCAATATGTACAACAAGGCGGTAATTTATTTATCACCGCGAATCAGCAGGTTGTCAGCACCGGTAAACACTCAGTATTTATTACCCAAAGCGGCCTACGCAATAATGAGATAAGCATTCGCAAGATAGGCGCGCTTGCTAAAGTGACCGAGAAGATAACCAGCAGCAAAGATGAAGCGCCCACCAGCACGCGCTATCAGGTCATCTGGCAAACAAGCGATCAGCAACCCTTATTAACAAGAACAACCCCCACCGAAGCTACCGAGACTCATGTTGCTGAGCACAAGCGTAACACGGGGCAAATTTTAAAATTTTACAGCCGATTTGAACCTAGCTGGACAAATTGGGTATCTCAGTTGGACTTTCCATATACCTTAGATGCACTCATGAACGAGTCCCGATATCAGCAAACGTACCAAGCAAGGGCGACTGTGCATGCAGCGCAAATAGCGCGCGGGGCACCAACAAAATCGGCCAAAGCCAATAGTAATAATCAGGCACAGCAGCAAGGTGAAAATGAGCCTGTACGAAGCCTAGTCTCGTCACTTAACCCTCAGCGCGATGACCAAACCCATTATTGGTTACTCACCCTGCTCGTTTGCGCGTTCTGTCTTGAGCGCATTGCCAGCGAATATTCCGCTAGAACCAAAGGCGCAGGGGCAACTTAATGGCGAACGATTTTCAGCGTCATACACCACCAGCCCCAAATACCGAACAGGTGCGGCAAATAAACGCCCTGCAGCAGGTAGTTCGCACCAGTAAAAGGCGCAAGCTCATCCAACACATGCTGTTCTGCTTACCCGTTTTGCTGCTGTTTATGCTGCTATTAGCCGCTGGCCTTTATCTTGTCGATAGCACTGCATTTATTTTTCAGCCCTTAATAATTAGCACACTCTTCATTATGGGCTTGGCGCTATGTTTACTCGCGGGATTTTATCGCCCTTCATATACAGCGATTACCCCGCATAATGTCGCCAAGGATCTTAATCGGCAGTTCCCATCACTAGAGGAAAGCTGTCAACTTGTGCTAGTAAAAGATCAGCACACCCTGAGCGTATTACAACGCCTACAGTACCAGCGCAGTGCAACGGCACTGAATAGACTACTAGAAGATAAAAATACGCCGCTCGCTCCCCGCTTTGGGTTAAAAACACCCTTAGCGCTTAACCTCGTTACGGTCCTGCTTTGCCTCTTTGCGGCAATTTTCATATGCAATATTGCTCACAAGCCGCTAGCCGACGAGGTTGCTATTAGCAGCGCTCAGGAGACAGCCGATAACGTAACCAACGATGCGTTGTCGAAAATCACTGATGCGCGTGTCGCGGTTACTCCTCCTGACTACGCCATTGGCTTTAATGGCTTTAAGCGTAATCAAACTCAGGCACTTGATATGCAGGTGCTTGCAGGCAGCAAAGTACAATGGAAACTGGTGTTTTCCAATGAACCACAGGGGCAAAATCAGCCTTATTCAATCCAAATCAACAATACCCAATTACCTTTAGAGCGCTCGCCAGATGGTAATCATACTGCCAGCACAGTGGTTAAGCGTGCTGCGGTGTATCAGGTAATAGATCAACAACGGCGAGTACTTGCTGTGCATAGCATCAAGGTTATTCCTGATGAATCACCGCAAATCAGCTTTATTGCCCCGCAAGCGACCATCACGGAAATAAAAAGCCAAAATGAGAACAGTAAACCCACTATTTCTACCCAAGCAGTGATCAGCGACGACTTTGCATTAAGTAAAGTGGAAATATTAGCGTCAGTCGCCAAAGGGTCCGGGGAGTCGGTTAAATTTCGCGACAGTGTTTTTGCATTTGATACCATCAACACCGTTGATGGACAGCAGCTGTATAGCAAAGAGTGGGACCTATCCGCTTTAGGCATGGAGTCAGGAGATGAGCTGTATTTTAGTGTTAAGGCTTGGGACAACCGGGAAAATCAGCCCCAATTAACACAATCTTCAACAAAAATTATCCGCTGGCTCGGTGAAGACATTGACACGGTTTTCAGTGAGGGCACCGTCATTGACAACATGCCTGCATATTTTAAAAGTCAGCGACAGATCATCATCGACACCAAAGCACTCATTGCACAACGCTCGTCATTCACCGAGCACGAGTTTAACCATACCTCCCAAGAATTAGGCGTGGCTCAAGCTGATTTAAAACACAAATACGGACAGTTTGTTGGAGATGAGGTCAGTGGTATCACCCGTACAATGGAAGATGGCGCAAGTCAGCAGCAAAATAATGAACAAAGTAATGAACATGGTGCTGAAGAGGCGCACGAAGACCACAGCGAGCATGAAGAGCCGGCCGAAGGTAGCCACGACGCACATCAACACGAAGGTGAGCATGGCTTAATTGAGGATAAATCAGGTTATCAAAGCGTTATTGAGCAATTTGGTCATGCCCACGGTGAAACTGATGTGGCCATTTTTAAAGCCCCTGGTGGCATAGAACAAAACCCAAGAGTAATGATGAAGCGTGCGATCGCCTACATGTGGCAGGCTGAAGGCCAGTTGCGTTTAAATCGTCCACAAGACGCCCTGCCCTTTGAAGAACAAGCACTGATATGGTTAAACCGCGCTAAAAAAGCCCAGCGGATTTATGTAAAACGCTTAGGGTTTGAGCCACCGCCTGTTAGCGAGCAACGCCGGTACCAAGGTGAGTTAACAGATATCAATACTGAAGCTCAACACACGCCAAACGTCATAAACGATACAGATGTGCGCACTCTCACAAAAGCGATTGCGCTTTTAAATGCGCCCCTACGCGCAAATGCCCCATTCAACGAACAAGAGAAGGAGCTGCTATCACAAACCGAAGTACTGCTAAATAGTCTGCTAGATGAAACGCCTGAGGTCATTGAAGCTTTGGCATCTTTGGCGCAAATTCAGCGCAGCAATCGGCGTCCCCCTAATCAATGTTCTTCATGTTTGCCGCGTTTAACTGGGCAACTTTGGCGATTACTGCCGTCGCCGCGATACAAAGTGCAGCAACCTGCAAAGCTCTATAACGATACTCAGCCTGCTATCAAGCATTTTGCTGAATTTAAGCAGCAACAGGAGGCGCAATGAGTTGGCAGTTAGCCCATATAGGGCCATACACCGTTAACACGCCTGCCGGCATGCCGTTAGTTTTATGTATGCTTCTAGGCGCTATACTGCTGCTCGCATGGGTATTTAGCAGCCTATTCATGCTCAAAAAAACACTAAAAGCCCCTAGTGAGAAGTCGCTGTTTAAAGGTGCTCGAGCCACTTTATTGCTCAGTATAAATACGTTAGCGTTTATCTTTTTACTTGGAGTCCTGCTTGATATTACAAGCACTAGCACACAAACAATACGCGCTGTTTTAGTCACTAAGGGCACCACGCCTGAATTGCTGGATACGCTAAAAAACCAAGCACCGCCAAACGTTAATATAGATGCCAACGCCTCTTGGTTTACTATGCTAAGTGACCTGCCCGTTGAGCACGCCAAATATTTACCCTCTGCATCTTTATTGCCTCAAACGATTGGCGATTTAAACGAGCTAATCGTGGTCGGAGACGGTCTAAGCTCAGCCCAATGGCAATCATTATTTTCCGCAGCTAAAAACTGGGGTTCTGCTAGCCAAAGTAAAATTGCCATCACCTTTGTGCCTAGTAATAAAGTGATGGGCATAGGGGAGATAACTTGGCAAACACAGCTAACCATTGGCGATACTTTATCCATTCGCGGAGCGCTTCAAGGTGCAGATAAGCAAGGGCAAGACGCCGCTGAGTCCTATTTATTGCAACTAATCTCTCCAAGCGGAGACGTAGAGCAGACACAGACGATTAAAGACGGCCAATCGTTTACATTAAGGGCACTCCCCAAAGTAGCTGGGGAATGGCACTATCAACTGCGATTACGAGATAAACACACCCAAGCCTTGATAGCAGAAAACGAAATTGCCGTATCGATTAGTCAAAACAGCTTACCCAACATGGCACCCAGCGACGTGTCGAACCAGTTACCGTTGAATACCCCAAGTATTGCTATTTGGCAGTCGTCCCCTTCGTTTGAAACTAAGCATATAAAACAGTGGGCCAGTGAGACAGGTAGCCCAGTCACTGTCGTCAGCCAAATAAGCCAAGATGCTTATCAGCGCCAGTACGTTAACCAGCCGAAACCCGATACAGGCACAGCGAATCAAAACGGCGATCCGTTTTATCAATCCAGCGCATTGGACAATATTGACCTGCTCTTTATCGATGGTCGCGGCTTAATTAGGTTATCTTCATCGCAGCGTGCGCGCTTACGCCAAGCTGTTGCCAATGGTCTCGGGCTGCTAGTACTGGCTGATGGCGCTTTAGTCGCTAATCAGAACGCTGCATTAACTGAAGCTTTGCACCTGCCGCTATTACGTGTGGATAAACAAGCAATAGATGCGTTTTCCATCGTCTACCCTAACGCGTCAGCACCAAGCAGCACTGATGCCACCTTAGCCACAAGCGCAATCCGATTTGATGGTAACAAAGGCGACACGCTATTAGCCGCCCCCAACGGCCGCCCATTAGTGAAACGTCACCTCCTTGAGCTAGGGCGCGTCGCGGTTACGCTATTACCTCGCACCTATGAATGGAAATTAAATCAAACAAACGGAGCCTATGAGCAATTGTGGCACTACTTAGTGCAACAAGTAGCCCGAAACACCCAAGATGATTTCTGGTTAAAAGAACAAAATAACCAGCTGACTTTTACCAACAAACAAAGCCAGGCCTGCCTGCGTAACAGCAAGCTTAGGCAAGGCGCTCATGGGGTAATAGAATACATTGATGAGCAATCAGGCGAGATAGCGCAACAACCTCTGATGTTAAACCAACGCCCTGAGCAACCTAACATTTGGTGTGCACATTACTGGCCCCCCTCACCGGGTTGGCTGCGCTTGTCGTTGAAAAATGAACAAGGGAATGTGAATGTTCAAAAAGGCTCATCAGTAAACACGTCACAAGCCCCCCTGCTAACGCCTGAGCAATATCGCTATGTGTACCCTACAACAGGTTGGCTTGCACAGCAGCAAGCGTTTAAGCATAACGCCAGTAAATCAGTGGCCGCACTGTCAAGCGCGCGCCACGTTGACTCATCTCAAGTACCGATTAACAAAGGACTGTTTTTTGGCTGCTTAGTATTTCTGTTGAGCCTATTGTGGATCGTACGTCGTTTGCTTTGAGGCCAAAACAAACGACGACGTGATGAATGAAAGTACTCGCTGAATAGCGTTGCCAAACTAGCGAGATTTACAAAACAAAGTAGGTCTTGATCCCTTCTAAAATACTGGCGGTCGCTACAGACGCTAGTATAAGTCCCATCACGCGGCTAACAATATTCGCCCCACCGTTACCAATTATTTTATGGATCGGAGCCGCAGCTAACAGCAATATCAAGGTAATGCCGAGCACAGATAACATAATACCCGTTGTAGTCGCTTGCTCTACCAAGGTATAGCGGTCGTTTTCGGTGAGCATCACCGCCGCTAGCATTGCACCTGGGCTAGCGATAGAGGGCACCGCTAGAGGAAAAATAGCGGTCTCGGTTACTGATTTGGCCATACGCAATTCGCTTCGGGCTTTTCCTTCACCAAATATCATCGTCAAGGCGAATAGGAAAAGTACTATGCCACCCGCAATTTCAAAAGCCGACAGCGGGATCCCCATAGCTGATAACACGTATTCACCAGCAATAGTAAAGAACAGCAAAATACCGGCTGCTGCAATAATCGCTTTATACGCTATGTGGCGTTTAGCTTTGGCATCAAAACCGGATGTAGTGGCAATAAAAACCGGCACACTACCAATGGGGTCGATAACGGCAAAGAAAAAAATGAAGATGGGTATTAATTCGCTCATATGGCTCCTACAAAAGAAAGTCATGGAATCAGGGTCAAATATTAACCCAATAATTTAGGGGAATGTTACAAAAATAGACGGCGAAAAATATGCTCCTCATAGATCCTACTACCGCCTCAAGATACCACAGTCATGCCAAGTTTAGCGAAGAATAAGTGTGAGATAATGTATCTAGCTTCGGCGAAATAACACCAATCAGCTATAAAATGAGGAGAACATCCGGAGCGCTAAACGCTAAGAAAAAATAAATTCAGCAAAGCGAATGTTATGCTTTACAGTTATTAACTTGATAATGCTTAACTTAGAAAAATATCCGACGTGGCATAGCGTTCACTGACACAAAGGAGCAAAACGAGCGGACAGTGCTTTTGTCAGTGCATTTGGTGATAAGCCAATTTCAAGGCCGCGTTTCCCTGCACTCACATACATTGTGGAAAGCTCGTTGGCAGAGTCGTCAATCATCGTTTTCAATCGCTTCTTCTGCCCCAGAGGGCTCACCCCACCAAGCACGTAACCTGTAACCCGTTCTACTTCAGCTTTATCCGCCATTTGAGCTTTCTTGGCCCCCGCGGCTTTGGCCAGAAGTTTCATACTAAGCATTTTTTCAACGGGCAATATCGCGACACATAAGGTTTGAAAATCTAGCTTGACCACTAAGGTTTTGTACACCAAATTCGGGGCTAAATTGAGTTTTTCTGCTGCTTCTAAACCAAAGGATTCCGCATTGGCGTCATGCTCGTACTGCAATACTTCATGCGCTATTTTTTGCTTAAGCAGTAAATTAATCGCTGGGGTCATAGTGACACTGTCCTTGTCAATTAACGTTCAACCTAAGAAGCTTGCCTAGTCAGTTTATGTTGCGCTAACAAAGGCAACTCTCCTCCCAGACCGGCGGCATGTTGAACAATTTTCTGTTTTGCTTTGGGCAGATGATTCATGGTGCTAAGGCCAATATCTCGGGCTAACTTTTGTACGGGGTTTGCCCCATCAAACAGGCGTTTGAATGATTCCATGGTGGCGATCATCTTCACCGTCTCTGTTTTACGCCAGCGCTCATACGCACGTAAACTTTTAGTCAAACCGATATCTTTACCTTGCTCAGCAATTTTGATCACCTGTTCGGCTAAAGCGACTGCGTCCATGATCCCTAGGTTAGCACCCTGCCCTGCGAGGGGGTGAATGGTATGCGCAGCATCGCCAACCAAGGCAACTCTATCTGTCACCCACTGGCGTGCGTAACGCATTTTTAAAGGAAAGCTTTTACGTTCACTGACTAATTCACATCTGCCTAAACGCATATCAAAAGCAGCCATGAGTGATTTTTCGAATTCGTCTTCGTTAAGGGCTAACAAAGCTGAAGCCTCGGGCTCTTGCTGAGACCATACGATAGAACAATGATGTTCATCCCACAGAGGCAAAAAGGCTAAAGGCCCTTTTGGGGTAAAGACCTGTCGAGCAGTGTTGTCGTGAGGCATTTCAGTTTTAATCGTGGCCACGATGGAGTGATGTTCGTAATCCCAAAACGTAAGGGGTAAATTCGCTTTTTGGCGCACCATAGAATTTGCGCCATCAGCGCCCACCACTAACCTAGCGGTCAGCATAGTTTCATCATCCAAGGTCAAGAAACTCTCTTGCTGACCAAACGCCATGTTACTTACTTTATTAGGTGCTAACAGCGTAATGTGTTCGTTTTGTTCGGCTTTTTTCCATAAGGCTCGGACCAGATTTTGGTTTTCAACCACATGACCAAGATACGCCTGCCCCACTTCCTCGTGAGAAAATCCAATGTGCGCAAAACTATCTTGATCCCACACTGCCATTTTTTCATAAGCACATAAGCGGTTATGCGCTATTAAAGGCCAAACACCTAGGTTTTGCATCACAGTCTGAGTAGCAAGCGTAAAAGTACTGACTCTGAGCTCTGGCTTATCACCAAGTGCTTGGCCACCTTCTTGGGCGTCAATAACAGCGACATTTAGCTCACCAGTGGCCAATGTTAACGCCACGGTTAAACCCACTATGCCGCCACCGACGATAACAACATCATAACTTTGCATTTTTTGCTGTCCTACTTGAGTAAGCGATACACAAAAACGGCTATTGAATAAACGATTCGGCCATTAACGCTTCAATCTGTGAAATTTCTTTGGGCACGTCACCGGTAAGTATCTCATGCCCCGAGTCTGTAATAAGCACATTATCTTCGATACGGATCCCGATCCCTCGCCAGCACGGGGCAACTGGCGCGTCACCTGCCACATAAATACCGGGCTCTACGGTTAGTACCATTCCCGGCATCAATGGCCTGTCACCACCGGCTGCTTTGTAATGACCTACGTCATGCACATCAAGCCCGAGCCAGTGACTCAAACCGTGCATGAAAAACGCTCGATAATGTTGCCCTGCTATATTTTCTTCTAGGGTGCCGGTCAATAAACCTAACTCGATCAACCCTGCAGTTATGCATTCAATCGCGGCTTGGGTGGCCTCACGGATAGTCTTCCCTGGTTTGATACACTCCAGTGCAGCGTTTTGAGCATCAAGCACTAATTGATACAACTGACGTTGCTGCGGTGAAAACTGCCCTGTAACAGGGAAAGTGCGAGTGATATCAGCAGCGTATCCGTGTAACTCACAGCCTGCGTCTATCAATACGAGCTGGCCTTCTTTTAGTTCAGCATTATTTTCAGTGTAATGCAGAATACATGCGTTTTCTCCACTGCCCACTATGGTGCTATACGCTGGGTGCTTTGCTCCGTGCATAGCAAATTCATGGTGCAGTTCTGCCTCTAATTGGTATTCAAATCGACCAGCTTGGGCAAACGCCATTGCGCGCATATGGGCTTTGGCACTGATATGCCCAGCTTGGCGCATTATGTCTTGCTCGTATGGGGATTTCACTAAACGCATTTCGTCGAGCAGCAAACGGCTGTCAACAATACTTGAGGGGGCTGATTGGCTCTGTTTTGGCGCACTACGCAGTTGCTCAATGCAATCAAGCACCCGCTCTTCACAGTCTTGATTGTGCCCTAGGGCAAAATACAACTGCTCATGACCATTCATTAATTCAACTAATCGCTCATCGAGTTCTTCGTTATCAAACACAATATCAAAGCCGAAGGTACGCTTGGCCTCCCGAGGGCCAATACGCTTGCCTTGCCACATTTCGATGTTAGGGTCCTTGTCTAAACAAAAAAGCACAGAGAGCCCATTGGGGTACTCAGGGGAGTTTGTGAGTACCAAACAGGCATCAGGCTCGGGGAAGCCGCTGAGATATTCAAAATAACTATCTTGGCGAAACGGAAATTCAGTATCACGGCTGCGAGTCACTAACGCACTACTTGGCACCACACAAATACTATTGGGTTGCATTTGCGCCAATAAGCGCTGACGTCGTTGTGCAAATTCATTTTTATCAAACGCTATCATAAAAATACGTGAGCCTAATGTACCGTTTTAGGTTGGCTTTGCTGCTCTTCTGGTGACTTACCTAATTCGTTAAAACACAACATAGCGCTAACACGCACGTACTCAACGACTTCAAAAAGTGCTTGTTCAAACTCTTCACCTTCGGCCATTTCTTCATCCATACGCGCGATTTCAGCAAAGTCTTCTAGTGCTTCTTTCACGTCTGGTGAGCATTTGGTTAAATCATCTTGGAACAAGCCGAAGCCGAGCATAAAGCCTTGCACCCACTCTAGTAATGCTTGACCACGCTCATTAATAGGTGCTGCGTCATCGGGTAAACACAGTACCAAGGAAAAGTCGCTTTCAACCAATTGTTGACAGGTTTGGTTGTACAAATTGACTAATTGCTCTTGCACTTCTTTTGCTAGCGGCTCACCTTGGTTAACAAAATCGGCAATGGCTTCAACCCAGTCTTGGGCTTCTAATGGCATTCCACCACCTAACATGCCGCATAGCACACCTTGAATTTCTGCGGCGCTGGCCAAGATATTATTGCGTTGTAGCGCTGCGGTAATCAGTTCGTATTTTTGTTCTTCAGTATTCAAAGCGTTATCCCATCTGGTTAATAGCTCAATTCTAACATCATGCTTAAATTAGGTCATGCAAAGCACAAGAGTAATTCATAACTAACATGAAAATGAAATTGGACAAGCGCCCCCCGTCCCATACTATAATGGCGCCGAAATCGAGGTTATTAGTGCTTTTGCAGTAAAAACCAGCGGTTTTCGTTTAAAACATGCTCGACAATGAGTATGTGCAAGGTCTCCTGGAATGTTTGCCAGTTCAGTAATGTCCCTGGCCGATGCTTTTTACCTAGGAAGTTGATTCCATCGCTATTGTGCAAGCTCGGCTCGTATCGAGACGCCTACGGCGATGATGATACTTCCGCCCTGAACTTTCGGTTCACGGGCGAACACCGAACAGCGGCATTTTGGGAGACACCCTCCATATCATGTGTAATGAAATGTTTATTTTTATTACCTAATGCATTTTGACTTCAAGGATGAAAAAATATGCACTTCATTGCGGTTAACATCATTGCGGTTAACATCATTACGTTTAAACTCAATTACGTTTAATTTCAATTACGTTTATAAGTGGCTTTCATGAATCAAGAAACAATAATACGCCAACGAGGTGCCGTTATCGTTGATGCTTTGAATGGCGTAGTGAAATGGAAATACGACGATTTTAATCGTGCGCTTTTGGCAGAATTTTCAGTGGACAAGGCTGATCACGTCAATGCCATTGTGAAAGAACACTATGAGGTGGAATGGCACGCTAAAAATATCAAGCAAGCACCTGATTTGATGAAACACTTAGCAGGGAAATATGCTGTTTTAAGCAAAAAGCAGAGACTATATTATCCTGCAAATGATCCTCACCCGGATGTTATGTTGGCGTGGTGGCCTTGGGGACACGGGGCAACCGTATCCGTGCGCCTATTTATGGTTAGCCAAGAGCCATTTGTTTCATCAAAGCCGCTTCTGAAACGAATTTTCCCGTTTCTAAAATGAAAAATAAGCGCATTTTGTTACTTATTTAGGACAGCTAAGACAATTCTCGGTTAGAATAACGCCAAAATAAGTCTAACTCTCGGAATTAACCTATATGGCAGTTATTAACTTTGGTTCTATTAATGTGGACCATGTTTATCAGGTAGATCACTTTGTGCAGCCTGGTGAAACCCTAGCCTCAACAAATTATCAGTGTTTACTTGGCGGAAAAGGTGCGAATCAATCTATCGCCCTTGCGAAAGCTGGCGCTGATGTACGTCATGTGGGGCGTATCAACGAGTCCGATGCGAACTTCAAGCAAGTCATGATTAAGCACAATATCAACTGTAAGTATGTGGCATGCACTGAAAGCCCATCTGGCCATGCCATTATTCAAGTCACTCCCACCGGCGAAAACGCAATTGTACTGTTCGGCGGCGCAAATCATGAAATATCACCTAAAGATGTGATGGCGGCGCTTGATGGCGCAAAATCGAGCGACTGGGTGTTAACTCAAAACGAAACCAGTTCTATCGATGAAGTCCTCAAGCAAGCAAAAGAAGCCGGTTTGAAAGTAGCCTTCAATCCTGCGCCAATGACCGATTCTGTTAAACAATTACCGGTAGACTGTATCGATTTATTGATCGTCAACGAAGTTGAAGCAGAAGAAATTTCTGGTCACAAAGATATCGATGCCATGGAAAAATATTTCCATGCAAACTGGCCTAATTGTGAAATTATTATTACTTTAGGTAAAGCAGGTGTTTGTATGCTCAAGAATGAGCGCAGAATTGAAGTGGATGCTTTTGTAGTTGATGCGGTAGACACAACAGCCGCAGGTGACACCTTCATTGGTTTCTTCCTATCCGCGTACAGTGAACACACTGACGCAAAAACTGCACTCACCCGTGCGTGTGCTGCATCGGCCTTAGCTGTTACCCAAGTGGGAGCGGCACAATCGATTCCGGATGAAGAGCAAGTGAATCGCTTTCTTGCTAAACATCATAGTTAAAATACATTCAACGAGGACTTTATGAGTCATAAAATTATTCTTGATACCGATCCGGGTATCGACGATGCAATGGCGATTTTTTTCGCTTTCCAATCGCCTGACATTGATGTACTTGGTTTAACCACCGTTTACGGAAATGTGCCCGTTGAAATGGCTGCACAGAACGCGTTAACGTTATGTGAAATGGCAGGAGTGGATATTCCCGTATGTAAAGGTGTTGGCATGCCATGGGTTGGCCCACAATCTAAATATGCCCATTTCGTGCACGGTGATGACGGCTTTGGCGATGTTTGTCCAAAGCCATCTAAACGTGAATTAGATCCACGCAGTTCTGCACAATTTATTGTCGATATGGCGCGTCAGCACCCTGGTGAAATAACCGTAGTGGCCATTGGTCCCTTGGGTAACTTAGCGCTGGCGCTGCGTTTAGAGCCTGAATTACCTAAACTGCTAAAAGGCGTTTCTATTATGGGTGGCGCGGCGTTCGTCCCCGGCAACGTCACCCCAGTGGCTGAAGCCAATATTTGGAACGATGCCTACGCAGCAGAGATCGTTTTTGCTGCTGATTGGAATCTAACCATGTTTGGTTTGGACGTAACAATGACGGTGCCATTTGAGCCCGCATTTTTAGAATCACTGCGCGAAAATAACGCCAAACTCGGTGGCTTTGTGCATGATGCCGCTCAGTTCTACATGGATTTTTATTCGCAAAATCGTGAAGATCGCGTGTGTTTCTTCCATGACGCGATGCCAATCGCCCACTTAGTTGACCCTAGCTTGTTCGAGATTGTGCGTGGTCATGCCCGCGTATCGACCGATCCGCTTAACATAGGTCAAACATCTGTCGCCCCTGAAAATACCACCGCCAGCCCAGATTGGTTAGAGGCCCAACAAATAGATGTAGCAGTAAAAGTAGACAAAGAGCGTCTGACTAAACTGTATATAGATACCTACTAGTCTTTACTGGGTTAAATTGATACTGCGTCTATACCTGATGCAGTATCAACCTAATGCTAATCTATAAAATTGTGCGATCACTCCATATTATGTTCTCTCACCAACACGACAATCAGTATTTTTATGTCAGCGCCTAGTATGCACCCTAGCGATAAAAGCCAACTGCGTAGACACTTTCGTAGTTTGCGTAATAGTCTCAGCCAAACTCAGCAAATCGCTGCCAGTGAACAAATATTGGCGCAGTGCCATGCGTTAACACAATATAGAGATGCAAATTTTGTCGCTTGTTATCTAGCACAAGATGGGGAAATTACATTAACCCCCATCATTGAGGATGCTTGGCATAACGGCAAAACTGTTTGTCTTCCTGTACTTCACCCTTTTTGCAAAGGGCATTTGATTTTTGTGAAGTATCGGCATAACAGTGAAATGATCTTAAATCGCTTTGCTATCCCCGAACCCAAACTCAATGTCGCTGATATTGTGCCGATATCACTGCTTAATATTGTGTTTACGCCTTTAGTCGCTTTTGATGAGTCAGCTCAGCGCCTAGGAATGGGCGGTGGGTTTTATGACCGCACACTTGCCCCCATGATACGTAATGAAATATCACCACAAGTATTTGGCGTAGCTCATGACTGTCAAAGGGTTGAGGAAGGCTTAGTGAATGAAGAGTGGGATATCCCAATGCAAAAAATCATCACCCCTTCATCCATCTTTAACGCCTCATAACCCAGCTCATTTTTGCAAACTGGCCACGCGCCATCACTGCGTTTTACCTTAAAGCCGAACATTCCTAGCTTCTATCAATGCCTTGGGTATAATTTACCCATAACATGCTTACTAGAAGACAAAAATGAATCAAGACGACAAGAAAAAAGCAGTCGCGCAAGCCGCTGTACGATATGTAGAACAAGGCTCTATTGTAGGTGTTGGCACAGGCTCTACGGTCAATTACTTCATTGAAGCCCTAGCACCGATTAAACACGATATCGTAGGGGCCGTATCAAGCTCAGAGGCGTCAACTGAGCGTTTAAAAGCACTCGGTATAGAAGTCTTTGATTTGAACTCCGTTGACCAGCTTTCTGTGTATGTAGATGGGGCAGATGAAATCACTGAACATCGTCATATGATCAAAGGCGGCGGCGCAGCCTTAACACGTGAGAAAATCGTCGCAGCCGTCGCACAAAAATTCGTGTGTATTATTGACGATACAAAAAATGTTGACGTATTAGGTGCATTCCCTCTGCCGGTGGAGGTTATTCCTATGGCGCGTTCGTACGTTGCCCGCGAAATCGTTAAACTAGGGGGCGATCCCGTATACCGCCAAGGGGTTATTACCGACAATGGCAACGTGATTTTGGATGTGCATAACCTTAAAATTCTAAATCCTGTAGAACTAGAACGAACTCTGAATAATATCGTGGGTGTGGTTACAAGTGGTCTTTTCGCCATGCGTGGCGCCGATGTAGTGCTGACCGGCAGCGAAGAAGGTGTCCAAGTAAACGATTAACCAACACTGCGTATTGGTGCGTTACAGCTACTCCCTATGGGGCTCTAGTAGAATTAACGCTCAGCCAATGGACACAAAAACGTCATAAAACAATGGCAGACTGATTGACTAATTCAATCAACTGTCATTTTTTGTGTCGATTCATTTAGATTCTATCAAAACTCGCCTTGTCGTCATTATCATCGTTTGTGTATTTGGCATGCTGCTATTAGTCGCCAGTCAGATTTTCTACACCCAAAAACTAGTAGATTTGAATGATAAAAATAAATCTCTGTTGCGCTTAGGGCAAGACTTCTTACAACTAAGACGCCATGAAAAAGACTTTCTTTTGCGTCTAGACTTGGCTTACGTCGACAAATTTAACCTTCAAGCAGAGCAGTTTTTAAGACAACTAGCGCTTGTGCAGACCACGGATGAACAATCTGTGTTAAACCAAGATATCTTTCATCAACTTTTAGATAGCTTTCCCTTATATCAACAACAATTTACGACCCTTGTACAAACTCGCGTTGCCATGGGCCTAAATGAAAACCTGGGTTACCAAGGTGAATTTCGCGATGCAACCCACAGATTGGAAGCTAAAATAGCTAATGCTGATATGCTGTACATGCACCAAGTGTTGCTGCAAATGCGCCGCGCTGAAAAAGACTTTCTGCTGCGCAAAGACATGGAGTATGTGGATAAAGAGCTAGGCCTCTATTCAACCCTGCGCCAACATATTGAAGCTTTACCACCGCAGGTCCACGCCGAGTTTATGCCCCTTTTAAGTCAATATCAGCAGCAGTTTATGCAATTGGTTGACGCTTACCGTCAGATAGGACTCGATCACGATAGCGGACTACAGGGGCGGTTTCGCAATCAAGCTCATCTAGTTGAGCAGCACTTTATAAATCTCGACCAACAGCTACAACAGCAAGTTGATGATGCGCAGCGGCGAGTTGAAATAACCAGCATTATGATCATGCTGGTAACATCGATAATTTTAATAATTTTGCTTGTACGCAGTTTTCTGACCTTGCAACGAGCCTTTAGTAATTTTGTGATGTTCTTTTATCGCTGCAAGCGAGAGTATCAACATATGGATGAGAAAAGCATGGGCTTTTCTGAATTCAAATACCTAGCCACTATTGCCAATGAAATGATCGATTCTCGACGCCAAATGGAACGGGAATTGTGCGCTGCTCAAGATGAAATAAAGCGTTTAAAGAAACAGTATCAATCAACTACATCAGAACAAAGTCAGTAAACTTAAAGATAATCTGCTTGTAATTTTTTGACGATTTCTACATTGGCCGCAGGGAATTCATAGTCGCTTAGCTGTGCAATATGAACCCAACGGCTAATTTGGCCTTCGAGGTGAGCAGGCTCTCCTTCGAAGCTATCCACTACTTGAATATGCAGTCTTACGCGCTTATCGCCGTAATCATGCTCAATCAGCATATAATCTAGCGCTTGGGTTACTTCTATGCCGATTTCTTCTTTGAGCTCTCTTATCAAAGCTTGTGTTGGGGTTTCATTTACTTCTTGTTTACCACCTGGAAACTCCCACTTGCCCCCTTGATGCAAGGCATCTGAACGCTTACTGATATATACTTCCTGATCGCGTTTAATAACACCTACCGCCACATCAACTACTTTCATATTGATTCCTTTATTAAAAAAAACGGGCTGCTCCTGAAGGAATAGCCCGCTCTTAACACCTGTAATACCAATCCGCATTAATAAGTGCCCCCTCAGAATGTGTCCAGCGGTTTTTGATTAAGGCGTCGCTATAAAGTAATGGTTGTTCCCTTTCGAATAGTGAGAACGCAGAGCAAAAGCTGCTGGGGCATTCCTTTCAGGCGAGTTTTAAAAGGGCTTACACTGCGTTGCATGACTTCGAAAGAGAACAACTATTCATTCAGTCATGCGCCTTGTTTAAGCCCTTTTAAACTCTCGCTGAGTGATCACTTATTAACGTGGAATGGTATTATATCAATTCCATTAAATCGCCAGAAAAAACGCTTTTAATAAAGAGACACTATGTTCTGTATCGACAGTCCAATCAGCGCGATGAAAGTCAATAACATACCAGATACACGTTGCCAGCTTGCCCCTGAGTGATGTTTAAGGCCATATGCATGCACTAACCTACCGATAAGCAATGCAACCCCTGCACTATGTAACACAGCTACATGGGCTTGGTTAATTTCAGCCACTAACATCAGCACCAAAATCAAAGGTACATATTCTGCAAAATTGGCGTGGGCACGAATGACACCAAGAAAGTGGTTGTCTCCTCCGTCACCTAAACTGATTTTTCCTGATCTGCGACCTTGTATGACAAGAATCGACAGGTACATAAAGGTTATCCCAAGTAGTCCGCCATAGAATGCAGTAATTGGTGTGTGTAACATGAGCAATAGGTTCCTATATTATTGTGTTTACGTTTATCGTTTTACATTATTCGAAACAGTTGTAGGCTGATTATAGACATAAAAAAACCCACTTTTCAGTGGGTTTTCTATCATTCGTTTAAATAGCGAGAATTAACCAAGTAAAGATGATAATTGCTGGCTTACGACATCAACACCTTTGGTACCATCAATTTTATGGTACTGGCAGTTGTTTTCGCTCGCTTCATTCTGGTAATAATCCACTAATGGCTTTGTTTGCTCGTGGTAAACACTTAAGCGGTGACGAACGGTTTCTTCTTTGTCATCTTCACGGATAACAAGATCTTCACCGGTTTCATCGTCTTTACCATCGTTTTTAGGTGGATTGTATTTCAGGTGATATACACGACCTGATGCAGGGTGAACCCGGCGGCCAGCCATGCGCTCTACAATCACTTCATCCGGTACATCAAACTCGATAACGTGATCGACATTAATGCCTGCTTCTTTCATTGCATCAGCTTGAGGAATGGTGCGCGGGAAACCGTCAAGTAAGAAACCGCCTTGGCAATCTTCTTGCGCAATGCGCTCTTTTACCAATCCGATGATAAGCTCATCAGAAACCAGTTTACCTTCATCCATAACGCGCTTAGCCGCGTTACCTAGCTCGGTGCCAGCTTTAATAGCTGCTCGTAGCATATCACCCGTAGAAATCTGCGGAATGCCATATTTACCCATTAAAAATTGAGCTTGAGTGCCTTTACCAGCACCAGGAGCACCAAGAAGAATAATACGCATATTCTTTCCCCTCGCCTTAAGTTTAAAGTTAAAAAATTCTGTGCCGAACTTTACACATTCGGCCTTTTAGTTACAAGCCATATAAGACGTATGTCTTAGGTCAAATGTATAAACTTCTATTAATGCATAATATACACAAAAAATGGGCTAAAGAGCCCATTTTTTAACGTTATGTTGAGTAATTTAGCGTTATTTTGCTAAATTCATTAGTAGAGTGTTTAATTTCTGCACAAAGGCTGCAGGGTCTTTCAAGCTACCTTGTTCTGACAAAGCCGCTTGGTCAAATAAGACTTCAGTCCACTGTCCGAAACGCTCTTCATCTTGCTCATCTGCAAGCATTTTCACCAAGCTATGCTCTGGGTTCAATTCGAAATGATATTGAGCCTCAGGCACTGGTTGACCTGCCGCTTGCATCAACTTGATCATTTGCGTGGTCATGCCACTGCCATCAGCAACAATACATGCAGGTGAATCAGTTAAGCGGTGGGTAAATTTCACTTCAACGACTTTATCGCCTAACACCGTTTTAACGCGCTCAGTTAAGCCTTCAACTTGCTTTTCAGCTTCTTCTTGGGCTTTTTTGCTGTCTTCGTCGTCTAAGTCGCCTAAATCTAACTCACCGTGAGTAATTGACTGGAATGACTTCTCGTCAAATTCGGTAAGGTGTGACATTAACCACTCATCGACGCGGTCTGACATCAGCAATACTTCAATGCCTTTCTTACGGAAGATTTCTAGGTGTGGGCTAGACTTCGCTGCTTTGTAGCTATCGGCTGTGATGTAGTAGATTTTGTCTTGGCCGTCTTTCATACGACTAACGTAATCTGCAAGCGACACTGTTTGCGCGTCACTGTCACCGTCAGTTGAAGCAAAACGCATTAGACCAGCAATTTTCTCTTTGTTTGCGTGATCTTCCGCTGGGCCTTCTTTTAAGACATTACCGAACTCAGCCCAGAAACCTTGATACTTTTCGCTGTCGTTTTTCGCCATGCGTTCAAGTATCTGCAATACACGCTTCGTACACCCTTGGCGAATAGCCTGGGTAATTTTGTTGTCTTGCAAAATTTCGCGCGATACGTTCAATGGCAAATCGTTTGAATCAAGTAAGCCTTTAACAAAACGCAAGTAAGTAGGCATGAACTGTTCAGCGTCATCCATGATGAATACACGCTGTACATATAATTTTAGGCCGTGCTTTTGGTCACGGTTCCACATATCAAATGGCGCTTTAGCCGGGATATACAGCAAGCTGTTGTATTCAGTTTTACCTTCAACCTTGTTATGTGACCATACAAGTGGATCAGTAAAATCATGAGATATATGCTTGTAAAACTCTTTGTACTCGTCGTCAGTTACTTCTGACTTATCACGCGTCCACAGGGCTGTTGCCTTGTTTACTGCTTCCCATTTTGCAGGCTGCGCAGGAACTTTTTCGCCGTCAGGGCCTTCGCTTTCAGGAATTTCCTCTTTGTACATCATCACAGGAATGCTGATGTGATCAGAGTATTTGCTTACGATAGAGCGTAAACGCCAGTCATCGGCGAACTCTTTTTCGTCATCACGCAAGAACAAGGTAATTTCAGTACCACGATCTGCTTTTTCTATATCAGCAACAGTGAACTCGCCTTCACCTTCTGAAGTCCACTCAACGCCTTTACTTGCGTCATCACCGGCAGCGCGCGAGCGCACAACGACTTTCTGAGCAACAATAAATGCCGAGTAAAAACCAACACCAAACTGACCGATTAACTGTGAATCTTTCGCTTGGTCGCCAGATAGATTGCTGAAAAATTCAGACGTACCTGATTTTGCAATAGTCCCTAAATGCTCAATAACACTGGCGCGGTCCATACCGATACCATTGTCACTGATAGTGATAGAGCCGGCGTCTTTATCTATGCTTAACTTAACGCATAAATCGCCATCACCTTCGTATAGGCTGTCGTTAGACAACGCCTTGAATCGTAATTTGTCAGCTGCATCGGCAGCGTTAGAAACAAGTTCACGAAGAAATATTTCTTTATTCGAATAAAGTGAATGGATCATCAACTGAAGCAATTGTTTTACTTCGGTTTGAAAGCCATGAGTTTCTTGATGGGCAACTTCAGCCATGGACAAGTATCTCCTAAGTTAGTTGGTTTCTGTTTGTGTGTAAGGAGATAAGGCCGCTTGAATGCAATTCAATACAAAACATGAAAAAATTGTAACTATCGATGAGATATTGAACGGCCTAAGAACAAGACCGTTTAAAAAGTGCGATATTTTCGCTTATAACAAGCTTCTTCGACCGACAAAGGCATGGGTTAGTGTGTTGCCATCAACATACTCTAACTCGCCCCCTACCGGCATACCATGGGCTAAACGTGTGGCTTGAATATCGCGAGCTGAACACATTTGACCAATATAATGAGCAGTCGCTTCACCTTCAACCGTAGGGTTAGTGGCTAAGATCACCTCATTTAAGTCTTTATTGTCGAGCAAATTGGCCAGCTCGTCTAAACCGATTTCACTTGGGCCGATACCGTCGATAGGTGATAAATGCCCCATCAACACAAAGTACAAGCCTTTAAACTCAGCAGTTTGCTCAATTGCCACCACGTCTTGTGGTGATTCAACAATACACAAAGTCCCTGCTTCACTGCGCGTAGGATGAGCGCAAATCTCACATAATTCACTTTCAGTGAAAGTACGACATTGTTTGCAATGCCCCACATGCTCCATGGCGTTATGCAACACCTGGCTCAACTGCAAGGCACCGCTTCTATTTCGCTCTAATAAATGAAACGCCATACGCTGGGCACTTTTTGGGCCCACACCAGGTAACACTTTAAACGCATTAATTAGCTCTAAAATAAGAGGACTAAGTTTCATCTATACTGCCTTGAATGAAAAAGTAAGTTTACTTGCTATAAAATTGTGACGCCCAACACCTAACCGTACAATTAAGTGTATTCATTATGAAGCGACGCGCTTAACAAACCAAGGGTTTAAGCTCGCCAAGCACAGTTCACAAGCAGCGCATACTAACGTGTTTATCAATATTTCTCTATCCCAAGTCGGCCGATTTTTAAGTGCTTAAAAAATGATTAGTCATCACTTTTTAGCCTTGTAATAACGAGAAAATTACGGGCTCCCTAGCTTCAGTATGATTTTTTAGCAGCACCGCTGCGCCCGATTGAAAGACCGAGCAGGACGCTCGGGCTGGGTGAGTATCATCAGGGACGTGTTTACTCCGTTATTGAATAATCATATTTCTAAGCTGCCTACTCAGCAAAAGCGCGGGTGAAATCGGATTCTTTAGCAGCACCGCTGCGCCCGATTGAACGACCGAGCAGGACGCTCGGGCTGGGTGAGTATCATCAGGGATGTGTTTACTCCGTTATTGAATAATCATATTTCTAAGCTGCCTGTGCGGCGGCTAACGTTACCAGCCCATCGCGATCAGGATATTCTATTCTCTAAGCTGCGTGTGCCGCAGCTAACTTAGATAGTTATTCTTAACGAACCCAATCAGCTTTCTAAGCTGCGTGTGCGGCAGCTAACTCTGTTCTGTGACCTTATCCATTGCGGAATTATTTCTAAGCTGCGTGTGCGGCAGCTAACCAGTCTTTTAACGATTCATGTGCCCATTCTTCTTTCTAAGCTGCCTGTGCGGCAGCGAACGCTTTGTTAGTAACTGTTCGGCTACTTCTGGCTTTCTAAGCTGCGTGTGCGGTAGCTAACGGCGGCTTTTAATAAGTCAGTGACTTTTTATATTTCTAAGCTGCGTGTGCGGCAGCTAACGTAGTTAGCTATTTGCGCTCGTATAGCCGCTATTTCTAAGCTGCCTGTGCGGCAGCGAACCTAGGGGGGATAAGCCAGCAATTTTGTGTGATTTTCTAAGCTGCCTGTGCGGCAGCTAACTCGATACTACTGTTGTCCGCAAATAGATAGCGTTTCTAAGCTGCGTGTGCCGCAGCTAACTAGAATGGCACCTTGTACGCCTTCAGCCCATATTTCTAAGCTGCGTGTGCCGCAGCTAACAATCAATGCTGACGGTGCTTTTTTCATGTTTATTTCTAAGCTGCCTGTGCGGCAGCGAACGGACGACGAGCAGCTGCACAACATTGACCACTTTTCTAAGCTGCCTGTGCGGCAGCGAACATCCTAACAAACCGATTTTTACCGCCGAATCATTTCTAAGCTGCCTGTACGGCAGCGAACCAAGCTCGTCAGCCAAGGAAGGCACCCTTTTATTTCTAAGCTGCGTGTGCCGCAGCTAACCTAAGCAAGGTTGCTCGAGTTTCTTTCACCACTTTCTAAGCTGCGTGTGCCGCAGCTAACTCACTTGAAGGGGCACTTGCTAGTGCTGCATCTTTCTAAACTGCGTGTGCCGCAGCTAACGCGACGCCGGCTTTATTGAGTCTTTTTTGGTTTTTCTAAGCTGCGTGTGCCGCAGCTAACCGCTATTGTGATTTGATTCTACTACCATTACGTTTCTAAGCTGCGTGTGCCGCAGCTAACCAAAGTGACGACAACGAGACCGAAGACGAACGTTTCTAAGCTGCGTGTGCCGCAGCTAACACGGCCTCAAGCGGCGCTTCAATGAGCTTTGATTTCTAAGCTGCGTGTGCCGCAGCTAACCTGTTCGCCCACTTCCAGCCTTTTGCTTTTCGTTTCTAAGCTGCGTGTGCCGCAGCTAACTTTGTCGAGGTTGAATCAGAGCGCCGAGCGCATTTCTAAGCTGCGTGTGCCGCAGCTAACACAGCACGCCGTGTTGAAACATTGCACCTAATTTTCTAAGCTGCGTGTGCCGCAGCTAACTAAAAAAACCCGCTAGGCTGGAAGGGCTAGCGTTTCTAAGCTGCGTGTGCCGCAGCTAACTGAGAGATGCTGAGCCGCCCGTCACGCCTACATTTCTAAGCTGCGTGTGCCGCAGCTAACATAACAGCGGCTTTAATCGTATTCAGAACAAATTTCTAAGCTGCGTGTGCCGCAGCTAACCGATGCAATTAACAGTCCGGTTCCGGCTATTATTTCTAAGCTGCGTGTGCCGCAGCTAACGCTACAGCCCATTGATTACTTACAAGCATGTATTTCTAAGCTGCGTGTGCCGCAGCTAACGACGAGCCGCAGTTATGTACTTTTTGTCGCAATTTCTAAGCTGCGTGTGCCGCAGCTAACGCAATTAAATGAAACTCAGATATTCGCTGTTATTTCTAAGCTGCGTGTGCCGCAGCTAACAAAAAATTCGGAATCACGCAAGCCCAGATTGATTTCTAAGCTGCGTGTGCCGCAGCTAACTGTTGCGATAGATCGTATCCGTTAACAATATATTTCTAAGCTGCGTGTGCCGCAGCTAACCAGGGTTTGAGTCATGAAGTAGCCTTCGATAATTTCTAAGCTGCGTGTGCCGCAGCTAACACGTCATGCGCCCGTCTTTGTCTGCATAAGTCTTTCTAAGCTGCGTGTGCCGCAGCTAACCGCTATTGTGATTCGATTCTACCACCATTACGTTTCTAAGCTGCGTGTGCCGCAGCTAACAGATCGCGATATGTGGCGAATAACTTTGAACTTTTCTAAGCTGCGTGTGCCGCAGCTAACAATCTCAGATAGCACCGCGCCCGTATCTAAATTTTCTAAGCTGCGTGTGCCGCAGCTAACCACTATTGTGATTGGATTCGACCACCATAACGTTTCTAAGCTGCGTGTGCCGCAGCTAACGAACATTTTCACGACCTAGTTACGCCCTACTTTTTCTAAGCTGCGTGTGCCGCAGCTAACGTAAAGATGTTTCCCGTTGTTGCGTCCATGATTTTCTAAGCTGCGTGTGCCGCAGCTAACTCTATATAAATGCTGTACGGACGAAATTGTCATTTCTAAGCTGCGTGTGCCGCAGCTAACCTTAAGGGATCATTTAGGTTTTATCTTCTTAATTTCTAAGCTGCGTGTGCCGCAGCTAACATCTAGGGCGTGTGCAGCAGGGGTACACAGGGGTTTCTAAGCTGCGTGTGCCGCAGCTAACTTTAATATCATCAATGTTAATGTCGTCGTGCTTTTCTAAGCTGCGTGTGCCGCAGCTAACATGCTGGTTGGCCTGTACTAGCTGCCGTCCTTTTTCTAAGCTGCGTGTGCCGCAGCTAACTGTGCATCACGGTCAAAACTGGCTGCTGTGGTTTTCTAAGCTGCGTGTGCCGCAGCTAACGAGCAATAATGTTGCCGTTATCTTTTAATATTTTTCTAAGCTGCGTGTGCCGCAGCTAACGTCAATACTCCAAATACTGTCATCATTCCGTTTTTCTAAGCTGCGTGTGCCGCAGCTAACAGCAGTCTAACAGACAAAAAAATAGCTACAACAATCACTTATCGAAAATAGGGAGATTTACCCCTAATTTTAAGCGATATTGTAGCCATATGATTTATAACGATTTTTTAAAGAGCAAAAAATAAAGGTTAAAACTTTGGTAATGGCGCTTTTCTATTAAACCCATATGTATTGAACATCACGGGATTACTACTTTGCTCTGTGACTTTCCTAGCAATGCTCATATTGAATTCATCATTACTTGTAAGACTTTTCATCTTGATAAATGGCAATGCTTTATCTTCATCTGCCATTTTATAATCAGAAAAATGTTTACTAGCTTGTTCAAGCGTTTCGTTATGCCGTTTCATTCTTCGCCTGATATGTTTATCTGGGCTTCCCGACTTTTGCCGTCGACTAAAGCTTTCAAAACTACCAATATTCGCAGGCACTTCTGTGATATTTTTAATATGCACATAGTCGTCTAATCGATTTAACCATTTTTGAATATTTAATCGTTTTAAGTCCGTTTTATTTTCGGAAAACAAACGAAGTTTATTTCCGATAAATGCCGTGGCATTGTTGGCGTTTTCTCTATAGTGAGGGAAACTCACAGCAACAGGAACTTGTTTGTTGCTGTCTTGTATTTCCACTAAAGCTAAATGCACCTGCATCATAACTTTAGACCATAAAAAATGAACGCCAATATCGTCACTGGGTAATAAGGTGATATCGATATAGTGTTTCATATTAGTTTATTCCCCAAATACACCACCACGAATTAACATCGCCATAATATAGTGTTGTTGTTCAACCGCTGGCTCTTTGCCTTTGATCATCCAAGCATCAAGTAAATTATAAAAGTCTGTTTTTTCTTTTGGTTGACGATAAGCTGCGCCACGATTTGTTACTGAACCATAAGGTTCAACAGCAATTGGACCAACTTCATCTACCGCTGGGTGCCAAGTATCTATTGTGCGTAATGCATTGCCGATTTTTTGAGAGTGCATCGCGGCTTGCCCATCAAGCTGGTATAAAAATTTACTTTTATCGCCTTTGCCGCCACCCATCACTAATTCTTGTGATGGGTATACAGCTTGGCCTTCGCCTAATTGGCTATAAGCTTCTACTTTTATAAGAACATGATTATCGGTTAAACCCTGTTGAATAAATTGTGCAAGTTGTATAATTTTTTCGTCACTTGAAAATTCACGTAATGAATAGTTTTGGCAATTAAACTCAATGGTTTGATTTTCCACGGTTACAACAACTTTTACGTTTTCGGCACCTACTCGGTTGCGCCATAAAAAACGAGCACTAGCAATATTGAAAGCATAACGTTTTGACAATTCCTCAAAACTTACATCTGTTTGGTATTGTTTTATTTTTTCAGCCAATTCCGCTTGATAATCAGGGTTATTACAGGTTGATGGGGTTGCCAAATTACTTAATACCCTTAAGGTAAAAACAACTTTTAATGTATCTGTACTATGTGCTAATGCGGCAATATCAACTGTTTGTAAATTAGCTTTAGATACTTCTGCATCTAATTTTGTTGGATCATTTGCCGTTGCTGCTTTTAAGCGGTTTGAAATTGTGCCACGTACTGCTTTTTCACCCACTTGTATTGGTTGCCATGCTTTTTGCTCCCAGTTACCTGCAAACATGAGTGCATCTGATGGTACTAATTTAGCTTCAAATGCTAATACTGATGGTGTTTTTAATTTAACTTCAGCCATTTTTATTACTCCATTGATAAAATATTTTGTTAATTTTTTTACTAAACATTTTTAAAAGTTCATTGCTTCATCATGATCAAAACTATCAGGTTCAATAATTTCGTCTTCGAAAGGGGTTGTTTTAGCGACATACCAAGGATATTGATGTTCATAACGCCAAAGGGTTATTTCAATATTTTGTATGTTATGTAGGCTTTTCCATTCCTGTCTCTTATACACATCTGACGCTGCCGACGATCTACTCTGTG
>OJAY01000128.1_pt1 | contig 38668 bp, 57 predicted proteins | sample 1590331 | NCBI WGS metagenome assembly OJAY01 (sample SAMN05416835, study PRJEB24817) | seawater metagenome | isolation source: Sea water | place: Canada:Atlantic | collected 2013-07 | reverse complement strand
GCGTCCCCCGGGCGGACGGCCCATCCCCCTGCTTCGCGCTTTTCTGGGCCGAACGCCCGATATTTACTGGATTTTTCGGTAACCGGCTCCGGCGGACATCCTGTAACCAGACAGATACCCTGAGATAGACGGCTAAACCGGGAACAAACGAGATTTAACGGGAATTGATGGGACGAACCCAGTATTAATGGGGCTTACAGGGAGGTAAAACGAAAAACACATTTGATAGCGTCCAATTCTAAGCGCCAACGCTATTTAGAATTTGGACGCTTACTTTTAGACATCCTTACCAACCCACACAACACGACCGATAAATTGAATCGACTCATCACCGTCAATCATTTTTACCATCATCGGTGGGTAGTCTTTATTGTCGCTCAGCAGTTGTACGCCCTGACCAGGCACGATCTGCGTGCGTTTAACCAAGAGATGGCCATCAACGCGAATGACATACATGCGACCGTCCTGCGGCATAGCATCGCTTGTATCGACCATTATCGTGTTGTTATCGCTAATTGTCGGCTCCATCGAGTCGCCTTTAGCAAATACAACAACCAAATCTTTTTCGTTTAAGCCTCTGAATTTTAACCAGTTTTTTCTAAACGCTAGGCGGCGGGTGACGCTTTCGTCATCCGTTGTTATACCTACGCCAGCACTCACCTGAATGCTATACCCAGGGATAAACGCGTAGTCATCTGCGGGAGCATAACCATATGGACTGCTTGGCTCTGCAATCATATCACTACCATACCCACTAGCAGAGTCAGTCATCGGCCCAGCGCCATCCATGATCCAGTCGTAGTTAACAACTGCAGCTTTAGCTATTGCGCATAAGTTCGACCACTTAGGTTCACTTCCACCAGCCAGATAGGAATCCAGCGTTCGTCTAGGTATTGCCGATTTCTGCGCAAGAGCACCAACCCCTCCGCAAATATCAGCGCACTCGCGAATCCTTTGCGCTAAATCCATTATCGTTTCGTTTTTCTTCATGCCGAATCCGAAAAATTAGCAAATGTTTACGCTGCTTTTCGCTTTAAATAATCCCTTTAAAATCAATAAGATAGCGAAATTAAGCAAAATTAAGCGCATTTTAAATACGAAATGCGCCGATTGTGGCTTGATCATTGCGCTGATTCCGGCTAACTTATCCAAACCGATTAGATAAAGCGTTAAACGAAAGTCATTAGCAAGAGGCCAAAAAAATGAGCAAGTCAGAGACTCGCCCGATCAGCGACTGGCATAAAGAAGACATCAAAGCCGCGATCCGTAAACGCGGCGTCAGCATGTCTGATTTAGCACGCGCAAACGATTACAACCCGCGCACGTTCGCAAACGTACTGCACCTCAAGTACCCAAAGCTCGAAAAGATCGTTGCCGAGTTTTTAGGTACTACGCCCGATGTCATTTGGCCTAGTCGCTACAGCGAACCTACCCCGATTCGTCGGAGTAAACACGCAACGCCAACAGTTTATAGAAATGCCTCATAGGATGCCGCCCCTTTTTTATCGTAGTTGATGGCTTATACGGTAATTCGCGCACTCAGCGCCGTATAGATGCAGAGCATGTTTTTGTTTGGAACATAAGAAAAAGAGGAACACCCAATGGCGAAACGAAATTGGAAGCGTACAGCCCCCACATCACTGTGCAACGCAATGGAATTGTGCGTTGAATTTGGTCGTGTGCGTAAAAACAAAAGCGTTGAGCAAATTGCATGTGACATGGGGATGCCTAATCACTGGACGCTTTACAAATGGCTTGAATCTGGCCGTCTACCCGCCAACATGATTCGCCCGTTTGAGTTATCAACAGGCGCGTCTTATGTCACACAGTTTTTAGCAACCAGCGGTCACAAACTGTTAGTCGACATCCCAACAGCCAAGCCAGCCAACGACAATGATTTACTAACACTTAACAGCTCGTTTAACGACGCATTAAAAGTGCTTGAAGAGTTCTACAAAGGCAAAGCCTCTGGCGATCAAACCCTACGCGAACTACGCAACGTCATGACTGGGATCGCAGGCCATCACGCACGCGTTGAGTCTTACGCCACCCCAGAACTCGGTTTGTTTGATGAGGATGGCGACCAATGAGCGAATGGTTCACAGCTCAGCAGCTATCGGGCATCACAGGCCTACCTGCGACTGACCGAGCGATACAGATCCGCTCGCAAAAAGAAACATGGCTAAGCCGCCCGCGTGCCGCTGGCAAAGGCAACGAATACCACATCAGCAGCTTGCCAGTCGAGACGCAGCGTGCGCTAAAAATCAGCAACGGCAAACGCGCCGCAGCTGCTGCACGCAATAGCGAAACATCGCAGGCACTGTCTGAAATCGCTTCAAATCAGTCAGCCAGCCGCCAAGAATCGCTCGTGCTATATCACCAGCTTAAGCCGTACCAGCGCGTCAAAGTTGACGCTATCAATTGCCTAATGAGCATCGTAGCCGAGTTCCTCCGGGCAACCGGTATGACCAAGGGCAAAGCGTTCGCTGAATTTTCAGCGCTCTATAACCGTAACGACATCGAAATATCAGCCGAGATCCGGGACGTCGTTACTAAATGCAGTCGCGCATCGCTTTACCGCTGGGAAAAAATCATCCGCGAGAAGGGCATCGCCTACCTGTGCGAAGACATCGGCGCACATCGTCGCGGCAGCGGCCTAATCGACAGCCAGCCAGAGCTGCGCGAGTACGTCATCGGCATGCTCGTAGAGCACCCACACGCCAAAAGCTCAACACTGCACAAAGCTATTCGTGCTGAGTTTGCAGCTACCGGCGTATCAGTCCCCAGCGAGCGACGCCTGTGCGATTGGGTAGCCAAATGGAAAGACGAAAACAAGCAAGTATTCATGGCCGTCACCAATCCAGACGCATGGAAAAACAAATACATGGATGCCCAAGGCTCTGCATCCGAACACGTCATCGCGCTAAACCAGCTTTGGGAAATGGACTCAACCCCCGCAGATCTCATGCTCACTGATGGCCGCTATACCATCATCGGTGCTATCGAAGTTTATAGCCGCCGCGTCATGTTTGTTGTCATGCCAACATCCAATAGCAAAGGCGTTGCTGCTGTTATTCGACGTTCCATACTTGCATGGGGCGTACCCGAAACCGTCAAGGCGGATAACGGCTCAGATTATAAATCCGATTGGATCACCGGCATCTTACGAATGGTCGGTGTAGACGTCGATCGTTGTCCACCATTTCAGGGCTGGAAAAAGCCACACATCGAACGCGTATTCCGCACTTTTAGCCACGATGTAGCCGAGCTATTACCCGGATTTATTGGCCACAACGTAGCCGAGCGCTCAGCCATCGAAGCACGAAATACTTTTAGCGATCGCTTATTCAAAAAAGACCAGCTCATCGAAGTCAAAATGTCATCAGCAGAGCTGCAAACATTCTGCGATGGATGGCTAGAGCATGAATACCACACCCGCCGTCATTCAGAGTTGAAATGTTCGCCCAACCAAATGGCAGCCAACTACATCGGCAGCATTCGCACCATCACGAATGAGCGCGCACTAGACGTATTGCTAAGCGAGCCAGCAGGCACCCGCACAGTCGGCAAAAAAGGCATCAAACTCAACGGCAGCATCTATATACACGCACAACTAGCGGCGCACACCGGCGACCAAGTAAACACCTATTACGACGAAGCCGACATAGGTCGAATCTATGTCTACGACATCGACGGCAATTACCTCTGCACAGCAGAAGACCCAGCCATTACCGGCGTTAGCCGAACAGACGTTGCCGTCGCTGCAAAAGAGATCCAGCGCGAACAAGTGCAAGAGCGTAAACGCCAATTAAAAGCAGCCGCAAAACGTGTGACCAAACGCGACGTTGCACAACAAATTTTAGATCACCGCGCAGCCGAAGAACGCGCCAACAAAGTGCGTCAGTTCCCGCGCCCAGAAACCGAGCACACGAGTGCCGGATTAACAGCAGCCACACACGCACTAAACGACCAAAAATCACAAAACAACCTACCAGCATGGTTCGACAAAGCCGCAGCAGCTAAAGAACTTCAAAGCATCCAAACATCAGCACCCGCTGAAAAAGCCAACGTAGTTAAAGCGGAATTTAACCGGGGGTTAAACGCGCCCACAGGGATGGCCGAGCGCTATCAATTCTGGGCAGACATCAACACAAAAATGGAGAACGGAACAGCAACAGAAGAAGAAACAAAGTGGGCACGCAACTTCTACGGATCTGCCGCGTGGCAGTCCGGGAAATTGCTAATAGAAATGCGAACCGGGGCAACCGGCCAATAAAAAACCGCCAGCGGCAACTGACGGAAAATCAAACAAGCGGAAACGATTATGACACAAACAAGCATTGCGGGAATTACCAATGTCGCACTCTGCAACCAGACACTGGTCAGAGCGATGGAGCGAGCACACGGCCTGCCGGGTATCGTTTGCTTCTACGGCTTTTCAGGATTGGGGAAATCATTCAGCGCGTCATACGCAGCCAACAAACACCGCGCCTTTTATGTGCAGTGCAAAAGCACATGGACGCGCAAAGCATTTTTAGAAGCCATCGCAAAAGATATGGGGCTGAACCCCGCTAAAACCATTGCCGGATTAACCGAGCAAGTCAGCGAAGAACTCATGCTCTCCGATCGTCCGCTCATCATCGATGAAGCCGACCACCTAGCCGACAAAAACAAAATTTTCATGGTCATGGATTTGTATGAAGGCAGTGAGGCACCGATCCTATTAATAGGCGAAGAAAAACTGCCAGCGAAGCTCGCCGCGTTTGAAAAAATTCACAATCGCATATTGGAATGGACACCAGCCCAACCGTGCGCCATCGATGACGTAAACGAACTGGCCCGGATCTACGCCCCCGGCATCAACATTGACGACCAACTACTGCAAAACCTACACGCTGCGACCAAAGGCGTGACCCGTCGCGTCTGCGTAAACCTTGATGGCATCCGCGCCTTTGCGCGCAACCAAGGCACCGACACCGTCACCCTAGCGAATTACGACACGCCAATGTTCACCGGCCAAGCCCCACGCGGCAGGGGGGCACTGTAATGCCACAAGTAATAGAGCTACAGAACAAAGCGGGCTACCAAAGCGCGTGGGCAGTCATCCGAAAGCTTGGCGAATTCACCCGCCAAGACGTGATCTTTGAACTATCAAAAGAGTTCGGCGACAACGTCAACGCAGACACCATCAAAAGTTACATCCAGCGATTAACGCGCGGCGGCTTTGTCGTCTCAGCGGGCCGCAAACGCACCAATGATGGCCACAGCCTATACATCTACAAACTGATTAAAGATATAGGCAACACAGCCCCGCGCTTAAAAGCTGACGGAAGCCTCAGCCTGAACGGCGCAGTCAATGAATCGCTCTGGCGCACCATGAAAATACTCGGCACCTTTAACCTCGCCGAACTGCAAGCCGCTGCGAGCACAGACACAGTGCAACCCAGCGCAGACTCCACACGCGAATACTGCGAACACCTACGCCGCGCCGGATACCTACGCCTAAAGCGTGGGCGCTATACCGCGCTGACCTCTCGCTACACCGGCCCACAAGCGCCAATCGTCACAAAAGTGGACACAGTCTACGACCAAAACAACCGCAAAATCGTCTACATCAAACCAGTCGAGGTAGAGCTATGACACTAATGATCCCAGACGCCCAGCTCGACTCACTGGCCGACGAATTTATTCGCCTAAACCTAGCGCGCGCAGGCGTCAACTTAGAACAGTTCATCCGCAGCCCACAAAGCTACCGCGAGCACTACGACCTGCGCACGCAACACGACCTTGCAGAGCGCCGCCAACCAAAAGCAACAACCGGTCGTGTAGACGAACCCCTAAAGCACACGCGTCATCCGCGAAGCCGAGGCAAAAGCGACTTCACACGGAGGGCCAACGTATGAACGCCGCACTCATAGCAACAGATCAGCCGCTTTGGTTAGACGTACTCGCACAGCAATGTGCAGACAGCAGCCAGCGCGCCGTCGCCCAAACATTAAACGTCTCGCCAACCATGATTAACCAGGCATTAAAACGAGTTTACCCCGGCGACCTCGCCAAACTCGAACGCGCCGTGCGTGGTGCATACCTTGGCGCGACCGTTAACTGCCCAGTGCTCGGAGAACTAGAAACACACCGCTGCATTGCCAACCAAAAGCAAAAAGCCAGCTCGGTCAACCCGACCCGCGTGCAGCTGTTTAAAGCATGCCAAAAATGCGAACACAAGGAGGCCTAATGCCAACCATCGCAACGCAAAAAAACTACCGCATGGCATGCACCATCAGCCAAATCCACAACGCCATGCAAGTGCTCATGGATGCCGACGTCGCCATGCACGACATCGCCACCAACAACGGCCAGCCGACCATCATCACCGACCCAATTCCAGAGACGGTGAAAGCCATGCCGCTAAGCAGCGTGCGCAGAGCCGACGGCACAACCGTGCGCGCTGTGCTCTGCGGTTGCGTCATCGAATACAACAAACCCAACAGCAACCCAACTAACGAGGTGGCAGCATGATCCGCAAACTACCCGCAGTCCTGATCCTGATCGCCGCGATCGTATTAATGCAAAGCCACGCAATCACCTGGTGGACACAACACGATGCCGCCACTGGCTGGCTTTGGGCCATCGCGATCGAAGCCGGAGCCGTATGGCTATGGTCACGCCGTGGAGCCATTACCACCGGCATGGCCATCATCGCCACCACACTGGCATTAATTGCACCGCTGGCCGACCTTGCAGCCCCAGTGCTAGAGCAACAACGCAGCAGCACCCAAGCCGCTGACACCTTGCCCCAGCGCACAGCAGCAACAGAGGCCCGCATCGCCACGCTAGAAGCCTCGCTGGCCCAGTACCTCAGCAACAGCGAATACCGAAGCGGCTGGCACAGCCTGATCGTCAGCACCGAACAGCAGCTCACCGCTGCCCGTACAAACCTCGCCAGCCTGCAAAGCGAACAGCGCACACCAGCACCCACAACACAGGCCGTTTGGCTGCCATTAATTATGCAAATGGCCGCCGTCTGCCTGCTGCAGTGCCTGATCGTAATGACCACCCGAACACTGACGCGCCCAGCACCTAAAACAACAGCCGGTACCAAACACAACACCAACGAAGACAAACCCGAACACAGCCTATTTGGAGCCGTTGCACAGCTCGCGATCGCACGGCCAAAGCCCGACGCCAAACCCGCAGGCCAGCGCGGCAAGGCGTAGTCGTCAGCATCACCAAGGCCGCCAAACAGAAAAACCAAGAACAGACAAACAAAGGACAGCCACCATGAAAGCAGCAACAAAACCAATATGGATCGGCACCTGCCCAAATTGCGGCCCGGTGCGCATTACACAAATTAGCCAGCCAAGCGCCTGCACTAACCAAATTAAATTTGGCAAGCGCAGCTTACGAATTTGCCGCCAAACCCTAACCGACGTGCGCAGCACCCGAGGCGAAAAATAACCATGCAAACACATCCAGAAATCAGCATCACGTTTCGGCGCGATTGCGATGGCAATGTCTTAGTACAGACCGTCTCGCGCCGATCAAAAGACGAAGGCCTAAGCAATATGGCCCAAGCGTATGCAAAAGAAATTGGAGAGAGAATGCCAGCTATTACTAAAAAACTGGTTAGCGAAGCGCAAGAAACGCAAGAGGTTCACTAATGACCACCACACCCAAAATACCGCACCTAGCAAGCACAGCACTACAAAGCGTCATGCAAGAAATTCAGGCGCAAGACAAAAAATGGGGAGCCGATCGCGATCACGACCTCAGCGATTGGAACCTCATTCTGACCGAAGAAGTAGGCGAACTCGCAGAAGCGATACTGCACCTCAAGTTCGGTGGAGAGAAGAAATACGGCCTGCGTAAAGAAGCTGTGCAAATCGCTGCCGTTGCACTGCAGATCATCGAATACATCGACCGCAACGACATCATGGAGAGCATCAATGAATACTGAAAACCAAATCCCCGAAGGCTACATGAAAAACTCGCGCGGCGACTTAGTGCGCATCGAGAACATAAAGCCGATTGATCTACTCAAAGATCAATCAGCTAATGAGCTGGCAAAACAAGCGATCGACATACACATGGCGCTCGTTAAATTTAAACGTATGGCGTTGGACGACATACAAGAGTTGATCAAAACCGCTGGTGAAAAATATGACCTAAAGCTAGGCGGTGACAAAGGCAATATCACAATCAGCAGCTTCAATGGACGCTACAAAGTGCAGCGCACCTTTGCCGATCAAATCAACTTTGGTTTAGAGCTAGAGGCGGCAAAAGAACTTTTTTTGCGGTACTTAGATGAAGTTACCGCAGGTACCGACGGAGAAATTCGCGCACTCATCGACGGCGCGTTTCGCACCACAAACAACGGATCACTGAGAACCGCAGATCTGCTCCGACTGCTCAAATACGACATCAAACACCCTAACTGGGTGCAAGCCTGCGAAGCCCTCAAAGACAGCATCAGCGTGGACGGCAAAACAGTCTACGTGCGTGTGTCAGAGCGCATTAACGACAGTGATAAATACCGTCCAATCCCGCTCGGTATTGCAGCGGTAGGAGGTGGCTATGTCAGTAACACTCACGCCTAAAAACAAAGCGATTGCCGGAATTAACGTTGCCAACGGCACATTTAACACACTGTTAAACGGGCCTTTAAAACCGATTTTATGCAATGCACAAACCGTCTCAGCGCATGACCTCAGCTGCAACGCACTGCAAGCCGAAGAGTGCGCCAAAGCACTAGAAAAATGGGTGCCGCCTACTGGCTGGTTTATGGAGGGCAAAGAGTACACAGGCCTTGTCATGTTCATGGACTTCTTTCGCCGCTGTAGCGGTTGCGAGCTGTCCAGATGAGCGAATGCGAAATCTGTGAGAACACCGGATTTAACGAGCGTTATATCGACGTCACAATCTGCTGCCGCTGCAACGAAGGCAAGCGGCAGCGGTTGATCTACCTACGTCGTCGCTTAATAGAAATCCGAGAGCAAACGGCAAGCATCAATGCCGAAATCGACGAGTTAGAAAAAGAGCTAACACCATGAGCAAACGCGCCCTGATCGCCCAGATCCACATCGCCAAAAAAGAACTGGCCCTCGATGACGACACCTACAGCGCACTACTAAAAAGCGCGACAGGCAAAACATCCTGCAGCGACATGACCGTACCGGATCTGCATAAAGCCATCCACGCCTTTAACCAGCGTGGCTTTAAAGTGCGCCCCGGCAAAAAAACAGGGCCAACATCGCGCAAGCGCATCAAAACCCAGTACGGCACCGAGATCGGTGGCCCAACACAAGGCGATAAGATCCGCGCACTCTGGCTAACAATGGCAGACGACGGCATCGTCCGTGATCGCTCAGAAGAAGCCCTGCGCAACTACATCCGCCGCCAAACCCGCAACCAATTCAGCGCCCCCCAGTTTTGCGACGAATACAGCGCCAGCCAAGTGATAGAAGCCCTCAAAAAATGGCACGCCCGAGCCATCAAAGAGAAGCAAGGAGCCTAGCCATGATCCCTGAGCACATAGACACCAGCCTGCTGCCCGAGTCCATCCGTGACATGACCGACATCATCGGCATCAGTGCCGCACTGCGCATCGTAGAAGAGCGCGGCGGCATACGCCTCTATGTGCCCAAGATTGCCCAAATGACCCACTGGCTAAGCGAACTGATTGGCTATACGGCATTGTGCGCACTGGTTGAAATCTACGCCGGAGAAGAGATAGAAATTCCACGCTGCGCCGCTGCACTTAAAGCAATGAAAGATCAGGAGATCGCAAACGCACAAGGTAGCGTGACAGAAATCGCCCGCCGTTATGGCTACACAGAAAGAGGGATCAGAAAGATCCGCCGCCGTGTAGAGTTACAGGGCGGCAGTGAGCAGATAGGGTTATTTGATTAGCGCTTCCTACGAAGTGTAATATTAGTAATCGGCGGCTTTGGCAGGTTTAGTTCTGACTCATCCAGTTCTGACTCATACATTTTGTCAATAACAGTTATCAATCCAGCTTCTAAAGCAACAGCCCTTTTTGATAGGTATAGCGCAATAAAAAAACATGCAGTAGTTATTAAAACAATAAAAAATAGAACTGTAATTGTTAAAATATCTAAGATGCCTAATTCACTATATTGAATCCTAAGGGTGCCTGCACTCTGCCTGAAAATATTGGATACACTTTCCATTTGCAAGTAAAGCTCAAATGCTACACGCGTAAGCAAGAAATTAACAATGGTATAAAGGAAAAAAACTACAGATAAAAATTTAAACCTTCTTATTTTGACACGATATAAATTTCTGTAAATATCACTAACTTCAAGTTTGGAGATTTCTTGCTTCTTAAAATTAGACTCCTTTTCATTTTTCTTTTTCTTAGCAGTGGAGTATTTCCCTAAAAAATCATCCAAAGGCCTTTTGAGATATGATGCTGCTAAATTAACTACCAGCCCCATGATAACTACTGTAATCACCCAGTAAGAAGTAAGAATTTGATCCATGATTTTTCCTATACAGTATGTATTTATTTTTCATTGAGTTTTGCACTTATTTATAAACTCAATATTTTTCAACAGGTTACCAAATAGTTCTGCCTATTTCTCTAAATTAAAGAGTTTGTCGCAGCGCAGCTACGACCCCCACCTTCACTTTGACAAGTTATAAAATTCTTCAAATATACTTTCTTTATTCGATTCAAAAATCTCAGTGGCTATATCTCTATAAACTTTGAATTCGTCATCATTCAGAGTCATTTCATTTTTTTCAACTGTGAATGATGGCATTCCTTCGTCAGACTCATAAAAAAAGAAGGTTACTAAGTTATTAGGAATACGATCATCCTGTTCTAGATAGGGTTCTGCTATTTTAGATAGCTTTATGGCCCACATAGGGGTGTTGGCTAGTTTTGTTCCATTTGGGAGAGTTGGCATGGTAGTTCCTTTAGTTTTCGTTTGATTTTTAAAGTAAAAAACGCAGGTACTCGCGCCCCACGTATTAGTGTGTTGTTAAATTTCAATTACACGACATACGAAAAGCGTAATCAAAATCATGATTGATGCAGTTGCTGCTGATATAGAAATAAACCAAGGGATGAATCTATATTTAGTAACTATAGATATAGCCGAACCTTTCCCTCTAATCTTAACTCTAGATTTTATGAAGTTCTCTACCGAGTTTGATCCAGTTTTAGCATGACCTTTTATTTCTAGTATGATGATCGAAGATTTCAATACCTCCCAGAACATAAACACTAGCGCTGATACGATCATTAATAGCAAGCTGTATAATGCATATTTTTCAGGAAGATAGTCTTTACTTAAATTCCACAACCCAAAAAAAGCAGCATAACCTGCAAGTTGTATAGTTCGAAAATACTGCTCCACTTTTTCATATGAGCTTTCGATGAAGGCTCTATGTGCATCAAATTGCTCTCTATCAGCATCAAACTGCTCCTTTACACGTGCATCATGAGCCGACTGTGAATAAAGTAAATTTAGTGCGTTTGTTTCTTTGGTGATTGATAATAAATAGTTATTAACACTTACTAGATCGTGTGCCATTTTCCTTTGATCATTCGCTGAAAGAGGCTCTTTAGCGTGATGAAGCAAGGAAAAAGAATTGCTAAATTTTTTATATATTTCTTTAGGATCGAGTAATGCCACGATTTTCTTCCTGAATGTCTAAACTCCATATATGCAGGTACTCGCGTCCTGCGTAATGCAGTGTTATCGTTAAATTAAGTTCCGTTTAACCCCCACCGGAACACCCACCCCCGCCCAACACAAACACGCCCCACGTACTCTTTAGATTCTGAAAAACGATCACGCGATCCAATCTAATCTACGAGGGTGGGGCCATGTAATGCAGCGTCATAAGCTAAGCGAAAACTTCTACCTAGACGAATTTACGCGCTCCCAAACGGCAGCGCGTAATAGCATAGATAACAGCGTCAAATTAGGTGGCCCGATCTACTCTAACATAAAGCGCTTAGCGCGCAATTTGCTGCAACCTATTCGCAGCAATGTCGGGCCAATGTTCGTCAGCTCTGGTTATCGTTGCCCAGCACTCAACACCAAAATTGGTGGCTCTGCATCATCACAGCACTGCCAAGGCTTGGCCGTTGATATAACCGCCACCGGCAAAACTCCCATACAACTCGCCACGCAGTTTCGCGAGCACGGCGGCTTTGATCAGCTTATCTTAGAATTCGGCCAATGGGTGCATGTATCCATACCTGCAAAAGGTGAGTTAGCCCGTGGCGAGATACTAACCGCCGTCAAAGTCCCGCGCCCGTTCCGCAAGCCAAAAACCGTCTACGTCCGTGGACTGCTTTCTCAAAACGAAGCGCTGCGAATTGCACTAGGTGGTGTCGCATGATCCCAACCATGAAAGACGGGCGCGGCTGCCAATCTAAAACCCTCACCTTTGTGGTCATTAGCTGGTTCGCATTGCTCGTTAAATTCGTAATTGCAGGCATGACATTAGGCCCGCTCGGCACCATGCCAACCATGAGCGCCATCGACTTCGGCAGCGCCGTTACTGCCGTGCTTGCCATTTGGCTGGGCCGAGAGTGGACAGAAAAGCGCAAGCCGCAACCGTCACCACAACACCCGCCGCCCGGAGAAAAACAGCCATGAACTGGACATCAAAAGTCGTCGGTTTCTTAGCCGCCGCTGGTGCCATTTTTACTTTGGTTTTCCGCACCAAATTAGCAGAAGAACGAGCCGACAGAGCCGAAGAAACTGCCGACCGGTCACAAGCGATTACCGACAACTACCAACACATCAACACCGCCCGCGCTGAATTACGCGAGCAACACGCAAAGGAGGATGCCGCCGATGCTGAAGCGCTCAAAGCTGGCCGTCGCAATCATTTTGACAACACTTACTAGCACCGGCTGTGCAACCCGCACCGAGTATCAGCTGGCTCCATTGCCCATGCCGCCACGCCCAGAGCTGCCGCGCTTAGATGAAGCCGACATGGAATGCCTCAGCGAGCAAACCTATTACCGCCTAATCAGGCGCGACCGTGCTCGCCGTAATTACGCCGACGAACTAGAGGCCGTCATTCTCAGTACGCACTCGGAGAGCACAAATGGCCGATGACCTAGACCGCGCAAAAGACCTAGAAAACTTTCAGCGTGACAACGCCCTAAAAGCGCAGGCATTAAAAGCAAAAGAGCCACCGCAAGACATCGACACCGACGGCAACGTCTGGTGCATCGACTGCGGCGACACAGTCGCGCCCGAACGACTAAACGCAAAACCCAATGCGGCACGTTGTATCAACTGCCAAGGCCTGCACGAACTTAAGGATCGCTGCTAATGGATGAACTCGACTACAAAGCGCTGGGTTTTTTACTACAAGCCATCCAACTGGTTGGCACCATCGGCGGCTTTATTTGGTTAATTATCAGCAATCGCCAAAAGGCCAACGCCAGCGCGATTGAAACGCTGCGCGCAGAAGTCGACGAAGATACCGAACAGCTAGGCAACCGCCTAACACGCCTAGAAGCGCAAATGGAACACATGCCCGGACACGAAGATCTGGGCGAAATACATACGCGCGTCAACGAAACCGCACAACGCCTAACCAGTATGGAAGGCGAACTAAAACAAATGAACCACACCATGCAGCTGATGCATCGCCACCTGCTCAACGGGAGTAAGTCATGAGCTATCACGACATCGTCACAGAAGATCAGCGCCTCGTTATTCTGCGCGGTTTAAAAGAATTAAACGGCAGCTCTAACGACTCCATTTTGCAAAAAGTATTAGGACGTTTTGGTCACAGCGTTAGCCGCGACAAAGTGAAAACGCATTTACATTGGTTGGCTGAGCAAGAGCTAGTGACCATCGAATCTGTGTTAAGCACCGACGTCGTCACACTCACGTCACGCGGCTACGACGTAGCCGAAGGTGCCGCACGCGTTCCTGGCATTGGCGTACCTCGCCGGGGGGCTTAAATGGCTAAAACTACTCGTGGCCGTGGATCAAAAATAGAACAGCTCCCCGATGCTGTTAAATCGCTGTTAAACGCCATGTTGCGCGATCAGCAATACACGCAGCAAGACATCCTAGACGAAGTTAATACGCAGCTCGAAGCGATGGGTGCAGACGACGAAAAAATCAGCCGCAGCGGATTAAATCGCTACGCCACGCGCATGGCAGCGATTGGCAAAAAGATGCAAGAACGCCAAGCCGCTGCCAACGCCCTGACATCAAAGCTGGGCGAAGTACCACAAGGTGATATAGGCAAACTGCTGATCAACATCACCCAATCACTCGCGTTTGACATTTTATCCGACGCAGCCGAAGGCGACGACCCCGCAAGCCTTGGCATGCTCAAAGATTTATCGCTACTGATCCGCCGCCTCGAAAGCGCAAATATGGACAGCCTCAAACGCGAAAAAGAAATACGCAAAGCCTTTGCCGAAGAAGCAGCCAACCACGTTCACGATGTTGCGGTTCAGCGCGGCATGACGAAAGAAGATGCTCAGTTCTGGCGTGAAGAAGTTCTAGGGATGGGCAAATGAGCACCTTGCCGTCTGACGTGATTCGCATTGTAGAGCAGCACGAATTCCCACCCAGTGTGCGCGAACTGCCTAGCGATCCCAACCTATTAAAAGATGGCGCACTGATGAAGCATCAGCGCGACTGGCTTAAGTTCATTCATGCAAATGACTTGTGCATTGCATCCAAGGGCCGCCGTACCGGCATCACCTACGCAACCGCCAAAGACGATACCATTACGGCAGCCAGCAGCCGCGAAGCCGGAGGCGATAACGTCTTTTATATTGGCGACACTAAAGACAAAGGTCTGGAATTTATTGGCTACTGTGCGCACATGGCGAAGGTCATGGCGATGGCAATGGCGCACGACTGGAATGGCGTAGAAGTTTTTTTATTCGACGATCAAACCATCGATGAAGTTACGCAAGAAGTTAAATCTAAAAAAATAACATCTTACCGTATTCGTTTTGCAAGTGGCTTTCAGATTGTCGCCTTATCATCCAACCCTGCAAACATTCGTGGCTTGCAAGGAATTGTCGATGTTGACGAAGCCGCCTTCCATCAAAATGTAAAAGGCGTACTAGATGCATCGTCAGCGTTAATTATTTGGGGCGGTAAAATTCGCATAATATCGACTCACAACGGTGCTCAAAACCCGTTTAATCAGTTGATAAGAGACGCTAAAAAAGGGTTAAACGATTACAAAGTATTTGATGTTTACTTTGATGATGCCGTAGCCAATGGGCTTTACGAACGCGTCTGTATGGTTAAAGGCTGGGAGCCAACGTTAGAAGGAAAGGCCGCTTGGTATAAGCGAGTGCGCGGCACATACGGCACCAACAAAGCCGCAATGCTCGAAGAGCTGGACGGCATACCTCGTGAAGGTTCAGGCGTAGCGATCCCCGGCATATTAATCGAAGCACGCATGACATCAGAGCGGCCAATATTGCGCTTAGAGTGTGATGATCAATTTGCTCTGCAAAGTGAAGAGTACCGAAAAAGTTGGTGTGATGAATGGATACGAATAAACGTCGATCCAGTCATTGCGACACTTAATAAAAAATCTCGCTACGCGTACGGTTCTGACTACGCGAGACATTGTGACTTTGCGGTATTCGCTCCGTTAGAAATACAAGAAAATCTAAAAAGATATTGTCCGTTCCTGGTCGATATGCACAAGGTTCCAACTCGACAACAAGAACAGATTATTTGGTACATCATTGAAAAGTTGCCGCGCTTTCATAAAGGCGCAATGGATGCAGGCGGAAACGGTGCAACCCTCGCAGAATACACTGCCGACAAATTTGGACACGAAATTATTGAGCAGATCATGCTTACTAATGCTTGGTATCGCGACAACATGGGGGACTTCGTTGACGCCTTTACCGACGACACAATTGATCTGCCCATCAGTGACAACGTCTTAAACGATATTCGTGCGCTAGAGCGTATCGACGGCATCGTAAAACTACCGGCACTTAAACAAGAAGACAGCGACAACAGCAAATTAAAGCGTCATGGCGACTCAGCCATTGCGCTCGCACTTGCTTACTACGCATCAAAGCAAGATGTAGAGCTTTTCGCCTACCACAGCGCCGCCAAACACCAACAACGAAACGACGACCAACGTCACCGATCCATTCGCACCACCGGCGGTTTCCGTCGGGGCTGCCTGTAAGGAGTACCCAGCATGGCAGACAGCACAATACTAGATCACAACGGCCAGCCGTTTAAAAAGTCAGACCTCAGCAAAGAAGTTGCCCACGCATCGCTAACCGGCGTGCGGTCAGTGTGGAACTGGGGCAGCGAAGCCGAATACATAACACCAGAACGCCTAGGGGCGATCCTGCGCGCCGCAAACGACGGCGACGCCACCGCATACCTAACCCTCGCGGAAGAAATGGAAGAGCGCGACCCGCACTACGGCTCAGTGCTCGGCACCCGCAAACGCGCCGTGTCCGGTTTGCCGGTTAGCGTAGAGTCCGCGACCGACGATGCCGCCGACGTAAAACTGGCCGACGCCGTGCGCGAACTAATACGTCGCCCAGAATTTGGCGACATGCTCGACGACTGCCTAGATGCCCTAGGCAAAGCCTACTCAGTCATAGAAATGAACTGGGACACCAAACGCACCCCGTGGACACCGCGCGATCGCAACGAGCTAATCGACGGCGAATGGCACGAAGTCGAAGGCTACGCATGGCGAGACCCACGCTTCTTTATGTACGACCGGGTACAAGGCCGCCAGCTGCGGTTAATCGATGAAGAAGACACCTATAATGGCAAACCACTGCCACCGCATCGCTTCATCATTCACCGCCCACGCCTTAAATCAGGCTTGCCGATCCGTGGCGGCTTGGCGCGTTTAGCTGCCGTTGCCTATATGTGCAAAGCCTACACCGTCACCGACTGGATGGCCTTTGCCGAAGTGTTCGGCATGCCGCTGCGGGTCGGCAAGTACGGCACCGGCGCAACGCCAGAAGACATCAACACCCTTATTAACGCCGTGGCCAACATAGGCACCGATGCCGCCGCCGTCATCCCCGAGTCCATGCGCATCGAGTTCGAAGCCGCAGGCAACAGCACAGGGGGTGCCGATCTCTTTAAAAACTTGGCTGAGTATTTAGACAAACAAATCTCAAAAGCCATACTCGGCCAAACCGCCTCCGCAGACGGCACGCCCGGCGCGTTAGGCAACTCAGATTCCCAGGATGAAGTTCGCCAGGATATTTTAGAATCCGACGCCCGCCAACTCAGCAACACCATCAACAAATACCTGGTGCGCTCATTCATCGACCTGAACTTCGGCCCGCAAGAAAACTACCCACGCGTAATGATTGCGGCAGAAGATCAAGAAGACACCAGCGCCCTGGTCGACAACGTCATGAAGTTGATCCCGTTCGGTTTAAAAGTCGAAGCATCCGTCATGCGCGACAAACTCGGTCTGCCAGATCCTGAAGACGGTGCCGAAGTGTTAGTCGTTGCAGCTGCTCCAACGCCACCTACACCGCCAGAACAGCCGCAGCCAAACCAAACCGCACTCAATCAACAGCAGCCGTGTGGATGCCACGCCTGCACCCAAGCACTGCATACCTCGATAAATCGTGAGCAACTCAACGCCAGCGAACAAGCACTCGATGAACTCGAAGCCGCCAGCCTTAATCATTGGCAAGCCCAGATCGACCCAATCTTGCAACCCATCCGCGACTTACTGGATGCCGTAGACACCGCCGAAGAGTTCGCCGCAGGCCTGCAAGAACTGCTCGAAGACATGGACGACACCGAGCTAGTGCGCAACCTAGCAGCCGCTATGTTCCTTACGAATGGAGTGGGCGACGGATCAGCAGATGCCTGAATACCGCTTCCCCTCACAACCGCCAAAAGACGCCCTAGAATGGTTTCGCGCCAAAGGCTTTAAACCCGGCTTTGATCATCGCGACGTATGGCGACAAGAGCACGCTCAAGCATTCACCGTCGCCAAAGCCATGCGCATGGACGTGCTCACCAGTATTCGTGAGTCACTAGACCAAGCCCTAGCGGAAGGCAAAACCCTAGCGCAGTTTCGCCAAGAGCTAACCCCCACACTGCAAAAGCTGGGTTGGTGGGGCCGCTCTGACGAAGTGGATCCGCTAACAGGTGAAGTGATCAATGCTCAACTGGGCAGCCCGCGACGTTTAAAAACCATTTACCGCACCAATATGCGCACCGCCCGAGCAGCTGGGCAATGGCAGCGCATAGAGCGACGCAGCAAAACGCACCCGTATTTAGTGTATGAGCTGGGGCCATCAGAACAACACCGCGTCCAGCACGTTAACTGGGCAGGGTTAATCCTGCCGTCTGGAGATCCGTTCTGGTCAACGCATTACCCACCCAACGGTTGGGGCTGCAAATGTCGCGTGCGTCAAATCAACCAGCGCGAACACGACAAACTAATGAACTCAGGCGAGTTCACCGACAAAGCCCCACCGATCCGCAACCGTGAATACATCAACGACCGCACCGGCGAAACGCTACAAGTCCCCAACGGCATCGACCCCGGCTGGGACTACAACCCCGGCATGGCACGCGGCAAAGCTGCACAGCAACACGTCGCGCAAACAAAAAAAACAATGACCAAGGCACTGGCAAAGCCGGTACCGACGCAAGGCGTGCAAGTATTCCCGGCAGACCTAACCTTCAGCACCTGTAAAAACGTCACACAAGAAGGCGTGCAGCAAGTACTCTCGCAGATCCCCGGTGCAGCGCCTCAAGTTGAAAAGCTCGCCCGATTTATGGAAGCCCATCCCACTAAAACCCTCTTTCTAAAACAGAGCGACCAAGGCAAAGGAAAGAAGGCATGGGAGCTAGAAAAGCCAATAGGCGAGTTTTTAGGGCTTGAAGGGCGAGAGGCGCGGTCATCCTACTACTCATCTCATGCCGGTCGGTCAAATGGTTGGACACGTTTAAACGCAGAATATGTAGTGGTAAAAGCCAAGGCATCAGATAAGCTCACTAAAATAGACTCCGACCTCATGGCCGCCGCCGTCGATGCCGCTAGGCACGCACAAGAGCTGGGCGACCGTAGCCGCTTTTGGTCGATGCGGGCAACCTATGACGCCCTCAACGGCGAAAGCCATCCGGGCCTAGTGAATACATGGATACATGAAGTCGGGCACCAAGTGCATGCCTGGGCAGGACTACCCAGAGCGCCAATGCTCAAAAGCCTAACTTTATACAGCGATACAAATAGTCTCGAATGGCACGCAGAGCACTTCACAGCATGGCTAATGAATCGCGCCAGCTTGGCCAAGTGGGATGAAAGCGTGGCAATATATTTTGATGAACTGATAGAGGTTGCGATCGCATCCGATCGCAAGACAACACGATGAAACAACCGCCAATGAAAGAACCCAGCGAAGCATTCAAACAAGCGCAGCAACTGCTTAACCTTGCCCCCTTGCCAGATGATGCCGAGCAGCAACTAGAAGCGTTAGAGAAGCAAATACGCCCAGACGAAAGGGGTATGTTCGGAGACTTATGGTCGGCGTTTGAATTAATTCAACCCGCTACCGAAGATTATCCTAATCCCACCAAGAGTGCGTAGCCATGACAAACAAGCTCAGGTAGGCCTGTGTGGCTCTCTAGTAGTTAAAAAATAGAATGGTGCGGCATCGGTATGGGAAATGAGTAATAAGGCGAATACAGGAAGGTTTAAACAGGTTTTAAACGCTATTGGTGATCAATCATCAGCATCATTGTCAGATCAATTATAGTTACACAGTAGTAGAAGATGAAAACACTAGGTATAAATAGTCTAGTGAGACCTTGGATGATGAGTGTTGATAGGCTCAAATCCATGTATTCCATTTTGTTATTGTACAAATGCTGATCATTCTATTAGAGTGGCCGCGCTTTTTACGCACACATATCTCAAACAACAAAACTATATTGTACAACTACATTTATCTAGCAATTAGTTATAACAATATCGCTTTATCATAAGGATTTGGAATGAGCGAAACGCATATTTTCCTGAAGTACGACGGCCACTCGGATGCACTAAAGAAACACAGAATTGAGGCCAAGCAGCTTGGAGAGACTCTAATAGAGTTAGCTGATCTCATTTATGATGCCAACACTACCTTGAATGGTGTTGACTCCTTTGTGGATGTACAAGCCCAAGCTGGCTTTATTGAAGGATCCTTCGGGCTAGAGCTTATTATTGATCAAGGCTCCGTAGAAGGTGTGATTGAGGTCGCAAAGTATTTAGGTCTTGGAGTTACAGCCGTTGCTGGGAACTTACTATCTATCTTGAAGAATAAAGGCAGGAAAGAGCCTGACCTAAATACCGTTGTAATTGATGAGAGTAATGGTACTGCTACAATTATGCTTGATGACGAACAAGTCCCGACAACTCCAGAAGTTATCGAACTTCTAAAATCACGCATAATTCGCAAAAGAGTTGCCAATATAGTTAACAAACCGCTTAAAGATCCAGGCATAGATATGTTTAAGGTTATGGACTCGGCGGATGATCAAAACGAAGTTATAAGCGTTGATAAGATTGCTAGCGAGATGTTCAAGGAACCTCCGCGAGTAAAATCCGAAACCGTAGAAGAGCTGGAGACAGTTGCTTCGATTGAGTTCCTAACATCCAATAAAGAAAGTGGTAGCTCAGGGTGGAGGATGCGGCACTTAGGTCAGGATGTGAGTGTGAAAGTTCAAGATGAGGTTTTTCTAAATGCTATCAAGAAAGAAGATGAACCAAGCATATATGGCCTAAAATACAGGGTGGATTTGTTCTACAAAAAGACACAAAGCGCATCAGGCTCCCGCGATAACTACATAATAACCAAAGTACGATCACGAGTTCGGGAATAACAGTTTCGAGGTAGGTGAAAATGAATTACTTACTAACTTTAATCGCCGTTTTCTGTCTCAGTTTTATCCTGACAGAAATCTACTATCGTTTTAAACACAAAAAGATAGTAACAGTGAAGATTATTGATAAGGATGGATCTGAGCGATTTGTGCAAATAAAGCCAGGCAGAGATCCGGAAGTTGATGCTTTAATTGCAAGCATTAAGAAACAAAAAGGGAGTGCGTAGATTGGCTGAAACGCATTCTCCTTATAGTAAGCAAGTTATTGCCGCAAAAGTCATAGCGCTACCATCCCTAATTGGCTTTGTAGAGCCTGTATTTCACTGCATAGGCTTGATGCCTGCCAGTGAATTTCACACCCCAGTGAAATTATTAGTGTCAGCCGTAATCGTCCTATCTGTAGAGTCATCGTCTATATGGTGCGTAAAAAAACTAAATCATAAAGAAATTGAGAGTAAAAAATTTAAAACTTCCCAACAAATATCTGAATTGCAAGATTGTCTGATTGAGGAACTAGATACTCCAACCATTAAGAATGTTGAGAAAGAAATAAGAAGATTAAAAAAAGAACTAACAAGTCTAATAGCTAAGTAGCAGTTCTTGGCAGTGGTATATAAATAGGTCACGTTTAAGACAGGAGTCACAAAGCATGAAAAACCAAGGTTTTACCCTCGCACAATTCGCAGGCGTTATCCTGCTAACCATCACCGCATTACTCTTCTTCATCATGCCCGAACTCAAACAGCCCGACCCCGTAACACCACCGGTCATTGCCAACGCACAGAATGAAGTTGAAGAAGCCACACTACTGAATGCAGCCGACACTCTAATGATGGAATGCCCCGATCTAGTTAAGTACGGTGTTGATGTCAAAGAGATCCGAATGGAGTTAGGCGCAGCGTCACTAACGGCAAAGCGTGAAAAGCAATGGCAAACGCAAGCCTCTGCAGAAGTCGTCATCGTTACTGACGCTCAATATTTGCCGAAAGGTCAGCACTGCCATTATGGCTTGGGTGTATCGCCGATTGGCGAGTGGGGATTTTACGGCTCAAAAGAAGACTGTTTAAAGCTCTGTAACATGACAGAGAGCAGCGACTATGGCTATAAGGTCATCATGCACAGTCTTGCAAGCGAAGAGGCAGAGAGATGAATGCAAGTGATTGGATCGCTTTGGCTGCGCTTGGTATATCAATATACTCCTTTTATTTAACTCGAAGAAAGCACGCCCTGCTTATTGCGCGGACTGAGATAAAAGAGAATTATCTACGGGTTATTCGAACAAAAGAATGGCCACATGATGGTGAAAAGATTATTGACTTGCATATACATTATGACTTTAACCTGATGATTTTCAATTCTGGCAACGCCATGTTGTTTGTTGAATCAGTGGAAGTAGAAGTGGCTGACACCAAATACGATTGTGAATCAGATATAAAATACTGCAAAGGAATGCCAGTTCCTCCAGATTCGATGGCGGTGTTGAATTTAACATTAGGGAAGGATAACGATAGCGGATACGAAAATTGGACTGTTATGAGACGACATCAAGATGAATCAATTAATAGAACACTAAACTGTATACTGTCAGTTATTACTCCAGACGGTCAATTGCATCAATTAGTCATCCCCATAAGTCTTACGATAGACACAGACAACAAAATAACTACAGTAGCGGAGACTACAGGCAAGTTGACTTATAGTTCACTTGGCTCCTTTGTGTTTAAGCTAAAAAACAACTAAGCACCCCACCGGAACACCCACCCCCGCCCCTCCTAAACGTGGCCAGAACATACTGGCCACATGAAAACACCAAACGCCCTTTATACCGCGCTCAATACTGAACAGTCACTGCAACTAGAGACTGCGCTTTGCTTTGAGCTACCCGCAGACGGCACCATCCCTGAATGGGTGCCGCTAATCCCCGTGGGCGAAGTTATTGGCCGCGATGGCCGCAAATGGAAAAACATCAATCCTGCCGCCGTTATTGGTTACACCATTGCTACCAATCGCGAGCAACCTCTGGATTACGAACACAGCACAGAGATAAAAGCGCCCAAAGGTGAAGAAGCACCCGCCGCTGGTTGGTTTAAAGAATACCGCGTCGCTAATGGTCATATCGAAGGCCGTTTAGTGCTAAACCCGCGCGGCTTAGCCTCAGTTCAAAACCGCGAATACCGCTATCTATCCCCCGTATTCCGCTATGACGCACACGGCAACATCTACGACATCCGCAGTGTCGCCCTCACAAATCGCCACAACCTTTTAACACCAGCTCTCAACAGCGAACAAACCCCCGTTAATCAAAACAATCAGGAGACATCCACTATGGATCTCGCACAACTATTAGCCGCATTAGCGACCGCTCTAAATGCTGAAATCAGCACCCCAGAGCAAGCACTGTCAGTTATTAAGCAAAAAGAAACCGACCTGCAAACCGCTCGCAATGCCGAAGCCCAGCCAGACCTCACCAAGTTTGTGCCGGTAGAAACGCACGAAGTTGTATTGCAACGCGCAATGAACGCCGAGCAAAAGCTAACCGACAACCTGCAAACCGCGCTCAATGCCGAGATCGATACCGCCATCGATGACGCCGTCGCCCAGGGAAAAATCGCCCCAGCGAATAAAGACTTTTATCGCACCGCCTGCAACAGCGAAGGCGGGCTGGATAAATTCCGCGAGTTCGCCAAAGCCGCCCCGGTTGTTGCAGCACCGTCCGATCTGGATGGCAAAAAGCCCGGCGAACACAAAACCGCGCTAAACGCAGAAGAGCAAAAGATCGCTGATGCGTTTGGTAATACCGCAGAAGATTTAAAAACATACGGCGCTTAATGAACGAATAAACGCCAATTTAAAACCGCTTTAAATAACCGCTAAACAGGAGGCCAGCATGGCACTCACAGCAGATCGCAACACGCCCCGCCGCAACGGAGACACCATCTCTGCTCCTGTTGCTGCATCCACCGTTATTTATGCAGGCGCATTAGTTTGTGCCGATGCCAGTGGCAACGCCGTGCCAGGCGCAACCGCAACCACGCTCACGTATTTGGGCCGCGCTAGTGAGCACGTCGACAACAGCGCAGGCAGCGCCGGTGACGTATCCATCGCCATCGATCACGGCAAAGCCTTTGCGTTTAAAAACTCAGGGGCCGACGCCGTCACCCAGGCGAGCTTAGGCAAACCTTGCTACATCGTCGACGACGAAACCGTAGCAGCAACCGACGGCACAAGCTCACGCTCTGCGGCGGGCAAAGTGATTGGCATCGACTCAGAAGGCGTGTGGGTGCTGTAAGCCCATCGTCATCATTAATTAATTTAGCAACGGAGAAACATCATGCTAATCAACAAAGCAAACATTGGTCAGATCTTTACCAATATTAAAGCCACCTTTAATAAGGCCTTTGATGCCGCACCAAGCCAATGGCAAAAAATCGCAATGCTCGTCAACTCAACGACAAGCGTTGAAGACTATGCATGGCTAAATAACTTCCCAAAAATGCGTGAATGGATTGGTGAAAAGTTCGTTAAATCACTCGAAAGCAACAAGTACAGCTTAAAGAACAAGCCTTATGAGGCAACGGTTGAAGTTCTACGGGATAACATCGATGACGACCTAATCGGTTTTATTGGACCGCAAGCGCAAGGCGCTGGTTTTTCTGCAAAACAGTGGCCTGATGAATTGGTGTTTGATGCTGTTAATAAAGGTACCTCGACGATCTGTCACGACGGCCAGTACTTCTTCGATACCGACCACCCCGTGGGCGATGCCTCAGTCAGCAACAAGTACGCATTGACGCTGGACATCTCGACTCAATCGGCGGCTAAAGCGTCTTACGGTGCTGTCCGTACAGCCATGAAAACGCAAAAAGATGAAGAAGGTCGCCCGCTCAACGTCAACCCAAACATCTTACTTGTATCCACTAATGTGGACGACACCGCGAACGCGCTAATGACGAATGACCGCTTAGAAGACGGCAAGCCCAACCTTTATAAGGGCACCGCGGAAGTCGTCGTTGCGCCGTGGCTGGACGACGATACCTGGTATCTACTCGACACAACCAAACCTGTTAAGCCGTTCGTATTTCAGCAACGTAAAAAACCAGTAATGGTCAGCCAAACCGACATCACCTCCGACGCAGTGTTCAACACCGGCATGTTCAAGTTTGGTGCCGAAGCTCGCGGTGCTGCAGGTTACGGATTCTGGCAGTTGGCCTTTAAAGGCAAGTAAGAAAGCCAGCAAAAAAAACAGCGTCATAGGGTGCCGCTGAACGGCCAAGGAAGGCCAACTTTAAACGCGTATTTAAAAACATATTAATAGGTGATTCATGACAGCAAAAAAGCCAACAGCAGCACAACCGGCTAAATCAAAAGCAGACGAAGCAAAAGCAGCGGCTGATAAAACCGCCGTCACTCAGCCACCTGCTGCCGTGGTCGTAGATGACAACGCAACCGCCGCTGACATTGCAGCAGCTCAAGAAAAAGCCGAAGCCGAAGCTGCTGCAGAAACCACGAACAGTTCGCAAGAAGTTACGAACAAGCCAGTCGATAAAAAATCGTTTCAGCAAGTAGCGCCCGACTTCATCGAAGTGAAAACAGTTAAAGGCGTCTCGTCATTCCGTCGCGCTGGCCTCGCGTTTACGCAACAGCCAACGCGCATACCGCTGGATGATCTGTCAGAAGATCAAATCGAAGCGCTAAATAGCGAGCCTCGTTTGGTTGTAACTCTAATCGCGGAAGGCGCTGAGTAATGGCATACGCCACGCAGCAAAACATAGTCGACCGCTACGGCGACGATCAACTATTGATCGTCGCTGATCGCGACAACGACAGCGTGGTAGATGCCGCCGTAGTTGAGCAAGCGCTACTCGATGCAACAGCAGAAATCGACACCTACGTTGCAGCCAAATACGCCTTACCTCTGGCCACCACGCCCGTCGTGCTAACGCGTTTGTGTGTCGACATCAGCATGTATCGCCTTGCCGCTGATCGCGACATCGCAACCGAAGAGCGCCGCAAGCGCTATGAAGACGCAGTGTATTTGTTGCGCCGCATCGCAACCGGCGAAGTGTCTTTGGGGATACAAACACCGCCGCCCAGCTCCAATGGCGCGGTCGTAATAACAAGTCAGCCCCGTCGTTTTGGGCGTGGCAAAAAGCTGCTTTAAACAGCATTTAACAAACTTTTAAAACGAGTAATTATGAGCCTGCAATTAAACATCAATATGTCACAGATCAAACGTTTGGGTGCCCGCATCCAAGCGCTGGGCAATATTGACCGCAGCGAATTACTCGAAGGCTTAGCCGCAGAAGTCGAAAGCCAAACCCGCCGACGCTTAAGCGACGAAAAAACCGCACCCGATGGCACACCCTGGGCAGCGTGGACAGACGACTACGCAGCAACACGCCACGGTGGGCACAGCCTACTAGAAAGCAGTGGCGCTTTAATCGACAGCATCGAATCCGTAGCCAGTGACGACAGCGTAGAAATCGGCTCCAATTTAATTTATGCCGCCATTCATAACTTGGGCGGTACCGAAGACATGGCACCAGCGCCTGCGGGAATTCCACAACGCGAATACTTAGGTTTTTCAGACAACAACCTTGCCGACCTGCAATTCGTCGTCGACGACTTTATCGACGCCGCAATAGACGAACATTTAAATGGGTTTGGAAAGGCAGGTGCGCTATGAGTATCGAAACCGTGCGCACCGCCATCGTCGATATGATCGATGCCGAGATCCCAGCATTAAAAACCTGCGAATCTCACCCCGGCAGATTTGATCTTGTCGAAATTAAACGCGTGGCCGCCAACGCACCGGCTGTATTTGTAGCGGCATTAGCCACAGGTAAGCAAGAAAACTCAAGTGGCAACGTACAAGCACCCGTCAGCTTTGCCGCATTCATCGTCACAAAAGATCAGCCGCAAAAAACACGCGACAGCCTAGTGCTAGACATCGTCAATGCATTGCTCGTGCTCACAGACTCAAACGACTGGGACAGCGAAGATGTGATCGAAGACCCAGCAAATATTCGCAGCCAGAATCTGTACTCCACCAGCATCGATAAAAACGGCGTCGCAATGTGGGCCATCACATGGCAACAAAAAATCAAACTCGGCAACGTAACCGACGTGGCTGCACTGGACGACTTCCTACGCGCAAATGGCACTGCAAAAAATCAAGACGGCGACACCTTAATAGAAACCACAGTCAATCTGGAGGACGTTTAAATGTCTGACAAGCTAAAAGTAAAACCACGCGAAGGCGTTAACGTCCGCCGTGTCGAAAGTGGCAAACACATCGATGCAAAAGGCGAAGACGTACCCAACAACTCGTACTACCGCCGACGCATTAAAGATGGCGATTTAATTGATATAAATGCACCCGAAAAAGCCGACGCCGAAAAATCGCCGGTTAAAAAAGTTGCTGCTAAAAAGGAGCCTAAATAATGCCTATTTCATTCGACGCTATCCCAGCGCTACGCACCCCCGGCACGTATATCGAATTTAACAATGAATTGGCCGGTGCAACCTCCACCGAATTTAAAGCAGTAATTATCGGTCAGCGTTTAACGACGGGAACCGTTGCCGAAGGCATCCCAACTCGTGTGACCGATCCTGCGCAAGCGGCTAAATATTTTGGCCTTGGCTCACTGTTGCATAAAATGTGCAGCAAGTGGCTAGCGGCAAACTCAACAACGCCAATGTACGTTATCGCGCTCGATGACAACGCCGCAGGCACAGCCGCTGCCGGAACAATTACTGTCACCGCAGCACCCACAACCGCAGGCACATTATATGTGTACGTCGGTGGTGAATCTGTGTCTGTTGGTATCGCATCAGACGACGCAATCGCAGACGTCGCGACAAACATTGCGGCAGCAATTAACGCCGCCACCACATTGCCGGTGACTGCTCTCGCTGCTGCCGGTGTCGTCACGGTCACCGCACGTCATAAAGGCGAAGTATTTAACGGCCTGCAATTGCATGCGAGCTATTACGATGAAGCACAGCCCGACGGCCTAGCAATTACCTTTGTTAATTTAACCGGCGGCGCAGGCAACCCGGACGCAACCACCGCGATCGATGCGATGGGTGACGTTTGGTACAACTGGATCGTCATGCCTTATACAGACACGGCGAATTTATTAGCGCTCAAAACCGAGTTAGATAATCGCTACGGCCCGCTGGTTCAGCAAGGCGCTCGTGCGTTCTCTGCATACAGTGGAACGCTCTCTGGTACCGCAACATTTGGCGAAGGCCATAACTCGCCGCACTTGTCTGTGCTGGGTACTAACGGCGCACCAACGCCGGTCTATGAAGTTGCTGCAATTAACGGCGCAGTCGCAGCATTTAATCTCGCGATAGATCCTGCACGCCCACTGCAAACGTTAAAACTGGTAGGCATGCTGCCGCCAAAGTTTGGAAGCTGGAAACGTGAAGAACGTGATTCATTACTTTACGACGGCATTGCAACGTACAAAGTCGATCCAGACGGAACGTGTCGTATTGAACGTCAAATCACAACGTATCAATTAAATGCGTCCGGTTTGCCTGATGCCTCCTATCTCGACATTAATACACCCGAAACACTAGAGCGTATTCGCTACGAACAACGCGCAACCATCGCGCAAAACTACCCACGCCATAAGCTCGCTGACGACGGCACAAATTACGGTGCGGGCCAAGCGATCGTGACGCCCAAGTTAGTTAAAGCGACATTGATCGCGCTTTACCGTGAATTTGAATCACGCGGCTGGGCAGAAGGGTTTGACGAATACGTTGCAAACTTAATTGTTGAACGCGACATCTCCGATCGTAACCGCATCAACTGGCGTGGCACGCCAAACCTCGTTAATCAGGCCCGCGTGTTCGCAGGCAAAACACAATTCATTCTGTAAGGGGTAAGTCATGTCTAAAGTTGCTAAAAAACTATTTTTTGATGTTGATGGCGTTGGGCGTATCAATGCCATGCCCGGCGCAACATTTACCCTGGGCGGCAATAACCGCACACCAGTAAATGCGGACAACGGCCCCGTGGGTTTCAGCGAAGAGCTTGTGGAGCCAAAAATCACCGGTATACAAGTCCCGAACGATGGCACCGTGAGCATGGAGCAAATCAACGCACTCACTAACGTCAACGTCACCATCCAAGACGACAACGGCAAAACCTACATCCAAAGCGGCAGCTATACGCCAGCGCCATGCTCTCAAAGCAACGGCATGATCAGCTTTGACTTTAATGGTTTACGCACAGACGCGGTGAGCTGATATGTCAGTAATTACAGGCACGTTAAAGCACGGCTTAAAAGTGGGTGATGAAGCACAAATCAATTTTGAGCTTCATACCCACTTAACCGCCGGGCAAATAATGGAGGCGAAAGAAGCCTCAGAGAAAGTTGTCATTAGCAATATTAATGGCCGCATGACGCCCGTGTGTGTCGAAAGCCCAGCGCGCTTAGGTGTGCTGATGCTATGCCAACAAATTAAAAAAATTGGAGTTATTGCAGGCCCATTAGAGCCGTCAATGTTTGCGCTGCTGCACGAAGAAGATTTAGCCATATTAAATCTGTATGCCGACGTTGCAGCCGGAGCAATCAGTACCACTGAACTAAGCGACAAGCTCACAGCATTAGCTCACAGCGCGTCCCCCGAGGTGACGCAACGGGGGCGAAGCGATAGCTCTGGCGAATGAGTTAGAGCAAATGGAAAGTAATTTATTAAAAAAAGGCATGAGCATTACCGACCTGCAAGCCATAAGAAAAGAACCATTAAACCGCATTCAATCACGCTTTAAATAGTCGTAAACAATAGGCGCAAATAATGACCGAACTTCGCACCAGTGTTGTTATAGATCTAGCCGGAAACCTAACCCAGCGAGCGCAGCAATATGGCCGCTCGTTGTCGGGTTTTAGCCAGCGCGGTCAGCGTGACCTTGGCCGCATGAGCATGGCAGCACAAAGCGCTGGCCGCAATCTGGACGGCTTAGCCGGTCATACTGCGGCTGTGGTTGCAGGTGCTGGTGCAGCGTATGCGGGGTATCGACAAGTTATCGACTCAGCACAGTTAGATAAAAAGCTAATTAATATTCAGCAAACTGCAGGGGCAACAGCAGAGCAAACAGCCGATCTGCGCAAAGAATTATTTTTGATGGCACTGCAAACAGGTCAGTCATTAGATTCACTGTTGGGCGGCTTTAATAATTTAATTCAAGCGGGCCAAGGTTGGGCCGAAGCACTAGCAACCATTAAAGCAATCAACCCAGCAATGGCCGTTACAGGCTCACAAGCGGAAGTTCTATCCGGTGCATTAACTGTTGCCGCACAGTCCTTTGATTTTGATTTATCTAAGGCTGAAAACTCGGTTGATATTCTCGACCGTATGACAAAAGCGGGCCGCTTGGGTAATGCCGAACTAGAAGACCTTTCAGCTATTTTTGCGCGGGTTGGCATTAATGCAAATGCGGCAGGTTTGGAGTTTGATCAAACCCTCGGCTTAATCGAACAATTGTCGCTAATGGAGCGCAACCCCGAACGCCTTGCAACATTGGTCGATTCAACGCTACGCATATTTACCAATCAAAAGTATTTAGATAAAGCAGCACAAGCAACCGGCGTTACTTTTTACAATGCCGAAGGCGAACGCCGCGCCGCACTCGATGTACTGGATGACATCGCGGCGGGTTATCAAAAATTCAAAACCGATGCCCAGCGCGATCAAGGTTTAAGCTTGGCATTTGGTGAGGTGGATTTAGACACAATGCGCGGTCTTCGCGTATTACTAAGCGGCAATACATTAAGCCAAGCCCGCCAAATGAGCGCAGAAATTGCCAACGCCGGTGGCACCATTGCCAACGATTTAAGTGGCGCATTAGAAAACTCAGTAGATCAAGTATCGCGTCTTAAATCCGTATTAAAAGAAGCCGCAGACGGCTTTGCCCAGCCAATCAACGAAACAATACAAGACGCGATTAAATACCTATTAGATGACAAAAAATTCAGTGGCGGCGAATTATTAGCCGGAGGTGCCGCAGGTATATTAGGCGGCGCGCTGCTATTAAAAGGCAGCGGTAAATTACTCGGCAAGCTCGGCAGCTTAGGTGCCGGTGTTGCAGTAGGTAAAGGCCTAGAAGAGCTGGCAGGTGTTCAGCCTGTTTATGTCGTCAACATGCCCGGTATAGGCTTTGGTTCTGGGGATTTAATGTCACGCCTACCCGGTGGCCGTGGTGCGTCCGTGCCTCGTTTGCCAGCACCAGCAGGCGCAGCTGCAAGTGCGGGGGTATTAGGTCGCGCAGGTGCTTTTTTTGGTACTCGCGCCGTCCCTGTTTTGGCGGCAGGTGCCGCAGGTTGGGAGATCGGCGAACACGTTATAAATCCGATGCTGAGCGACAACACTAAAAAAAGCATTGGGCGTTTTACAGCCCAACTCATGGCAGCGCTCGGCAGTGAAGTTGCACGAGCGGCATTAGATGCTGATCCTGATCTTGCAGAATTTAAACCTAGTTCATCTCGTCGCTCACGTCGTGAGGCATCACGCGAACGCACTCAATTAGATATTAAAGTCAGTGACGATCGCATCAGCATTAAAGCCCCGAACGCAGAAAATATGGATGTGGATATTTCCGGTGCCAGCATGTTGCCAGGAGGTGCCTAATGTCGTGGCGCAATCGTCTACAAAAAGCTTCATTCCGTGGCATCGAGTTTCACGTCAATCAAGCGACAGGCTCAGGCGGTCGCAATGTCGTCGTACACGAATACCCACTGCAAGAAGACCACGACACCGAAGACCTCGGCAAAAAGTCTGGCCAGTTTTCATTCCAAGCTTTTTTAATCGGTGACGACTACGACATCGCCCGCGATACATTAATAGCTGCGCTGGATCAGCCGAGTGTCGCAACGCTGGTACATCCATACCTTGGCTCACTCTCAATACGCGTTGTTGATTATTCGTGGTCAATTACCAGCCGCCAAGGTGGCTACTGCTCATTTAATATAAATTACGTTAAAGCGGGCCGTGGCGCGCCTGTCTTTTCGGCCAACACTGCCGATGCATTGGTCGATGCTGCAACTCAGTGCCTGGCACAAACCACCGCTCAATTTGTCGCGAATTTTAACACGTCCGGTCAGCCTGAATTTGTGCGTAACTCTGCGCTAGATCAACTCAATACCGCTACTGATGCCATCCGTAAAATCAACGGCAAAATAAATGCAGCGGTCGCCCAAGTCGAAGATATATCGTCAGACATCGACGATCTCGGCAACGAGCTAGCAAACCTCATCCAAACCCCTGCGACATTAATAAGCACAGTGGCAGGCGTAGTCAGTAGTTTTATTGGTATTGCTAGCGATATTAAAACCGCGTTTGGTGTGTACGATCAGTTGCTCGCAGGTTTTAAAATCACCAGCCCTATATCACGCACCGCCGCCAATGGCGTGGCAACACAAAACCGCGCGGCAATGGCAGATAACCAAGAGTTAATTGGTACAGCACTCGGCTCTATCGCCGTAGTATCAATGGCCCAAGCCATCGCTGCAGACGACGTATTATTTACAAGCTACGACGATGCCATCGCAATACGCGATGCACTGCTCGCAGAGCTAGACGATCAATCAGCCGCCACCACATTAAGCTACAGCGAATACGCGGCAATCACCGAGCTACAAACCGCACTCTACAAGCGCGTCGAACAACTCGCACCAGGTCTAAATAAAATTGAATACATTCAACGTCGCACGTCATTACCTGCGCTCGTGATTGCACATCAAGTATATGGCGATGCCACAAAGGCAGACGAATTAGTCAGCCGCAACAGCATCGCCAACCCTTTGTTTATGCCCGCCGGTAAAGACATCGAGGTGCTGAAATGAGTGAATTAGTGTTACGTGTCGACGGTCGCAATTACATAGGTTTTAAAGACGTTGTATTACTACGCAGCATCGAGCAAGGGCCGCATCAGTTTGAACTTAAGATAGCCCCAGATCTAAACACCAACGCCGGTGTATTTGACGTACAAGACGGCATGAGCTGCCAAGCCTATATAGATGATGACCTAGTGCTAACTGGCGCAGTCGACGACATCAACGTCGACTACGATGCAAAAACGCACGAAATCACAGTGATTGGCCGTAGTAAATGTGGCGACCTAGCCGACTGCTCAACCACTGGCCAGCAAATCAAAGCCGGTCAAACGCTCTTAAGTGTTGCGCGCCAGCTGTGCAATCCGTTTGCCATTAGCGTGCTGGTAGATAACAGCGCAACGTCTGCCGCCAACCAAGCATTTACCGCCACCGATTTAACCTTAGATGCTGGCCAGCTGATCTGGGAAGCGCTAGAAGAACTCGCACGCATTCGCGCCGTATTGTTGGTATCAGATTCCGCTGGCAATTTAGTCATCACCCGATCCGGCACCGGCAATGCCGATGTGCCTCTCTTGTTGGGCACAAACATCAAAGCAGCCAGTGCCAAGCGTAGCCATCGTTCGCTATTTTCCGAGTACACAGTCGCAGGCCAAGCGGCAAACTGGGCAACGCTCAGCGCAGAAGCAAACAGCCAAAGCAAAAGCACCATCGCTGGCGATGCACGTCGCTATCGTCCGTCAGTCATCGTTACCGATCAGTCAGTCGATAGCGCGGCATGCCAAGCACGCGCCGAATGGCAACGTCGCGTTAACTACGGTCGCAGCCGCAGCATCAACTACACAATGCATGGCTGGCGTCAGGCGGGCGATGAGGGCCGGATCTGGATGCCTAACGAATTGGTGCGCGTAACCGATAAGTTCAGCGGCTTAGATAATGCACAACGCCTGATTACCGCAGTAACCACTAATCTAACTGCACGATCTGGCCGCACCAGCACGCTAACCGTCATGCCTAAAGCCGCGTTTGATCTGATCACACAGCCTGAGTCAACCAGCGGGGGCACTCTATGACCCGCGCTCAATTAGTCCGCACCATAACGGCATTTGCAAACCCGCTGGCCCGACGCATTAAAATGCTTGTGCAACGCAGCGTTTTAACCCGTGTTAAATACGAATCTAAAGTGCGTTTACTACAAGTGAAGGTGCCAGGAGGAAACGAACTGGCAGACATCGAACACCTAGAGCCGTTCGGTTTTACAAGCCACGCCCCTGCCGGTGCAGAGTGTTTGGTTTTAGCGTTTGGTGGCAATGGTTCGCACTCAGTTGGTTTGCAAGTCGGAGATCGTCGCTATCGCATGAAAATCGAAGAAGGCGACGTTGCTATTTACAACCAAAACGCTGACTACTTGCACTTAAAAAACGACGGCACAGCAACATTAAAAAGCAACACAAAAGTGATTGTCGATAGCCCTCAAGTTGAGATGACCGGAACCCTAAAAGTGGCTGGCGCAACTCTATTGCAAAGCACCTTAGGTGTTGCTGGCGATACTGCCTTAGCGGCCAATTTAGTCGTCGTTGGTACCGCAGGAATAGCAGGCGCGGCAACCCTTGCATCATTAACGGTTAACGGTATTGCGTTCGATACGCATGCGCACAGCTACACCGACGATGGTAATCCGCAAGTTTCAGGAGGCGCGCAATGAGTCAAATTCTAGTCCTGATCTGGGACTCAAATAATCAGCGTTTAGACGTTGTTCCGCAGCCCGCAACGCAGCTCACAAAGCTAACCACGGCCATCGCAATATCGCTATTTACAGACGCCAGCGTTAACGACGACGAGCTACCCAATGGCGAAAAAAATCGCGGCTACTGGGGCGATATGCACCTGCCGTCCGGTCAAAGCCTAGGCAGTAAATTATGGCTATTAGGCCGCTCAAAAATCACTACAAACACAATCAACAAAGCCCGCAACTACATCACCGAAGCTGTCCAGTGGATGATCGATGCCGGTGATCTGTTAGCAATCAAAGTAACGGTAGAACGCAACGGGCTAGATCGCCTCGCATACCAGCTCAATTGCCAATTAAATAATGGTACGTGGGAGCAAATAATCATGGAGCAAACCTATGCCATTTGAGCGTCCACAACTCGCAACATTAAAGGCTCGTATCGCTGCGGACATTGAACGCAACAGCGGCGAATCTGCAACCGCGCGCGGTGACATTTATTACCCCATCGCACAAGCCCATGCGGGGGCATGTTACGGCCTGCACACGCACTTAGATTACAACCGCGATCAGTTGTTTGACGACACCGCCGCCGACGAAAATCTATTGCGTCGCGCAGCCGAAATGGGCATCTATCAAATCGCCGCAACTCGTGCTGCCGGAACAGCAACAATTGCGGCAACAGACGGCATAGTCATACTCGCAGAAACCATATTCACCAAAGACCAAATTGCATGGCGAGTCACTGAATCCGCGACCGCTGAAAGTGGATCCACAACGCTCAATTTAAGAGCCGTTGAACCAGGCATAAACGGCAATTTAACAGCCGGTAAAACACTCACTATTGCATCAACAATTGCTGGTGCAGATACCACTGCAACCGTAGTTGAAATCAGCGGCGGCGCAGAAGCAGAGCTAATCAGCCGAGTGCGCGAACGCCTAGCTGATCGCCGACAAAACCCACCGATGGGCGGCAATGCAAACGACTATATTACCTGGGCAAAAGAAGCGCATGTGGATGTCACCCGTGCATGGAGTTACCCCAACGAAAATGGCCTTGGTACAGTCGTTGTACGCTTCACAACAGACGACTTATCAACACCAATTCCAACGGCTGCACACATCAACGCAGTGCAAGATTACATCGACAGCGTCCGCCCAGCGGGCATGGCCGGATTTAACGTTGCAACGACCGTCGCAGCACCGCTAGACATCACCTTCACAAGCATTACGCCCGACATATCAGACGTGCGTTTAGCCATCGAAGCAGAACTAGACGATCTCATCAAGCGCGCAGCAACGCCGGGCGGCACACTCACACTGTCAGCAATCGGCGAAGCAATATCTGGCGCGGCGGGCGAAACAGATCACATCATCGATCTAAGCGAAAACGTCATATCAACACCTAATCAATTGATCGTGCTCGGCACGATCACATGGCCAGCGTAGGAGTTTAAACGATGGATTATCCAGTATCCGACAGTAACGCCCGCTTAGTTGGCGGTAAGTTCACAGACGGCGACCCTGTCGCCGGAGTGCCGCCGAGCAAGAACAGTGCGGCATATCAAAACGCAGTTTACGATGAATTATTAAACGTTATTGCTGGGGGAGATGTAACACCTAATGAAGCGACATTTGATCAGTTATTTACAGCAATAGGGAATATCGCAAAAAGCGTCGTTTCATCACAGACCGCAGGTCAAATATCAAATTTTCCTGGCACTACTGTTCCTGCTGGCTGGCTAAAAGCGAATGGCCAAACAGTTAGCAGAATCGAATATTCGTATCTGTGGTCGTATGCGCAGAGCAGCAGCAATATAGCCGCAAACGAAGGCGCAAAAACTGACGGGCAATTTGGCCCCGGTAACGGCTCAACAACATTCAGTTTGCCAGATTTACGGGGGGTACATTTGCGCAACTGGGATGACGGTAAAGCGATAGATACCGGCAGGGTCATTGGATCAAACCAAGACGATCAAAATAAATTACACGGCCATACCGCATCAACGGAATCAGCAGGCTCGCACAGTCACTCAGCATCAACGGAATCAGCTGGAAGTCACTCTCACAACTACACAGTTCTTGAAAAAAATCTCAATAACGGGAACGTTGGCGCGGGGTCTTCGACGATTGGCGGAACGATGGATAATTCGCAAAATGAATTACACACAACAGAAGGCGCTGGCAATCACGGTCACACTGTGACAGTCAATTCGGCGGGTAGTCATAGCCACACGGTAACGATAAATAGCGCCGGTGGAACAGAAACTCGCGTTAAAAACATCGCAACAATGTGCTGCATAAAATACTGATGGATATTAATAATTACACAGATGTATTGCTTCAATTACTGCCGACTGGTTCCGCGTGGCACCGCGACGACGACAGCGCAATCGCCTTGCTCATGCGTGGGCTGGCAGAAGAATTTGCGCGCATCGATACTCGTGGCAATCAGCTCATCAAAGAGTCATTGCCGAGTGGTGTTAGTGAGCTATTAGAGCAATGGGAAGCAGATTACGGGTTGAATAGCTCAACGGAATTTGATCAGCGGCTTACTGATCTGAAAGCGGCATATTCAGTATATGGCAGCCAATCACGTGCGTTTTATTTATCGATAGCGACAGCCTACGGAGTCACTGCAACGATCAAAGAATACCAAGAAGCAGTGTTTGGTGAAGACTTTGGCGGCTATTTTTGGGGCACTGATTGGATGTTCGTAGTTGAGCTAGTAATGCCAACTGATGACGTACCCACAGAAATACTCAATAAAATTGAACAAACCGTTCGCCGCTATTTTCATGCTCATAAACTTTTAATCGTATACCGCATTCCGCCAGTAACTATATACAACGGCGATATACCAATGCAGTCAGAATTGATGTTTCTCGTTGGCACTGCACAAATAACCGGTAATCCGGGTAACGCTTACATAAATGTATTGGGTGACATTATCGGTCATCAAGATACTCCTACGAACTCAGATTTAGTCTTAATTTAAAGAGAGCTACCTATGCACGCAAAACTATATTTCGATGGTGTTTCGAATGGCACATTAAGCTATGCCGACATGTTTGATGACATAGTTGCTGTGCTATGCGGCGAAACCGATGTTAACAATTTAACTGTGGCGTCACTGGGCGCTGAAGGTCATATTGTATCGTCAGTGGCTGCGGGCTGGACGTTAGAAAGTCGTGACGATACGCACTCAAACGGTTCTATTTATTACACTCTGTCGTCGTTGAACAGTGGTGCAACAACAAAAAGAAAATATGTACTATTTCGTCTAACTCTTTCAACGGGAGCGTATACTGTTGCTATTTCTGATGCTGTATCTACAACGTATAGTTTGCTAAATACGAAAAACAATTACGAAGTTCAATACTATATGAGTTCTAGTAGTGGATTGAATCTCAAAAATGACACGGCATTTTATTTTTACATAAGTGCAAATGCGCAGTGCCTTGGGTTGATGAGTGCCCATCAAAGCAATGCTTATTCTTTACGATTATTTGAATTTGAGTGGAATCAGAATTTAAAAAGGGTTCCGTCGCCAGATGAAGACTGGTGCCCGCTCTGCGGGTATATTGCATCTGCAAGTTTTGGTTCACCATCATATCCATCTGCGGCATTACCTCTGCCGAACCCTTGGACTGATGATGATGTGTTCATGAACACGTTCGCAGGAAGTTCAATAGATAACACGGGCAATTACGGAATTAAAGCAACGATCGGTGCAAATTTCGCGTGGGTTGATGGGGATTTGTCTCAAGCTGCAATTGAGCAGAATGACGAATCAACGCCGTATGTTTTTCATAAGCCATGGGTGGGGTCTGGACGCGTAATCGCGGGCAAAATGCACAGTAATGTTCCGTGGTATCGCATTGACGACAATGGTGCTCCATCAAACACACCGGGCGATGAGGTTACAATCACCCCTATAGGCGGAGGTTCATCGAGAACATTTGTTGTTTGGTCCTCGACATGGGGAACTTCGACGTCATCCCCCCTCTACGTTGAAAAGATATAAACCAGCTCCGCTAAGCTAGGGCGATGTAGATAGCGCACGAAATAGCGGATTAAAACCGTCTAAAGTTAAGCGTCTGCCTGTCTAAAATTAAGCGACGCGCTACACATCCATGTCCGTATGGAGCCTCGTTCGGCATCCTGCCTCACGTTACCTGCAAATCTAACGTAAATCCCGGCGGCCCCAGAGGCGC
>OJAY01000125.1_pt1 | contig 39167 bp, 33 predicted proteins | sample 1590331 | NCBI WGS metagenome assembly OJAY01 (sample SAMN05416835, study PRJEB24817) | seawater metagenome | isolation source: Sea water | place: Canada:Atlantic | collected 2013-07 | reverse complement strand
GATCAGCAGGTAAAAATTCGCGGTTTCCGCATTGAGCTGGGAGAAATTGAAAGCCAGCTACTGGGCCATGAACAGATTCGTGAAGCCGTCGTGGTGGCACAGCCTTCCCCCACCGGTGATAGATTGGTTGGCTACATTGTGATGCGCAATGCAGCGCACTCTGTCCCCGGTGAGCATGAGCCACAAACGATTCTGGCTGCCCTGTCTGAGTCGCTGCCGGACTACATGGTGCCTAGCCAGTTAATCACGCTGGAAGCCATGCCGCTGACACCGGCGGGTAAAGTGGATCGCAAAGCCCTGCCGGTAGCGCAGTGGCACACGGCCAGTGAAGGGGCGCCGCCGCAAACCGATAACGAAAAGGTACTTGCGGACATTTGGCAGTCTCTGCTGGGCCGAAAAGGGGTGAGTCGTGATGATAATTTCTTTGCCCTGGGCGGCGATTCCATTTTGGCTTTGCAGGTGGTCAGCCGTGCTCGGCAACAGGGCTTGGCATTAACGCCTAAGGACCTTTTTGAACACCCGCGATTACACGATCTGGCGGCGTGCGCAGTGAACGCAGAGGCCTCGATTATTTCCCAGCAGCCCTTGCAGGGTGAGCTTGGTCTTCTGCCCATTCAACAGCATTTCTTTTCCCTGAGACCGCCTAGCCCTAGTCACTGGAACCAACATTTGTGGTTGGCGTTGGATGCGCCCATGGATCGCCAAGCACTGAATGTTACCTTGCAGGCGCTCTACCGGCAGCACGACGCGTTACGTCTGCAGTTTACTTATGAGGCGAATGGCTGGAGGCAAACCTGTTTGTCGGCGGACAGGCCCTGCGATGAATTATTGTGGTGGTGCCAGGCTGCTGACGAAGCGGCGGTCGAGACCCTGTGCGAGCAGACTCAGCAAAGCCTGAATATTGAAACCGGTGAACTGTTTCGTGTCCTTTACGTGCAAACGCCGCAGCAACCGGATCGAATGTTATTGGTGATTCATCACCTTGCAGTGGATGGCGTATCTTGGCGTATTTTGTTGGATGACCTGCTCAATGCCTATGGGCAAGCCTTAACGGGCGCGGCGATAACCCTGCCGGAGCGTAGCCATAATTTGAGCGATTGGCACCAGGCGCTGGAGCAATGGCTGCAGAGTAAAGGGGAAGCACGTTTGCCGTTCTGGCAGGGACAACAGCCGGAAAAAATAGACAGTGCCCTGCCCACCTTTGCGGAAAAGGAAAGCGTGGCCTTGTCGTTGGGCAAGGATGATACCCGCAGGTTGCTGCAGGACGCGCCTGTTAAGTTGGGCGTGTCCGTTCCCGCTCTATTGCTGACGGCGCTCACCCGGACGTTGAAACCTTCCGCTATGGGCGCCTCGCTGGCGGTGCGTTCCGCCCCTGAGGTTGGCAGCGAGTCGCCCTCACAAGACAATCAGCTCGTTATTAATCTGGAAGGCCATGGCCGTGAAACGCGCCTGGCTCCCGGTTTGGATTTGAGCCGTACCCTGGGTTGGTTCACCAGCCTCTTCCCGCTGAGGTTGCCGTTCGACGGCGACCCGCGCCGGAATCTTTTTGCGGTCTCGCAACAGCTGGCAAATACCGAGGCTGACGGCGGCGTGGGCTATGGCGCACTGCGCTATCTTGCCGACAGTCCGCTTAACGACAGCACCGATGCGCCAGTGACGTTCAACTATCTTGGCCAGTATCACAATGATGCGTTGATTCAGGGTTTCACTCCTTTGTCGGGCGGCGGTAAGGCTCAGGCAGAGGACAACCCCATGGCTGCGCCGCTGGCCATTAATGGTCAGGTGGTGGCGGGCAAGCTGGGGTTGGTTTGGGATTTTGCTCGCAGCCATTACCCGCGCCAGCAAGTACAGCACTTGTGCAGTCGTTATCGGCAGGAGCTGCTTGTCTTGTTGGACCTGGCCGACTCACCACAGGAAGCGCGGGCCGACCCGGCGTTGGTAACCGTGCTGAATAGCAGTGCAGATACGCCGGTGTTGTGGTGCCCCCATCCCGTGACGGGGCGCACAACCGGTTATCAAGCGCTGGCCGCCAGCCTGGAAGGGCAGTGGCAGGTGCGTGGCTTGCAATCACGCAGCTTCCTCGAGTCCGGCTGGTTCGATCCGTCGTTGAGTGAAATGGTAGAGCGGTATTACCGCACGGTGCGCCAGGCGCAACCTGAAGGCCCGTACTATTTATTGGGCTGGTCCATGGGAGGCGCCATGTCCATGGAGCTTGCCCACCGATTGGAGCAAGCCGGTGAAGAGGTAGCCTTTGTGGGGCTGCTGGATACCTATGTGCCGGGTCACGAAGTGCCGGAAGATCAGTGGTCGTCGCCAGAGGCACAACAAACCTTGCGTGCACATTTGGGCATGCTACTGACTTGCGCGCCCGCTACCGCGTTAGACGATTGCATGGCGCGTTTGCGTGACAGCAAGCCCGCGCAATGGCCGCAGAACTTTACACAGTGGCTGGCTACGCAATCGATTGAGGCGGCGGTGGCAGACAGTGCTGCGCAGTTATTGCATGCCTGGGCTGTGGAGCAACATTTGCGGGATTTGTGTTGGGGTTATCAGCTGCCGGCATTGCATACCCCGGTGCACAGTTGGTGGGCCAGTGAGCCAGCGGGGCGCGCTCAGGCACTTCAACGCGGGTTAGCGTTATGTGCTGAACTTGCCCATACCGAGACAGTATCGGCGGACCACCTGACGATCGTGCGGGAGCCGTCCCTGTTACAGGGCCTGTCCGTTTTGCTGAAGTGTTGCAAGGGTGGCAACGCATTGATGGACATACCGGACTAATCATTGTTGCTGTGCACTAGTCGTGAGCTTCGCAATATGTATAATGCGGTTGCGAATCATTACTATTACTATGTGTCTTACGATTGCTAGGAGAACGACCATGGGGAATCGGACCGAGAGCGGGCTGATCCGGGGGCTGAAGTGGGGCCGCAATCCACTGGCGCTGGCAATAGCGGTGGCAATGGCGGCATCACCTGTCTGGGCAGAAGAACAGCAGGACGCTGATGAATTGCAGACCATCAAGGTGAATGCCGAGCAGTCGGACGATGTATACGGTGGTGATGATTTTGGTTATGTAGGGCAGCGCAGCCTGACGGCCACTAAAACGGATACACCGGTAAAAGAAGCACCTCGTGCGGTTTCTATTGTTACCCGTGAACAGATGGATGATCGTGCTTCCGTCAGCATCGCAGATGCGCTGCAGTACACGCCGAGTATCCAGGCCAACTTCTATGGCGAAGATAACAAACAAGACTGGTTTGTTATTCGTGGTTTCAAACAGGCGAACAATGGTTTGTACCGTGATGGCACACGAGTTTATTCCTATGGCTTTTACAGCTGGCAGCTTGATCCTTTTGCCCAGGAGCGTGTAGAAATTATGCGTGGTCCGGCGTCTGTGTTGTACGGGCAGACCCCTCCCGGCGGTGTGATCAATGTAATCAGTAAGCGTCCTCAGGATTATTCTTTTGGTTCCGTAACCGCGGAATACGGCAGTTATGACCGCAAGCAAATATCTGTTGATGTAGGTGGGGCGCCCTCGGAAGATGTGTCTTGGCGTGTTATTGCTTTGGGCCGGGAAAACGGCACCCAAGTGGACGACCTGGAAGCTGAGCGCACCATGCTGGCACCGTCTCTAAAACTGGGGCTAGGTGATCGAACTGAGCTGACGCTGTTGGCCTCCTATCAGAAAGATGACTCTGATCCGTACCTGCAGTTTCTGCCATCCAGCGGTACGATTTCTCCAAACCCCAATGGCAAGATTGACGATGATGTTGCCATTGGCAACCTGGATTACGAGAAGTTTGAGCGTACCCAGGTCTCGTTCGGTTATCAGCTGGATCATGCGTTTAATGATTCGACTAGTTTCCAGCAGAGTGCCCGCTACCAGCATATTGATGTAGATCTGAAGCAAATGTACACACTGGGGTATATGCCGGGCAGTGGCGACTCGCAAGCAATTCGTGGCCTTACTGATGAAGACGGTGACGCCTACGGCGTTAACCTGGATAACCGTTTGATTCATACGTGGTCGATTAATAACGTCGAGCATACCTTGCTGGCAGGGCTTGATTATCAAAGCCTGCACATTGATGGCAAAAGTTTTGGTGATCCGTTGATGGGGTACGAGGCTGCGCCGGGGGTGTTTGCGCCTGCGACGTTGAACCCCTTTGACCCACAGTATCGCGATGCCAGTGAGCTGACCCCGGTTTCCTGTAATTTCAGCACTCTTGTGTGTACCGAAGTAACGGAGCGGCAGCGCACCACTATCGATGCGTATCAGGTGGGTGGTTACCTACAGGATCAGATGAAATTTGATAACCAACTGGTGCTGACCGTTGGGGCTCGTTTTGACCGCGCCAGTAGTGAGATCGAGAATAAATCCACGGGTGTTGAGCAGAACATCGACAACGATAAATGGACCGCCAACACGGGCCTCGCTTGGTTGATAAATGATAACGTGACCGCGTACACCAGCTATTCGCAGTTTTTCCAGCCAATTCTACAGCTGGATCAGAATGGCGAAGCAGCTAAGCCTCAGGAAGGCGATCAGATCGAAGTGGGAATCAAGTTCCAGCCGGAAGGCATGGACGGCTACTTCAACGCGGCGGCGTTTAAGATTACCCAAGAAAACTTGGCTTCCGGTGCAGCGGGTACACCTGCCTTTAAGCAGATTGGTGAAGTGGAAAGTGAAGGGATTGAATTGGAAGCCGTTACCAATATCACCCCGAGCTTGAGCTTGTTAGCGAATGCGACCTGGATGAACCCGGAAATTGTTTCCGACAGCACCCCTGCTGAAGAAGGCAATCGCCCGGTGAATATTGCGGATACTCTGTACTCTGCCTGGGCTAAGTACACCTTCTTGGATGGTCCGCTGAATGGCTTCGCCATTGGTTCCGGCGTGCGTTACGTCAGCGACACCTATGGCGATAATCTTGAAACGTTGAAAGTGCCGTCCTATACCCTTTGGGATGCCACGGTGAGCTATCGCTACAAAGACTTCAAATTCCAAGTGGCGGCGAAAAATCTGGAAGACAAAGAGTATGTCGCTACCTGTGATTATTACTGCTGGTATGGCGACCGTCGCAGTGTGATCGGTAGCGTGACGTATGCGTGGTAATGCCCGCCACACCATTATGCTGCTGCCCAACGGGCAGCAGTTGGATGTGTTCGATCAGGAGCTGGCGCCGCAATGGCGGTGCCAGTGTAATGATCAAGATTGGCTGACCGTGGTGGTGGAAGACACCGCTGCCAGGGTTCAGCAGTCCACCGACGATCCGGCCCAATTATGTCGGGCCGCTTGGGCATTTTTTGTCTCGCATGCCGAGGTAAATGCCCTGCAATTCGAGAGCGGCTTTCATGCGGCCTTTATGGTTCACAGAGAGAACCAGACAGCATGGCTTGAGCGTGACATGCTCTGGCAGCTGCCCGGTGACTGGCTACGGCAAGGCAATCCCTTGCCATATCCGGTCACTATGATCATGGATGAATCTGGCCGGCGTCACCCGCGACGCCGTTGTAAACCGGTGGGGGAAGTTTACCGCCGTTTTGATACCGGTATTCAGGCATGGGTGTCCCTGCGCACGCTGGATATCGAACAAGATCTGCACCGGTTCATGCGCTGGCAGAACAGTGAGCGCGTTGCCGCCTTCTGGGAACAGAGTGGGACGCTGGACGAGCATCGCGCCTACTTGGAACGTCAGGCGAAAGAACCTCGGGTGCTTAACCTGATCGGGTGTATTGATGATGAACCCTTTGCTTATTTTGAAGCGTATTGGGCAAAGGAAGATCGCATCGGGCCTTACTACGATGCGCAAGATTTTGACCGCGGGATTCACATGTTGGTAGGTGAAGATCACCACCGTGGTCCGCATAAGGTTAAGGCATGGCTGAACGCGCTTTGCCATTACCTTTTTCTCGATGATTGTCGTACCACAAGGATTGTTTCTGAGCCCCGTTCGGATAACGACAAGATGATTCAACACCTTCAAGCCAGGCGATTTGCCAAGCCAAAGGAGTTTGATTTTCCGCACAAGCGCGCAGCCCTGATGGTGCTGCACCGTGACGCATTTTTTGAGCGTTGTGAGCTGAGCTGAAAATCTCGGTTCGGTTTTTTACCGAACCGCCATGGCGCGCTGCCCACCACTATCCGGCAGCAGGTGGCTGGCATATCGGTAATGCCCGATGTGTCGGTGTATGGATAACCCGGAAACCGTTCGGTTTCCGACACATTGAGGACATACCCCATGAGCGTTCATTCTCAAGAATATGACGTCGTTGGTATTGGATTCGGTCCGGCCAACTTGGCCATTGCTATTGCGCTAGACGAACACAAAGACCTGGATGGCTTGCGTTACTATTTCCTGGAAAAGCAGCCCCGCTTTGAATGGCATGGGGGCATGCTGCTGGAAGGTACGCGCATGCAAGTGTCATTTCTGAAAGATTTGGCCACTTTGCGCAACCCGGCCAGCCGCTTCACCTTCGTCAATTATCTGCACGACAATAATCGTCTCGACTCTTTTATCAATATGGGCACCTTTTTCCCCACTCGTGTTGAGTACAACGATTACATGCGTTGGTCCGCCGATCAGTTTAAAGAGCATGTGCACTATGGCCAGGAAGTGATCGCTATTGAGCCGGTGGAACAGGGTGGCGAAGTGGAATGGGTGCGTGTTCGTTCACGGAATCCCGATGGCAGTGAGAACGAAATTTTTACCCGCAACTTGGTGATTGGTATCGGTGGGTACCCAAAAATTCCGGCTGTGTTCGCCGGCAAGATGGGTAACAACATGGTTCACTCTTCCCGCTACAAACATGAATACGAGCGTTTTGGTCGCCACGAGACACCGCGTATTGCAGTAATAGGGGCAGGCCAAAGTGCCGCAGAAATCTATCTGGACCTGATGGATCAGTACCCGGATGGCAAGATGGACCTGATCAGCCGTAGTCGTGCCCTGCACCCGGCGGATGACAGCGCTTTTGTGAACGAAATATTTGATCCTGGCTTCACGGATACTATTTACGCTCGCCCAGAAACGGAGCGGCAGGATTTTCTCAAACGCTTTAGTCAAACCAACTACGCGGTAGTGGACTTAGCGGAAATTGAACAAATATACGAACGCCTTTATTTGCAGAAAGTGACAGGCAAGGTTCAGCATCGGTTTTTATCCAACCGAGATATCGTTGGTGTGCAGAACGATGGCACCCGTGTGCTGTTGACCCTACGTAACAAGGACACCGGCGTGGAACAGACCGAAGTCTACGATGGGGTGGTGCTGGCTACAGGCTATAACCGCAATGGGCATGAACAATTGCTGTCGCCCATGGCGCACTGGATGTCTGAGCAAGGGGTGGAGCGTTGTTATCGTTTGCCGATGGCGAAAGGCTGCCATGCCAATGTGTTCCTGCAGGGTTGTTGTGAGCAAACCCACGGTCTTAGCGATACCCTGTTGTCGATCCTGGCGGTGCGTTCCCAGGAGGTGGTGGACGCGCTGATAGAACGGCAGAGCCGGCCGATAGCCACGGCCTGCGCGAGCTGATGATTCCTGCTCTGGCCCCCTTGTTTCAAGGGGGCTTCTCTTCCTATGGTTCGTTGTTGCGGTTGGCCGAGCCGAATGATTCGGCCATCCCGTTAACGGACCTGTTTGATGCCCGGCGGTTACGACAGTCGCTATATCAATTTCGCCCTGATCTGAAGGGGGAAGATGAGCGGGCGCTGCTATCCATCTGGAGTAAGTATTATTTCTTGCGCCTGCTGCCCCCGGTGCTGGCCGCTAACCTGATTCTGCAACGTGCACTGCCGCTCGCAGTGGATGCTCTGGCGATAGAGCTGGATGAGCAAGGGCTGCCCGGCGCCTTTGTGCTGCCCAATGAGGGGCAGCTGCTGGTGCCCTCGGAGCACCCGCTTTCTCGGTTTGAGGGAATAATGCGAGACAATCTGCAGCCGGTGATTACGGCTTGGCAGCAGGCGCTGGGGTTGTCCCCTAGGGTGCTGTGGAGTAATGCTAGCCGTTATATTCACTGGTTTACGGGTGAACTGAAAGGCGCCGGCCTGCCAGAGATGCTGTGGTCGCCGGGGCTAGCATTGTTTGCTCAGCCTGCTTTTGAAAACGGTGAAAGGAACCCCTTTTTCGGAGCCTACCAGGACAGGATGAACGCCAATACTGGCACTCTGCTGACGGTGCGTCGCACCTGTTGTATCCGTTTTCGACTACCGGATACCGCGTTGTGTGAAGACTGCCCACGGCTGTGCCGAAAAGGCATGACCTGAAGCGCACATCTGTTGTGCTTTTCCCCTAAGAAAAGTAAACCTCCTGCCCGTCGCCATATGACACATGATTTGCATGCCTTAGGCCACGCTCAGAGTTGAGCGGTTTTTTCAACACCGGCGTCTTAGCGGGGCAGGGCGATCCAGCTCAAAACACCTTGCTGGCGTTCGCGCCAACGAAACGGAATGATGGTGCCGGCCTTCCAATCCGCGGATAAGGTTTTCAGTAGCGTTAGTGAACGGGAGTCCCGGCGCGTTGCGTCGTGAAAATAAAACCGCTTGCCGGTAATCGGGTAGAGTGCCTTGAATAAACTTTCTTTAGCAGAAAAAATTAAGGTGATGCGGTTGGCACGCTGAATGTCCGATAACCCTTCTAATTGTTCCCGTTCTTCATGGGTCAGCAGTTCGCGGCATAGTCGTGCCGCTCGTTCTGCGCTGAGCCATTGCTCCGTGTCCAGCCCCACGGTTAGCCAATGGCGCGCGTCAGCGACCATGACTTCAGCGATACCCTGGCTATGGGTAATGCTGCCCAGGGTGCCTTCGGGCCATTGCGGGGCTCGATCGGCCCCCAGAGCAGGAATGCCGCTCACGCCAAGCATCGCCAGCGCTTCACGTGCGCACCAACGCCCAGCCAGATACTCGCTTCGGCGTTTCGCCACGGCGGTGCTCAGAGACGGGGGCAAGGGAATGTCTGCCTGAGCAAAACTATCGTCGCAAAGTCGTTCAGGAGCGTAGTGGCAGCCCACGCGCACCAGCCCGGTGGCGAGCTCTTCGCGATGAAGGTGAGTTAGGCATGAAGGGCGATGGAATAATGACATGATTAGCAGCTTTCCCGGTTGCCGGTACTATATCAGAGCTGCCCGGCAGCGAGGAATTTGATCCTCATTAGAATGCCACAACTGTTACACTGGCCACACTGCTTGCTCTGTATCTTGCTGTTTTTTCTTGCCACCTTTGCCACAGGCTACCTCCGTGACCGATTCTTCTTTTGCCTCCCTGCCGTTGACCCCAGAAATGCTCGCTAACCTAGACGCGCTGGGCTACGTCACCATGACCCCAGTACAAGCGCAAAGCCTGCCGTTATTGCTTAAAGGGCACGATGTGATTGCCCAGGCCAGTACCGGTAGCGGCAAGACGGCAGCCTTTGGGCTTGGCTTGCTGCACCCTTTGAACCCGCGCTATTACGGTTGCCAGGCGTTGGTGCTGTGCCCAACCCGGGAGTTGGCAGATCAAGTGGCCGTGGAAATTCGCCGGTTGGCCCGTGGTCCCGGCAATATCAAAGTACTCACCCTGTGTGGTGGGCAACCCATCGGCCCGCAGATCGGCTCACTGGAGCACGGTGCGCAGATTGTGGTTGGCACACCGGGGCGCGTTCTAAAACACTTGAGTAAGGGGACGCTGAGCCTGGACGGGCTGAATACGCTGGTATTGGATGAAGCCGATCGCATGCTCGATATGGGCTTTTACGACAGCATTGCGGAGGTGATTCGGCAGACGCCGCCACGTCGTCAAACCCTGCTGTTTTCCGCCACCTACCCGCCGGGAATCAAGCAGCTGGCAGAAACTTTCATGAGTAATCCCCAACATGTAGAAGTGGAAACCCTGCACGATAATAGCCAGATCGAGCAGCGCTATTATGAAGTGGAGCCGTTCCAGCGCGAAGAGGCAGTGGCCAGCGTCATTGCCTGTTTCCGTCCAGTATCCTGCGTGGTGTTCTGTGTGACCAAGCAGCAATGCCAGGATGTAGTGAATCAGCTTTGTCGTCAGGGGCTGTCAGCCATGGTGCTCAACAGTGACTTGGAGCAGCGTGAGCGCGATGAGGTGCTCACGTTGTTTGCCAACCGCAGCTTATCGGTGCTGGTGGCCACGGATGTGGCGGCCCGGGGGCTGGATATTGATAACCTGGATATGGTCATCAATGCGGAGTTGTCCCACGAGCCGCAAACCCATATCCATCGTGTCGGCCGCACCGGCCGTGCCGGCGAAAAAGGGCTGGCTATTAATCTGGTAGCCCCCCGTGAATCCCGGCGCGCTATAGCTATTGAACAGTTGCAGGGCGCGCCTTTGAATTGGCATCCGCTCAATAGCCTTAAGCCTCGAGAGGGGGAGCCCATGCAGCCGCCTACCATCACCTTATGTATCGGTGCAGGCCGCAAAGACAAGCTGCGCCCCGGTGATATCCTCGGTGCGCTTACCGGTGATGCTGGCATTGCGGGTAATAAGGTGGGGAAAATTACCGTCACGGATTATCAGGCCTATGTGGCTATCGATCGTGAGAGTGCGGACTTGGCTCTCGAACGATTACTGAAAGGCAAAATCAAAGGAAAAAACCGGCGGGTGAAAAAGCTTTAATTACTAGGCTGAAAAATGGTGCGCTGTGGAACGCGGTGTTGCCGGCGAAGGCTTGCGTCCTTCCACTGGCGCGACCTCAGGGGGCTTTACCTCCTGGGTGGCGTGCATTGCCTACAGCAATTTGCTCTCACATACCCCCACCTATTATTGAAGATGGCCCAGAGCCCGGGGGCGGTTTGTTCGACGAGCGCGGTTTTGCCCTAACGCTGGGGGCGATGTGGTTCGTGACGAGGGGGGGAGGATATCCAGGTGGTTTGGCATCAGTTTCTTGATAGGTATCCTTCGATAGGTATTCAAGGCCAGCCTAAATTGTTGGGAGACCCACTAATTCGCCGCCTAAAAAATCCTAAAGCATCTGGTCTTTAACGGCTCAAGCCTCAGGCTTATGTGTCGTGGTTAACTAACTACCGGACAGTGATTTAGGTTTTCCCTCGGCCAGCAGAGGGGCTTAAGTACCGCCTCAATATAAGAAAAATCGATAATGGAAAAAGATATCCCATGACACAAGGCCGTAGCATTCGACTGTTTCTGGTAGACGGTACGCCCAATGGCCTACTTTCTGCCGAGATTATGAACTGGACCGGCCATGTGCTTACCGGTCCACGCTCCAAACTTAGCGAACTGGTGCAGCGCCCGGAAGTGGGGCGCACGGGCATCTATTTTTTGGTGGGGCCAGACCCGGATAACAGCTTTCGCTCGTTAGTTTATATCGGCGAATCCGACGATGTGGGTAAGCGCCTCAAGCAGCACAATAGACCGGAGGGGCAAGGTGGCAAGGATTTTTGGGAAAAAGTCTGCCTGGTTACCAGCAAAGACCAAAACCTGACCAAGGCCCATGTTAAACACCTGGAGAGCCTGCTGATCCAAAATGCTCGCGACGTGGCGCGCTGCACCTTGGTCAACGGTACCGCCCACGACTATATCAATCTGCCGGAAGCGGACCTGGCCGACATGGCCTTCTTTCTGGAACAGATCCGCACCGTGCTGCCGGTGCTGGGGTTCGACTTCCTCCGCGACAGCACACGCCCTGCCAGCCAGCCCAAGACACAACCAGCAGAACCGCAGGAATCTCCTTATTTTGTGCTGGAACTGCCTAAACACAATATCAACGCTCGTGGCCAGGAAGTGGATGGCGAATTTTTTGTGCTGCAGGGCTCTCTGGCCCGCGAAGAGTGGGTGGGTACCGATCGCGGCTATAAGACCCTGTTCAATCAGTTGCTGGAAGACAGAATCCTGATCCCCACCGATAGCGGCCTCACCACTTTTACCGCTGACCAGGCATTCTCCAGCCCCAGCGCCGCTGCTGCCGTCATCTCCGGCCGTAGCGCTAACGGGCGCACCCAGTGGGCCGTGGAAGGAACTGGCAAGACCTATGGAGATTGGCAGGATGAGCAAGTGTCGGCTAGTACAGGGCAGGGTTTGGATTAAGGAATAACAATGAAGATCGGTTTTGACTTTGGTACCAGCTTTTCAGCATTGGCAGTCTATCGGGATGGTGAGATTCACCGAATCATGTTTGATGGTGAGCCGCAATTTCGTACAGCAATCTACTTTCCTCCTTATGCACCAAGTGCAGATTTTTTTAATGCTGATGATCACCAAACCGAAATAGCCTCTATTCGTTCAGCCCTGATTCGCTCAGAGACGGAGGCCAAAGAAAATTACAGTGACAGGGTGAGAGAAGAAAGAGTCAGGGTTACTAGCCAAGCCAGGAATGATCCTGCTGGTTATAACGCGGATAGACAGCTGTCTGCGAAGTATCAAAGGATGTTGAGCGACGCAATTATCCGTATTCCTGAGCCTGTAGAAACGACGCGAGCAGATAAGGATAAGCAGGCAATTGAAACAGCCCGCAGACAATGGCTTGAATCAGAAGCAGGTAAAGACCGCGTTCTTGGGAATCTGGAGGAAAGCCAGCTTGAAGGCGCGTTGTTTGGCAATGAGGCAGTTGATGCCTACCTGAATAATGATCGCAAGGGACTTTTGCTCTACAACCCTAAGGCTTTTCTGGCTCATGATTTGTCTTCCAGGCTCTCGGCACCTCTGGAAAGGGCGATTGGCAGCTTGTTCAGGAAGGTTGTTGGTGCCGTAGAAGAGCAATTTCAGGGAGAGCAAGTAACAGGGGTTGTTATCGGGCGTCCCGTTAACTTCGGGAAAAAGCAGAGTGATGTGGAAAATGATCGGGCTATTTCGATTATTACCCATGCAGCTGAGCTTGCCGGCATGTCCAATGTTTCTTTCATGTATGAGCCTAGTGCTGCGTCCTACCAATTCCACGTTTCTCAAGATACTCCTCGTAAGGTTCTGGTGGTTGATCTAGGCGGTGGTACGGCGGATTTGTCGTTAGTGACCCTTGGCGGTGCTGAGCCCGCTCCAATTCCTCATCGGCAGCAGGGCTATCTGCTAGGGGGGAATGACGTAGATCGTGAGCTCAACAAGAAGGGGTATATGCCCTTCTTTGGAAAGGGCCAGGAGGTGAGGGGCATCCCTGCGTTGAACTCCTATTTCGCCTATGCCGCTAACGTTCAGCATATCGAATACCAGAAAAAATTTATTGAGGCGGATCTTCGCCTAGTGCCGGAGCCATTCAGGGAGCGCCTGAATCACCTCAAAAAATCCGGTAATACCATTCGATTAAACAGGTTGGCCGAAGAGAGCAAGATTGAGCTGGGGCGGCAGGAAAGTCGCAGCCGAAAGGTGATCGACTTTATCGGTGAAGAGCGTGGGGTCGATATTGATGGCGCTATCTATGCTGATGCGATGGCTCGATATCTAGAGAAGCTCAAGGTTCTGCTGCAGGAGTTTTCTGATGAAGACTTCGATATGGTGTCTCTTACGGGCGGTATGAGCCGTGCAAAAGGCGTCAAGGAACTGGTCGAAAGGGTTTTTCCAGACAAGGATGTTCAGAGCTCAGAGTCTACCCTTGATGTTGTCTCGGGGTTGGCGATTTACGCAGCTCAGCAATAATTTAGGGGAAGTGATAATTGCTGGCAGCCGAGAAGCACTTCTTCAGCTGTACATCATCGACTAGATGATGCCAGCGGGATGGCTAACCGGCCCGGCCCAGCCTTATTTTGGTAAGGTGCTCACACTGTACCGAAATTGTACCTTTGAGAGAAATTGATTGGTGCCAGGCTAAATGGCTGAAGGGGAATTTTCGTTACAGATTTATTATCCTCTTGATTTAAAAGGAAAAAATATGTTCGTGCAACCATAAGTTGGCCGGATTCTGATGGCATAGTTTGTCCAGGCTATGATCTATCCGGCCAATATGGTTTGTGGTTACTTACATTTTGCCTTTGTCATTGAGGGCTGGAGCTAGTCGGCTCATCATCAACAGGATGTCTCGTGAAGCAAAGTAATTTGCAATTTCATTGATGGATACATCTCTGCCTGATTTCGGATCAACATAGGTCTTTGCCGTATCACCCCCATGGACAAGCATGATTTCAAAAAGATCAACTTCGTCGAGTTCGGCTGCAAGCATCAATGGTGTATAGCCTTTGATTGGGCTGCTGTGCTCGGCGTTGGCGTCGGCTCCAGCTTTGATCAGAAGAGACGCTACCCTCCTCATTTCTGCAAGGTTCATATTTTCGCAAATGCGTTGGTACATTAAGTCGAGATAACGCTCCCAGATCTGTTGATAAAGTGCTGAGGATTCCATCTGTTCCAGATTTTTCATCTGGTCCTCGAGAGTAAAACCGAAAGCGCCTTGAGAGTAACGACGAATTGAGTCAAGAGTCTCGGGTGTGATTGGGATATTAAGTTGTTCGTTCTTGCTTAATTCTGGGTTTTTAAGGATACCAATGAGCTTCAAACAAACCGTGAGTGAGGTTTGCTCATCAGTTTTGCCTCGTCCATTAGGATTTGCCCCCATGGAGAGAATCTTTTCTACAATCTCAAATCGACCTGTTTGTACCGCCGAGATTATCGGTAGCAAGCGCTTCTTTTCAGTTCGCGTGTTGATGGTTGCTCCATTATGCCTTTCCATTGATATAAGCTGATAAAGTTCATCATTAAGAGATCGATACGGAACTTCTGTTAAGTTAAGTGCCTCTAAAGCAATAAGGATAGGGGTGTCGCCGACTTCAGATTGAACGTTAATGTCAGCACCTTTCTCTAAGAGTTGCCTGCAAGCTTCAATATTTTCATTAATAGCAAACCAGACAATCTGTGGCATGGAACGCTTCCATGTGTCCCCAATCTTGATTTTTCTGCGTGGATACCGGTAATCCGGCTTGATATTTCCAGGATCGGTAAAAATTAGAGGGCCTGTAGAGTCGACCTTGAAACCAAAATCAGTGCCAGGATAAAGGCCTTCTTTGGGGAAAACTTTGAAGAATGCGCTTCTCCACTGCTCAATTTCCCATCTTTCAATAGTGTCTGAAACCGTGTTCGACGGCTTGGATACTGATGCCGAGGGGATGTCATATCCAAAGTTAACAAGAGACCATTTTAGTTGTTTAAGAAAGACGATGTCGGATTTGGATTGATTGGCGGCTACGACAAGTGCCTCTCTTATGATGTCTCTAAGGTTTTCTCCTGCTACAAAAGAGGCCTTCTCGAACGATTCTTTATATAACCGGTTTGCTTCTTCCAATTCTCCGGAGAAAACATGCCACCTAGCATCGTACCAATCTATCCAGTACTGAGCAGATTTAAGGCTGCTTGAATATTGAATTATTTTTCTGACTTGTCTGATGGTTTCTTGGTGCCCCTCACTATCGGACTTTTCAGTTCCTCGCATTAAGTCGCGTTGTAATTTTCCAACATGCTGATCCTTATTTTTTACTGTAAGCCATAATTGGGCCTGAATCCTCTCGATTGCGTTGCCGAAATGAATCCCATTTTCTGCATTCCAGATTGAAAGACGAGCCTCATCAATCAATCTTTTACCCTGGTCATGCCTTTTGATGAAATCGACGGCCCTTGCCATAAAGAGTAATGACTTGGCGAAATTCCTGTTTCTGGTTATCTCACAGGTTTTTGATGGGTTGCTTGTGGAGAATAGCAACTGGATAGACTGAGCTGATGGCAGTTCTTTGCCATTTCTCCATGAGGAAATTCTGTCTCTGTTCTCTTTGCTCAGTGAGGCCAGATAAGCAGTCATGCCGGGTTGATGCTCTTCTAGCCAGGCAAAGGTTGCACCAACAGTATTCGCCCCTGGTGAGAACCAGAAGCTTGGGTGAGGGGCTTTAAGCTCTTGATTTAGCTTTGTTACAAAGCCAACAAGGTGCTCCTTGATGCAGCTTCTAATTAATAAGCCCAATACATCGGCTCTGCTTACTCCGTCAGCGGCAGTCTTACCCACAATGTCGCGCAAATAATGATCAATAAATGTGCTGAGGCTTGTTGATATTTTATCGGAAGCGACTGGACCCATATATTTTTCCAGGGTCGAGGGAGCACTCTGCTCCAGCTCTCTCGTTAGCTCTCTAGGGTCATAGATTGATTTCCCTGCCAGATCATCAAGGCGCTTGTTGGACTGCTTTAGGTCAAGGCAGCGCAACACATAGCGGATAAGCTCGAAGGGATTGGGATAAGGTGTTTCAGCTAGCATGAAGCTGTTCCTGTTTCTTATTGATATGTCGTATATCCCGGTTGAAATTACGCCAAGTACGGCAGTCGCTGGGTGTTGAGGGTATGGCCACACGGTAACCTAGGGGTGATATTAGCACCGAGTGCTTATTTCCGGGTCTGACTGCCCAGCCTGATTTGATCAATGATCGGACCTTTTGATTGATGTTTTTGTCATTACTGTATCGTTTCATCTCTCTACCCCAAGAAACATCGGCCCTCACAATCCAGAGGGCCGAGTAATTACGCCTTACTTGCCCTGCCTGCCGTTGCCGCGACCGGGGCCTGAAGGATTGCCGGTCTTGCTGGGCCAGTTACCGCCAGGACCGGGATGCGTAGACGGACGAGAGCTGCCTTTGCTGGAGCTTGATTTAGCCATGTTAAGTTCCTCAGTTTTGCATTCCCTGGGATTGGGGAAATGCGTCAGTGGAGATTACGAGGATGGCCACTGTGCATCAGCTGGGCTGTTGGCGAGATAATTATCGTTTTTACAAATGCGATATTAGACAATGAGTTATGCTAATAATGGTGCGTTATTTGCTGCTTGTAACTTGTATCCACCATGAGCAGGGTCAATTAGTATGTTTATGGGATGCAATGGACATCTAGGGCGTTTTCATAGCTGAGAAAGATCCATGGGAAAGAATAGCTACGCAGATAAGACTGTCGTTGAGCGAATAGCAGGTGTGCCGCTGGCTGAACAATCAAAGCTCATTGATGCGGTTAAGGCAGGGCTGCCTTATCGGGCCCTTCTGAATCTCCAGTCAATACTTCAGGTCTCCTGTAGTGAAATTGGCGAAGCCCTCCTTATTGCTCCCTCAACCATGAGCCGTAGGAAAGTTCGTGGTTATTTGCGTCCGGAGGAGTCAGATAGAGTCGTCAGGCTGGCCAGGGTGCTCGACCTGGCCACATCTATGATGGATGGCAATCAACAGTCGGCTGCCACGTGGATGCGGACTCCAAGGGATATCTTTAATGGCGAGTCGCCGCTGATGCGTTCAGAGACAGAAATAGGCGTCAGAGATGTCGAGGATTTAATAGGTCGGATTCGAAGCGGTGTTTTCAGTTAAAAGTTATTTAAATATATATACATCGGTTCGAGCGATTACGTTTCATCATTAAATTGGATTGTGGCTTCCCTATAAGGAGGTTCGTTATCTTCAAAACGGTGTGTGATAGGGTGGCTTGGCCTATGTTCTCGAAGAGTAAGGAACCTTTCAGCCTCTATCTGCTTCTTGATAATATTAATGTCAGGTCGTACCAAGAGAAAGGAGGTTGTTACCCGAAGATGAATTAGCTGGAAAGCTTCTAGAATATCTCGCCAGTGGTGAATAAAGTCTGGGTGCCTAGCTAATGATGGAAAGCTTTTATAAGCGTACTTTACTGCTTCTAGGTGCATAAAAGTGTCTCCTTCTGCTTCGGATCTCCTGACTATATAACGTATGGCAATAAAGCTGAAGATTCCCCCTCGTTGGTAAAGCATATCTAGATTTTCATGGTGAATGATTGGAATAGGGGTTCCATCAATTTTTCCTTTGTAGCGTTCAGGTAGTCTCCAGAAAAGCAGTTCATCATTGCTGTCGATATAGTCTGAAAGAATGCGGTCTAATTCGGCCTTGCGTATAGTCGAGTTTTTAAGAAGATCGAAAAGAGGAAGCCCCTGCACCTAACAGAACCGCTTTTGAGTGTGAGAGCAATTCTTCGAGATTATTGATTGCTTCTCTGAACTCTTTTTGTTCAAAAGCTGTGGTGTCGAATGCCATACTCCCTCCTTAGAGCTCGCCTTTAAAGGCGGAATCAAGAATTGATGCTTTTAGTTGCTGCATCATTGTTATTTTCTCAGAAATTTCAGCTTTTACCTTTACAGCCAGTTGGTCAATTTCGTTGATTTGTTTAACAATAATCTTTTGTTCGTCCAGAGTAGGAACAGGAATTTTTATTTCAGAGAGAATTTTCAGATTAATGTTTTTCTGAGCGGCCGCATTCGCTTTGCTGTCAAGCTGTTGCTGTAGTGTTGTTAGAAAATAATAAAGATAATCAGTCTCTAGTTCCGAGGAAGATATACCAACAACACTGTCTGGGAAACAGGCATCCATCCCCAATATAGCCACATCACCAATGTTTGCCGCGATTGTTAAGCAGATGGTATCCTTTGGCCATAGCTTGCTCTGCTGTAAGCCTTTTTCATTGTATGTTGCTGAAAAATTTGTAATGTGCTTTTGTGAGCCCCGTACATCGCCAGTTTGAATAAAAGGGTACTCACCGCCAAACAATGACTTGTCATTTCGAGGTCGGTGCTTAGACTTGCCTCGTGCCACTTCAGCGACTTCGTTCAGCTCTCTTAAAGGCCATTTATCTTGGCCCGAACTAAACACACTAGCTAGTTCACTTGCATACAGCGCATCGGCCAACGTGACGCTTTCCTGCAAATGCTCGATGGCGGTGTCCATGCGGATGAGCAGTGCATCAAGTTGTTCGACGATGCGTTTTTGTTGTTCTAATGGGGCTATCGGAATATTAAAGTTTTTAATTGTTCTTAAAACAATTCGTTTGATGGCAGCACCAGTTTTACTACCAATAGCATGGTCTTGAAATTCAGGGGACAAGAGAAAATATTTTAGGTATTCAGGCGAAAGAGATGTTTTCTCAGGTGCTATGATTGCCAACGATGATAGAACGACAAACTCATCATAATCGTTCGTTACATGCGCAACCTTTCCAACGGTGCCATCTTTAGATAGCAAAACTGAATCTACGGGGGGCAAGCAGTTCCCTTTTTTCAAAGACAAAAAGTCATCTTCAGAAATGCGCTTGCAATTTATTAGGTCTATTTGCCCTTTATGATTAACATCCCTAACAGTCACATAAGGAAAGCCTTCGTCAACAGTTTTAGGTGAGGCATGAGCGCCATCAGTTATGTTCGTACAAACATCATTGAATGTTTGCCACTCCCACCCATCCGGCAATGAATATAAAACTTGTTCCATGCTTACTTCTCCGCCAACAGGTCTTCAATTTCACCTAACAGGCCAGATACCAGCTTTTCCTTGGTGCGGATCTGCTTAAGAATATCTCTTGGCGCTAAATGCTCGGCATCTTTTTTCTTGGCAGGGTTTTTGGCGGATAGGTCATAATCTTCAGATAGGTTGTTCGCCGATACCGTCCATGACCGCTCCGTGGTTTTACGGCTGCTATACAGCTCAACAAACTCTTTTAAGTGATCATCGGTTATCGGTTTGTTTTTGGTCAGCTTTTTCTCAGGTTCACATTCGTAGTACCACACATTGCTGGTGCCACCGCTGCGCTCAAAGAATAGCACGTTCGTTTTTACACCCGAGTACGGCAAAAACACCCCAGCAGGCAGGCTTAAAATAGTGTGCAGGTTAAAGTTTTCCAGCAGTTCTTGTTTGACTTGTTTAAAAGCGCTGTTGGTTTGGAATAGTACGCCTTCTGGCACCACAATCGCGGCCTTGCCGCCACTATTCAGGGTTTTCATAAAGTGCTGTAAAAACAGCAGTTCGGTTGCATTACTCTGAATGGGGAAGTTTTGCTGAATTTGCGACTTCTCTTTTCCCCCAAATGGTGGGTTGGCCAAAATAATGTTGTAACGGTCTTTTTCCTGAATGTCGCGGATATTCTGAGTCAGGGTGTTGCCACGGAATAAGTTGGGCGATTCGATGCCATGCAAAATCATGTTCATCATGCCCATCACGTAAGCCAGCGAGGTTTTCTCGTAACCGAAGAAGGTGTCACGCTGAATGAAATTCCACTGCTCGGTGGAGAGCTGGTTCTTTTTGCTTTTCAGGTGCTCAAAGGCTTCCACCAGAAATCCGCAGGAACCTGCCGCCGCATCGTAAATCGTCTCACCGGGTTTCGGGCCAATGGCTTGCACCATCGCACGCACCACAGGGCGCGGGGTATAAAACTCACCGGCGTAACCACCTGCATCGCCCATGTTTTGCAATAAGCCTTCATACACTAATGAAAGTTCAAACAGATCAGACTCGGATTGGAAGTTCAGGCTATCCACAATATCCAGCACTTCACGCAGGGTATGGCCGGAAGCGACCTTGTTATCCAGGTACTGAAAGATAGCGCCAATTTTGTAGGTAAAGGATTTTGGATCTGCGCCCGTCGCGGCGGCATTGGCAAAGCTTTTCAGGTAGGGGAATAGCTGTTTATTGACATAATCTGTGAGGTCATCCCCGGTCTTTGCTCGCGCTAGGTCCAGTTTGCCATCAGCCGCTTTAGGGCAGGCCCAGCTTGCCCAGCGATGCTCGTCATCTAATACCGGTTGATAGTCTTTGCCGGACAATACTGCTTCGTCTTCCTTTTCGGACTCGTAGTCATCGAGAAACTTCAGGAACAACACCCAGGAGGTTTGTTCTGTGTAATGCATGGCACCGCTGATGCCATCGTCGCGCCGCAGGATGTCGGTAATACGGTCTATTTTCTGTTGTAGTGACATGCTCAGAGTTTTCCGATAATAAAATTGTACATATTGGTGATATCTTCGCTGATTTCTGCGGGCGGAATCAGGTCGATATAGGCTTGGAGTTTTGCTGGGTCTAAACCCTCGCCATCGGTATTGATTAGCGGATTGATAATGTTCTTGACGTTCAACCTGCGAATATCGTCGTTATCACCAGGGTTATTGGGCTGTAGGTGATTACGCTGAGCAATATCACCATTATTTATTTGGCCAAGCAGGTTGTGATGCTCTAAAGCTGTGCATGAGAGCAAATAATTTTTGATTTCGCGGCGTTTCCAAGCAAGTAAATAGGGTGTCACCCTCATGCCTTTCGGCCAGCGAATGTCACTTAGCAATTCACGGTACCCGTTCACTTGAACGCCATTAGCTGCATTCCAATTCAGGGCAGCCTCATCTCGATCACAAATCATAAAGATTTTCGTTGTGATCAAGGCAGATTCGATTTTGCTAAGGCCGTGCAGCCAATCAATTTTTCCCTTACCGAAGGTTTCGTTGGCAGTAGCGTAGCTGGATGACTTTTTCATGGCATACACTGTGTCCAGCCTATTTATATCTAACCCCATGCGTGCCGCGAGCCCGGTAAAGATAATCCAATCGTTGTAATCATCTAGCAAGGCAATGTTAGGCAGTTTTCCGCAGACCTCAAATTCCACCGATTTCGCGCGTGACAGTACACTCAGACGATTGATCAATTGCTTGATTTTGTTGTCTTCGCTGATTCTGCCTTTTTCAACTACTTTAAGGTGCTCGATACGATTCTCTTTGGCTGAGATGGAGTCGAGCAAGTGTGTGGTGGTGATGGAATGGCCTTGGATGCTGTGGAGGAGAGCCCACAACTTTTCGATATTTTTATAATGAAGATGTGAATCTGCCTCATCGAATAGGAACAAGGTATTATCAGAGTCGAACAGGTCGATTAATGCATACAAGAATAGGAGTTGGTATTCTCCATCGCTAAGCTGATCCAGCTCGATGTTGTTGTTGAATACGAGTTGACAACGTGGCTTATCGATAAAGTAGTTGTTGTCGGCGGCCTGAGTGAAAAATGCCACTTCCGGGTCCCAGTTGGTAGCCATGGCTTGGGCGCTGGGCTCTCCGGCTTGTGCTTCATCATCACCCGCCTGGAGTTGCCTGGGGTAGTCGAAAGAAACCCTAATTAAACCATTGGCAGTGAGATCGACGGCTCTCTTTCGTAGGGGCTCTTCAAACTCATACTCACGTGATATCAGGTTGGCAATAAAGCTTTCCAGTGAACGAAAGTATGGCGTAGCACGTAGCGTGTCAGTTTCACCGCGCTCTTCACGCTTGAGTGCATCTTGCACACGATCAATGTAGTTTTTATCCACTTTAAAAGCGCACACTAAGGTTGTGCTCAGGTCGTCCTTATCTGGCTGCGATTCGTTGACATATCCTTTCTCCACCAGGAAAGACCGAACTTTTCCTTTACGTTTAATGGCTGTGGCTAAAAAAATAAGCAACTTTGACCATGACTTGTCGAAATAGAAACAGTCTAGATTGAGATCTCGCCCAGGCTGCCTTTTTCTTTTCAGATAGGCGCTGAATTTCTCTGAGTAGTTCTCATTTTGACCAGATGAAAAGCACACGACCTTAAGATCTTCATGATCGAGCCCTGCCAATCGTTGTTCAAACACTGACTGTAAAATACTGGATTTGCCTGAGCCATTCTCGCCGATCAGCGTAGCGACCTTATCAATCGTTAAGGTTTGTACATGTTGGTGCAATGGGTTCGGGGCTAAGTTCAGTTCCATTGGTTAGCTCACGTGGTATAGCTGGTGTTGTAGTTTTTTGAAGGCATCGAGCAAATGCGCAGGTTTGCCACCAAAGGCCATGGTGGCATCTTTGGTGGTACCGAGGCCGGATAATTCGATCAGTGCTGGCAGGCGTTCACGCGCCAGTTCTGTAACGCCCGTTTGCTCGTAGCGGTTCAGAACAAAATGCAGGAATTGCTTGGCCTTTTCCTGTTGGTACTGGTCAAAGAAGGCGTTATTCGCTCGCACTGCTTCCGCTCGTGATTTACGGGTAGCCATGGGTTGTTCAAAGGCTAAAAACGCCAGTAGATCGAACATGTCGCAATCCTCGGCTTCGAACATCCGGCGCAGGGTCGAGAGCTGTTCTTTATCAAAGCCAGCCTGTACCAGTTTGGTCAGGAGTTGTTCGCGAAGGTCTGGGTCTGACCAGATATCCCGTAGCTCATCAACGCTTGTGAACAAACCTGGCAGTTGTTGAATTAACCGTTCAACAAACTCCTGAATAGTGAGAGGCTTGCCGTTTTCGTCGATATAACGGGTTTCAATATCGATGACCTTGAGCTCGCGGTGCTTGCCAAGTTTTACCTTTAACCTCGGGCGCGGCTCACCTGGTTCGAATTCTGGTCCGTCGCTGCCTTCAGGCGGCTCTGGCGTGTAGGGTGGAGGCGTCGGTTCTCGGGATCCGCCTGGCTTCGGAGCTTCGGGCTCGCCATCCCATTCCTCATCATAAAAGTTGTTGGTCGCACCCCGAAAATCCACGATGGTGAAGTAGTCCTTACCATCAAAAACTCGGGTGCCGCGCCCCACAATCTGTTTGAATTCCACCATTGAGCCGATGGTTCTATCCAGAACCACATTGCGGACATTGCGGGCATCGACACCGGTAGTGAGCATTTGTGATGAGGTAATAATGGTTGGGATGTCTTTGTCGTTGTCCTGGAATTTTTCCAGCAGTTCGCGGCCGACCTTGCCTTCGTCGCTGGTGACTCGTACACAGTAATGCGGGTCTTTTACGGCTTTGTATTTATTAATCATGTCGCGCATGGTCAGCGCGTGGTTTTGGTTCTCACAAAAGACGATGGTTTTTTCCAGCGGGTTGATGTTTTGTAAGATGGCTTTGGCGACCAGTTCTGTACGTTCATCAACAATAACTTTTCGGTCATAGTCTTCGACCTGATACAAATCCTGACCAGATTCACCTTCGACGATCACGTCATCTTTGGTGAGCACTAGCTCATCCAGATTAGTTCTTACGCGCTTAACTCGGTAAGGCGTTAAGAAGCCGTCGTTGATGCCGTCTTTAAGTGAATAGACATAGGCTGGTTGACCAAAGTATTCATAGGTGTCTACGTTGTCTGTGCGCTTCGGTGTGGCGGTTAAGCCCAGATGCACGGCATTACTGAAGTGATCCAGAATGGCTCGCCAAGAGCCTGCTTCATTGGCAGCGCCACGGTGACACTCATCAATCAACACAAGATCAAAGAAGTCTTTGGGATAGGCTTTGTAGTAGCCATCAATGTTTTCTCGTTCCGCAATCGCTTGATAGATCGCGAAAAATATGTGGGCATTGGTGGGCACCACACCATTGCGTTTTCGCACTTCTTCCCCGTTGATTTTGATCAGGTCTTTTTCATAGGGGTTGAAGGTATTAATGGCTTGGTCGGCCAGGATATTACGGTCGGCCAGAAACAGAACGCGTGGCCTGCGTGAACCGGGATTATCTCGGTTCCAGCGTGCCAGAAATACCTTATGAACAATTTGAAAGGCGATGAAGGTTTTACCGGTACCGGTGGCCAGCGTGAGCAAAATGCGGGATTTTCCTTGGCCGATAGCGTTTGTTGCCGCATGAACTGCCAGCTCTTGGTAATAACGTGGCTGCATGGCCCCTTCTAAATGGAAAGGGACGTTTCTTAACTCCTGACTTAAATCTGTTGTTTCTCCGGCATAACGCCTTTCCAGTTCAGCAGGCGTTGGGTAAAACTCAATGTAATCGCCTTTGCCTGTTTCCAGATCGAATTCGTAGGTTTGTTTACCGTTACTGGAATAGACGAAACGAACACGAAGCTTGCTCGCATAGTCGATGGCTTGTTGCAGGCCTTTGGTTGGATGCTCGGATTCTTTTTTGGCTTCTACTACGGCCAGATACCGATTGTCTTTGTGAAGCAAGTAATCCACAAAGCAACGTCGCCCACGTACCCCTCCGGCCATCTTTCTACCGTCGGTGAAGTAATGCTCCCGAATGATATTGCTTGGTTGCCAGTCTGCCGCCCGCAAGGCGGGATCGATATAGTTCGCTCGGGTATCTGCTTCAGATGCCATCAGGCCACTCCTTGGTCACTTGGGTTTGGCACCAACTCCAGCAGGTCGCCCACAGTGCAATCGAATAGTACGCAGATCTGTTCAATGGCTTCCAGATCCACTTTCTGGGCCGTTTCTTTATAAAGCAGGGTCACCGTAGCACGGCTTAACCCCGTTTCTCTGGCAACGTCGGCAATACGCATCTTGTGCTCACCCATCATGCGGGCGAGATGGCAGCGGATCATGGCTGTGCCTCTGGTACTTTTGTTTTAGGGATAAAGCCAGAGAGTAGCATGAATTAACAAATGGAGTGACAAATTGTCAGTTTGGCTTAAATTATAGAAGGTGAGGGTTGTGGTTTGTGCGGATGTGCATGAGGGCGGACAAACTATGCCTGCATTATCACCATAGTTTGTCCAAAACGGCCAAACTATGGTTACAGGAACAGAAAATACCGATTATCAGCATGTAGAAATGGTGGGCCCACCAGGACTTGAACCTGGGACCAATCGATTATGAGTTGGCAAGGTATACCGCAAAGCCAATAAAATCAAGAGTAGGGTGGCGTAGCTGGGCGTAGTGAAAAGTATTTTAATAACAGTATGTTAGCGTAATTTTTCGAAAGCAGTCAAAACGTGTGAGTGTACCTGTACTGTACCTTTCCCCCGTCTTTACAATTGATGTTTAACTGCCAATTCAGAGGGGCCGTTCTCCCTGTGGGCATGATTGGGGCACGCTGCTCCCGTGGAGGTCGAAATGAAGGACTCAACATTCATCAGCGTTTGGGATGGCCTTGAGGACGACCCTGCCGAGCGGACCGACCTCAAGGCCCGTAGTGATGCCATGATGCAATTGAAGGAACACATTGCGTAAAGGCTGGAGTGCTGGCACCGCCGCCTCAGAGCTGCAGACAGACGTGTTTCTGGTGTAATGCTTGCGGAAAGGCCGAGTAGGCCAGCTCGACCAGTATAGCCTGGCAGCGATGATGTGGGCTGCAGGGATCAGCGGCTGCCCCGGATTTTGTCGTTATTAACTAGGTATCTGCAAGGACCTCACCATGAACACGACAAAAGTTATTGTGATATAATCTTATTTGCATATAGGCACGATTAAATATTGACCTATCATGAACACAACATTAATGTTGTGTTCATGATACCCGCACTTATAACCCTTCGTGGAGCTCCATGGCGAGTTCTGCCCCCTGGCTTGCACTGGGCCTCCTTGGATCAAGTCAGAGAGGCCTTCGCTTATAACCCCCATCGAAGAAAGCTCTTTTCTGGGCTCTATAATGCCGCCAATGCTCTCAGTGTTGCTGGATGCAAGCATCTATTCCTCGATGGAAGCTATGTTACGAGTAAGCCAAAACCAGGTGACTTCGATGGCTCTTGGAACCCCGAAAATGTAAACCCGTCATTGTTAGATCCCGTTCTACTAGATTTTGAGGATGGGAGAAGGAATCAAAAGCTTAAATATTTAGGTGAATTATTTCCCGCAAGCGCAGATTGTGGCACAGGAAGAACTTTTTTCGAGTTTTTTCAGCTAGAGAAGCACACCGGCGATCCCAAAGGGATGATAGCTATCGATTTGACTAATGAAACCTTCTACGCTGAAGAAGGAGGGATGCAATGATTTGTAATGAAAGGCAATACAAAATCACCCTCAACCAGCTAGAGAAATTTAAGGCTGCACTGGATGGTCTGTCTCAACCCGAAGATTCTGATTGGCTTAAGGTAGCGAATAAAAATGCTTTAAAAAGTCAAATATCAGACCTTGAGAGTCAGCTATCTGAGTATTCAATGCTGAAAGAGGGTAGGGCCCGGTATTCACTTAGTGCGGACCTAAGTAGTTTGCCCAGAGTGCTTATTCAAGCTCGTATAGGAAAAGGTTGGTCACAGAAAGACCTTGCTGAAACCTTATCTGTCCCGCCTCAACAGATTCAGCGATATGAATCTTCGGATTATATGGGGGCTAGCCTCTCTAGGCTTATCGAAGTGGCAAGCGTGCTTGGCGTTTCCATTAAAGAGACTTGGTCCGGCAGTAATAGTGTCGATGGTAATAGTGTTTTTATTTGGGAAGGCGAGTCTAATGTTGAATGGAATAAATTTCCTATCAAAGAAATGGTAAAGCGTGGCTGGATTAACTTAAAGCATCAAGTCTCTGCGGTGGATGCTGTTAAAGAATATTTTTCTCATGCTGCGGGTCCAGAATACGCAACTGCATTGCATAGGAAAAAATTCCATGGAGGGAACTCGCCAAATGAATACGCGTTGCTCGCTTGGCAAGCCAGGGTTCTGGAAAAGGCTCGATATCAAGTCTTCAGCGGCAAGGTGCCTAGCTTTGAATATAATGATAATTGGGTTGAAGAGCTAAAAGGGCTATCAGTAAAAGATGATGCGCCGGTAAAAGTTAAGGAATACTTGGCTAAAAAAGGGATCGTTCTTGTTATAGAAGAACATTTGCCAGGCACTTATTTGGATGGTGCGGCTATGATGCTTGAAACTGGTAATCCGGTTGTTGCTCTTACCCTTAGGTATGATCGGCTGGATAATTTTTGGTTTGTGCTAATGCATGAGCTTGGACATGTTTTTCTCCATTTGTTTGATTCTCTCAATATGGATTTCTTTGATGAAGGTGATATTGCGGAAGACGATACTTTAGAAAAAGAGGCTGATGAATTTTCGTTGAACTCTTTGATATCCCCTGAACAATGGGATTTGTGCCTTTCAAGGTTCTCTATGAGTAGAGAGTCAGTTTTGAATGATGCGGAAAACCTAGGTATCCACCCTAGTATCATTGCGGGAAGAATTAGGAAAGAAAACAGTAATTACACTATTTTGGGTGAGCTCCTTGGACAAGGATGTGTTAGGAAACTGTTTGGAGAAACAGATTTATGAGTTCTTCTGCTAAATACATGCCGATTTTGAAATGGAGGCAGGGGGAATACCAGGCCCTGCTTCGTCTAGAAGATAAATACAAGGATGTGATTCTTCCTTTGTTTGTCATTCCTCCTGTGGAATATGATTTTGAAGAAGAGAAGCCTAAGAAGACGGTCCAGGAACATATTGAGCCATTTTCTTCTCGGTATAAGTCCAAATGGGGTGATAGGCCAGGTTTAATTGATTTGCATGAAAGTCTCGAAAGTGAGCTTATGGATAATGGCTCTTCTGTAATCGAGTTCATATTTGAATCCCTCGATTCGGACGGGCTGAGTGCTATTCCTGTTGTTAGGCTGTCTCACGGAAAACCGTATATAGATTCTATTCGATCAATATCTGAAAAGATGGGGAAGGGTGTTGCTTTTCGAGTTGAATTGGATCATCTGATGAAGCCTTCGCTGGATCAGGAAGTTCAGGGATTGATCCAAGAGCTTGCACTGGACCGCTCTGAAGTTGATTTGGTTATAGACTTAGGTGTTCCTCCGAAGTTTGAGCCGTATCCAGCTTTTGCAAAAGCTCTGGTGGCAGCAATAACTAGAATTTCAAATTTGGCTGATTACCGCTCATTTTTTATTGCTGGAATGTCTTTGAATCTTTCTGAAATTAAGAGGCCGGGTGGAGAGCCCATTCGCCATGAATGGTTTCTCTATCAGGAGCTAGTGAGATGTTTGAGAGAAATAAGAGTTCCAGATTATGGGGATTACACGATTGAGAGTCCCGAATTTATATCTCAAGACATGAGGCTTTTGAATCCGGCCGGTAAGATCGTTTATACAACTGAAAAAACATGGTTTATCCCTAAGGGGAAGAGTTTTAGAGATGATAGATCTCAAATGGTGTCCCATTGTAAGAAGATTATCGCCTCTGGCTATTATTCAGGGGAGCGGTACTCTGATGGCGATAGGCGTATTTTCAACACCGCTAATGATATTGAGGGAACTGGAAATCAGGGAACTTGGAAACAGGTCGGTGTCAGCCACCACATAGTGTTTGTGGCGAACCAGATCGCCAGGTTTCACGGGCTATAAACTTCTCTTTGATCCAGGAAGTTAATTCAGAGGCGGAAGCTTCTTTTGCAATGGCTTCATAAAGTTGTTTTCTGGATTTCTTTTCCCCTGTAGAAGGGGCTCCTATTTTTGAGAGAAACTCAGCGGCTTCTTTTTTCCAAAGCAAATGAGCTAAGGCAACTTCACAGATTTCAGGGTTGATAGTTGCTCGACGCAGCGACTTAAAACTAATGCCTCCGCGAGGACCTTTTCTCGCTTCGATAATTCCGCTCCATTCGGGAGCAAGTAGCAGAACCTCGTCTACATGGTTCGGTGCAACTACAAGGGTAAGCTTCTGTAAGCTTTTTCGATACTCATCTAATTGGGATGGGAGGCGAAGTAAATTGTCTCTTGCACTTTTAATTTCATACCCATGTAAGTGGCCGTTCAGAACCGCAACATCAATCCTGATTTTGCCATGGGCAAGTCCCAATTCATCAACAATGACCGTTGACCCGCATTGATGGTTGGCTTTGAGCACTTTTTTGTGCAGTGCTTTTCTTATTTCTGGGTCTTTGCTATCCACGTCAAGCTCCAGTCTTTGGATCCACATTGAAGCGAGAAGTCACCTGAGCATGCTCTTAGTTTTCTAGGCGGGTATTGTAATGGCAAACCATGGCTGATATCCATGCCAGATAAATCAAGATAAAACAATGGGTTAGAGGTTTTTGTTCAGGCATATCCATCCCATGTCACTGATTCGTATAATATTTTGCTTTTGCTGTGTTCACTTGTTCACAAAGTCGTTCACTTCGTCGTGCTTGGAATCGGGAACGTCCGAGCCGGCATCACTACTGCCGGTATCAGTCTGGGCCTCACTGGTGTTCTGTGAGGTCTCTTGTTCCCGGATAGCCGAGGCGACCTTGCCGCCTACGGTGTTGGACAGGCATTCACGCGCACCCTCCATGTGGTTGCTGATCCCTTCTTTCGCGGCTTTCGCTGTGCCTTTGCCCAGGTTGGCCGCAACATCACTCATATAGTTAACCCCGGTGTTCATGGCCGCAGCAAAGCTAGATGTCTTGCTGCCGCCGCTTCCCGCACCAACCGGGGCGCTTTTGAAGGCTCCTTGCCCTGAGGACATATTGGCATTTGCTTGTTTGAAGGCCGCATTAAGGGCTGAAGCCCCGCCGAACGCTTGCTTTGCTCCCGCTACCGCTGCAGCTCCGCCTGTGGCAACGGCTGCTCCACCAAGAGCCACGGCACCCATGGCGGTGCCAGCGCCGAAGCCTCCTGGCCCACTGATACTGGAGCCGTTAATAATGCCGGCCACCATCTGGGGCACCTTATCGACCAGGAGGAACAGGATGATGGCGGCTATGGCCACTACAGCCAGTTCTTTCAGATGAATCCCCTCTGATAGGCTGGTGTAGTAGTCATCTAGAATGCTATTTCCGATGCCGATAATCAGCACCATGGTCATGATGCTGGCTGCAAGACCCAGGACGGTTTTGAAGTAGTTGATGGCAATATCGCTCGTCCACCTAGAACCGCCAAAGCCCAGGAAGAGGACGCCAGCATAGAGGAGAATCCAGGAACTGCAGAGCAGTACGATCATGTTGGCGGCGATCAGGCACATCATCACAATAATGATCAGACCTAGAAAAAAGGCGAAAATAGACTCTGCCAACTGCCAGGCGCTGCTGTTATCAAGGATGCGAAAGAAGATCTCAAAACCCATATCCATTACGTTGCCTGGCACAAAGCCTTCACCAAGGCCGCTCGCTTTCCCCCCTATCTGCTGCAGACCCTCAATGATGTCAGAGGCCATATCCGGGCCGTTAATGAGCAACCACCAGTAAAAGCCAACGAAGACAGTAAAGCGGATGAATTCAGCGAAGAATTCCCCGATGTCTGCCTGGCGTAGAGCCATAAAACCGAAGGTGATGATCATGGAGATAGCGACCAGGCACCAGAACAGCCAGCTTGCCCGGTCTGTGATTACTGCCGACCAGGAAGCCGCTTGATTCATGAAGGCATCGAGCACGTTTTCGGAGATGTCAGAATTGTTAACTGCTGCATTACCAGTTTTACCTACGATGAGCAGGATGGTCATAGTTATGATCTTTACATGCCACTGGTTAACGAATCGGGCGAATTTCATGATAACGATCCCTGTTACTTCTCTTCTGTATCTTTGATGGAGCCAACGGTATAGCTCTTGCGGGAACTCTTCTTAAAATCTCCACCATGACCCTGTGTAGCTGATTTAGATTGATCTGTGGTTGGGGTGGTTGGCTCATTTTCTCCGCAGCCAGATAGCAATACTCCAGAGAAAAAGATCGCGCTTGCTAGAATGAACTTCATCTGGCGTCTCCCACAGTGTATGACTTCCTGCTGCTTTCCTTGTACTGGCCCGCACGGAGCTTTTCTGAGCTGGCATGCTGCAGAGCCTCGCGGCTGTTCTCAGCCTGCATACGGGCCACCATGGCTTGGTTCTGCTGGGCCATCAGGGAGCGAATCTGCAGAAGCTGGGCTGACTGCTGACTGGCAAACTGATTGGCGTATTCCAGGGCTGCCAAACGGCCCGCCGGATTTTGCGCCTGGTTCTGGAGCTGACGCAGACGCTGGGCATCCTGCTCTAGCTGATCCTGCTGCATTTGAACGCCTACCAGGGCCTTGTCATTGGCCGCTTTTTGGGTGGTGGTGCCGGCGGCGTACAGATCGTCATAAGTGCCCCGGCACCCGTCTTCCTGGAAACAGTTGATGTTGCGGTACTCGCCCAGGTCGCCGCCGAACTTGTCCAGCCAGGCATTCAAACTGCCAGCCTGCTGGAAATACACCTTGATGGCATCGGTCGCGTTAATGAGCTGGGTAATGGTGGAATCGGTCTGATCCCATAGATACCCATTCACGCCCGTGGTGTTCTTGATCTGGTCTTCAAGCTGCAGCAACTGCGTCCGGTACTCCTCGATCTGCTTTGACGTTTGGGCCATATTCTCAATCGAGGACAACGTGGTTTGGATGATGTTGGTCACGTCGATGGTGGCGATTCCAGCATTGGCAGAATTTAATGAGAGTAAGATGAGAAGAGATGCAATAAAAGTTTTATTCATGGTTGCACCGATTTTAATCAGAATGTCGGGATGCTATCAGAAATGGTGGTGATGTTTCTTTGAGTTTATGCACGGTATTAGGGTTATTCCGAAATGGTTAATTTTAGCTGCTAAAATTTAGCGTAAGGTCATTCGCTTTTGTTTAGCTTTATGAAGCCTATTAGGATCGGAATTCAGCATGACCTTTTGTGAATGGATGTCGGTGAAGTTGACTCCCATGGAGTTCTTTCCTGCTATTTTTGCTATTTGAGTGCGGAATGCAGGGTCACCTGATAATTCGAGGTTCTCCCCATATTTGATCTTGGCTAAAGAAAGCGTCGCAATAAGCGTCTCTTCCTTAGGCTGCGGCGGTAATATCAATTTCTCGCCATCGTCACGTACAGCTTGCCCATGAAGCTGGTAAATAATGGTGCCCTTCCTGGTGACCCCGTGGGCTCTGATTCCTGGCGTCTGGTTGTCCTTTTTGTGCTGAGGTAGGCCTATGCAATTACCCTGAGATGGCTTGGATCTTTGTGACCTAAGCACTTGCAGAGCCTTATCGTTGCCCTGTGTTGCCTGCTTTATTAGCCAGTCGTTCCAGCCAGGAAGAAGGTGCTGGCTCTTGATTTTATTCCGCTCTTTAGCGTATTCCTCACGGATGTTCTTGATCTCGTTTTGAAGGGAGCGATTGATCCGCATATACACTAGGCGTTTTGCTGTTCGCCCTCTAGTCAAAGTTCTGAGTGCCTGGCGCTTCAAGTTGGCAGAACGTTTGGAAGCAGCAATTAACTTTTCCCTTTTTTGAATGGCTCCTTTGATGGCTTGGCTTTGTAAGGCTCTCCCTTCCGATTTGGCTTTAGTGTATTCGGCGAACAATTCTGCTGAATGTGGGCCCCTCTGGACCGGCTCGTCTTGATATTTAACCTCTGGTTCCGAGGCTTGTCCTTCAATGGCGCGGTAGCAGCCAAGCCTTTTCTCAAGCTTTGCTTTTGAGGAATCACGACTGGCGGTGCTGGCTTTCAGAGCTATCCCTGATCCCGATTTAAATACCAGGCCTGCCCCTTGCGGTACTAGTTTTATATCGTATTTCGCTATGGTTTCATGGAGCTGCTGCCAGGTTTCTGCTTCCTTCAGCGCTTCCGCACAGTGCTTTCGAACCCAGCTCAACAGGCTTTCCCGACCTCTCATGTTCTCCATATCTTGTGCCCGGCCCTCAGCCAGCGTGCGCTTCTTTTTGTGATTATCTGGCTGCAGGCTATGCTTTTTTTCTAGCGCTAAGCAGACGTTATCCCGAATCCTGTAGTCGCGATATGGCTCATGCATGGTCAGGCGTACGGGATGAATTTTGTTGATCGCAATGTGAATATGGAAGTTATCTGTGTCTTGGTGGGCGACGCTTATTCGCTGGTGCTCGCCATAGCCCAGTGCGTTACACATCTCGCTTTCTATGCTCTTCAAGGCCTCTGTTTTTGGTGTCTCTCCCTCGGGAAAGGAAATAATCAGGTGGTAGGTTTTATCGCCTGTAGCCCTTTGGTTGAGGCTCTGGGTGGTCTCAATCTCCAGGGCTGCCCACTCCGGGGTTTCTGAGCGGCAGTTAGTGATCGAGATGGAACCGACCCTGAATTCCTTGCCCTGGGAATTGAGCAAATAGTTGGTCAGCCTGCTGAAGCTGCTATTGCCGCCGTGGTTCATGGTGACCCGTTTGCTGATCATGAGAACTTTAGCCGCTAAAATTTTAGCGCGGAGGCTTTTTGGTAGAGCAGGGCCTGAATGGCTTTCGTATCCCTAAGAGCAGACAGAATGACACTTTCGAGTCTGGCTGAGCTGTGCCCCTCAAGTTCCAGCTTCTCGTCATTGGTGAGCCACATTTTCAACAAGCCGCCAATTCTGCCTAAATCGGCATTGATCTTCACCAGCTCCATTACTGCTTCCTTGTCAGCTATGCCTGTTACTGGCGTACCCATTCCGACATTTCGTAAATAGGCGGAAGCGCTAAGGCCCGCGGACTTTGCCTTATTCACAATGTCACCTTTTTCATCGGGTAACACCCAGACTTTAATGGGTGTCGTGCCTTTTCGAGTTGGCGAGCCAGTCATCATTATCTCTTTCGGCGGTAGCATTTGCCTCGCAGAGCAGGACCCGTTGAGCACTTGTGCGAATAAGGATTGTGAAGTTGTTCGCCGGGCTTGTCCCGGTGGGCCTACTTCACCTGTCCTGCCCTAATAAAAAACACTTTTAAACAATTCTTAGTGCGATCGTATCGCTTTTTATTTGCTTTTTTAAAGCCGAAATAAGGGATTTTTTATTGGCTTAGTAATTTGGCGAAAGTGGGAGTAATTAATGATGCTGAAAATCGCTGTAAAAGCATTTTGTAGAGTAAAAATCGTGGTCTGGAAGAAGAGAAAAAGCGTTGTGGCAGCGTTTCTGGCGAGGTCGCCCTTGTAGGCTTATTTGAGTTTGGCTCTTCTTTCACGCTGTTTTCGCAGCTTGTTCTTGGCCCAAAGCCCGTCCCTTTGCATCTCTCGTCGCAGGTCTTTAATTTCTTCTTGTGCCAGTTTTCTGGGGCCTTGATCTGATCCTGATGCTGAATTTGATGTCATGTCTTGTTCCTTTCGTCCAGTGTTCAAAAAACCTTTAGCCGCTAAAGGCTCACCGTGCGATCAGTATTGCTCTGTATTCATGTTAGAAGGGCTATTTGTCTTTTTTGGTTTTCCGAAGCCGCAGCCTTTCTTGCATCCTTTTGAGGTCGTGTTTTGCTTCTTCTCGACGTGCTTAGATTTCCTGCTCGGTGAGCCGCCTTGGCCCAAGATCAGAGTGGAGTGGCGGTCTGTCGCTCATTTTTCCCTCCGCTACAGTGGTACTTGGGAGCACTCATTTTAGCCGCTAAAGATGGGAATGTGTCAGCTGCGCTGACGGTCTGACGCCAAGATTGGAGCATTTTCGGGATTCCCTTGGCTGTCTTTCAAGCACGCCGAACGTTAGTCACCCTGGCAGCTTTTGTGATTACAAGTCTTCCGGAAAGCACTTACGTGCGAATGGCAGAATCTAGCTTGGAAGCTCGTGTTGATTTATGCGTTGACGGGTTGTCCACATTTTCAGCCGTACCACTACAGGTAAGATCTTTTTATATAGGAAAGACGTACAGGCAAGTACAGGGCAACCGCTGAAACCTGCGCTGCTGCTGGACTCAGGGGGGATGGGTGAGAGTGAATATGCGCAGAAATGAGAGTGAATATGCGCATGATGAGAGTAAACATGCGCAGCTGTCCGCCCAAAATGAGAGTAAACATGCGTGTATAACTTTTCGTGTCCACAGGGTTATCTACACGCGCTTCTTATCCCCGGAGAGATAGCTGCTTGCGGCTCACCTGCGGGGCGCAGGGTTTCAACAGCAATCCCTTCTTTGTTGGTATAGCGTCCAGTCCCGGCCAGACGGTCTTAACTTTGGTTAACCCTTCCCGAAAGTTACTTTTAAAATCTTGCAGGCCTCGGGGCGTGTCTGGGTAGCCTGTTCCAAACTGGGCCTTCAAATCGGGCCAATGAATGCAGGTTTCCCGTTTCAGGTAACTAACCCGATGGGTGGCCCAGAAATATACATCTAGCACCATAGGGGAGCGTTTAATAAAGCGAATAAGACGCATATCAAGTGGCACCGGTTTTCTTGTAACCATATCAAAGAACTTGGGCGACAATTCGACCCATGAATTAGATGACAGGTCTTGCTCTGGCTTATTTTTCGTGCTCCACCAAATACAAGATTCGTTGGATACTCGCCCCCCTGTATCCCTCTCTACCATATACTCGGTGTCTTCGCCGAACTCTATGTAAGTTACGCTGATGGTGGTTTTGAGCAACCGATTCATCTGTTCACGAAAAGGGTTTATCGACCCGCTTTCACCTCCTGATACTTTCAGCCCCAGATTTAACATGAATTGGCGCAAGGAAGGGCCTAGATCAAGCGTACGGGCCTCCTGTTCGCTGATATACCCCCTGTCCAGCCGAGATTTGTTCCTGGATGCCTGAGTGGTAATCCAGATCAAGATCAAGCGGGCATAGCATCCAAAGGGCAGGCCTACCGCTGACGGGGCAAGCATGGTGAGTGTTAGGTTTCCATTGGTACGTACCCATTCGTTCGACTTAGGTTCGCTATGGGGGATTGTGGCTTGGATAAGTAGCCTGGAGGTAAAGCACAACTCACCAGCCTCCTGAGCACTTTTTTCTTGGATGGATACTAGCTGCTGAATTTTCCTTTGTATGTCGTATCTCTTCCCCCCACTTTTTTTGGGTTTTGACTGGTCTTTCCTTGTTTTCATGATTCGTCAATAAGGTCTGCAACATCGCTAGCTTTAAAGTAAACGCGGCGACCAACCTTCCTTTTTGCGGAGTTCCATTTGTTGGCAAATTCTGATTGACTGCGTAACGAAATTCTTAGTCCGTCAGGGCTTCGCTTTAGCAGATCTGATAAGTCGGTAAGTGATAGAAGTGGTCCGTAACGTTTTAAAAGCTGCTCTTCTGTGGTCATATTTGGCCCCTTGGTTGTTTCGCCAAAAACGTGATAATTTCGCTTGGCTTATCTAGGCACCATTAAAACCAGGGATAGGAAATGCACAAAGACGCAAAAGATATGGATTACGTGTCAATTGGCCCTGAAAGAAAGAAGAGGGTGGGGCGGCCTTCCAGGAGCGATGCAGATAAAATGAAAACCATCGCTTGGTATCACGCCTTGGCTAATGGGCGTAGGCCTGTTGAGATGATCAATTTGCTTCCATTCAGTGATGTTGATCCGAGAACGATATATCGGTACCGGAAAGGTGAAATTCCGCCCCGTAGGGATTTTTTGAACTCTCGTTCCGAGGAGTTTGTCTACGCCAAGTCTGTTTATGAAGTAGGGCCTCTGCAGGTCCCACTTTGGGATGCTCTGTGGGGAGCTATTAGCTCAAAAGATATTTCTTTGGCTAATCAACTTATGCCTGGTGCTCAGTGGCCGTCCGATATGTTGAGTGAGTTTTTCTTTGATGATGACGACCTAGCAAAAATTTCTGATTTCAGGGCGATGTATCGATTAGGGAAAGAGAGATCATCAGCGTCTGATTTTGAATGTTTTGTAGGTGCTATTAGAGTAACCCGGGCATGGGGGGGGATGGCGTCTAAGAACAAATCAATCTTTCGTTTGCTCCTAAACGGTACGATGGCTTTCCCCGGTGCTGTAGCTGTTATAGAGCAGTTCGGTTTGGGCGAATCTATTAGGAAATTGATTTCAGATTATTTGGGAGTTGGATGCTCGGCTGAGCTGGGAAGCAAAAGTGATTGCTTCGCTTTCGGTAATGAAAGAGAGATGGCTTACCAATGTGAGAAAGCTGAAACGCAGAGAATGCAAGTCGGTGATGGCCTGCGCAGGGCTCTTTTTACGCTCTAGCTGATGAAAGAAGAACGAGGCTCATCCATATAAAGATGCAAGCCGGGGCCTTTTTGATTCTTCGGTATAATTAACGAGCAGATGCCTTCTCTATTCCTTTGTTGACCAAAACCGCGAGAGGTTTGGCTGCTAAATCGATATTGAGGCTGGGCCATTGGTTTGGTCGGCCTGCCAATATTGCTGGTTGTGGCAGCCGTCCCCAATTTTCTGAGCCTGGAGTGTTGAAGCCGACTCGTGTTGACAGAAGTAGCCAGTGGCCCTCCAGTTCGGTTGCTGCTCTATGAGTGCCTGCTGTACTTGTAAGTATTACTGCCTGTACTTCCTCTTGAGCCTTTTCTGCCCACTCGAAGAGCTCGGCCCGGCCTTTTTTTGATAAGATGCTCATACAGTCGCCGATCTATATTGGTGGTTTGCCCAATATGGCAAGCTTTCTCGCATACCACTGTATGCGATAAGGGCATATGCCCAGTAGTTAACGTACTCAGCGGGTTCTGATAGTTTCAGGGGGGGGGCGCCAAGTTAAAGTATTGGAAGATGGCTTTGTCATCCCTCTCCTGATTCATCTATGTTCTGGGAGATTTGTATCCCGCCAGCTAATCATGCCCCCTTTAAGCTGATATGCATTATATCCGAGCGACTTAAGCTTTCTCACCGCAGGAATGCTTCTATGTGCAGTTCTGCAGATAGCAATAACCTTCTCCTCTTCGGTAAGCCCTAAGCTGAGTACTTTTTCATCTGTAAAGGCTGTAATAGGCAGATTAACAGCACCTTCAATATGCCCATTTTCAAATTCTGCCACGGTTCTCACATCAACAATTTTCCAGCTATCAAGTTCTTTGGCGATATCGGATGCAGATATTTCTGGTACTTTTCCGAAAGGTAACCAATTCGTGAATTTCATTACTTGGCTCCATACTGGTTGTTGAGGTAAGAAATGATCATTTTAGACTCAAAAAGCCCTCGGTCATTATTCGGATCATACAGATATGGGACTTGGACTTTTCCCGCTTTCTCTAATAGCTTTGCTCTGTTACTTCCAGGAAGAGGAACATACTTCTTGAATGTTGGTCGCAGCCAAGGGACGCCTTGATCGCTAAGTTGTTGCTTCCCACAATTGCGCAAAACGTATGCTATACCTAGCTCAGTCAACTGCTCTCTAACCAGTCTGGAGTAGGGGCTAGACTCAAAGCTGTATAACTCCAAGAGCATTTTAGGCGGGTTAGAATCACGACCACGAATTCCCTTGGCAAACCTCACACCTGATGCCAGCCTGCTAACTGAGGGGAGTGACGGATCGGAGGTGGCGACATCTTTAGTATAAGCGTTATTCAAATAAGCAATAATGCTATAACTACCACTGACTACCTCGCCTGTATTGGGGTCTGAAAGCACAGGAACCTGGTGTTTCCCAGTAAGCGCCTCTACTTCGCTCCAGAACCCTGGGGTTCCTTTTGGGCAAGGCTTGATAATTACGTCAAGCCCTAACTCAGTCATCACTTCTCTTACTGGCCGACAGTATGGACAACCTTCCATATCATAAAGAACCAGAATTTTTTCAGGTTGAGATTCACGGACGACGGAACGAGTACCTCGCCACGATCTTAATGTTGACGCAGTAACTGATGAAATTAAATCAAGCATTACATTTTCCTTTACAACGGCTTAATGACAACTTTCTTGTCATTTCTAGCCTTGAACATCAGAAAAACCAGGATTGGCGCACTGAATATGGAAACTACGACCTCGGTAAAGAGGTTGCTGCCTTCAACTTGATCCCCGCGCAACCTGTGCAGAAGTGCATCAAATGAATTGCCTGAAAGATTCCCAAGATAAATAGCATGGAGATATGCATATATCTCCAACCTTTTCCAGACGTCAAACTCCTCTTTTAATCTTTGAACAGAGTCGAAATCCGCTTTAGTTCTATTTGTAATCCCCCCATTTTTAACCGCCCGAATGAGTAGAGGGTTAACCTGCTTTTAG
>OJAY01000100.1_pt1 | contig 46758 bp, 41 predicted proteins | sample 1590331 | NCBI WGS metagenome assembly OJAY01 (sample SAMN05416835, study PRJEB24817) | seawater metagenome | isolation source: Sea water | place: Canada:Atlantic | collected 2013-07 | reverse complement strand
AAAACGACACAAACCATTTATCCGCACTGCGGGAAATGGTCATGGAATTGATTTTGCCGCCGTATTTTATCGGCTCGGCCATGCGTACCCAGCCTAAGTTGGGCACCTTGACATGTTTGTTTTTAACAACGACTTGATCGCCACCGACATAAAAAGAGTCAAGACACTTTCCCTTTTTCTTAAACCGGGGTTTCCCCACCGGCTTCCCGTTCATGGTTTTCTTGTTGGAAAAGTCTGACCAAGCACGCTGCAAGTTAATGAAAGGCTGCTGTGCGGCGTATTTTGTGACCTCATACATCCACGGGAATTCTGCTTTTTTAACAGCATTAAGCTGCTTTTTGAGCATCAAACCATTTGGGTATAATGACTTGTCAGTTTTGTCGGAGGATTCCCATAGGGCGTACTGCTTATGCCATGCATCCAATCCCCAATTCCACGCAAAGCGAGATACACCGCATGCTTTATGAAAGTACGTGCGATGTTTGTTGTTGGGGAAAAGCTGTGTTTTGAATGCGCAGATCATGCATTCATAGTAAAGAAAAGCGTTATCATGTCAAGATGTTATTGATTTCATTTTGTTTTGATGTGAGCGTTTGCCGTAAAGACGTGCAGAAAAGACGGTCATTAGGGTGATCACATCTTTGGTTAATTCAACCTCAAACGTATCTTCTTTTGACACCTCAATAACCTCAACCTCTACTGAAAATAAAGCGCATAAATGAAACACCAACTCATGACCAAAGCGCAACAATCTGTCTTTATGCATTAAGATTAGCTTGCTCATTTGTCCCGACACAATCATCGTGAGCAGTTTCTTCAAACGCTGAGACTGTCTCACCAAATCGGCTTTTTGATCATGGCTTGACACTTTGTCCCAACGTCGCATTGTTACGACGGAAACCCCTAATAGCATCGCTGCGCGACCAATTGAAACAGTAAATTGCATAGCCACCCCTCACTTTTGATGAAGGTTAGACAGCGCCATGATCAGGTTTAATCAATTATTCTGTAACTAGCGATTAACCCTACCGTCCCGTTCTCAATAGGGCTTCAATCTTTCTTGCTTGTACAGTGAATTCATCCAACGCATCTTCATTACTCACTGCAATCTCAGTCTCAACCCTTACGGTCAAATTCTGACAAACCCGCCGAAACGTTTCCCAAGCTTTCTCTTTGCTGACATCTTCACAATCGTTGAAGCTGTCTATTAAATTGTGTATATGGGTTCTTATATTGAGATAAAAGTCGTCCACACCCTTTTTTGACTGATATTTACTCATTACGTTGGCGAGCTTGATGGCCTCTTCATCTTTTGTCCAAAGTAGCTTTTGTTGCGCGGTCACCTTCTCCACATCCTCTTCGCGAACCACCTCGCTAACATCATGTTCAAACAGGGCCGAGGAATAACGATTGATGCTCTTTTTTAGCGCTTCAGCGATAGAGTCATCTTCCGCCGTTTCTATCTTAAATCGCAACACGAAATCCTCAAATCTAGGCACGATTTCTGCGCGAAGCAATTCATAATAACTATCCGCTACCAAACCAACCCCGCCATTCTTCATTCTGTGCTTTATGACGTTGCAGGCTGTTAATATGCTGGCACTTATTTCATGGCTACTAGGAGGAACATCATCATGCTTCATTAACCCTTTAACCAACGCTTCCATTCGAGAGAGGGTGTCTATTTTCTCTTTGCACGCTTTGCTTTTACGCGGACGGGACATTTTCTTCAACCTCTTTTGAATGCGCTCAAAAAAACCAATGTCTTCTTTTTTTGTGATAGTGGTGGTGCTCATCTAAACCAAATCCTTTTTTTGTATTTAACCATAATACCACAAAAAGGTTTTGTTTTTAATTCTAAAAATGGTAATATGCAAAGCATAACGACACGGTCTTTATTGACATGTTGGGGGTGAATTCCCTTGGCCGCTCTCAAGCTTTTGCTGCTGGAAAATTCTATCAACATTTCTTTTGTGATGATATCAACTACACCTGACGGTGTTTTAACGAGAGCACACCAATACAGGATGGAGTTGACTATGCATTTATTAAACGTTGCGGGACGTACTGTTCCTCAAACTAAAGATTACTCTCTTTTCACTATTGCCCGTGGTGCAATAAAATCTCGATTCAATCACCTTTCCGACGATGATTTAAGTGACGAAAACATTACTGCCGTTCTAGGCTTAAAAAGTGTCTTGGATCTTGATTCTCACTTAGATTTTAAGCGCCTTGTGACTGATAGCAACCTTGCCGACGTTTCTGCGTCTGAAAAAGAGTTGCTTATTGCACTCTCTACATACATGAATTACGTAGACGAATCCGACATGAAACAAAGTCATGCATGGGAAAAGTTGAAGGAAGTCTGCATAAGCGTCTTTATTGAAACGTACAATGACGACCACACCTTACTGGCTGACTTGAAAGATAAGGTGATTGATTTTTTTACTGCCAATAATGATGACGAGGGGTTGTTTGCAGTCTCCATTGCACTTCTCATTCCCATCAATTGGGTGTTTTGGGGTAGGGTAAGCAACACACTTTACAGTATTAGCAACCCCAACTTAAACTGTAAAGAAAATTTAAAACCTGTTTATCATAGCTTTTCCGAACGGTGCAAAAAAACGCTCGATATTACCCCTACTCGCAGTAAAGCTGTTGACTTACTACATGAAATTTCAGGCGCTGCGGCGGGAGCCCAGGCAGACCGCCCTTTCCTCATTAAGCCGAAACAGTCTATCGTTTTTTCGCCGTCAGCAAAAAAACTTTTTGAACTCTTTTTTCCTGATTCGATAGACGACGAAATAAAGGCTGACGGTCCCCTCTCACCTTTGCTCAAGTTGCTTTTCAAATTACAGGAAAACTGGCAGGGAGAATCCCCCACCATCGCGGATCTTCTCGGCGACAACCCCAATGCAAGATGGGTGCAACTCAACGAAACCTATGCGGCATGCCTGATAAAGCTAAGCCTAAAAGATGAAGGGGGGTGGCTTCATCGTCGTTGGCGCAATCAGATCATTCATTGTGCCGGGGCGATACTTTATTTCCTTGCTTGCAAAAGTCAAAGTAAATTGAAAAAACAGACCGCTTATCGGCCTGATCACAGCGAGTTGGCCGATGCTGAGGGCATTGCCGATGGTTTTAAAAAATACAATTGGACAGCCTCGGTGCTTCGTGCTGTTAAAGACAACTATTCGTATCCCATGGATGGCGCGGAGTTAATTTCAGAAATGGCGAATTACCGAGGGATGAGGTTTGACATGGATGATGCCTCTGAATTTGATGAGGTAGACAGTCGAGTTGATAGCACGATGAAAAAGGCAGAGTGGATTTGGGCTGATGTATGCCCCTATGAAAAGTCTTTTAGCATTGGTGATGAAATAGAGGGAGGGGTTATTACCGGTGTTTATGATTATACACCCTGCGTCTATCTCGTTAAACTTTACGATCACGATGATGAAAATGACGGGAATTCTCGACGTTTGATTAATTTCGAAAACGCAACCGCTAAAAGTGTTGACTAATACGCTCATTTTGATTACCATCAACGCTCTTAATCAACAAGGAAAAACAATGCCTACTATTCAAGTACCACCTAAGGTTTTCATGACTCATCACGGGGTTGACGTTTACCACACGTACAAACATGAAGAGTCTAATGTCGAAGATACGATGACCAATTATTTCTCTTTCTATGACGACGAAAGTCACGAAGATTATCAAGAAAGAATTTTTGACGTCCGCAACCTTTCTCTTTACGACCCAGAAAAGAGCTCGATGGACGATTTGGTCAAACTTATCGGTGATGCCATCGACAGTGGCGAATTAACACCTCCCGACGAGTCATAAACCCAATCTAGGTGATCTTTCATCAAGCGCGCTTTCGTTAATAACGGGAGTGCGCTTTTTCATCTCCGATATAAGACCAGTCATAAATTGCGCCACACTTTTACACTTGTCATCCAAACCCATACCTTCAAAATCTGTTGAATTGACATGCGCAAAAAATTCCAGCTTATCTTTTTTTAGGTAATCCTTAAAGGGTGCATAAAAAGCCAGCGATGCCGTGCATTTTTGTACTAGAGGTAAGTCGCTTTTCCACACGTTTTCAAGTTCAGGTATACGTTCGAACTCTTCGTTTGTCAGTACCCATGTTCTTTTTCTTTTTGGAGGCGTGGCCGATCGATAATCATGGCCAAGTATTTTTTCACTATTAATATCTTCTGGCCTAAAAGATGCGTAAATTGAGCGTATGTTCTTAGGCTCAAAAACAACGGCCATACTTCCCTCTTTATTTTTCAGTATTATAGCGTCGTGCGCCTCCCTATAAGCGAGTAACGCTTTGTGATTCTCATCCCAAAAACCAATCACGTCATTATCATTGATTGACGGTAAATTATTGTCTTCACAAAATTGCTCATCAATCACTAGTGGGGTTGTTATTTTCAATCTTGCTGGGTAAATCGCTCCGCCATCGACGGTTCTGCCAAGCGCATCGCTACTTGCGTAAGTCGAGGCGTCACGGGTGTTGTCGATAAAGAAGAAACCTTCTTTATCTTGGTTGTATTTCCCCCCCGAAAAATCCGAAGAAAAGGCATCGATATCTACACCAAAACTCTCTTCCCCAATAAAAGGTGTCGTGCCGTGGTACCATACTTTTTCAACGTCAAACCCCTGCGCCTTAGCCCGGCCAAGTCGCGTTTTTGAATCACCGATAAATTGTGCAATATAATCTTTGGTTTCAGTCGCTGTTAATTTAACTTCATTGTAACCAAATTGAGGGCGAGGTTCATTCTTTACCAGTGATACGTTGACGTAAAAATCAGGAAATTCCCCAGCGCGTGATTGCGCCATTGCTTGCTCTAAAGAGCCACCCCGAGACTGTAAATATCGATGGTACCCATCAGCAAGTCTCGCCTCCCCCGTCGATATATTAAAATCAATAGAAAGCGGCATACCTTCTGAATGCGAAAGCCTACCCTCAGCAATATTCTTATCTGCAATATCAAGATGCAGCATATCAACTTTAAAGTCTTTTGCCGTTAGCATTTGGCACCCTGGCATCAACGCACGCATTTCTCTTTTCCTATGTCGGTTCTTTATAGATACTATCACAAGGATTATAATCCAAACGCCCCGCCCACTTTATTTTCTTTTATCAATTTGATTGGAATGCTATAATGTTTTTTTTATTTGAGAGTAAACAAGAATGACGGAAAACGTAAATCACCCAAAACTTATTTCTTTATTTGATATTATTAAAGGATGGGATGTCATCTTTAAACCTTCCCAAGATGATCCTCTAAAATGCATCGACGAAATCGACCTAGACGAATACTGCAAGCTCCGCACGCAAATTAATGACGCGTTTAAAGTCGGTAATGTCGCTCTCTTTGATGGTGTCATTGAAGATGAGACAGAGTACGGTGATGTTACCGACGTCATGATTGAATTACTATATGAAAAATATCCGCCTGACAAATGCGGGAGAATTTCCAACACCATTACTCTTGATGTGGAAAAACGAGCCGCGTGGCGAGATGAGTTGATCAAGGAACTCGACGAAATGGTTGAGAGGTAAAACCTTACAACTCGTTGGATTTATACTAAAGTATAAATGTTATTTAACTTTATTAAGCGTCTTAGTTTTGTTATATTAAGGCACTTTTTTACGAATATAAGAATATTTTTATATGTACCCTTGGACACAACAAGCACATCGAATCTCCATCATTGTTTTAGTCATTCAAATTTTAATGTCAGTAGCCATTTCCTTTTGGAGTGACAGCAACCTCTTATTAGCCATAGGCGCAAGCACATTTATCTCCGGCGGTTCACTGTTCGCCATCATGATTGCACCCAAAAGCAAATTAACACCACATCTAGTTGCCCTTGCTACGCAGCTTAATACCGCTCTGCATATTCATTTGGGTATGGGGTTAACGGAATTCCATTTTGAAATATTCGTTTCACTTGCCATCATTGTGGTGTATCAAAATTGGCAAATTTTATTAACCGCGTTACTCACCATTGTCGTTCATCATTTATCTTTTTTCTTTATTCAATCTTCAGGCGGCAGCGCAATCATTTTTGAAGCGTCGCATTTGACACTTGCTATTTTGCTTGTTCATGCACTCTTCGCTTTAGGTGAAGCCATTATTTTGATGTTCATTGCGAAACAGAATTTTGAAAATAGCAAAAAAGGACTTTACCTTACCGAATCCATTAATAATATTTCGAGCAAAGCGGGTGTGGCCAACTTAAAGGCTTTTAACGACGATGGCACAAATTCCTCTTTTTCTGGCTTTATTGAATTACTTAAAGCGCTTATTGCGGATGCTGAAAATACAAATGGTGATGTGGTTCTAAGAACCCATGAAATGAAAACTATTGTTCATGAAGTCGAAAAACTTATTGATGATAATTCTATGCGATTATCAAGTATTGCCGCCTCCGTTGAGGAAACTGCATCGACAAACAAAGAGCTTTCCGTACAGGCCACAAGCGTAAGAAATGCATCGGAAGCGTCATTAAAAGAAGCCGGTGAAGTTTCAAATAGCGTTGAGGAAAATTTAAATACCGCGACGTCACTTCAATCAGAACTTGCTCTCGCGACGGAAGCGATTAATGAGTTATCTATTATGTGTGAAAGTATTGATAAAGAGATGGAAGTCATAAAAGGAATTTCCGACCAAACCAATCTACTAGCACTTAATGCAGCAATCGAGTCGGCACGCGCAGGTGAGCATGGGCGAGGCTTTGCTGTTGTCGCTGACGAAGTGAGAAAACTCTCCATTAGAAGTGGCGAAAATGCCGACAACATCAATGAAGTAACCAAAAAGTTGATCGCCAAAGCCAAAGGCGTCGTTGGTATGATGGATTCATGCACATCAAACGTTGACGAGAACAAGGCACTAACCGGAAACCTCAAAGAGAACATTAGTCGCATTGTTGGATTAATGGGGCAAGTTGACAATGGTATCAATGCCGTCAATCAAGCGACAGAGGAGCAAGTGTACGCATCTCAAGAAATATCGCAGGCAGCCCAAGAGATCCACATGGCCTCAGAAGAGCAGCGAGAAAAGGTGAACAACGCAGTCTCTACATTAAACCGACTTTCTTCATCTAGCGATAAAATGAAAGAAAAAATGCAGGCGTTTATTGTATGACACGCCAACGCATTATACTTACCCTTAGCGCATTGCTATGGGTAGGTATTTCAGCGGCGTTAATTTTCGGTGTCGAGCAAAGTTCAGAGCGCAAATTCGACGCTGAGGATAAATTGTTTTATGGAAGCATCTCCTGGGACTTTGATGCGACAATTAATCAAACAGTCAAGGCGTTACTAATAAGGGAGGGGTTGTCGTTAAACTCTGCTTATACCATTCACATTACTGACAGTAATTGTATTTGCCAATACACAGCGAAAGCGCACAAGAAAGACGTGGTGACCTCAAGTGAATTAAAGGGCTCTACAAACATTGAAATCAGCTTCGACACACTGCCGGATGACATGAAACGGTTGATCACCAGCACGCCCGCCGTCATTACCACGCGAAAGGATGGTCAAGTAGCTTATCTAGGGCCTTATGGTACAGGGTTGGGATGTCTACCTTCGGCAAGCACCGTTTCGCCTTACATTGGTTCTGAGGGCATTAAGGGAATGGGGGTGTCGATACCTTTTGATGCGACCGGGTGCTATTGCAACAAATAGTCACGTTGCAATAGCGAGCCTCCAATAGTGCAACGTTTCATCGTCGACAACGTCTTTACTTTCATTCATTGAGGTTAGAAAATCAGCGAAGGCTCGCGCCTCATCTTTACGTTTCATTAGCGTCAGATTTTTCAAGACACGAGAAATCCTCATATAATTATGATTTTTCGGCGTGAGCCATACTTTACTGCGCATATCAAAATTGGCTTTTTTCAACACCTGGCCGTTGCGGTAATTTAATCCTAAAAATCCAAGAAAAAGATAAAATGCGCGTGATGTTCGCCCCTGTACTTTTTTCGATTGAGAAAGCAACTTGAAATCATCATGATTCAAAAAAGGCGAACTCTTAACGGCGATGCTAGGCGCATCCAATGGAAACAACCACTGAATGTATGTATGGTTATATTCTAATGCCGATTCACTCCATTGCATTACGTCATTAAAATTCCAACCATGTTCGCTGCGACCATCATGCAATAAAAAATCGACTAACACATCGTCGCTAGATTTTATAGAAGCCATCATTTTATCCTTAAAAATATTTTATTTTTGTACTATATCATTATGATAACGATTCCTAAACCGAAATTGTTTTATGCGGGTGTAGTTATTGCCAAGCAAGAATGCCATTTTTACTCGCGTATACGCCACCTTTTAAATCTTGGGTGTAACCGCTTTAATCTGTGTCCTCGCGCTTCACTAATTTAATGTCGCCCCATTGGCTTGTTCTATGTCAACTTTAGACATCAAAACAAAATCATTATGATTTGCTTGGTTGCTATGAATAGGATAACATAAGCATCATTCATAGCAACCATATCGAAAAGTTTAAAATGCCAAAAATTACTGAGGGACAGCGCGCGGAATCACTCCTAAAGCATCTTCATTCAGATATCATCCGAACGAATCCCTCCTGGCTAAACAGCGACAACATTCGTCGATTTTGGTCGTGCCTGATATTTCATTTATTCATACAAGGTAAAGAAGGAGTTGCCTCTTCTGCATTTCTCTTTGATGACGATGAGCACGTTCAATCACGACTACGATTTGACATTATCAACACGCCTCTTCATTTAAGGGGTTCTATAACCCAGCCGTTTCCTTACATCAGTAAATCGGTCATCGATTTTGGCGACATCACCTTGCCTTTTCTTAGTTCTAACGCCATTGAGTTGATACGGCACAGTCGCGATATAAAATGGAACGTCGTTTGCCCTTCATTGCTCGGCGTCATGCTCGAAAATGTTACCGACTCTAAGAATCGGCACCAATCAGGCATGCATTATACGAACACAAAAAATACAAAAAAGCTGATTGATTCACTTTTCATGAACGGTCTGACCAATACTTATAAAAAAGCCTTGACCAACAAATCCGACAAACGGAAAATCAACGCGTTGTTGAAATTACGCCTTAGAATTGGGGCGATAAAAATATTTGATCCCGCTTGTGGCAACATACTCATTTCGGCTTATCGGTCTTTAAGAAATATGGAATTCCTGATCTCTGATGCACTAAAAACGCTCGGAGAGCCACACAGTAGCCTTTTTCCATTCGTGACGCCTAACAACTTCTATGGAGTTGAATATGACGCCTGCGCGGCGGATGTGGCCAAAAAAGCACTGATCATTACCGAGTTACAACTCACCAATGAAAAGGATGAACAAGTAAACGCCTTTGAATCACCCAGTAGCGGCCCCAATATACACGTCGGCAGCGCACTGCAAGTGCCATGGGGAGATGTTTGTCGAGCAAAACAAGATGAGGAAGTCGTCATCTGCGGCAATCCTCCTTACTTAGGGTTTAATGCTCGTAGTGCCGAACAGCAACAAGAGCATGCGCGAGTAATGAAAGGTGTGCACTCTTCCGTTAATCAACTTGATTATGTTTGCAATTGGTTTGTGCTCGCAGCACAGTACATATCAACACGCTATAAGTGCAAGTATGCCTTTGTCACTACAAACTCGGTGAACCAAGGTGTTCACGTTCCTCGCTTATGGCCGTTCATTTTCAAGCTAGGCTTAGAGATTAATTTTGCTCACATCGGGATAAAATGGGAAAGTGATGCCAACAATCAAGCTGCGGTTGACTGTGCTATTGTTGGATTGAGAAAGGTAAGTTCAAGTGTTAAATTTATCCACAACGGCGAAATCCAAACGGAAGCGGAGAACATTAACCCCTACCTTGTTAACGCCCCTACCACCTGGGTAAAACCTAGAAATAAACCGAATTCAACGCTGCCGTCAATGCTATTAGGTAGCGTACCTAAAGATGGCGGAGGGTTTATTTTGTCACCTAGAGAGAAAGACGAGCTTCTTTCCTTATACCCAAAGTCGAGTATTTTCATTAGGCAACTCTCAGGCTCGCAAGAAATACTAAAGGGGGTTGAGCGTTATTGCTTATGGATAACTAAGGATAATTTATCCCTAGCTGTTTCAATTCCTATTATTGCCGACAGAATAGCATCCGTCCGTGATATGAGACTCGCTAGTAAAAAAATAAACACGCGTCAATCCGCCCAAACCCCTTACGCGTTTAATGAAAACCGGCATGTTGAGAATGTGCAATCTATCGTCATTCCTCGTACAACCTCTGGTAGCAGAAAGCACATTCCTGTGTTCTTCTCGCAAGAAGGTGATGTTGTTAACGATTCTGCGTTTTTTATTCCGAACGGCGAGCTTTGGCACTTTGCGATACTGTCATCATCCCTTCACCGAATATGGTTAAGTGCAATAGCTGGCAAACTAAAAGGCGATTATCGTTATTCCAATACCATGGTTTGGAATACTTTCCCTCTGCCATCACTAAGAGAAAGTGAAATAAAACAATTAAACGGAACCGCTCACAATATCCTTAAAATAAGAGATGAGTTTAACAATAGCAGTATGTCTGAACTTTATCGCCCTGACAAAATGCCGCCAAAACTGACCCAGGCCCATGTGGAAAATGATCGCATTCTTAATCAAATATTGGGACTCAATGATATAGACGAAAGTAAAGTATTATCAGTGTTTTTCTCACGTTATAAAGACCTTTACTAATAGCTTTTACTGATATAGAATCAATCATAATGATCGACAAAATTCACAATTGAATCTTTCAAGCACCTTCAAAAACACTATTCAAAATAAGCGAGTGTAATTTTGACAGAATACCTACTTGACGACTCCCACGATTGCGAAAATGATCACACTCACAATACCTGCGCGGCATGTGGTAAATGTGACAGTTGCGCCGATAAACTTGCAGAAAATCAATTTGAGTTGTATGAAATACAACTCCTTATATCCGCTTCACTAAAGAAAAATGCAGAGCTTAGCGCTACTGATTTTGCACATGACCTGTTAAGTAAGTTTCAAGGCATTGTCAATAAGCGAGACCCCAACCCGTTAGAGTCGATGGCCATTATGCCTGCACCTCATTTTATCTTAATGTATCTCGTAGAAAATGTGAAAGGTAAAGCGTCATGCAACGACCCTTCCAGTGGAAAATCAGTACCTGTTCTTACCGCGTGGCGTGAATTCCTAATTAATCTTGCTTTGGATTTCGATGATGCGCAGATAGAAAAGCACACACTAGAGCAAATCACATCCGCAACTGATATTGATTCGCTCAGTGATGAAGACCTAACCATCCTCGTCCTTGGTGTAAACAAAGAAAAAGATGTAAGTCGAGAGTCTTTATTTATCAATTTTTCAGCATATTGCCCCGAAGGGGTGTACCTTACGGCCGAATCTTATAGACAGTGGCATCAAGAGAAAACAAAAGTTAAAATTCAAGACTGATAATATGGAACTCTTTGAGCGGAATGTTATAAAATACAGGTTTTTTGCTGCCTTAGCCTCCGGGTTAGGTTTGTTTTTCGCTTCAGAGATACTGGCGTTAAAAGGAGCTGTTTTTGCTGACCTTAAAACCTCAGAAATTGACCATACCATGGTAGCCAGCCTTTTCGGCGTAATATTTATTGGTTTGTCATCTTTGTCTCATGGGGTACATAACGTCACCTTATTCTCTAATAAAGTGATGCGGGAATGGTTAAAGCACCAAGATGCTAGTGCTTTATTCCCTTTAATAAGAGCTGCATTTATACCTTTCACGGTATTGCTTAGCATTCCTGCTTACGGCACATTAGAGAGCGTTCCTAATCGGAGCTTTATTTACGGACTTGCGGTATCTTTTGTCATCAGCAAGTTTATGATGATTATGCAGCGAAAAAAAGCCATTATGACTTATCATCAAAAAATAGATCCCTCAATACGTTACGGCGCTATTTAACGCCGCCTTCTCAACGCCATTTCTGATTCGTTATCGTTGTGCACTTCACTTTCATTTTCCGGTGTCATCGTCGAGGAGGGAATGAGAGACGCCACCAATTCATACCCATCTTTCTTTTTGTCGAGCATATCACCCAAATCAGAAGGAGAGGCTTCCTTCATTCCAAACTCCACCAGGGTCGCATTAAGCTGCTCGCACAATTGGTAGCGCGTCAGTTGTCGATGGTTTCCCTTGTACGTTTCTCGCATGGCCTCAAGTGCATTCTCGATTTTGGGTTTTGATGTAACGGTGTAGCGTACCAGGCCATCGCCTAACTTTTGTCTTGTAACTTTTTTCTCTGAGCGCATTTGACCTAACACACTAAGCATTTGTCGTTGCTTTACCGTGCTTTTTTTAGACGTGTCAAATGTCATGTGACCTGATTCAAGCATTAACAAAAGATCTTCTTGAGAAGGCTGTTTGGGCCGGCTAGGCTGTATAAACTGTGCTCTTTTATGTTTAGGGATAAAGCGATAATCCAAAGATCTTCCTCGTCTTACCGGCACCCTATTTAATATTTTCTTCTCAAAAAGAGGGAGCATTCTTTGTTTAATTGTTTTTTTCAAGTCATCATTCAAGTCATCCGGGATATTGAACTTGCCTTCTTTTTTTGCTATCAAAGCAATTTCTTTGGTGCTGTACTTTTTCCAATGCACATCCGTCTCCCAATATCTGTATCTACCTGTTATGATAATACATCATTATCCTGACTTTTAGACACAAAAAAGCACCTATGCCATAGACAGTAGGTGCTTTGAGGTTGATGGGCGATTTTACGCTGGCATGATAATTCTATCCCTACCACCTTCTTTCGCGCGGTAAACATTTTCATCTGCCTCTTTCACAAGGAATTCAAATCGCTCTTTTAAGGTCTTCTTGCTCTGCCCGTTCGCGTATTCAAAACTAACTCCCATACTCATGGTGATGCTTAGCTTAATCTCTTCGCCGTTCGCGACAACGCTACGATCCAACAGTGCTTCTTGTAGCCTTTTGAATATGGCCTCAACATCATCTGGCGTGGCATTAGGAAGTAATAGCAAGAATTCTTCTCCCCCAAATCGCCCAAGCAAATCTGCTTCGCGTAATAGCGGCTTACATGTATTAACAAACATCTTAAGGACTTCGTCACCCGCATCATGACCGTAAGTGTCATTTATCTTTTTAAAGAAATCTAAATCAATCAATGCCACAGCTACCGGAGCTGGTTTTTTGTCTCGCTCAAGTAACATATTATTCGCAATGCTTTCTATGGCTCGTCGGTTAGGTGCGCCGGTCAAAGGATCGGTCATTGCTAGTGTGTGCATTTTGTTTTTATTGCTTTTCTCTCTAATGAGCAAACCAATAACGAAACACGCGACAATAAGAACGCAGGCCAAAATCATCCGCTGTATAAATTCTTCATCTTTTTTCTTTTCTAACTGTAGTGTTTTGAGTGAGTTTTCACGCTCCAAAACTTCTGCACGAGCTGTCATCACGTCTACTTCATACTCAACCGTCAAACGCTTAGCCTCAAGTTCATCAAGCATAGCCGCTTCCGCCTGTTCTAATGACATCAAACGCTCGATATCAACGATGGCGTCTTCCAGATTCATTAATTTTTTGTTCACATTGTAGCGAGCACGAAGAAATGCTTGATTATCTGCGAGGATTTCTTTTGCGTTTTCAGTAAAATTGCCAATTTTCTGCAAAGCTTCTCGGGCTTTTTCAACCTTCCCCGCTTTGCTATATATGTACGCCATTGCAGCCCATGCGTTTATCTCATAGGAATCATCCTGCATTTGTTGATGCAACTCAATAGCGCCATTTTGCAACATGATAGCTTCATCAAAACGGCCTTGCTCTACTTCTGCTTTCGCAGCAAGTTCTAGGGATATGGCTTGAGATGATGTGTCACCTTTAACGTCAAGGAAGTCCGCAGATTTTATCGCCTCGATGTAAGTATTTTTCCAATCTTCCATTGTGAAGTAAACAAGGGCGATATTAAATTGATATGATGCAACCATACCTTGGATATTCAGAGATTCTGCGCTTTTAAGACCTTTTTTATAATATTTTAGCGCACGATCATAATCACCAATGTCAAAATGCACATTCCCCGCGACTATCGATATTGAAAGCTTCAATGTATCCCGTCTGTTGTCAGACATTTCCACTTCATCTGCAAGCTCTTGAACGCGCCTAATATTAAGCAAGCCATTTCGGTAATCACCTAGTTGGTATTGCATGTCACCTAATAAATAAAGCAACCCTATTTTTTCAAAATCAGAAATGGGGTGTTCTTTAACCTGAGCCTCTGCAAGCTGCAAGTACCGGTAAGCAAGGTCTTTGTCACCTTGGTAAAACGAACTTTTCATCATCGCTAGGAAAAAACGAAGCTTGGCGACAGGTAACTGTTCTTTGCGCGCATAGCTTTCGCTTTTTTTGAATCTTTCGGCAATCTCTTGGAAAAGTCTAGCATCAACAGCTCTAATTGAATAAACACTGTCCGCTTGATAAACCAAATCGTAATACCCTGCTACTTGTGCTCGCTTAGATACATCATCAGCTATCTTTATTTGTTCATTAAGTGGGGCAATAGGTCCTGTCGTTGTGCGGAAATCGGTCAACTCAAGAAGCGCCTTAGCTAATTCTTCTCGTTCACTTGGATTCTCTCTAGAACTGGCACTTGTACTTACGGCTAATAAAGAAAGCAGTAGAACCAATGAAAATAAAACCGTTTTTGGTATTGATGATAATGAAAACATGTTAAGTGCAACACTCCTTGTAGGGACGAATCATTATTGCACTGTGCCGGCTTTTAATCAATACTTTTGAGTATGTCATTTAATACCAACCAACCAATAAAAAAACAAAGAACGTTGTTGTTGCTTATTTTCTGTCTTAAAATATTGCTTTATAAGAACTTTAAATTCGGCGGCATATTCTCTACGCACCGTGAAATTAATTAAAATAACTTACGCGAACAACCCTAACATTGGTTACCACCCAAATTTTAACCTTTAAATCCCTGCGAGCCTATTAAATGGTATGACATTTAATAAGCAAAAAACACTTTTACAGTGGGCTTTCAATTAATCAGCTAAGAGATATTTTTTATTCTTTCACTATATACCTAAGCTCTGCCACAACACGTCTATTAACCCTTTGGGCTTCTTGAGTCTCGCCTAGGAGTACGGGTTTTTCTTCTCCATATCCAACAACATCTATTCGAGAAGATTCAATTCCATGTGAATCAACCAGTAAACTTCTTACCGCGTTGGCTCGACGTTCAGATAGCTCTTTGTTGTATTCATTGGTGCCCACTAGGGAAGTGTGCCCCTCGATAAGAACGGTAATAGAAGGATTCTCTTTTAGAATTTCTACCAGCTTTCCAGTCTGCGGGAAATATTCAGTCAAGATCACACTTGAGTCATGTTCAAACTTAACATCAAGTAAAAAACGCGACGTGACCACTTTGGGTTTTTCTGGCGGTGGAATTCGACGATTTACGGGTTCTTCATAACGAGACTTAATCACCTTGCTATTAAAGTCGTAGCGTATTCCCACGTTAAATAATCCGCCATATTCAGAATCAACACCGGCCTTGGCAATAGCTGACCAATTGTCGTCTAATGCATAGCGGTAACCAGCACCACCGGCCACGCTAGCATCATAATGGCTATTTTTTACCGCTTCAGAGAAAACGAACACGCTTGGGAGAATATTGTATTCGACCCCTAACACAACGCCGTTAGCGGCATCCCCTAGGGTTTCTGCGGCGCTATGTTTACGGTAACCTAGGTAAGTTCCCCATTTTTCATTGTATTGATAACCACCACTCATGCCTGCGCCTGTATTATCGAGGGCGTCAGAAAGATCTTGATGTTGAACATATCCGTTAACGAACCAATTACCCTCTTTATCTTCGCTTGTCATAGCAACAGCGGCGCTACTTAAAGAAAGAGAAAGTCCGACCGCTATTACCCTTGCCAATTGTGTTGATATCATTCAAATCCTCACGTCTGTTGCATTATTAAAAAACGCATTAATTATACATGGCAAAAAAATAAACTCCATTTTTTTGTGGTATTATTTTTGCTCAAATAATAGCAAGTTGCTTCAAGGATTGAAGTAAAAAGCAATGTTGCTAATCAATCGTAGCTATAAATGGAATTAGGGCTCTCTATGTTTAAATTAAAAACGCTCGTTTTTGCGATGTCAGTGTTGGTGTCTCTACCTGCCATATCCAGCAATATCGCTTTATCAAAAAACAGAGTTGACTTTGATAAAAATGCTAACACCCGTGATGTGGTTGAAGTCAAAAGTTTGGACAATTCTCGCAATGTCTATTTTAAAACTATTTTACGGGAGGTTCTCGATCCTCAGAAGGGAACAAACAGTCAATATTCCGAGGACAGAGATCCCTCTCAATCCGGTATTTTTGTCACGCCCAATAAAGCAGTAATTACCCCCGACCAGAAAACCGAAAACATCTCGATTATTAACACTAATAAAAATTTAGAAAAAGAGCGAGTGTACCGACTGGATGTCATCCCGGTAATCCCCAAAGTAGCCGGAGAGCAATTTCAAGCCCAAATGAAAGTTTTGCTCGCTTATGATGTACTCATTCATGTTCAGCCTCAAAACCCGACAATTTCCCATGAATACTACTTTGACAACGGAGCTTTCTTTTTCAAGAACTCAGGGAACATGCATGTCTTGCTTAGCAATGGCATGCAGTGCAATGCATCAGACAAGTGCTCTCCCATTAATACCGGAAAAGTCTTCGCTGACAAAACGGTCTCAGTCGCATTAAACGAAGATACTACGCGTGTGGAATATGAGATTGTCGCCAAAGGTATTGGGAGAGAAAATATTGTATTCAAACGGTAACAACATAACTAAAGTGGCGATGCTGCCGTTGGCTTTATCCATGATGCTGCACTTTAGCGCCAAAGCTGGCAATACGGATTACCGCATTCAGGTCCCCGACACAGTCCCGGAAGGATTTGAGAATGTTGCGGCTATGAATAACTTTTACGATGTTTATTTCAACAACATCTATATATCTACCGTGGAATTAAAAAAAGAAGAGGGGAAACTTGTTCGCAGCCATTCTGACGAAATAGTCCTTAATACTGCCCAGGTATATGCGAACAAAATTGACAATTCCTTATCATTAGCAGCGCTTTATAAAACGAAAGACGTTAGCATCTTTTATGATAACAAAAAAAAGAAAGTGCAATTATTTTCAACGTCTAAAAAAAATGAAATAAAACAAAAGGCGGGGTTCTCTTGGAAATCTGAAATCAACGGAAGTACCGCGTTTAATTTTTCTGACAACATTAATGATCATGCGATAAATTTCCTTAGTACGATGAGCTTTAATGATAAGTCAATTAAAAGCAGCTTTACGACGCGCACTGATGATTTCGGCATCAATGTACTTTCTTATTCTCACGAGGCGGGAAAAGACCGGGCGATTTATGGCGTATTCAACCCTGTATACAGCACCTATACCCGCCTAGGATTTAATTCTGTTGCCGGTATGGAATATCAATTTAACGCGTTAGAACGAGAAACCAGCAGCGCAAGAAGCCCTATCTTGATAACGCTTGTTCGTGATGCCATTGTGCGAGTCGAGAAAAACAACAACTTATTGAAAGTTGTTAAGCTGGTGGCCGGTGAAAACAAAATCTCGACCAATGAGTTACCTAGTGGTGATTATGCAGTTGATCTGGTGATTAATTATTACAACGGCGAGGTTGAATCAAAAACTGCAATTGTTGAATCCAATTATGCACATGGAGCCAGCAAAGGGTTTACTGGCTTTTTCGTCGGGTACAAAAACAATCAAGACTTTTTCTCTTTTGATGGACTAGACGACAACGATCTCATTGTAAGTTCAAGCTATATTCAGACTTTAGGCGACGGCATTAACCTGTTTTACAATGCTGCTTATGACAATGGGTTGATTTTCAACCCGACTATGACCTATAACCGCAACAACTACCAAGGGCGCTTTTCTTTCAAAAAGGGGGCGCATGACACCGAATATTTTACTGATTTCACTTATACTCATGATAAAGGTACCGCAAACCTACGTTACCTAAATAGGAAAACGGAACGAGACTTGTATTTTGGAGACTCTCACCGGGTCGAATCATCCTATCAGTATCGCACCCAGAAATATGGTAGTTTTTTTGCAGGGTACAGTTATGACGACCTCGAACATCAACACGCTTTGACGTTTTTGCACAGTAAAAACATTTACAGTAATAGAACGCACAGCTTGACGCTCAGTTCTTCCTTTCGCCATGGTGAAGAAACCGAAATTGGATTCAACCTGTCGTACCGCTTAACGCCTGTGGGTTCAAAATACACCTACTCAAGTCTCATAGATCATCATCAAGATACATTTTTTAAGCAAACTTTGCTCCAGCAAGAAAAAGTGGCATCTTTTGTGCTCAACAATAGAGCAAGCGTTCTTAGTGGGGATGACTTCACGAGTGGCTATCTACAATCGTCAATTAGCAGCGCTAATTATGGTTATACGAATTTAGAGCTTGGCACAATAGAAGGCAATGGGATTCGTTCAACATATTTGAACAGCTCTTTCAATGTGCAATTTGCAGGCAACGCCGAACGTGCTGAGTTAGTTGGTAGAAAGAACGTCCAAGAAGGGGTTCTTATCGACTTAATTGATGATGAAGGGGATATGTATGAGCTAACTATCAATAACAGCAAAACGCGGTTGGTGGGTGGCCAGAACCATTTGATCAAGCTAGACCCTCATAAAGGGTATAACATCTCGCTTATCAATAAATCCAACCCCCATGTTCGAGTTGTGGATTCGGACAAACAAGTATATCTACACAGGGATAATATCTATATACCTAAGTGGAAAAAAGGACGGGTTGAATTACTTTATGGTAAGGCATTTTTAAACGGCGAGCTTATGCTCAACAGCCATCTTAAGAATGATGTATCACAAGGTTTTACTGACGAAGACGGATTTTTTACACTCGAAGTAATTGAAGGTAATAACGACATCACTGTTAACGGAAAACAATGTCTCATTGAGAAGGTTGAAAATTTTGAAATACACCTCTCATGTGACACTCAATAAGGAACATGAAAATGATTCGCAAAGCACTTTTAGCAACAGCACTTTTTAGCTCTTTTACCATGGCTGCTTCAGATGGAGCACTTACCGCGTTCGAAACAGAAGCCACCTTGGAAATGGCCGCTAATGTTCAATCACTCATTTCAGTAACTCATGTGGGCGATGTCTCTTTCGGTCTTCTATACCCTGGCAATAACGTTTTTGCCGGCCAAACTTACACTCAAACTGAGTCCATTTGCGTATATACCAATGCGAACGGTTTTGAGCTGGAAATTGACGCGGACGGCGTAGGTGATAATGGGTTTGCTGCTATCGGTTTAGGGTTGTTTGATTTCTTACCCTACAAAGTGGACGTGAGATTGGGGCAATGGGATGATGGCCCTAACAGCTTCAATTACACCGATGTTGCGACCAATGTGCAACCCCGCCAAACAGTCTCTGGTTTGTCTTACGATTCGACTTTCTACAATGACACTGATTGCAACTCAAGTGAAACATTGGCCGAAAACATTGAAATCGTATTCTCTTTGGAAGGGGACGATTTGATGTCTGCCACTCCTGATGACTACAGAAGCACTGTAAGAATTACTGCTCGCACAACTAACGGCGAATTCGGCGGTTAACTCCTTCGGTATAAAAAAAGATCAACTTCGGTTGCTCTTTTTTTGTTGTTAATTAGGTGATAGCAGATTAAATTGGATTTTTAGATGAAACGCATTGCTTTATTACTCACTATCATTGCAACAACGGCTTGTGATGCGTCACACTCAAATACACTCGAAGAAAAAATCGCGGAAGCACCCTCTCCTTTTGACATGCTCTGGGAAAAAGCAAAAAACGGTGGTGACATTGACTGCGCATCTCTAGTTGTAAAGAAAATATCAATCCCCCCATCTACCCATATGAAGGAGCATGGCTACCCGCCCGAAACATTGGGGCTTCTTGATTATATTTACTTTTCAGCTAATGACTTTCGAGATATTGGTGTATGCAAAGAAGAAATAGGCGCGGCTATCGATACCCTGTGCGAAGATGTTAATAAAATTATCGCCGACACAAAAAAACAAAATAACTCTCTTTTAAGTGATTCTGAGATGTCATTTGGATACTCACTTTCGAAATCCACATTTCATTTTTGCAGACCAAAAAGGTAAAAAAATATGACCAATATCCTAGAAGTTCCCACACAAGTAAAGCTTGATTCTTGGGTCGCTGAGTACGCCCAACTCATGATAACAGCATGCCACTTTGATTTACAGACTGCAATCGATATGGGATTAGCCACCTTAATCGACATCGACCACGATATCGAAACTACCACACCTAGCGAGGCGGTCAGCGATGATATTGACGCTATGCGTTCGTCTTGTTAAGAGAGAGCTGACAAAATCCCTAAAATACCATTTAAAGTGTGTGGGTGGCGCTATTTCTTTGCGGCTTCAATCTCGGCATTAAACCCCCTAATTAGCCCTCTAACTTTAAAATTAAAAAACACAAAATCACCGCAAATCCTACCTGACATAAAACGCAACCCAAGCATTTTTCTCGTCCTATTCAGATAAACTTGTTTAATTATATTGTGTGAGTACAATATAGAACAATGCTTTCCTGTTTTAGTTGTCTGTTTAAGTATTAATCACTAATTTAATTTAAACTATCATCACCAAGGGATTTAAAGATGACTCCTCTATTTCGAAAGTCTAGGACATACACAGCCTTACTGATCGCGTTATCACTCACCGCTTGCGCTTCTCACAATAACCAAAACGTCAGCAACAATACGAGCCAACAAGCCCTCGATTCAGACACCCTTTTGAACAAGGCTATTGATGAGAATCTAGACCCTACGTTACTTTTCCCAGCGACGGCAAGTGGTACAGAAAATTCAGTAACCCCATTAATTCACTCTGCCGGAATTGTTATTTACGGGCAAGAAGAAGATAGCTCAACAGATGTTAAATTCAGAAAAGTAGGCGCGTCTTCATGGCAAGATGGTTTCGAGTTTGCGTGGGAGCCTATCTATAGTGCTTTATCTGGAAGTTTAGTTCACCTCGACCCAGATACCGATTACGAAGTTGAAGTGACGATTACTGACGCTTACGGTGACGAAAACGTTTACGATTTCGACTTCACTACCCAACCAAATTCTCCGGTAATCAACCCCAATAAAGTCTATTACCTTTCCGACATCTATAATGGTGGCCAATTGGATTTAGAAGCGCTCGGGATTGAAGGCGATGAAAACGGGTATGCAAAAATCATCGGTGATGGACAAACTATCGAAATTGGTGACGAACATCTAGCAGCGGTCAATATTGGGTCTCAAGCTTATGTCATGCTTGAAAACCTAACCATTAAAGGTGGTCAACGATACGGCATCTTTGCCGAGAAAACACACCACATTTGGATTAAAGGTTGTGACATTTCCGGTTACGGACGTGTGCCTGCGGTTTATAAGAATGGGAGAGGTTACAGTTCTGAAACCAGCACATCACCAATCAACTATGACTCTGGCATTTACTTAGAAAAATCTGGCATTGCGGTTGTTGAAGAGTGCGAAATTCACGATCCTAACAGTGGGGCTAACCATTGGGGATATGGGCATCCAAATGGACCAAATGCACTACAGGTCTACGCTTATCACCCTGACGAGCAATATCGCGGACAGATGATCGTTAGAAACAACCGTTTTTACGGCACCGATACCGTGCGTTTTAATGACGTTATCGAAGGACGTAAAAACACCTGGCGTAATGGCGGCTTTGTCCGTGACTCCGCCATTTATAACAATTATCTTGCCTATGCCAATGATGATTTGATTGAAATTGACGGCGGGCAAAGAAACGTTCTTGTTTACAATAACGAGATAACGCAAGGGTATGCGGGAATTAGCGTCGCCCCTAACAGACTTGGCCCAAGTTACGTATTCCACAATCACATTCATGACCTTGGCGACTCCAGAGGTAAAGAATGGACCGCTATTAAGGCGGGTGGGTTGATTTCGCAACCTGGCGGCAAAACTTACTTGATCGAAAACTATATCAATACCCCTCGAAACGGACTCGCGGCCTCCAATGTGAGCAATGACAGTACATTTTGGATCCAGGCGATTAACAATGTTGTCATCAACCATAATCTCAACAATATGGTTGGGATGGGTATTTATGACTCCAAAAAATACGAAGGCTCATTGTTTGAAAATAACATTTTCTACAACAAGCGCGCGGCTGGCCCCAACCTTATAATTGATTACAACAGCCTTATCCCTCACCCTCTTACCGAGAGCGCAGAACTCGCAAACTCATATGACGAAGCGTCCTCTTCGGTACTTTTACCCGTAAGTAGCGATTATGTACTTAATAATTTCAGTTTCACTACAAGTGGGGAGTCAGGGCCTAGTTACATCAGCATGGAACAAAGTGATGTTAGTAATTTTAGCGACCAAACAAAATTTGGTAGCGCTACTGTTAATGATACGTCAATCACTCTTACTGGTAACATCTGGAAAAAAATATCAATTCCTAGTTACACGGACGAATCAACGACGTTGTCATTCGACATACAAATTGATGGTGACATGGAAATAGCAGGGGTTGCGTTGACAAAAGACAACAGCTTAGACCCTTCTCAAACGCTCAGCTTTGCCGGTTCGCAAGATTACGGAATCGACTTGAGTGACATGGTGGTAGGTAACCAACTAACCTCTGTTTCCATTAAGTTAAGTGATTACAACTTAACCGATGCCAATTATCTTGTCTTTGTGCTTGATAATGATATATCTTCGTCGCAAAGTAACAGTTACGTGCACTTCGACAACATCTCATTCAGCGAATCCGCGCAGGGTAACAATGGGAAGATAACCTTTTCTCAAAGTTCGTTAAGCAATTTCAGCAACCAAACAAAATATGGTACTGCAACCGTTGAAAATGACGACTCAATTGTGATGTCAGGGAACATTTGGAAAAAAATCCCGTTCCGAGAAGACATTACCGAAGAGACTGTTTTGACCTTTGAATTCAAAGCAGAAGGTGATTTTGAAATCGCTGGCCTCGCTCTTGAAACAAACAACACCTTAACAGAATCTAAGGTCTTTAATCTTGCCGGTTCTCAAACTTATGGGAATTATTTGAACTTCACCCCAGAAAGTAATGGGTTCACTGAGGTTTCAATAAAGCTAAGTGATTATGGGATTGTTGATGCAAGTTATCTAGTTTTTGTACTTGATGATGATATTGCTCAATCCCAAAGCAACAATCTGGTTGAATTCAAAAACATCAGAATATCTTCTCAACAAAGCGTTTCTGTTGGTATCAACAACTAATCTACGCCAACAAAAAAGAGGCCCTATACATGGGCCTCTTTTTTTTTGCTTAAAGATGAGTTTAAGAGTAAGCTCCCGCCTCCGCTTCGCTTGGTATATCGGTTAAATCATCAACCAACACTGCGGCGGCAGCAATTCCAACAGCGTCAGAACTCCCATCAACCGTTTCCCCATCATAGCCTTCACGGAAACGAACATCTTCAACGTGTTCGTATTCGTGATCGACATCCCCAAAACCTGGCTCCAAAATTAAATACCAGAGTAAATAGTCAGACCAATCATCGTAACTATAATCTCGATGGGTAGAAGAACCAGTCATTATCTTAGGCTTAACATAATTATTTTTGCGTGTCGCTTGCAGCGCCGATTTCTCAAGCGCCTTACTTAAACCATCAAAAAGATAGTGTAAGAATAGGGATATGCGGAAGTAGCTTTCCCAATTTTTTTCCTGTTCCATCCGAGAAAAAATTAAGCTTAAACCTTCCTGATTAAGCGATAGAGGTGATTCAAAGAGTTCGTTCTCTGTATCTTTCCAAAAAACTTCATATGGCAGGGTGTCAGGGACCCATCTGTTTTCAATGTGCTCTGACAAAGCCAAAACAGTTTTTCTCACATCACCGCTTTCAGCATCTGGTTTTGAGAAAAAATCGACAATACCTAATCCATTTGACTTCCACAGAGCATCAAAGGCCACGCTGAGCCCCTCGCCAAACATGGCTTTGCGGTCTGCCAAAAAGCCCCGGACATCCGATTTTTTACTGTGTTTATTAATCTCACGCTCAAAACATTCTAACAGCTTTGATTTTGCCCCTATACTCGCTGAACGATATAACACGGATGAAGCCAACATATCCGTCATTAACTTCTTCTTTTTTTCTGACGCTGTTTTTGAATCACTCAAGCTGCTATTTCCTTTTTTGTGTGGTGGCCACATTGACATGCGGCCGGAATTGTTTCGGTGTCTTTCTGTTCACCATCTTCTTTTCTAGACGTAAAGTAACCCACGAAATACTCAACCAATGCTGGTTTATTTAAATCAGCATCCCATTCAATAGGCTTTCCATCTTCGATAATAAGATCAGTGTTGGGGTTATATCCCAATTTTGTAATTTGGTGCATTCGATTAAAATAATTGCGATTTTTATGAGTGCCATGCCAAAGGTGGCGGAGCTGCCCTTTCACGCATCCTATTTTCCCTTGAGTTAAGGCATAAAATCGTTTGCCCCACGCTTTCAAATGTTCAATTTGAACATTATCATTCATTAGCGCGTTGGTGATGCAAAAATTATAATCATCAAAAATGGCATGTGCCATAAAATGATCCGCGCTTCCTGATATCGCATGCTCATAAAGCCCAACTTCATCAAATATTTCTCGACGCATCGCCCAAGCATAACCCGTATGCCCATGAATATCATATCGATTAAGTGTTATCGATTCTGGGAAGCGGTTCATCACCGACGCGAATGACTCTGATGTGTCAGGGACAATACCGGAAGTGCCATCTTCCTCTTGCCTTAAGCAAGTCGTAAACAGTTGGGCTATCGGGGCTTCATCCAACACATCTAAAGTTTCCTGAACCCAATTCTCATTATCAAAAATCACATCACCATCGATCCACGCAACAGCATCCACTTCTTGCGGCAAAGCCGCGGCAGCAATGTTTAACAACCGTTCTTTTTGCCACAGCAATGAATCTGATTTTAAGTGGATGACGTCATCTGATACCGACAACTCAGGAGTCTCCTCCCCAAAGGTACATTCAACCGTTAGCAATTGAACTCCGCTATCTTTCATATGCTGTCTGAAAAGCTCAAAGTTTACGCTTCTCGTCTTGTATCTTACCGGATTGTAATAGGTCGTAATAACAGCTAATTTATTCATGTTTTTAATTTTTTTATTAACGTTGTAAGTTTAAATATGCATCATATTGATTCTGTAGTCAATTCCAAAGCCGTTATCTTTTCATCGCTCTCGGGCGCTCAAAACAACTTTCTTCTTTGTTTTTTGTGCTTTGAGGGAGAACTTGAGTTTTATTTTTTATATTGAACGCGGAGACAAAACCCTGCCTACATCCTTCTTGTATACCTGCATGTTGCGTGTAACTAAACTGCTTCTTAAGCTGCCTAATCAAGTCGTCCTCTGCGTCAGGCAACATCTTGATTGCTTTGTAAACATAGGAAAAAGCGACATTGTCCATTGTCGCTTTATACAAGCCTTTTGTCACACTATGAACGGACATGTCAGGGAGTTTATGAAGAATGAGCTGTGCCTCTAACTCTGCTCTCTTATCGACAGAAGCAAATGTCATCGCTTCTGCGCCCGGCAATAGCGCCAAAGCCGCCCCCAAGGTGGTTCCCGTATCTTTTATCACATCAATGACAATATGCCTATCTGTAACGACAGGGATGGCCGAGGAAAGCGTAAATCCCAACGCCATCGTAGACAATGGTTGCCCGCTTTTTTTTGCCGCATACTGAGACTGTCTTTGCGCGCCAACAATTCCGCCCCATACCTTGCAGCCGGTAATCTCAGATATATACTTACAAACATCACCCATCACCCCTGCCTCGCCATTTCTATTTGGCACTGGGGTTATCGTGTCATTTTCATTAATACCAACCGCAATCACCTCGGCGACCTGCATCAAAGCATCATTATCCCCCTTCTTTGCGCGGTGACATAATTCCCTCACATTTGGTGTCGCGTAATAATCCAGCATGTTTATATTCCATATCCCATATCCAATATACCTAATTGTATCACAAACGCCGTTTTTCTTATATTTCACCAACATAATACGCTAGTGATCAATTTCGTCAATTAGATAAAGAGCGGAAAACACTTTATTGTTATCCGCTTATCATAACGTTAAAAATTTTAAGAGCTGGCAGCGACATTTTTATAGGTCAACTCGTATCGCTTAAGATAATTAGCCAAACGTGCACCAGGGTTACTTATAGGTAGCGTTGAATGCTCATCCTCACGCACCGAATAAAGCGTGATAGCGGCAGTTCTTGCATTTTTGCTTGCACGACAAACCTCAATCACTTCACGCAATACAGCGGCATCATGTCTTGATATCGATTGTAAGCTCCCACCGGCAGCACAGACTGCATTGACAACCCAATCAATGTTGCACGATGTTTTGGGTTTATTCACCCGCCACAATGCCTTTAGGCGCATTATTTCAGCCATCACCACCTCTTCCGTAATAACGCCTTCGTCGGACAATATTCCCATGCGCTCCATTGACGCAGAGAGATCCCTGAAATTTCGAACCCACAACGCCTCATCTGACAATGCAAACTTTAAATACGCAGATTTGGCTTCTTTGTTGAACTTAACTTTCATGCTTTTGGATTTTTTAAACCGGTCAAGTTCATAAACCAAGTTAGGAGCAATGTCTTCCTTACGTTCGCGTAAACGAGGCAATTTAAATGACCATAAATCAATACGCGCCAAAAGGTCATCCCGAAAAGTTCCTTCTTCCACACATTTATCGAGATTTAAGTTTGAACCACATATCAAAGTGAAATTACTTTTGGCTACGTTGTCAGAACCCATTGGGAAATAACGCTTGCTTTCCAAAGCACGCAATAGCATACCTTGAACTTCCCATGACAGGGATGCGATTTCATCCAAAAATAAAACACCACCGTCAGCACGTTTTACCGCACCTTCGCGGGGCGACAACGCCCCAGTAAAAGCCCCTTTAACATGACCAAACAAAACGGAATGCGCGGAGTCTGCTCGTAATGTTGCACAATTTATTTCGACAAAGTTACCTTTTAATACATTACGCGCCTTTTTCAGCTCATAAATACGTGTAGCTAAAGCCGTTTTTCCAACACCGGTTTCTCCCGTCAATAAGATGGGGTTGTCATCGCTCACAGCAACCTTTTCTATCATGCCGATAAGTTCATTGTAAGGGGTATTTAACGTCGTTATTCCTTGTTTAAGGAATGCATCACCCTTCATGGTTCTTGGTGCCTGCAATTGATGGTAAACATCGTACCTTGCTTCATCCAAGCTAAAAACTTTGAATTGACCTTTTGACCATGGATTCACGAGATCAACTTTCATTCCTTTTTCATAAGGGAATTTCCCCGTCGCCCCCGAACCTTGAACCAGGCTGGCTTTGATATAATGATTCGAAACTAGGTTAAACCAAGCAATATGGTTGGCTGTGGTCCCGGTTGTGAAGTTAATTAAATACTCTTCTCCCTCAGACAATTCCGCAATGAAATCACGTTGCTTAATTAAGGTTTCTTTCAAATCAAAAGCATCATCAAAATTGACACAGTGCGTGCTTAATTCAATATTCGGACTAATGCTTTTAATGTCATTAACCGTCAAATGAAGAAGCTCTTCTTCATTTTTAGAATAAAGAAGATGGTATTTTGAGATGTTTAACTCCTCTGACATCACAATTCCAACGCTAGGGCGATAATACGTCCACCGTTTATCGGAAAATCCACGCGCATCTTTTTGCCTGCCAAGAAACCCTATCAAAGTTTTCATATGTATTCTCATTTATATTTTTGTATTAATGAGTATACATTATCATTGTTTTTTGTTTTTTTCAAATGGTTGTTGCAACACCGAGATGAAGAATAAAGTCGAGTTAAATCAGAAGTTTGAAGTTTAATTTTAGCGAAATTGTTACGTTGGCCTTTTTGTTGAAATGACTACTGCAACATCAACAAAAAAAAAGAAGGTAATAAAATGTCGTATCTTTTCGAAAAAACCAAAGGGGTCGCAATTAAGCATTGGACCAAAGGACTTGGTATGGATGAGGCTGCTCGTGAACAGTTACACAACATCGCAAGCATGCCTTTTATTCATAAGCATGTTGCGTGCATGCCCGATGTACATTACGGGAAAGGGGCAACCATAGGCTCTGTTATTGCGACCAAAGGGGCTATTGTGCCTGCGGCTGTTGGGGTTGATCTGGGGTGTGGAATGATGGCCTTAAAGACGTCTCTTAAAGCGCATCAGTTGCCTGACAACCTTCATGAAATACGAAACAGCATCGAAAAAGTCGTTCCTCATGGGCGTACCGATAATGGTGGTGTCAATGATAAAGGTGCATGGCGCGAACTTCCCAAAGGGCACTTGGCGCGGTGGAATGCTTTATTGCCTGATTATGAAGCTCTGCTCGCGAAACATCCGAAAGCTAAGTCGTTCAACAACGCTCGCCACATGGGAACGTTAGGGGGTGGTAACCACTTCATTGAGGTTTGTTTAGACGAGCATGACGCAGTTTGGGTAATGTTGCATACCGGCAGCCGCGGCGCAGGTAATAAAATTGGTTCTTACTTTATCGAAAAAGCCAAACTCGAAATGGAGCGCTACTTTATTGGTGAACATTTACCAGACAAAGATCTCTCTTATTTAGTCGAAAAAACCGAAGTTTTTGACGATTATGTTGTGGCCGTTGATTGGGCACAGCGTTATGCGATGGAAAACCGTGAGGCTATTATGGAAGCAACATTATTAACGTTACGTCGCTTCTTGCCTGCGTTTACCATTGAAGAAGAAGCCATTAACTGTCACCATAACTACATCAACAAAGAAAACCACTTTGGCGATAACGTATGGGTAACCCGTAAAGGGGCAGTTAGAGCTCGCAAAAATGATTTAGGTATTATTCCTGGCTCAATGGGTACCGGCTCATTTATTGTAAGAGGTTTAGGGAATAAAGACTCATTTTGTTCATGTTCTCATGGTGCTGGACGAGTTATGTCGAGAGGTCAAGCGAAAAAGCTTATTTCTGTCGATGATCATAAGGCAGCAATGAAAGGTATCGAAGCGCGATTGGATGAAGGCGTACTTGACGAGTCTCCTGCGGCTTATAAAGACATTGGTAAAGTCATGGACGCGCAATCAGACCTTGTCGAAATTGTGCACCGGTTACGCCAAGTTATAAACATCAAAGGTTAGCCGTGAATATGACCTTATTTAAAAAGCCCTTTAATGGGCTTTTTTTCTTCCTAAGTCATACGTTTCGTCTTTGTGTATCGTATTTCTTGTTTTATGATACACAACCCGCTTTGTGTATCATTCATTTACCACTACGTAACTTGTGTATCATATTTCCTTTTTTTTGATACACAAAACTAGCCACTTAAACACCACGACAAAAATTGTTATGTTTCAATCGTTTTGTTTTGACAATCATTTTGATTGATGTTAATATCTTAAAATAACGTAATTCAAAAAGATTAATGCATGCCTTCTCTTTCTGAAAGCTCTACGAAGCACACTTCCAAAGAGCCTACACACATTTTATTTTTTGTGCCGATTAATGACGCATCGGTGGGACTTCCCCCTCAATTTTACGCCATTCCATTAGACTCTCAGGGAGTAGCTTACGCAGCTTATCCATCTGACTTATCCGCCGAAGCGCCGAAAACGAACTTACGAAACTGGTTTGTTAAACGAAGTGAATCAGCGCCATTCGATTTTATCAAAAGCAAACACAAGGCAAGTATATTGCGCGCTGTCTTTGAATCAAACGCCGGGAAGCCTTTAACTGATTTTTCACCCGATGAGTCTGCTTACTTTGGCATGGGAAATATGGGGGTATGCATCGATAAAGCCCTGATTGGCACACAAAAAGGCAATAGCGAAAGCATTGTTTTTTCTTGTCTTTAGTACCGCATTAAAATAATAGGATAAAAACAAAAATGAGCAAATTTTCACAAATCGCTTTTCTCTTTATTTCATTTGGGCTGGTGGCTTGCACCAGCGAAGAACCAACATTATCCAGCATTGATGAGTCGCTGCTCCAAGAACTCAAGAGTGAATTCGGTTATGAAGTTTGCGAAACGGAAACTGGCATTGCACTGCTTCGTGATAAAGCCAATAATTCAGTTATGAGCGACATTGTCTATCTTAGACATACGAGTCAAAATAAGAAGGTATACACTAAGCTAACCCCTAAAAACACCACACTTGGTGGTGTTGGTTATTCAGCGGAACCAATTAATAGCGACGTCGGGGGAGAAGTGATCGTCAATTTACTTTCCACCTTAAACGAAGAGGGCGAAATTTACCTCTCAACAGAAAAAACAACAGGTTCAATTTCGAAAATCAATGAACCATGTACATTCAAAGGCGCTGACGCACAATACTTAACAACCGGTATGGTCTATTCCGATTGGAAAATCGTCAAAATTGAAGGTGTCACTTATGCATATCAGGAAGTCCATGCGAGTCATGTTGGCAGTCATATAAAAGGCTATCGCGGCGGCGTGATAACAGGCGACAATATTGCGCCTTACGAACTTAAAGAGTATGGCTACTTTTGGCGCTCAGGAAAACCGAATGAATACGCCATTGTTTTTACGGGAATGACCGAAGCGACGTTTCTAAAAGAACTTCACCAATCGTGGAAGTAACGGGGAAGACAATGCATAAACTTATTTTTTTCGTGGTTCTATCTTCGTTGTTTGCGGTTGCATCGTGCAGCAATACCAACACCAACAATCATCCACCACAAAATAATGGGCTTAGAGATGCGTTTTCTGAATCCACACCGGCCATTGTACATCATGTCGATTGGGGAGAATGGGAAATTGTCGAAATTGGTGGAGCTCAATACGCATTTCAAGAAGTGTCAAGCTTCCTTACTTTAAAAGGTTATAGAGGGGGGCGGGTCTTTAAAACTTTCCCTCCTGTGCAGCTTAAAGAATATGGCTTCACGTCTATAATGCTCCCAGACCATGAGGCTTATTATGAATTTGTCGGGATAACCAAACGAGATTTCATTCTACAAATGCTGACTTCCTCGCACTAAAAACGCTCAGAAAAAACAAAAAACACAGATTCGCTTTTTATGTGTTACTATTGCTTGGTGCATCAGAGCGCATTCCGCCTCCACCGCGTCGCGGGGAAACCCTTTAGGGGATCTGAGTTATACCTATGTAAAAACCATTATGACCTTGCCTTATCCGGCAGGCGTGTCATTTTGCAATGGAGGCGCAACACTTGTTTCGACAAGCTGACACGTCTGATTTAAGGATAATACCAATGCAACATTACTACGTCACATCTATTGACGCTTTGAAAAAACGCGTTAAGCAGTTCCATTCTGAGCTTAAAAAACATTCTAACGATGTTCACTTAAGTTGGTGTAGAGACTTTACGGCTAAATTGCTTTTATGGGATTCTTGGAATGAGTTACACCAGGCCCACCAAAAACCGTTTACCCACGAAATGCACCAAAATAAAATTTTCGATCGTGATTTTGTAAGTTACAAAGCGCAAATCGAACGTTTCCAAAAAGAGACCATTTCCAAACTTACGGAACAACGCCCCTCGTTAACCCCAGAAGAAGTTGCACTTTGCGCCAAAACTCTTTGGAGAGTACCTCATAGCGGGCTGTTGTTAGATGAAGGGAAATCTATCGCGCTGGAATACATACCAGAGGACTGCTGGCGAGATAACACTTACGTCAAAGCAGACCGTGAAGACGCTTATGAGGATTTCGTTTTACGTGCACTAACGCCGGTGATTGCTAAGAACGGCGGGATTATTATGTGTGATGAAAGCTCATTTGGTAAGTATTACCAAAAGCTTTCTTCTCTAACGTCAGTCTTTCACGTGCTAGACCTTTCTCTATCAGGAAATGACATTCTTCAGGGGGCCGAATATAAAAACGCTCACCCCGTCAAGTTAACGCTTAATTTAGGCGCGAATTTCTGGGAAGATTACATGGATGCGTGGGACGCTGCCATTCTCGCACAGGGCGTCAACGCAGACTACATCAACACTCTTCATGTCGCCGAACTAATCTCGGTATACTTTAAGGTATTACTTAAAGATAGCGAACTTAGCGAAGCGAAGATTTGTGAGACAATGAAAGACGAGGGTGATTTCAAAAGCCTCCAAGGATTACTCACCAGGGATGATTTGAGTGATAACGAGCGCACATCACTCGCCGAATTAGCACAAATTGTCAGCGTGAGATCTAAAGGCACGACGTATTTAGGTACTGAACTTTCTAATGCGTCTCAAACGGTGATGGGTTTCATCGACCCCAGATCTAACAACGAGAAACGTATCACTGTTGATGAATTACGTACAAGCCATATCCCTTTGCTTATGATCAAACCCAAGCGGGGTTTGGCCGGTGTCGTTAATCTGCTATGCAAAAAGATTTCGGAGTATGGTTCTCATGTGTCGCCTAATGGTAATAAATACGATGGTAAACCAACACGCCTTTGGGTTTTGCCATACAATGGGCAGTACACTCCAAGGGGATTGGCCGTCAGTTCTTTAACAACTCGACAAGCTGGGTGGGGTTATGTCTCTGGTGGCGGGGGCGAATCAGCTCACTTAAATAGAGAGCCGCACATTACCTGTTTTACGACATATGTTGCCAATGTCGGCAATTACATTACAGTAAAAGAGCGAAAGCTATTTGGGTATTTCAAGACGGGACATCAGTTCCTCTGGCAAACCAAGCGGTACCCACCGAGTCGTGAGGTTTACACTGCGAATATAACGGGGCACCCACTTGAACACTATCCTGTGATCACGCTTGAGAATTAACGCCTAAAAAAAACCCAAACACTTTTATGTTTGGGTTTTTTTTCGTTTTAGGTATAACTTACGAGTTCACTAATAAAATCTCGACACTTCACTTGTTTTAAAGTCAGCAAGTTTCCTACATACATCTTTATAATCGCCGCTTTCTAATGCAGGGTGAATCTTGCTGATAAGATAAGCCACGCAATTGCTCGCTAAACAATCAGCTATGCGGGTCATTACATACGTTTGTTGTTTTGAGCCATCTAATGTTTTCCAGTCATCGCCTACACTTGTTCGGTGATCAACGCGAAACGTCAACCTTTCCATCTTAGTAGGTGATTCAGGGTTGTAATCACCGTTGTAATCTTCATCAACAGAATAAAGTGATAGTCTATATAAGCCGTCACCAAATTCTCGCTGCCAAAATTCCGCATGAACTTTATGAGCATCAGGAGGCGAGCGCTTAGCATCGACGGCATTCACCTCTTTTATGGACGCTTCAAGCTTATCAGCACGGTCGCGATAAAAGGCCATCAACTTCTCGACTTTATATGTATAAATGCGCTTGGTGTACGCAATCGCAGCGTCTAAATTACCTTCGTGTGCAACAATGAATCCATAGTGCGAGTTGGATATAGGGTCAAATAGAACGCTATTTTCCCAATAATGCTCTGGCAAGTAATTTTCTTCTAATGACGACGTGTACATAAAAGTTCTTTCTAAATAATCACTCTCAAAGTTAATGGCGAATTCATCAACACCGACTTGCTCATGCTCTCTGACCTTCTCCTTGGGGAGTTTGTAGTGTAGGACGCAGTCTTTGTCATCCTCTATGTTTATATACCCCTCACCAACTGTTACCAAAACGAGCGGGCGGCCTGTTGTGTAACCTTGAGACTCTAGATACTCTTGAGAAATATTAGGTTTAGATGTTTTTTCTTTCATTATATCAGCCGATGTTATTCGTGTTAGATTGTGTTCATTATAACAAAGATACAGCCAGATAACATCATAAGTGTTAGCGTATGTATAATGCCAAAATAGAAATGACGTATGCGATTGTTTGGGCTTGGTGGAGTAGCAGGGGCAGCAATGCCCCTGCGTTCATTAAGGCGAAGAGACCGGATTCGAACCGGCAACCTCCTAGTATGTCAGGTGCTCGACCTATTGAGCTTCTCTTCTACGCGTTTATTATGATGGACGGGACTTGAACCCGAATACCGCTGGAATACCCAGTCGCTCACATTGGCGTACCATCCGCGCGTAACTGTGGAGCGGGGAACGGGGTTCGAACCCGTGACCTCAACCTTGGGAAGGTTGCGCTCTACCAACTGAGCTATACCCGCAAAATTTAAACAATCCAAACTAAATGGATGTGATTTGAGGTTCATAATACCACTACGTTTTTGTTTGTCAAAATATTTCAACTCACTATTAAAACCCCAACAAAACAATCAAAAAGAACACACAAAATGTGTGACTTAAACGTGTTTTTTTGCTACTGTCTATGGCAACTTTACTTATTGTTTTATTTTTTGCAAAAACGATAAAACACAATTTCACACCAAAGGAACAAATATATGAAGCGTTTATTTTTGCCTGTCGTTGCATTTTCAGTTCTACTTTCCGCTTGTCAGAGTTCGCCCGAACCAGAACGCGTGTTTACCCTGTCGGCCAAAGACAAATTCGAAAAAGATTATGCTTACAATATGCGACAGTCCAAGCCTGATAACATCTTTATCCGTCTATGTGAAGGCGTAGGTTACAATGAACATTCTGCATGGACGTGTAGTGAAAAACGCATCTCTTTTGATAACATGGAATTGGGTACCAACAGCGATTTTGACGACATCAACCCTGAATTAATCAGCAAGGAGGATAAGCCATTTTTTTATTCTGGGTTTATTCTGCCAACAACAACAAATACCATCCGCAGTCGCGAATACATTTCATCACCGCAGTCGATTCCTGCGCATGGCACGTACGATGTCGAATTGAAAATAACCCCTCTAAACGACTTTATGTCGGATTTTTACTTAATAGTAAAGTCAATACCTGCTCCATCCTTGGTGGATAACGATGATCCTGGCTTTGTTTACCCCAGCACTCTCTCGGAATTCCGAACAAGCGAAGCTTTCGGCTCTAACGGTTACACGCGCAAAAGCGTCTTAAATCACAAGTTCATACCTAGCACCAATAGTTACTTTTTCATTAGCATTGGCGATGATGTGCAAAAACAAAGTAAAGAAGCGTTGCGTAACGATAATACATAAAATTATTGCCGGGCTTAAAGTTTTAATCAACTTATAAGTTCGGCATAACTCTGCATCATAAATAGGTAAAATATGAAATCTTTAATGACTCTTCTCTTTATTTTCCCCACTTTCATATTAGCTCAGGAAGTCTCTGAGGATTTCATCTTTTCAGTGCCTACCCCAAAAGAGTTTCTTGACAGTAGACTAACAACAATTAACCCCGACAATATTTCTATCCATTTTTGCGAGGAAGAGGTAATAAATCTTCGTCCTTACTGGCGCTGTGGTGAAAAAGAGATCACCATAAGTGAATTGGAAATGATGAATAGCGTTGATGATTCGGGCGCAAGAAAAACTGTTTTTCTTTTTGAATCGAAGCGAGGCGATACTGCCATCCCCTTTAACCCAATATTAAATTTAAAAGAGTCACTTGCTTATAGCAATAGGGGATTCAGAGCTTCCATTGCTATTCACCCAGAAGCAAATTCTACGTCGTCAATAAAACTATCAATAAATTCATTTGATAGTCACGACAAGGAAAAAGTCGGGAGTGCAATTTCTGCTGCTTTTGATATTTCAAATAATGATGATGATGATAAGCAAGGGTATATCTATACGGGTGAACATAGCTATGTATTCATTTCTTTTGGCATGAATGTGCAAAACCTCATTCGACATCGCTTAAACACACAAAAATAACCACAAAAAGGCTCCTTATGCACACCATGTTAACGCTTGATAGCGCTGATTCAGTCGATCTTGACGACGGTTTTCATATTGCCGAAGCACCAAACAATGGCTGGCTTTTGTCTATTTTCATCGCAGCTCCGGCCGCGCACTTAAGTTACAATTCCCCTTTGACGAAAAAAGCCGAAGAACGCGTCTTGACTCAGTACCGGGGGAGCACGATAAAACAAGCCATGATTGATGATGAAAAACTCAACGACTCCTGCGCCTTGCTACCTGGCACGGGCAAGTCAGCCGTCAAATTGAGCATTGAAATCAATGAAGAGGGTGAAGCCGTTTCGCATGATCCTGAATTTATCACACGAGTGCTGAATGTTGGCAAGCTTAACTACGTAGATTTTGATGAGATACAAAAAGACCCGACGCATGTTCATCATGAACAAATCGCATTAGCGTCAGCTTGCGCGAGAAGGCTGTTCTACTCGCGAACTCATGGCCAAGATAGCCTTTCTTTTGTGGATGAAGAAAACGGCATATTCACCGATGAAGAAGGGAATATAAAAAACGTTAGCTTAAGAGAAATTCATGGACAAATTACAATCCAAGAATTTATGATATTGAGCAACACCCTCTTTACCCAATGGGCAAAAAGCAAAAACCTGCCTATTATTTATCGCAACCATGAACCCATGAACTTACAAGAGTTTAAGAAATCCAACGCTAAGCTTTATAACGAGTTCAAATGCCTTGACAAATCCTCGTTTAAAGCCATAACCAAGAACCTACTTAAACAGGCTCGCTACTCCATTCAGAATCGTGGTCATTGTGGCTTGGGGCTGTCTGCATACGCGACGTTTTCATCACCGTTACGGCGCTACCCTGACTTGCACAATCAATTCGTAACATTAAACGCATTAAACGGCATTCAAGGCCCCGCCATCAGTAAGGATGCCTGCGAAGGGCTCAACGCCAGAATTGCAGCCATTAAGAAAAATGACCATGAAGGTGCAAAGAAAATGGCCGGTGTCGCCGCGATGCGTTCTTTTGAACAGTCTGGTGAGTTAAGCCCGAACCAATTTTATCAAGTCATTAAGCGTCACACCTCTCGTGATGCTAAAATTAAGGCGTGCGAGCATTTTGTCAGCAACCGAAAATTACACAGTTCCTTTCAAGTGTGGAAAGGGCTAATCTCTTTCCCTTTTGCGCCGCCGGTGGCATTAAGCGCCTCTATGATGGAAATTTTTGACAATAGCTTAATGGGTGAAAATTTATGGCGGAATTTGCAAACGCAAATACCCACTGTCTTTATTGAGCACGGAATTATTGAATCTTACCACCATGAACGGTTTCGCGCGCTCGTGATGTCGGCATTAAGCATTAAAACAGACGCTGTTCAAACTCCCATTAAAAAATCTGCGAAAAATGACGCAGCAACCCAAGAAGATAATGCTATGCAAAATAATAATACTGAATTTAATAAAGCCATGAACTACAAAGGTGCTGTGTTAGAGCTTTGTCTCAGCAAGAACATAACTTTACCTGCGGTTGAATTCATTAACAAAGGGTTAAGCCATGCGCCTGTGTGGCACGCTACAATGCAACTGGCCCTAACATCGTTACCTGCTACCATCGAGGCGAAAGACACCTCTAAAAAGACGGCAGAAGCCAACATCTTCTATCAGATCTTAACGATACTACAAAAAGAAACGAATGAAGAATCACCTGCGACTTCATCGGTGACCAAAATCGCCGAAACTGACAATGCGAAGTCAATATTAAATCAGTATTGCCAACAACATAAATTAGCAATGCCGGTGTTTAAAACCACACCTTCAGGCTCAGGTTTTTCTTGCTTGGTCTATGTGCCAGGTGATAATCATGATTTCCCCAGAGGGCAAGGATACGCGCCGCGTAAAAAAGATGCCGAAAAGAACGCCTGTGATGACTTGTTGAACAATTTCGAGGGTAACATAGAGAGCCCACCCAAAACGCAAGTTGCGGTGCCATCTACGCCTGTTACTGGCAATGCCAAATCAATGTTGTTTGAAATGCAGAGCAAAAAACAAGTAACCAATTTGTCCTTTACCACCAAACCTGATTCGGGTGGGTTTGTCGCTACGTGCGCATTAAGTTTCAACGGCAACTCGCTTGCTTTTGATGGCAACAACAAGCCAACAAAGAAAGCGGCTGAACATGATGCGGCGGCACGTATGTATCATGTGCTATCAAAAACAGTAGGTGCTTAACTGTCACCTACTCCTTTAACGACACAAAAAAACCGGCTTTTAGCCGGTTTTTCTTTATTCAACGTCGCCTATTGCGCTATCGATCCCACTTTTTAATATTATAAAGTTTCAACTTGGTTCGGTTTGTAAGTACCGGAAACCATCCTTCATTTGTGACTATAAATCGTTTAATACAAAGCGCGTTTTCTTGTTCCACACCGTATATTTCAGCCCCTAACTCAACCAACGCTTTCAGTATTTCTAAGTTGCTTCTTTTGCGCATTAATGAGTCATTAACAACAACATGAAACCATTTGTTTAAGTAATGGTGGCGTAACCATGCGGCTTTATAAGCTAACACAGCATAGTGGGTTGCATGACCTTTAGAGTGTGCGTCATGTATTGAATTTGTAACGAGCTCAACAATGGCGTTTGATTCGCATTCTGACTTACCGGCTTTATTTAAATCCAGAGTCAACTCGCCTATCCCAAGGCTTGTTTTTAATTCTTTTGAATGGCTTAGCCAGTAAAAAGCGCGTTCTGTGCTTAATTCACCCACTTTCGTCAATACATCAAATATTTGCTCTTTGAATACCAAAAGGCCACGGGCTTGGTCAACAATGGATTTTAATTCGTCGTTATCCGCTAAAGTGGCAGGTAAGACATTAGCCTCTCTTGTCACAAAAGCCCTAAAATGCTCTTTATCATCCTTCCCTTTGTGGCGCAGAGCAAAAGCCACCGCCAGATCATCTATACTCTTGATATTGCCCTTTTTGAAACAGTAATCAAAAACACTTCTATCAAACGGAAAGATGCCAAAACGATTAACGCTCATTGAATCAAAAACCGCTTCATCCTTTAATGGAATGTCGTCAATCGACGCAATATCAATGTAGGGATTGTTAATGGCCGCTTCTATCCAACTCAAGCTTCTTAAACCCATAAAATTGAATTTGAACGCGGGAAGGCATGACAACTCTTTACTTGTCATGCCCAATACATCAAGCCCCTCAATGCTGTGCCTCTTAATGCTCTCATCGTTCGCCTTTATCGCAGGGGCAACAAGAAATGACGAATCCACCAGCATAACCCTAGCGGCCAAACTGGTCGTTACATTGATGTTCTTTCCCAAGAGCGCTTCAAACATACGTGCCACACCTGGCTCCTGGCTAAATAATTGCGCAATGTCAGGGGCTCTTTTCAGAAAAGTCTCCAATTCCCCTGTAACATCCTCAAAAGGGAAGCTGTTGCCATAGTCCATTAACTTTTTTGCAAGCCATTTGTTGCATCTAATTTGGTTGCTTCGAGCAATCTCTCTCAGCGCTGTTTTTTCTAACATTTTGTCAACGTGCAGGGCACCATAATAGCAACCTGAATAATCTTCCATCATTTTTTTGTCAATATTGCATCGACCTTTGGCGGATACTTCAAAATCGAAACGTAAATCGCGAATATCACCGATTGAAGAAAAGTACATGTGCTCTGAAAGCTGGTTTTCTACCGGATCAACCGTCGTCATTCCTAATAAATGGAAAACGAAGCAATTTATCTGGGTTCTACCTAAAAACAGCGAACCGTCACCTCGCGCCTTGTGAACGCTAATGGCGCGAAGAATGTGTGCAGCCATACCATTGTTGTCGATAAGTATGATTTCGCTGCAAAGCCTCGCTCTGTACGTCTCAATCTGCTCTTTAGTTAAGGTGTTTCGTTGAATGAAGTCCTGTAACGCGTGTTCGACGACTGTTTTTAGCATCTCCATTGAAGCGCTGTCCGTCATCCATCCCGGCAGTGCGCCGCCATGGTGTAAATTAGTCGGCGTGGTTTTACACTCCATAAATATGGACTCTAAGCTGCGCTCCGAAGGAGGAAGCTCTTGAATGGTTTCACCGAAACGTTTTTCGAATTCACCTTCAGGGTAAAAGCACCCCCCAATTTGAACGTTTTGTTTTCTAACCCGTCGCTGTTTAGCGGCATTCTGCAACAAAGAAAACGATTGCGCGTCTGCTTCTTCAACATAGTTAATAGGCAAGTGCGGGATGACACACCAACTATCCAACAACGCGCTTGGCTGACTTACAAAATGTCTTGCATCCCAAAGCAGCACTGTGTCATACCGACCTCGAAGAGTATGGGCGTAAGTGGCCATCTTTTTTGATTCAAACCATGAGTTTGAAACAAATAACGTGACATCACCGATATTGGTCAATAACAAATTATTGTTTAGAGTCTTTTCTTTATCGTATCGAGAAGGTTGGCTATTCAACCACGTTCTCGCTGCATCATTTTTAGCTAATATTACAATAGAGGCATCGCCCTCGCCGACAAAAAGAGTGCGGGCATAAAGCGGGATGAGCTGTTCTTTTTCAGCAGCGATGTCTTGATCTATTGTGTCTGTGTAGGGGCCTGCATTGGCCAATGGGAAAAATTTGGAATTGGTGTGACGTTTAATTTGTTTAGCCATTTCGTGGGCGCTGTTGTAACCGAGCCCATTGGATGCAGACGTGAAAATCTGCACAGCATTCTGAGTTTTCATATTGTTTCTCGCAAATAATCTTTAGCGTTTTTTTGTTGCAGGTAATCTTTAGCAACATTGAAACAATAACATCATTACGGTTCGTAAAAAACGCAACAAACGCAACATTGCAGTGCTTAATAACGCTAATGTTGATGTTTTAAATGTAGAATGATATAGTGTTTATGTTATTGATAATATGGCATTAACATTGCAACTCAAACCTGAAATAAACATAAAGGCAACAAAAGATGCGGAGTCTTATTGGAGCGAGCGTGCTGCTAAGTTGTCTTCCGCGCTATGGCTTCCAGCATCGAAGAGTCAACAGGAAAGCTACTCAATACATCACCATGGCTGGATGTCCACGTTAAAACCTCTTGCTGCGCCGGTTTCGTTTGATGTCTCTCTGCCAGCCGCCTCGCTGGACATCAAAAACAACCAGTCTGCGACTATCAAAGCGACCAAAAAGATCCGCTTCTATCCTGAGTCTGAACTAAAATACATTCAGGCGTTGATGTTGTACCGTCGGGCGTACAACCTCGCGATTTCAAGGTATATTGAAGGTTCGCACGAAGACGACGATGGTAAGTTTTACGATTTGCGTCCATGGGTCAAAGCAACCTGCCAACTTGAGCAAAAAGAAAAGAGCCATATTTACAATTCTCTGATCTGCGACAACGCGGTCAGAGAGGCCAAAACAACATTCTTTGCTATGGCCAAAAAGAACAAGGGAAAACACCCAGAACAGCCGGGCTTTGCCCGGTTGCACTTCAAATCCAGAAAAGGTGATATTCATTCTTTCCGCATGTGCCGGATGCCTGCTGGACTGAGCCCGGCAGTGAGAGCACTGGATGAAATACACTTAACCGAAACCGTTCCACAGGAGGCCATCGACCAAGCTATTACCGTGACATTTGACAAGGGGCGCTGGTTCATTAACGTACAGCAACACATCACCACCAAAGCCGAAACCCAAGGCAAAGTAAGATGTGTATCTGTTGATCCCGGCGTGCGAACCTTTGCGACTTGTTACAGCCCGTCAGAGGTCGTTGTGGCAGGCGATAAGCTGGCAAAAAAACGCCTGTTCCCGCTTATGCGAAAAGTCGATGTATTGCTGTCTCAGCGTCAGCGGATATACAACCAATTCGCAAAAGATATCAAATTTGATGAGCTGCCGCAGTGGGCTAGGGACAGGCTACGCTACATCCAGAAGCGAAGCCAAACCCTAAAGACCAAAAAAGAAGACATTGTCCGTGATCTACATCAGCGCCTGGCGCACTATCTTACGGAAAACTACGATGTTATTTTCTTGCCATATTTTGAAACAAAATCAATGGTGAGACGCAAGGCTGGGCGGGTGATCCGCCGCAATACGTGCCGCCAGATGCTTGATTTGGGTCATTATCACTTCAAGCTGATGTTAAAATGGATGGCGAAAAAGAAGGGGAAGCGGGTTGTTGATGCGAACGAGAGCCACACATCCAAAACGCTGTCGCACAGTGGCGAAGTGGTCAACAATCTTGGCGGTCGGGAATTTATCAACGATGGAGAGATGCGCATACACCGCGATATAAACGGCGCGCGCGGCATCTTCATTAAAACCATTTTACAGGTAACTTGAACCTGAAATCATAACAACGGACGCTCAGATATTCTCATGTTGCGTTCGTTGCGATTTAAATCAAGGGTTTGACAACAATCAAGAAATCAAAAAGGATTGCACTCTCTCGCATGACAATCCTTATTGGTTTATATCATTTATCGTTTTGGGGTAATGGTAGGTTCAATATCAGTGTCTTGCTTTTGTTTGGGCTGTCTTTTCGCATTCGCAAGCGCCGGCTCAACAACCGCTTTCAAATCTGTTGTTGAATCTGGATGAGACATGCCCAGTTCCTCGTTATAAAGCACGAATAACTGGTTGTGTGATAATTGATAAATAAATTCTTTCTCCTCGCCATTGACGAGCAAGTTAACTTTCTTGTCATCCCGGTATGACGTAAATTTGCCCTGCGGCACAAATGAAGCTGGATCATTAAGCAATTCTTGAGCTCTCAGCGACGCACTGGCTTTCTTTTTGTTAATACTAACCGAAAAGGCTTCTTCCAAGGGAAGTGCTTTAACATTCTCTTTGATGTCTTTTAACTCTTTGGCCGTGATTGTAATTTCAGGCGCAAGCGCATCCCGCAAATCGTTAACCAATGCATTTTTATTGTTGGTCTCATCCCAATCTTCCCTGACCTGCGCCCCTCTAATGTGTATTAGGCATTCCGCAATCGAACTATAAGCCTTAGGGCTATCTTCACCCCCACTATGACGCCCGACAAAAAACTCCGCCATAGTGATGTCTTTCTTAGTAGGGGGGATGCCCGAAGCGCGCGAAATAAAAGCCGCGTCATGCTTGTTTTCAAGTAAAGCAACATCACCACCTGGCAACAAGGCATTATAAGCCGTTTTAATTTCTGTTAGACCGCCATTAATATCTCGGAGAGAAGAGCCCAATAACGGGGCAACATCATCATCAAACAAGTCATACCCTGCCTTAACAACAGCTTCAAGCTGGGACTGGCTCGCCCTCAACAGTGGCGTTGATGCAGACACATAAAAAGCGTCTTTCATTTCTTGCCAAGTATAGTGTTTATTTTTGTCCCACGATGCGTCACTATTAGAAGATAATACGAGCCCGTCATTTTTTCGACTTTGAACGGTATAAGTGAAACTGCCGCCCATATTACTAGGCCCACTGAACGTATCTCCCACGCTAAGTTTTCGCAACGCTCCAGTATTCTTAAAAGGTATATTTGGCATTTCTTTTCCCGTGATTATGACTTCTTTCAACTTGGACTATTATAGTATCATATATAACCATTAAATTAATAAAAATTGTGTTTCAACAAACAACAAGCAACAAGCAAATCATAAAGATTGGGTTTATTGTTGTTGTAACTAGATTTTAATGACATAATTAAAAAAACACAATCCCAAGTTTGGCTGGCGGCGCATTAATATGCGGCCTTACTCAACACAACAACAAAAAGGTGATAAATGTCTTTTTTTACCATGGGTTAAAATGCCATCAAAAGCATTCTCCAATTCCTTATTTTTTTTAAATCAAATGTCAGATGATAAAGACGCATCTACGGATGCAGCGGCACTAAAGTTGTTTATCTACTTTTGTTTGTTTTCAGAGCATTATGATGCGTCAGAAAGCGCCCATAAAGACATTTGCTTCTCAGGGATGTCTTCAACGGCATCTTATCAAGATATGCAATCAAAATGCGGAATTAGTAAACACTTCGCGTCTAAAGGCGTAAAAAAGCTTATGGCACTTGGTCTTTTAATTCGCAAAGGAAAAAGCCCTAACTTCGAATTCATTATTAAAATGGACAGAGAAGATCGTTGGTGCAAACTTCCCAAAAGATGCCTATTAACGAAAAAAGGCGAAATCAAACCTTTTCTTGATATGAGCAGCACACATAAGAACGAAAGGGACGCACTTAAGGTATTCATCTACTTGCTGGCAATAAAGCACAATCAAGAATCCATTACCAATGTTTCTGTTGGGAAAATATCGCAAAAAACAGGTGTTGCCCCTGAGCGGCTAGACAGTGTAGTATCAACTCTTTATCAATCTGGACTGCTAAGTTCCAGAAGTTCAGCTAGCTACTCAAATACCAATAACATCCCTATAGAGAAGCAGACGCACTCTTATAAACTCATTGGATCGGATTCATTAGCTAGTCTACCTAAATGCCGGTTTTAACTTTAACATTTTAGTTGTAAGTTTTTGATGTTTTTGAGATAATAAAAACATCAAAAAAAAAGGTAACCATCTTATGAATTCCATTACATGTCCACATTGTAGCAACTCATTTTCTCTTGAAGGTGATGATCGTACGGCGATTCTAAATCACATACGCGATGAAGCGTTTGAAGCCGATCTCACAGAACGCCTGCAAATTGCTGAAAGAGAGAAAGATGCCGCGGTTAAACTGGCTGTTAGTCAATCTGAAAACGAACTTCAACAGCGTCTTTCTGAGCAAGCAGCCAAGCTCCAAGAATTGCAAAACCTAATCAAAAACCAAGAAAATGCAGTTCAATTGGCTGTTAGTCAATCTAAAAACGAGATGCAATCTCTTTTGGCGGACAAAGAAAAAGAATTGCAGGCATCTCAGGCCCAGTTAAAGCTCAAAGAAACCGAACAAGAACACGCCGTTAAAGATGCGGTTAACGCCGTTAACAAAGACTTGCAGGCACTGCAAACCCAATTGCAGCAAAAAGAGAAAGAGCAAGAATACGCGGTTAAAGACGCAGTTGGTGAAGTCGAAAAAGAACTTGTCGAAGCCCGCTCTAAAATTCAACAAGTTACCATGGAAAAAGCCGCTTCAGAACGCGCGATAGAAGATTCGTTCAAAATCCAACTCGCTGATCGCGACGAATCTATTGAGCGTTTGCGAGAAATGAAAACGGCAATGTCGACAAAAATGGTCGGTGAAACTTTGGAGCTTCATTGCGAAAACTCATTCAATATGATCCGCGCACAAGCATTCCCTAACGCTTACTTTGAGAAAGATAATGAAGTTGTTGGTGGAAGTAAAGGCGATTATGTCTTCCGCGAATACGATGAAAACGGCATTGAAATCGTTTCTATTATGTTTGAAATGAAAAACGAAATGGACACTACCGCCACTAAGAAGAAAAACGAAGATTTCTTCAAAGTGCTGGACAATGACCGTAAAGCCAAAGGGTGTGAATACGCCATCTTGGTCTCAATGCTTGAGTCGGATAGTGACTTGTATAACTCAGGAATTGTTGACGTGTCATACCGGTACCCTAAAATGCTGGTAATTCGTCCTCAGTTCTTTATTTCAATTATCTCATTGCTTCGTAGTACCTCATTGAAGTCGTTAGAATACAAACGCGAACTCGAACTCATGCGAACGCAAAGTATTGATATCACCAACTTTGAAAGCAAGCTTGAAAACTTTAAAAACGGCTTTGCGCGTAACTATGAACTCGCCTCTAAGCAGTTCATTAAAGCCATTGATGAAATTGACAAGTCTATCCTTCATATGCAGAAGACCAAAGAAGCTCTGATTAGCTCTGAGCGCAATTTGAGACTCGCCAACGACAAGTCTCAGGACATTACCATTAAAGCGTTGACTCACGGTAATCAGACGATGAAAAAAGAGTTTGAACAACTCGCACATCGCGACGAAAAATAACTCATTACAAGTAGACGCCCAATGATTTGGGCTCTTGCTTTTAGGACTTCGTATTAGACTTTTCAGCACCTGTTGTTGGGGCGAAATTAAAATTTAGTCATGCTACTAAAATTTCGATACCCAACATTGCTCAAAATACAGGCTTGACTCAAAACGATAACATTTTAGTTGTAATTTAACGTCTTTTTTGCGATGATAAACACTCTTAATTATCACAAGAGAAATACAATGTTATCTGTTCAACTAAGACAGCTATCCGAAGATGATATAGTGTCCGTACTAAAGAAATGCGGCATTCCCACGTCTATTGATGACATCAAAAAAGAATTAAATGTCACTGTCGAGTGCGTAAAAAATGACAAAGGTGAGTTTCTAGCGACGGTTGATACCCGCACTCACGATGCCCTATGGTGGAAAGAAAACAAAAACACTAATGCATCTTTTTGGCGTGAGTCTGATTGTCGCTTGTACAATTATACGGATTTTTCAGACTCGGAGCTTCGCTCAATTTACATAGCGACGTTGCGCGCAATAAAGCCCTACACCTGCTTAATTCTCTTGAATCAAATGAGAAGTAAAACGTTAGCCTAAATTTCTATACTAGTAAAATAAAAGTAACTACCATGAAGAAAAAAACAACCATGTATGGACTTGTCGGCGTTCATTCAGGCGATAACTTTTATACGACATGCTATTTATCTGGGCTCGACATTGTTATTAACTGCAAAACCCACGAAGACCAATTTGGGCGAGTTTACGACCCCAATAAAGAGCCCAAAAAGTAACCGCCACACCTGGCTTACGCTTTACCGTTCTAAAAGACCTATTCAAACCTGATCATAGGTTTGATGCTTCCTTCTGCT
>OJAY01000061.1_pt1 | contig 62081 bp, 74 predicted proteins | sample 1590331 | NCBI WGS metagenome assembly OJAY01 (sample SAMN05416835, study PRJEB24817) | seawater metagenome | isolation source: Sea water | place: Canada:Atlantic | collected 2013-07 | reverse complement strand
AGACACCACGACTGGCTTGGGATGTCGGTTTTAGATTGGGGCAAATCAGTGAGTTTTCCTTATTGGTTACATTCGTCGCCCTTCAAGGCGGCTTATTAAGTGATAAAGGATCATTACTTATACAGGCAACCGCCATCATTACCTTTATCGTATCTAGCTACATCGTTGTATTTAACTACCCTAACCCAATTGCTGTCAGCGATAAGTTACGGCGGGATTAATTACGGAATTGACGCGTATTTAGCACAAACAAAAATGGAGCCAATTCGCTCCATTTTTTATGCACTTAGCTCAGGCTACCGAGTTAATCTTTATTAAGATTAACTCGGTAACGGCCTGTACCCTGCCCGTTAAGTACTTTCGCCAGCACGTCTGCCAAACCGCTTTGGCCAACTTCGGTTGTCATTGCTTCAAGACCTTCTAGTTTCCAAGGCCCTGCTGCTTTATCCAGTACGGATTGTTTATCAGCACGAGGGATTTCAACTGAATCAACACCTAGCAAACTCACGCCACGAAGGATAAACGGGAAGACACTCGCTTCGAACTTAACACCAGCAATCATGCCGCACGTTGTGATAGCGCCTTCCGGCTGCAACTGAGGAATAATTGCTGACACCATATCACCACCAACGGTATCAACCGCAGCTTGATACAACGGCTTAGCCATTGCTTTGCCTTTAAGTGCCAGAACTGCATCACGGGACACGACTTCTGCCGCACCTAAGCTTTTCAGCCATTCTGTTTGTTCAGCTTTACCCGATACAGCAACCACAGAGAAACCAAGCTTAGACAGCAGAGCAACGGCGACAGAGCCAACCCCACCTGTCGCACCCGTGACAAGCACCGGACCTTTCTCCGGGACAATGCCAGCGCGTTCTAGCTTTTGTATACTCAGCGCTGCGGTGAAGCCCGCGGTTCCCCAAGACATGGTTTCTGCCAAGGTTAAACCGCTTGGTTTTTTAAGCACCCAAGACGCAGGTACTCGAATTTTTTGACCAAAACCACCGGCGGTGTTCATACCGAGGTCATAACCAAATACAACGACTTCGTCTCCGGCCGAAAATTGATCAACCGAGCTACTGATCACTTTGCCCGCCGCATCGATACCCGGCGTATGTGGGTATTCACGAGTTACACCGCGATTGCCATTGGCAGATAACGCATCTTTGTAATTGACAGACGAGTACGCTACTTCAATAAGAACATCACCCTCTGGAAGATCAGAATCTTCTTTAGACACCCACGAGGCAGTGACGCCTGTTTCTGCTTCTTCAACAAAGTACGCTTGATAAGTCATGGTTTACCCTTTGGTTTGCATCTGATTTTGAACCACAGTCAACGCACGTGTTGCTGCTTTCTCGAATCCGGCTTGAATCGCAAAACCCAGTTTCTCTTGTAAGGTTTTACGGTATTCATAGCGAACGGTATAGACATCCGCACGCTCACATGCAGCCACTAAATAATCGTCGCTTGTGCCCACTTCATCAATCAGCTTTTGGTCTAGTGCCTGTTGGCCATACCAGATATCGCCTGTTGCAACGGCTTCGATGTCTACGCGAGGACGATAGTGCTTAACGTGGTTTTTAAATAATTCATGTGTATCTTCTAAATCAGCCTGAAACTTCTCACGCGCTGAATCAGTATTTTCACCAAACATGGTCACGGTGCGCTTGTACTCACCCGCAGTGAACAATTCAAAATCGACGTCATTTTTACGCAGCAATTTATTGAAGTTAGGCAGCTGCGCAACCACACCAATCGAACCAACAATGGCAAACGGCGCGGCAACCACACGATCCGCTAGACATGCCATCATGTAGCCACCGCTGGCCGCCACACGGTCAATACAAATGGTGAGATGAATGCCTTTATCGCGAATACGCTTTAACTGTGATGATGCTAAACCATACGAGTGCACCATACCGCCGCCGCTTTCTAGGCGAACGACGATTTCGTCGTCTTTTTCAGCAAAGGTCAGAATCGCAGTGATTTCGCGACGCATAAGCTCAACGTCGCTGGCTTTAATGTCACCATCAAAGTCGATGACATAAACACGTTTTCCAGCCGGTTCAGCCGCTGATTGGGATTTCTTCTCCGCTTTTTTCTCAGCCTTAGCTTTGATTTTGTCTTCTTTTTTACGGTCTTTATCCAACTGCTTTAATACAGTTTCTGAATAAACCGCGTCTTCTAGTTGTTCTTTATGGTCGGTTAGCTCGTCATTAAGCTTGTCTATTTTTAGTTCGCCTTCTGAGTTGCTGCCCTTCTGACGGCTAGCCACTGCAACGATGCTACCCATAACAACTAAGAATGCGACCACTAGTGTCACGACTTTGAGAAGAAAGCTTCCGTAGTCTGCAATAAACTCCACAAACGTATCCTTTAATGAGAGATTTTAAGAGAGAATTTCTGAGCCAGTCAGCATAACTGAAACCAGGCTAGGAGCAAGTATTAGGGCAACTGACAGGTTACTCTCGTCTGAAATTCAAACAATCGTTCGAAATTTCGTTGACACCCCGCAATGGCACACATAGAGTGTTTGCAGTCCTTTGTGACAACCATGGGCGGTAGCGTTTTTAGGCTAACGACTTGTTAGCCCAGTTATTAAAACCGCTGTATTTATTACAATAGCAACCTGAAGGATATCTTTATGTCATCTGCTGCTGAATTCATTCAAGAAATGAACTCCAAATTCAACCCAGCTGCTGCTGCAGGCCTGGATCTGGTTTTCCAATTCAATATCGAAGATGCTGATACCTATCACTTAATCATTAAAGACGGCACTTGTGACGTGGTTGATGGTGAAGCGACCGATCCAAACGTTACTTTGATCATGAACAGCGAAACCCTTCAAGGTATCGTGTCTGGCGATCTGGACGGCATGATGGCATTCATGTCTGGTCAGCTTCGTGTTGAAGGCGACATGATGCTAGCAACTAAGCTGGGTGAACTTTTCCCAGCTTAATTTCAACCAAGGTTGAAATAAAAAAAAGCGGCCATTGGCCGCTTTTTTTATTGTCTGTAGCAATCAAAATTACCACTGCCCGGTGATCGCATCCACAGCAACATCATTGACCGGCCTAGCAACCAAACCCTTACTCGTCGTGACAACGCTGTAAACTGCACCATTTTCCATAGGCATATACACAGCACTACCAAAATTAGCATCCAGCCAGGTATCGAACTTACGCAAGAAGGTCCAAACGTCAAATCCGCCAGAATCACTAAAACCATAGACCGTTCGTTCTGAATTTCGCTCTTGCTCTAACGATAAATAACGACCAGACAAACGATCAAAACGATACAAAGGCTCAGCACCAAGTGCTAACAGTGGCCCACTCCAGACCAGCATACGAACATCTAGCTGCCATTGATCGCCACGTACGATAAAACGATCCTCATTGCCCTCAGAATCCACCAAGGTTAGATCGTATTCCTGCTCGTCCATTTTATAAATGCTTACAGTGGCAAGTGGTCGTTCCTTCATGACCGAGCGATACGTCATAAGATCCCAGCCAACAAACGCTAACCAAACAGAGGCAGCCAACAATATAAAACCGGCGGTACCTCGTAACCATTGGCCAAACCAACCGCTACGCCCCCACAAAAATAATATGCAAACAAGCGCCGCAAGAATCAGCAGCGAGACAATAATGGTCAGGCTAGTTTGCAGCATGACCCGCTCTCAAGTGCTCCATGCTTTCAGTCGCCATACGCAACGCATCTTCCCCACCCGCTGAGGGGCTGTCGAACGTATCAAGATAATATTCGATGGCAGTTACCGCATCAGCGAAGGCATCTAAGTCCGAACTGGATGGCGGTACGCGCGACTCAAGTACGCCGTATCCTACAAATTCTTCAAGCTCCAATAGAATATCCCTTAACTCTGACCGTTCAAGGAATACTACCGCACCACTAACATCATGCAGACTCTTACCCACGTTTTTAACATGCAGTTTATCGCCACTGTCGACATACGCAGCAACGGCACGCTTCACCATCACGAGCGCAGTAACAGATTCAGAGATTACCGCAATGTTGGATTCTTTTAACGTCACCGGGTCTATTAAGCGCTCATCGGTTAAACGATTGTTTTGAGTGATTGCCTGAACATCTTGTTCTATTCGGATAATCTCATCAGCGATGGCGTTTACATCTGAGTTACCAGTACGAATTTGTCGAATCACTAAGTCAGCGCGCTCGGCCGCAGGGTTCATATCGACCATCATTAAGGTGTCAGAGATACGCTCAAGGCGCGAGATCATTTCATCATCACTGGCGGCAAAATCTGGGTTGCGCTGGCTACGATCAATGATGTCTTTTAGCGATTCAATTTCATCCTGAAGCGCCCGCGCAAACGACAAGAGTGCGGACTGATCTGGCCCGCCTAGGCTATTGCGCGATACTCGTAGGGATTTTTCACGCAAGTGGTTTTCAAGCTTAAAGCTGGCCTGCACATTACGTACTTTGTCTGATTCAGGTTCCGCCAATCCCACGATATAAAGAAAATCTTTTAATAAGGCGTCGGATGGTTGAGTTTGAAACGCGGCCCCATCGGTTGACTGCAGCTCACGCACCAAGCGATCTAGGTTGCCCAGCATCGCTATCCGCGATGTCGTCATGTCAAAATCATCCTGACCTAACGCATCCAATGACGCATCGACAACATGCCAGAACAACCATGAGTGAGTCCCACGGCTAGCTACCTCAACTCGGTCTACCGCGCGCTGTAACACTTGCAGCGGACCACGACGACCTGCACCACGGATTAACCCTAACAACCCTAACTGAACCATCTGTCGAACACGGCGGTAAGGTATGGCAACAGCTTCAACCCCTGAAGGCATGGTCACACGAGGGCGTAGATTATTTACAAAGAAATACCCTTCAGGCAGCGCTTTGTCGCGACGTTCACGACGCACCTGATTAATCGTGGGTATTAATAAAGAAGGCGCTACCGCCTGGCCGGCCATAACAAACTCAATATAACGCTTCATGTACATTACGGCACGAGTACAGGCATCCAGTAATGAGGCGGTTGCTTCGTCGTTGATTTTCAAGCGAACAGTTTCTGTTAGTTCTTCACATAGGCGTTCCCCTGCTCGAAAATCTAACATCTTGAAAGTTCCGCGCAGCTGGCGAATCTCTTCGAGAAATACCTTCAGGCTTTCCTTATCACCATCTGCTGAGTAATTATCTAACTGCACTGCAGCGTGATCGAGTGCACTTTCAATTTCTCCACGCACTACATGTAGTGATGAGGCCAATTGATTGGGAGCATTTTCGGTATTCATGTCTGCCATTTCAGCTCTTCTTTTTATCGTTACCGGCATTCTAACGTCAGCTATTAAAAATCGCGAAGCCTTTAAAACGCCTTTCTATAATTCAACTATACTGCCTGAGATAGCTGTACGAGCGCAAACCTGACAAACGATCAGATTATCGCCACTAACGGTCCAAATAAACTATTTCAGCACTTATTTTGTTGCTTTTCAGTACAAACAAATTAAAGTGCTGGCCCGTCGTACAACCGCTTTATAAGGAATATTTATATGCCCACGACGATTTCCGGCGCCTTTATCAATAACTTTCTTGGTAATGCGCCTGTTTGGTACAAAAAAACCATCATCGGTTTTTTACTCGCAAATATTGTTCTCGTATACACTGCAGGCCCTGTAGTTACTGGCTGGATATTGATTCTCGAGTTCATATTCACACTCGCCATGGCGCTCAAGTGTTACCCACTTCAGCCCGGCGGCTTACTGGCTATTGAGGCGATTGCCCTCGGCCTCGTCACCCCAGAGGTGGTTTATCACGAGACCGTGACTAACTTCCCAGTGCTTTTGCTCCTGATATTTATGGTGGCAGGCATCTACTTTATGAAAGACCTGCTGCTTTTCTTGTTCACCAAGATATTGCTTGGCGTTCGCTCTAAGGTAGCACTTTCCCTACTGTTCTCTATTGTCTCTGCTGTACTGTCCGCGTTTTTAGACGCGTTAACGGTGACAGCGGTACTCATCAGTGTGGCTGTTGGCTTCTATAGCGTGTATCACCACGTTGCCAGTGAAAAGGACTTTAACTCGGGTCACGACCACGCAAATGACGAAGAGCTGAAAGCTCATCATAGAGAAGACCTCGAAAATTTCCGTGCGTTCCTTCGCAGTTTGTTAATGCATGGCGCTGTTGGTACTGCTTTAGGTGGTGTCTGTACGTTAGTGGGTGAGCCGCAGAACTTACTCATCGCCAAAGTGGCTGGTTGGAATTTCACCGAGTTTTTCATCCAGATGGCTCCTGTCACTATGCCTGTTCTTGTGGCCGGATTGATCACTTGTGCTCTGCTTGAGAAGTTTAAGGTGTTTGATTACGGCGCTGAACTTCCTGATGATGTCCGCAAGATATTGAAAGACTTCAACGATAAAGAAAACAAAGGTATGACCCAAAAACGCAAAGCACAGCTTTGGGTTCAAGGTGGCGTTGCGATATTTTTGGTGGTTTGTCTTGCACTGCACATTGCGGAAGTGGGCTTAATTGGTCTTGCTGTGATCGTATTTTTGACAGCATTCAATGGTGTCATTGAAGAACACCAGATTGGTAAAGCGTTTGAAGAAGCGCTGCCATTTACCGCACTGCTTGTTGTGTTCTTCGCTGTAGTCGGGGTGATTCATACCCAACACTTGTTCACACCTATCATTGACTGGATTCTAAACGCTGACAATGTCTCTATTGAGAATCAGCCGGGCGTATTTTTCTTAGCGAACGGTATTCTTTCAATGATCAGTGATAACGTATTCGTTGCAACTGTGTATATTTCAGAAGTGAAAAACGCCCTCGTAGCTGGCACCATTAATCGTGAACAGTTCGAGTTACTGGCCTCTGCAATTAACACCGGAACAAACTTACCAAGTGTGGCAACACCAAACGGGCAAGCGGCCTTCTTGTTCTTGCTAACGTCGGCAATTGCTCCGCTGATTCGTTTGTCTTACGGCAAGATGGTTATCATGGCATTCCCTTACATGATTGTAATGACCACCATCGGTTACTTTGCAGTAACTCACTGGCTATAACTTGCTAGCTGTAGTTATCTGTTGTTATCTGTCGTTAATGACGACAGATACACAGTACAAAACAAAAAAGGCGCCTTGGGCGCCTTTTTTGTTTCTATTTTTTGTTTCTAGCACCTTGTGCCTCAACCTCATTCTTACACAAGACTTGATCTTGCTTAGTTTTGACGCCAAAGCACCCCTTCACTCTTTTTATCAATAACATCTAAAAACGCGTCGTGCGCCGCAACTTCAGCAGCGGTTGCCCTAATAACAGGAAGCGTTGCTGCATCAATATCAACCGCCCCCAAATCAAGTTCAACTTCATCGTCTTTGTTATCGTCTTCAACGGCTAGGGCGAGATCTGTTTGACCGCCCGTCATCATCAAATAGACATCAGATAATATTTCAGCATCAAGTAAGGCACCGTGAAGCTCTCGGTGGCTGTTGTCGATACCATAGCGTTTACACAGTGCGTCGAGACTTGCTCTGGCACCGGGGTGCATCTGTCGTGCCATGACGAGCGTATCAAGCACGCTACAAAATTCACGCGTCGGCGACATATTTAGCCGACGAAACTCCGCATCCATCATGCCAATATCGAAGGGTGCATTGTGGATAACCAATTCAGCGCCGCTAATGAAGGTGCGGAAGTCATCTGCTATTTGAGAGAACACCGGCGCGCCTTGTTCTTCCAGCCATTCGTTGGTCATACCATGAACTTCAGCAGCTTCAGCATCGATCGCTCGCTGAGGGTTCACATAAACATGAAAATGCCGCCCTGTGAGCTTTCGTTTAACTAGCTCCACACAACCGATTTCGATAATACGGTGACCTTCACCAATACCGGTAGTTTCTGTATCCAGTACTATTTGTCTCATTTCATCGCCTTTTCTGTGCCGCGATTTGCGAGCATGTCAGCTCGTTCATTCCCTTCGTGCCCGGCATGACCTTTGACCCAATGCCATTCGATATTATGCCGCTGGCATTCTTTATCAAGCGCCTGCCATAAATCTTTATTTTTTACGGGCTGCTTGGATGCTGTGCGCCAGCCGTTCTTTTTCCAGCCAGCCATCCAGCTATTAATGCCTTGTTTTACGTATTGAGAATCCGTAGTCAAACTAACATCACACGCTCGCGACAACGCTTTTAAGCCTTCGATGGCCGCCATTAATTCCATCCGATTATTGGTGGTGTCTTTTTCGCCACCAAACAACTCTTTTTCGTTTTTGCCGTAACGCAACAAAGCTCCCCAACCTCCAGGGCCCGGGTTGCCTTTGCAGGCTCCATCTGTGTACAACTCTACTTTCATGTGTTCTTTAACTCAATTTCATCACTTTTGGTGCTTATCATTTTCTGACTCATTTTTTCACTGACTGATTCAGTCGACTGACAGGGTTTCTAACTGAGCGTCAAGCCGAGTCATAGGCTCGCGCGCAGCAGGCATCGCAAACCCTAAACGCGGTTCCGGCATGATACGTTTTCGTGGCCGAATAGTCGTCATACCCGCAACGGTTTTTCTTGCGACCAATATGTAGGTATTCCCGGGAATCAGGGCGTTGCCCGCCACAACCCGGTCAATGCGACGACTGAGCGATTCGGAGCCGACATTCAACGGCCATATATGTGCAGCGGTCGTTAGGCTCTCAATTCTGAAATCCAGCAACATCAGCCAATCACTGAGGCGGCTATGAGCAACGGGGTTTGCAACCCAAGGCAGCTCAGTTGATAGTGTTCTAAGCCAACGCACACCGCCCCACAACGACGCCGGATTAAAACCTACAACAATCAGATATCCGCCAGACACTAAGCTTCTTGTGGCCTCTCGGATTAATTGGTGAGGGCGATTAGTCATATCTAAAGCATGCTGCAACACAGTGACGTCGATAGATTCATCAGCAAACGGCCAGTCTGCATCCTGAATATGCGCTTGAACGTCAACCAAGTCTTTTTGCCACGGCAACCCAACTCGAAAGCAATGCTGTGTGGGAGTGCAGTTTAAAAACTTAGGGTCTTGATCAACACCGGCGTACAACAAATGGCGTCCGTGTAGCTGCCCTACCCACTCCGATAACCAACCACCCTCGAGTGCCATTAGGCGCTGAGTGTCAGGACGCGACAGCCACGCCTTTTGAATCTGAGTTTTTATCCGCAATGCTTGTTTCATATAACGTCTTTCGCCTTCCGGGCATGAATTATGCTGACTATGTTGCTAAGATTACATGCTTACGTAGTCAGATTGTCATTGTATGAAGTTAACGCAAGTATGTCTGCTGGCCAGTGTTCTGTCAGCATGTAGCATGATTCCAAACCAGGATCCTACACAAAATATCGATGTCGCTAATAATGCTCAAGCGATATCGACCTCAGAAAATTTAGACGACACACAAGATTCTGGGCCGGAGCTTTCCACCGCCCAAGTTGAAAACACAATAGTTGATGCGCCTACTCCGGACGTTTGGGGAAGAATCATTCATAACTTAGCGCTCACAAATAACGTGGACAACCCAAGAGTAGACAAACACCTGTCATGGTTTGTTAGGCACCCGCAGCACGTTAAAAAAGTATCTGAGCGTGCTCAGCGTTACCTGTTCCATATCAGCGCGGAAGTCGAAGCGCGAGGTATGCCGGGCGAGTTAGCACTACTGCCATTTATTGAGAGCGCCTTCGACCCATTTGCCTACAGTCACGGACGTGCCTCGGGTGTCTGGCAGTTTATTCCATCCACTGGCCATATGTTCGGTTTAAAACAAGATTGGTGGCATGATGGTCGCCGGGACATTCGCGCTTCTACCAATGCAGCCTTAACCTATCTTGATCGCTTACAAAAGCGCTTTGATGGTGATTGGATGTTAGCGCTTGCCAGTTATAATTCCGGCGCTGGCACCGTGAACAAAGCCATTAGAAAAAACAAGAAGAAAGGTCTTCCTACCGACTTCTGGCACCTTGACCTACCGAAAGAAACGCGGGCTTATGTGCCTAAACTGATCGCCTTGGCGAAACTGCTAAAACAACGTGAGAACTATAATCTTGAATGGTCTCCGGTACTGGACCAGCCTTACTTCGCCGTGGCTGATACTCAAGGCCAAATTGATCTGGCTCAGGTCGCTGAATTAGCAGAGAGCGAGATTGACGAAATTTATCGCTTAAACCCACAGTACAACCACTGGGCCACACACCCTGATGGGCCTCATGAAGTACTTGTCCCTGCGGATAAGCTTGAAACCTTCGGTACTAATTTGAGTTTACTTGATCCTACAGAGCGTATGCGTTGGGATCGCTACAAGGTACGACGTGGCGATAATCTTATTATCATCGCAGATAAACACGAAACCACCGTCAGTGTGCTCCGTCGCGCAAATGAACTGTCATCGGATGTTATTTTTCCGGGGCAAGAGTTGATGATTCCTTCTGCGATGAAGGGAGGCAGTGAATACAGCTTAAGCCTTGATAAACGCTTAGAAAAACGCCAACTCCGTGGGCGCACCACCAACCAGTCAAAACGCATTGATTACTATGTAAAGTCAGGTGATAGCTTTTGGAAAATTGCGCGCTTACACGACACCTCAGTCAATAAACTTACCAACTGGAATGGCATGGCTCCCGGCGACCCACTTACTGTTGGTAAGCGCCTTGTAATCTGGACAACGAATGACACAAAAGATCGCCAAGTCGTTCGTAAGGTGCACTACCAGATACGAAGTGGTGACAACCTAAGCTCGATTGCGAATCGCTTCAATGTCAACGTTTCTGACGTGAAGCGCTGGAACTCAAACACCGCACGTCGCAAATACCTACAACCGGGGCAGAGCCTAACGCTCTATGTTGACGTTACCAAGTAAGTCGATCTTTTTTCATTCACTACTGCTGACGTTTTTGTTGGCGTTAGTGATACCTATTAGCAGTGCTGCGCCAGCGGTGAACCAAGCAAGCTCGGAACAGCTAGACAGCGTACAATGGGAAAATGGAAATCACTTACCAACTTGGAACAGCAGGCAACCTTCTGGCGGGCGACTCACTAGCGTCATAGGGCAACTTCCGGACAACTGGCGTCGATTTGGTCCGGGAACGCCTAATGCACTAACCCCAGTACTGGAAAGCCTTAACCTCCCCTTGCTTGGGATACACCCTATCGAAGGCGGATTGATTCCAATGCTGGCGTCGCACTGGTACCACGATGCTGAAGCACAACGATTCTATTACCGCATTGACGAGCAAGCGCTCTGGTCGGATGGTATCCCCGTCACGTCTGCTGATATTGCATTTACCTTGTTTTTTCTCACCGACCCACGACGAATGACACCGTATCAGGGCCAATTGATCGACGACACAATCTCAGCCATTACCGTCTATGACCCAAGCCATTTTTCAATAGACTATAAGCTACCTTTATTTAATTCCGCGTCTAACTTAATAAATCCCAACACTCTTGATGCTAGATCATTGCTATTAACATTGCGTCCAATGCCTTCGCATCATTACCAATCTGGCCACTACTGGCCGGGCAGTAGTGAGTTAGCCATCATCCCTGCACAAGAACCGATTCCAGAGCCAGTGACTGGCCCATATGCTCCCATTAAACTCGATGATGACGCCGTACTATTTGAACGTATTGAGGATTGGTGGGGGAACTCACAACGGTATCTAGCCAAGCGTTTTACTCTGGCAGAAGTCAGCATGATAGAAAGCTCACCCAAAACGTTTAAACGTTTTGCTGAGGGCTCAGTTGATCTCATTGAAAGCAGCCATTCGACAGCCATGACGTCTCCTTGGTTAGAAAAAATTGCCGTAAACTATCAAATATCTCGTGCCAGTATCGCCTTAGACACACCAGATCAGGTCATGTTAATCGCTGACGAACGCGTTTCTCCAACAACATTTCAACAATTAAAAAATCAATTAGAGCAGCGGCAGCAAGGCCTTACTCCGGCCAAGGAAACAACACTTGATATTGAATTAATTTATCCAAATAACAATGAGTTTTCATGGCTAGCGTCTGTTAACAAAGCAAAGGCGCTCAGCAACGATCAATATGAACTAGCTATTCGCACCGGCAACTACGATGCTGCTCTGGTTATCATTCCGCCAACTGCTACGATGTCTTGGCAACGATTGTTTTCTTTTTCTCTTGCGGATAAGTCAGTTGCCGTTATTTATGACATTCCATATCATCATTATGCATACTGGGACTGGATTAAACTGCCCAATCCTAAAGTAGCCACCGGAAATAAAGACTGGTTTTCACCCTTTGATGCCATTCGTGGTGGGATGATATCCATTGATCGAAAACGCAAAGCAAAAACACTAGATAAACCGACACGTAACAGCGAAGACACCCCCGGAGTGATTTTGTATCCGGCCAATCTAACTCAATAATAAAGGGAGCCACCATTGGGACTTCTTAGCGGAAAAAAAGCACTGATTGTTGGCGTAGCCAGCAAGCTCTCCATCGCCTACGCCATTGCCGAAGCCTTTCATCGAGAAGGTGCCGAGCTAGCCTTCACCTATCAAGGTGAAAAGCTGGGTGAGCGTGTAAAGAAAATGGCCGCACAATGGAACTCAGACATCTGCATTCCCTGTGACGTATCTTCCGATGAAGAAATTGCGAATGTCTTTTCCGAACTGAAAGAAAAGTGGGACGGCATTGATATTCTTGTTCACTCTGTAGGCTTTGCACCTGGTGAAGAATTAGACGGCGACTACCTCACCGCCACGAGTCGAGAAGGCTTCCGTATTGCTCATGACATTAGTGCATACAGCTTTGTCGCCCTAGCCAAAGAAGCGCGCCCTATGATGCAAGGCCGAAATGGCGCCATGCTGACCCTAACCTATCACGGGTCACAGCAAACGCTACCAAACTACAACGTGATGGGCCTTGCTAAAGCGTCCCTTGAAGCCGCCGTTCGTTATATGGCTGGCTCTGTTGGTGCTGAAGGGATTCGCGTGAACTCAGTGTCTGCAGGCCCAATCAGAACGCTGGCAGCGTCAGGGATTAAAAACTTCCGCAAGATGCTCAAGAAAAATGCTGATCGTGCTCCGCTTAAGCGCAATATCACTGCAGAAGAAGTGGCCAATACGGCGGTGTTCTTATGCTCCGATATGGCATCCGGTGTCACGGCTCAAAATATTTACGTCGATGGCGGCTTTAATACCTGTGCCATGAGTGCAGAAGATATGGAAGACAACGACACTAAAGACAACGACACTAAAGACAACGACGCGAAAGCCTAAGAAATCTCAATAAAAAAGGCGGTATCAGTTAGCTGATACCGCCTTTTTTATATGCGTGTCTAAAACAAAACCGTCAGCCACGAGACTAACGGCAAACGATTACTCGATCGTTGTATTCGCCTTAGACCACGCTTGGAAACTAATCATATCATCACGAGCATTCTGGTTACGTACCGAGGTAGTTAACTCTTCGGTAACGGCCATTTCTTCCCACGATTTTTGATCAATGCTATCTACGCGAACCACTGCAAAACCGGTTGTCGTTGATACCAGCTCGGTTTCACCCACGACAAGTGAGAATGCTTTCTGGTGCACCGCACGAGGTGCATCAGTTGCCTGACGCACAGTACCGCTTGCCTGAGACCAGGTTGCTTCACCAGACTCTTTAGCCGCTTCAGCATCTGCTTTCGCTAACTCTAAAGCTTTCTGATTGGTCAAACGAGAAACGATTTGAGCACGAACCTCTTCAAGTGGCTTCGCTTTGGCTTCAACGTACTCAGCAACCGTGAAGACAACAGAACCTTCAGCCGTTTCGATCAGATCACTAACTTCACGGTCAAGCTTCATATTGTCTTCAAATGCCGCACGACGAACATTGTCGTTAGCAGCAACACCAACCCCTGAAGCCAAGCTAAACAAGTCTGATTCCTGAACGGTTAAGCCAGAAGCACTGGCCACTTCTTCAATGGTTTCTGCAGAGAAGGCTGTGTTTGCCAATTCTTGATTACGTTCAGCCAACAAGAAGCCCGCTTTTTCAGCCTTAACTGCCGCGGTCAGCTCTTCACGAACGTCATCCAACGAAGGAACCTCAGTCGCAATCACTTTATTGGCCTTAATTACATGAACACCAAATTCAGACACAACAGGCTGACTGATACTGCCTTCTTCTAATGCGAATAAAGCGTCATCAAATGCAGGATCGAATGCGCCACGTGCATTGATACCCAAGGAACCACCCATATCAGCAGAACCAGAATCATCAGACATATCTTTGGCTACGTCGGCAAAGCTTTCACCACCATTAATACGACCAATCGCTTCTTCAGCTAAAGCAATCGCGTCGCTTTCAGAACGGCTACTGGTATCAAATAAGATGTGGCTTGCTTCACGCTGCTCTTTGGCTTCTTCCGCTTGAGCGAAATCAGAGTAGGCAATGTCTAAATCTTCTTCGGTAACTTCTTGCTCACCAACAAACGTATCTTTAGCCAGTAAAACATACTTAACTTTTACTTTTTCTGGATTGCGATAGCGATCTAGGTTCTCTTGATACGCCGCTTCTATCTCTTCTTCGCTTAATTCAACGTTCGCCTTAAACGCCGAAGATTCGAAAGTAGCGAATGAGTATTGACGCTGCTCATTATCCAGTGCCTGTTGTTGCTTCACTGAAAATGGAGTCTCAATGGTAGAAAGCATGAATGCAGAACGCATTTGATTCTGTTTGATGCTATCAGCCAACAGAGCACGATACTGAAGAACAGACATGTTATTCATACGCAAGATCAGCTTAAACTGCTCGGCATCAAATTGACCACCAGACTGAAAAGACGGTGTGTTCATAATCATTTGATCAATCACAGCCGTTGATGCGTAAAGCCCCATTTCATCGGCCTGAGTTTGCGCAACTTTTTCGTTCACAAGCTGTTCAAGAGCTGATTGCTCTAAAAGTTGTTCGTTGAATAAACTCTCGTCGTACTGTTCACCAAACTGCTGACGTAATTGAGCTTTTTGCTCAGCCACTTTGTTTTGAACATCCGCTTTAAATATTTCGTAGTCGCCTACCTTGGCAACGGGTTGCTCACCACCACCAAGATTGACGATACTTTCAACACCAAAAAGCGCAAAGACGACAATTATAAAACCAACAATAACCTTAGCGATCATGCCCTGCGCGTTGTTACGCATGGTCTGCAACATATTTCCTCCCTAGGGCTTGCTTGTTGTTTGACAAACAAACCTGAATTCGAATTAGCCGTTGAGGCAATCGTATGTATATATTATTTTTCGGTACGGCCTAACATCACTGCATCTAACACGAAAAAAGCGCATCAAGGATGCGCTTTATTCTGGCGGACCGGACGGGACTCGAACCCGCGACCCCCGGCGTGACAGGCCGGTATTCTAACCAACTGAACTACCGGTCCGTAACCCTTCTAGCTGCTTAGTTTACAGCGTCTTTTAACGCTTTACCTGGCTTAAAGCCCGGTACTTTCGCAGCTTTAATTTCAATCGGCGCACCAGTCTGTGGATTACGACCTGTACGTGCAGCGCGATCTTTAACTAAAAACGTTCCAAAGCCAACCAGCGCTACCTGATCACCTTCTTTTAGAGCACCACCAATGCTCTCAATCATTGCATCCAACGCACGACCCGCAGCCGCTTTAGGCAGGTCAGCAGAAGCTGCTATAGCATCAATCAATTCAGACTTGTTCACAATTATCCCCTTATAGCATCCATAAATCTTTAGTTTTGACGTGCGACTGGACAATCGCCACAGAAACCCGAGAGAGACGTTTTATACCAACTCGTCCAGATACCGTCAAGCAACCTAGTGCGTACTTGCTCTACCTGCATCATCTTTTTTTGTCTTAGACTCATCTGTGGTTAAAATTTCACCAATTATTGCCTCTGGCTTGCTTTCTAGCGCCACATCTAAAACTTCATCAATCCAGTCAACAGGCAAGATTTGAAGGTCCGCTTTAATCTTATCTGGGATATCTCGCAGGTCTTTTTCATTTTCTTTAGGAATAATGACCGTTTTAATCCCACCACGATGTGCCGCCAGCAGTTTCTCTTTCAAGCCACCAATCGCTAATACTTTACCACGCAGGGTAATTTCACCGGTCATGGCGACATCAGCGCGCACTGGAATGCTCGTCATAACGGATACCAGCGCCGTTACCATACCCACACCCGCGCTTGGGCCGTCTTTTGGCGTTGCGCCTTCAGGCACGTGAATGTGCAAATCGTGTTTTTCGAAGTAATCGTCTGCGATCCCCATGCCTGCAGCACGCGAACGAACCACGGTAAGCGCCGCCTGTATCGATTCCTGCATTACCTCACCCAGCTTACCGGTTTTAATAATACGACCCTTACCCGGCGTTGCAGCGCCTTCTAGCGTAAGCAATTCACCACCGACAGACGTCCAAGCCAAGCCCGTGACTTGCCCTACTTGATTGTCTGCGGCCGCTAAGCCATAAGAGCACTTACGAACTCCCAGATATTCTTCCAGTAGCTCTTCAGAAATTTCTTTGGCTGCGTTGGTTTTATCCAACATATTGGCCTTCACAACTCGGCGGCATAATTTAGCGACTTCGCGCTCTAGACCACGCACACCGGCTTCACGGGTGTAGTAACGAATAATTTCACGCAACCGATCATCAGACACGTCTATTTCGCCGTCTTTCAAACCGTTCATCTTGATTTGCTTAGGCAACAAGTAACGACGAGCAATATTTACTTTTTCGTCTTCGGTGTAACCAGGAATACGAATAACTTCCATACGATCCAGAAGCGGCCCTGGAATATCCATACTGTTTGACGTGCACACAAACATAACGTCCGACAGATCGTAATCGACTTCTAAATAGTGATCAGCGAATGCGGTATTTTGCTCAGGATCGAGAACTTCAAGCAAAGCAGACGCAGGATCACCGCGATTATCCATGCCCATTTTATCGATTTCATCAAGCAAGAAGAGTGGATTCTTCACTCCTACTTTGCTCATTTTCTGAACCAATTTACCCGGCATTGAACCAATGTAGGTACGACGATGACCACGAATTTCAGCTTCGTCACGCACACCACCTAGGGCCATACGAACAAACTGACGATTAGTGGCGCGTGCAATTGATTTACCCAGTGATGTTTTACCCACACCCGGCGGCCCAACCAAACACAGCACTGCCCCGCGCACTTTCTTCACACGGCTTTGAACCGCGAGATATTCGAGAATGCGCTCTTTAACTTCTTCCAAGCCAAAGTGATCGGCATCCAGAATTTCGCTCGCCTTGGCAATATCGTTATTAACACGGCTGCGTTTTTTCCAAGGAAGGTTAACCAACCAATCAAGATAACCACGCACCACTGATGCTTCCGCAGACATCGGCGACATCATGCGCAGCTTTTTCATTTCAGCGTCGGCTTTTTCTTTCGCTTCCTTGGTCATACCAGCGTCGTCAATACGCTTGGTCAGTTCTTCAAATTCATTACTGCCATCTTCAGAATCACCAAGTTCTTTTTGAATGGCTTTCATTTGCTCATTCAAGTAGTACTCGCGCTGGCTTTTTTCCATCTGCTTTTTAACTCGGCCGCGAATACGCTTCTCAACCTTAAGCAAATCAATCTCTGATTCCATGACCTCCATCAAATGCTCAACACGCTCTTTTGGATCAAGGAGTTCAAGCACAACTTGCTTTTCATCAAGTTTGAGCGACAAATGCGCAGCAATGGTATCCGCCAAGCGGCTCGCATCTTCAATCGAAGAGATCGTTGAAAGTACTTCACTGGGTACTTTTTTAGACAGCTGCACGTACTGTTCAAAGTGGCCAGTTAAAGAACGCAGTAACACTTCGTTTTCACGGTCATTCAAGTCATTTTCATCTTGAAGAGTCACTTCACCACGGAAAAGATCGCCCTCATCCAACAACTCATTAAGCTGAGCACGGACATCCCCTTCCACCAACACCTTCACAGTGCCATCAGGAAGTTTTAGCAGCTGTAAAATGGTGGCCACCGTACCAATCTCATGCATACCTTCGAGACTAGGAGCGTCATCAGCAGCATCTCGCTGCGCGGCCAACATGATGCGCTTGTCGCCTTCCATTGCTTCTTCAAGCGCTTGGATGGATTTTTCACGACCAACGAATAAAGGAATGACCATCGCAGGAAAAACAACGACATCGCGTAGAGGTAACAAAGGAAGAGTCTGACGGGACATAATACCTACCTGATGAAATTATGATGACAATACAAAGATACTGGGGGCGCTCGGAGGGGAATACAAGTCACAGAAACGATAAAAGGAGCACTAGGCTCCTTTTATCTAACAATCACAGCAGATATGTGACTCAGTCGTCGTCTGGCGAGACTTTACCAACATCGCTGCTTTCGTAGATAAGGATAGGATCAGCCTCACCACGAATAACCGTATCTTCGATCACGACCTTAGATACATGTTCTTCAGATGGTACGCGATACATGCTATCAAGCAATGCAGACTCAAGAATCGTACGCAGGCCACGAGCACCTGTTTTACGTTCCATGGCCAACGTTGCTACAGCATCTAACGCTGCATCACGGAACTCAAGTTCCACAGATTCCATTTCAAACAAGCGCTCATACTGGCGTACCAGAGAATTACGAGGCTCAGTTAAAATACGAACCAAGGCATCTTTATCGAGTTCATCAAGTGTTGCCACAACAGGCAAGCGACCAATAAATTCAGGGATTAAACCGAATTTCACCAAATCGCCCGACTGAATTTCACGTAACACATCACCGACAGATTTCTCGTCTTTTTTACCCTTAACCGTGGCCGAGAAACCAATACTGCTCTTCTCAGAACGATCACGAATAATATTATCTAGGCCGGCAAACGCACCACCACAGATAAACAAGATGTTGGATGTATCCACCTGCAAGAACTCTTGCTGAGGGTGCTTACGCCCGCCTTGTGGCGGAACCGAAGCCACCGTCCCTTCGATCAGTTTCAGTAAGGCTTGCTGTACGCCTTCACCTGACACATCACGAGTGATGGATGGATTGTCTGATTTACGTGAAATCTTATCAATTTCATCAATATAAACGATGCCACGCTGGGCTTTATCTACATCGTAATCACACTTCTGCAATAGCTTCTGAATGATGTTTTCAACATCTTCACCCACATAACCAGCTTCGGTTAGCGTGGTGGCATCTGCAATCGTGAATGGCACGTTTAATAAACGAGCCAGCGTCTCAGCCAATAAGGTCTTACCGCTACCCGTTGGGCCGATCAGCAAAATATTACTCTTGGACAACTCTACGCCCGTCTTGCCGCCTTGATGCTGCAAGCGCTTGTAATGGTTGTATACCGCTACGGCAAGAACCACCTTGGCCTTATCTTGGCCAATAACGTATTCATCCAGTGTCGCTTTGATCTCCTGCGGAGTCGGCAGAGCGTCTGAACTACCTTTATTCTCGGCTTCCTGTACTTCTTCACGAATAATGTCGTTACAGAGATCGACACATTCATCACAGATAAACACCGAGGGACCAGCAATAAGTTTACGAACTTCATGCTGGCTCTTACCGCAAAATGAGCAGTAGAGCAGCTTTCCGCTGTCGTCACCTTTGCCTTTTGTATCGTCGGTCATTCGACTGCCTCGTAGTCTTACTTATTGTATGTTCACAAGATGGTACCTTTTGGCGGCTATTTCAAGCCGCCAAAGGAAATTCACGTGGAATATTTCGTTATGCCCGTTTTGTCAGGACTTCATCAACCAGTCCGTACTCTTTGGCAGTCTCGGCATCCATAAAGTTATCACGCTCTGTATCGGCAATAATTTTCTCTAATGACTGACCCGTATGCTGAGCCATAATGCGATTTAAGCGATCTTTTGTGTTCTGGATATTTTCAGCTTGGATAAGAATATCCGTCGCCTGCCCCTGAGCACCACCACTTGGCTGGTGAATCATCACACGCGAATTAGGTACGCTAAAACGCTTACCTTCGGCACCTGCCGCCAATAGGAATGCACCCATTGAACACGCCTGGCCAATCACCATAGTACTGACGTCGGGCTTAATGAACTGCATGGTGTCATAGATAGACATCCCCGCAGTGACCGAGCCGCCCGGCGAATTGATATAAAGATGAATATCCTTGTCTGGATTTTCCGACTCAAGGAACAACAGCTGAGCCACTACTAGATTGGCCATATGATCTTCAACTGGGCCAACTAGGAAAATCACGCGCTCTTTAAGCAGACGCGAATAAATGTCATATGAACGCTCACCACGTGCAGATTGCTCTACAACCATAGGTACCAGCGCATTGGTCTCGATTATTTCTGATTGTTGCTTAATGGAGTCAAACATTCGACCCTGCACTCCCTGACAAGAGGTAAAAAAAAACAGCCGTACCCTAAGGGTAGCGACTGTCTTTGAGTTTAGCCATCTATTGGCCAAATGTCAGGTATGAATGGTAAGTTCTTACGCAGATTGGTTCGCCATGCGAACAATTTCTTCATAAGTTGACTCAACCTGGCTAACTTCAGCCGCTGCCATGACCTTCTCTACTACCTGATCTTCCAACGCGAGCGCTTCAACTTGAGCACGTTGCTGCTGGTTAGTCTGGTAATATTCACGCACCTGATCAGGATCTTGATAAGAAGAAGCAACTTCTTCGATCAACTGCTCAACTTTTTCGTCAGACGGCTTAAGGTCGTTTGCTTCGATGGCTGCATTCATTAGCAAGCCAACCACAACGCGCTTCTCTGCCTGTTCTTTGAACAACTCAGCAGGAAGCATGCTTGCATCTAACTGCTGACCACCACCAAACTGCTGAACAGCTTGCTGACGCAGACGATCAATTTCTTGATCAGTCAGTGCTTTAGGCACTTCAATGCTGTTGGTTTCCTGCAAACCAGCAATCACTTGCTGCTTAGTCAGGTTGCGGATTGCACGAGCCAGCTCGCGATCCATATTCTTGCGAATCTCAACTTTAAACTCTTCAAGGTCCGCTGTTTCGATACCGAAGCCTTTGAAGAACTCTTCGTTCAATTCAGACAAAGTAGGCTTCTTAACTGTTTTAACCGTTACCTTGAACTGAGTCGCTTTACCTTTCAATTCTTCCTTGTGGTAATCATCAGGGAAGTTCAGATCAAGAGTGACCTCTTCGCCCGCTTTCTTACCAGCCAAGCCAGCTTCGAAGCCTGGGATCATAGAGTTAGAACCCAGAGTTAGGCTGTAATCGCTCGCCTCACCACCTTCGAATGCTTCACCATCGATAGAGCCTGCAAAATCGATAACCAACTGGTCGCCATCTTCTGCTGCTTCTTCAGATTCGTTCCACTGCGCCTGCTGCTTTTGCAGGTTAGATAGCATGGTTTCAAGATCAGCATCAGTCACTTCTGCAGTGCGCTGCTCAACCTTGATACCAGAGAAATCAGCCAAAGTAACTTCAGGGTAGATTTCGAATTTAGCTTTAAACTCAAGGTCCTTACCGTCTTCATCAACAGTAGGTTCAAAAGTAGGCATACCAGCAAGCTTTACTTTCTCTTGCTCTACCGCCTGGAAGAAAGACTGCTGCATCTGCTGGTAAACAGCTTCGTAGCGGGCCTGTTTGCCGAACATTTTTTTAGCAACATTCGGTGGAATTTTACCCGGACGGAAGCCATCTAACTTGCGGCCTTGTGATAGCTTCTTCAGCTCAACCGTGACTTTTTGTTCAACTTCTGCAGCTGGAACGCCAATAGTCATACAACGCTCAAGACCAGCGGTTGTCTCAATAGACACTTGCATAGATGCCTCTCATGTAATTTAACAATGGAGCAACCAGCCTCCGGCCAGTTGCGTAGATATAAAGGTCGCGGATTATAGCTTAAGGCCACCCACGATAAAACCACCAAAATTCAGCCACAATTTTACGCTCATAAAAAGCGAACGTAGAAGCACACTAAAAGATGATTAAAATAGAAAAAATCGGGCAAAATACTGTTAGCCGAGACGGACAAATATTGAATACTACAAGGAGAAAATAAGAGAAAAAATGGGGTGGCCGACGGGGATCGAACCCGCGACAACAGGAATCACAATCAAGAACTAAATACATATAAAACAACGTACTAGCTTTATTTTTCGTAATTTAGACGCCTTTAAAACCGTAGTTTTCACCCCCTAAAACCACTGTATATTCGGAAAACAAAAGCCGCTCATCCTTGAGCGCAATGCACCCTACCAGCCATCAAAATCTTTCAGCAGATCAATCATCAAGCCAGCCCACATAGCTACCTGATCAAATCGATCCAGCACCCACGGCGCTACCACATCACTAAGGGGAAATACGACCTGTTTCAAACGAGCAATCACTCGAATCACCAGCAACACAAGCTTGAAACGTTCAAATTTACTTCTTCGTTTGTTAGCCATTCAAGGCTCCCATAGTTCAGTCTTGACAATTCTGTCTTGACTCAATTAGTAAGGAGCACTACATTTGCAAATTGAAGTCCACAAAGTAGCGCTCAGCTCTTTGTTGATCGAGACCCGTCCCGCCAGGACGGGTTTTTTTATGCCTAAAATTGAAGCAACACCCGATCTACTTATTCAGCTTAATGAGTAGACGTTCAACCTTCAATAGGTCACGAAAATCAATTAATATTTTGCGGTGTGGATAACTTTCACTGACCCCTTCAAAACCCACAGCCCGCCTATGCTCGTCAATAAATCACCCACGGTGCGCGCTTGGCGCATTATCGCTAAATACTAACGAATCAGCCCCGCCCAACCAGTGCCTTGAGCGCTTGCTCTGCTATTTCGTCGCTAACGATGAGTTTATCCATCAATAAATTTGGTATGTCTTCGATTCGTACTACTAAGTGATGACGTGTGATTTTTTGCACGTGCCGGACGGCACCCGAGGGGGTAATTTCTGTGATCCAGCGCTGAGGCGGGGTAATGATTGCAGGATAGTTGCTTGACATGATGAAAGTCCCTATTTGTTGTTATCGGGCATCACAGCCCCTCTGTTGATAAAACTATCCTTTAGACATTTCTGCCACAATGGCAAATCACGACGCGATTTTGGTCTAAGCTGAATTCAGAGAAATTTACGCTACGAGCAAAATATAATGCCCAATAAAGAAGAAACTTATGGCGACAGAATGAGGGTGGCACGAGTTGAGGCGGGATATAAAAGCGCTGAGTCGTTTGTGAGCGAGGTAAATGCGCACTTAGAAGTGCAAGACGTGGCACCGATTAGCGTATCCACGTACCGCAAATGGGAGCAAATCGGTACAGCGTTGGAAGATAGAAAACTGAGAGCCTACCCGCACCCGGTTTTCTTCCCTGTTTTTAGCGGGCTTACGGGCACGACGGCGTACTGGCTTTGGTACGGTAACGCGCATGGCATCGTGAAGAAAATCTCACAACTGCCAACGCAACACAGACGAGTTATTGATCAACAGCTCGCAAGCATCAAATGCCCGCGACAGCTGGGTTTGATTGAAGAATTTACGCGCATCGCAGGCAAGCTGGCAGACCGACAACGCCGCGCTTTATCTGCGTTTTTAAAGTTGCTTTGAAGTCACCTTTTAAACTTCAATACTCACCGCAGGAAGCGCCGGGGCCTTGCCTTTGATTTCACCGGCTTGAATGATGGCTTTTTCTGTTGCCGCCACACCATCGCCCTTTGCGCGCAGCGTTTCACCGCTGCGCAATTGCACCGTGCTTGTACCGTCACTATGTACGGTTTGCACAGTGACGACGGTTTTAGCACCAAGACTGGTTAGCCCTCCAAATTTTGCCCAAGGGTTACTCATTGCTTATTCCTCCCAGCCAATAGGCTGTTCAACGGTTACCGTTTGGCGGACTTTAGCCAGCCCCCGCCCCGGTACGCTTATGCTAACAGCGGTCACGTAGCCACGATACGATTGCGCGGCATCGTCATAGACCACTGCAACAGAATCCCCAGGCAACAATAACCCCGGCTCTGCACTACCTTCGGGTATTGCCAGCTCAAGCGAGTGAATAACACGATCCCCACTGGCTGAAATTTCTTGCCGCCCACGGCTGGTGTTGGCTTCAAGCGAGGTGAGCCATGATTCAACAACATCAGCCCCCGGCGCATCACCCGCCGTGCCTTGCCGCGTTATCGTTGCCGCAACCCCTTCGCTTTCACCCGAGACGAACACCGCATTGATTTTTTCACGGTACTCAAGCTGGCCGCCCTCTGAAAGTATCTGGCTTTGATGAATGGTTTTATCCATCGTCGCTGCCGCCAACTCCCACGGCACTGGCCAGTATCGAGGCCGCACCGTCAGCACATCAGCATCAAGCGCTGGCTGAACCACCGCCCCCGCCGTCGCCGCCAAACGTTTAATAACCTGAAGCGGGGCTTGCTCTTGATAGCTAAACACAGCGTTAGGCATAGACCAATCGGGAAGATCAGACGTATTCCAGCTCAAAGTAAAGCCAGTGCCTAGCAACTCATCAGCGGCAGCCTGCACCGCCGTCGTAGTCCCGATTGACCGCGTACGCTTGGGCGCATACGGCAACCCAAGGTATTGGCTGCGACTGTAACCCGACACACTAAAGCGTTTATCTAATTGATTGCCCGAGATACTACGGCTACGCCCCCAGGTAGCAATAAAAAACACCCACGAATGGCCGTTGATCGTGATGGCGATTTCTTTATTACCCGAGGCGTCAGGCTTCACAAGCGCAATACTGGCCTCGTTTAAAATCTCACACGACAGCTTCCAGCTCACACTGTCAGCATCAAGATTCATTTTAATATCAGCCACCGCCAACGGCGTGTTATCGGGCAGCGAAACCACATTTACAGAATTCACGATGATGTGCACCTCTCGTGCGTTTGGTTCGGGGACCAGCCCGCCGGGGATGGCAGGCAAATCCACTTTGTACGGCAAATCCGGTTGATGATAGAGCGATTCACCCACACCCCAGCGTGTGTTTGCCGGTTTACTTTTGTTTGACGCTTGATGCACGCTAAATAGCCCGCCTGCGTAAATTGGGTACGCAGGCAGATCGGTGAGTTTGTATGACGCGATTTTAAAAATCGGATTAGGTATATGCTCTGGCGTATCGAGATTAAACACACCTGAAACTCCGGTGAGCAATTCACCCTGCCGTAGATCGTATTCATTAACGCGGACCGTGTAGCGGTCAGCACCCAGTTGGCTTGTTATCGTTTCAAACGAGTGCGCGACAGGCATGTGCACCGCAAAACCACCGTCGTGATTTAAATTCACCGACGCCTCAGCAACTGCCAACGCCCCTACCGTTTGCATTGGTACCGGCCTAACAAACGGCAGCGCAGAGTTATGATTTAGCGTTGCCCCGGCGATGGGTACCGACATCACAACAGAGCAATTATGCGTTTGCAACGTATCCCAAGCGGTTGCCACCTCACTGGCATAATTCAACTCAGCAACAGCCACCGCAACCCGCACCCCGGCTTGAATTGATCGCGGTTGGTGCACAGCCGCTGCAGCGTCTGCGATGCACGAAACATCGGGAGCGACGACGGGCAAACCCGCGCTAACGCGCAAACGAATTGTCATGCGCGCTCCTCACGTGAGTTAGACAAAATAAGGCCCCTGAGAAACAGGTTTATAAAACGGCACCGCAACCATACGAGCCGTACCGGAAACAACCACCGCCCCGGCTTCGGTTGGCCACACAGGCTCAGTACCCAATGTGCCGGTTTCGCTCACGTCGTAAACGTAGCCGGTGTACACAGACGGGTGGATACGCTCACCCACACCCCGCGCCTCACCCGCCACATGCGGCACGCCGTAATCATCGTGCACCGTTATTAATATCTGCCCGGTGTAGCCGTTCCATTCCAGCGTGTAAGCGCCCGTGCTCGGATCAGAAACCGTGCGTGCTAACTGGTACGGCGTTTCACCATCTAGCGCTAATGCAACGACGTTACGTGCCGCTGGTTGATCAGATACAAGCACTGTGCCGCTGAATGAATTCGGCTCACCGGTACCGGAGTTTTCAGCTGACGATTTGAATTCGATGTTGACTTGGTTGGCGTCGTAAACGTAGTTGTCTACCCACCACACGCCGTCAGCAATGCCGTTTGAGATTTTAAACGCGAGTAATTTATACGACGCGGATTGGTCGATCATAGACGCCGGAAAACGCAACGAGTCACGGACAACAACTACGGATTCTGGAGCGTTCAAACCGCGCACGAACTGCACAATAAAAAAATCGGTTTCAATAGGTAGATTATGCTGTAAGTCGACACTCCCAACGCCCGCAGGATTTTCTAGCGCTCCAACGCTCATTGCAAAAACAGTCATGCCCAGTCGCTCGCATCTAGCGATATAAAAACCGCTTCGCCGAAGTTCAGCGGTGCCCAAAAATAGGATTTACCGTCAATATCAATCACGTCGGTTAGCGATACGCGACCTTGCGCAGACATAACGTCATAAACACGAGATTTAGCCATTCCCACGCCGGAGAACAACATCGGCACAACGCACGTTTGATTAGCATTTGACGTTGATTGACTGCCGACAGCAACGTAAATTGCCAGCGGCACCAAGTCTATTCGCCGATGAGTATCGGTATTATTACCCATCGTGGCCTCCCCGAGACAGTATGGATAAACGTACGCATACGCCTGCTCATTAATCATCACCCCCTCCGTATTCGTTACAGCACACCCCTGATTTACACCATCAACACCCCAATATACATTCTGATTTTTCCGGCCAGCACCTTGAAATATAAAGTTCCCAGACAACGACGCTGATACCGAACCCAGCCCACTGAGCGATTCGACAGAACCAAAAAATACGTTCTGAATTTTGTAATAATTAGAACTGTCATGCGATGTAGAAAATAAACTATCACTGTATAGAGACAGCCATAAGCAACAGAAATGCTCATTAGCAATCACACACCAGTATTCACACTGATTATTACCCGCAAACCCGAATACCGAGCAATTTCCCGATTCAGCAGCACTGCTATCAGTTAAATTTGCAATATCAGCAACGTTGTCACCACTGCGCACATTAACTCCAGTCGTCGCGTCAATCATTGCTGACGCCGTGAAAACCAGCGGGCCAACGGTGCCATTCGCGTTGTACGCCAGCCCAAGCACACCCGATTGCCCAGCGTTTGTAAACGTGCATACGCCGTCAGTATTCCAAGCGTCATACACGATTGACCAGCCCGCAGCGGCCTTGCCCGAATAGCCATCCACTAGGCACGCCTTTAAAATCTCATAAACACCATTTTTGCCGTTGTTTGTCATAACCGGCGCGCCCGGATCGTCGCTTCTATAAATAGTCGGTGCTGTCATTAGTCTGCGTCTCCCATGAATTCAATCACGATCACATCGTCATCTACTTGCTGATTTGATGGCGTCACTGTGCGGATAATTTCAACCGGCGCGGCAGCGGCATCGGTATTAAACCGCACAACATTACTCGCCACCCAACCACCACCCCAGCCCGCCGCACGTACTGTGAAATACGGTGTTTCTGTCATCGGATTAATCGGTGAAAAATCAGCGTTAATGCTGCCGGTGCCGATCACACCACGCTGTTCTGAAATGCACTGAAAGCCGGTACTTGATGTGAATTTCAACTTCCAGCGGTCTTCAACGCAGCCGAGCGAGTCAATCAAAATCGGATTATTGAGGTCGTCGTAACTTGCGACTGACGCATCACCAACAATGTCATCAAGCCAATCAGGTGAGTCCACTTTTTGAAAAAACGTGTTTTTAATTCGCGCTTGCAGATCCCCGGCTTCAACGACGGCAGACACATAACTATCATCAGCAACATAGTCGTGCGTGAGCTGTAAATTAAGCTGAAGCTGCCCCGTCACCGAAGCGTTGGTAATGACAGCACGGTCCTCAATGCGGTGATGCACAAGCAGCGGCAACGTAAGCGAGTTACTACCCCCATCAACCGCACTGAACGGATCAGCCAGCGTTGCGGTACCGGCGGCTAAATCGACAGTATACTGATCGTTGGCGAGCAACGCACCGAGCGCGTCTTTAATCACAATCACAGCGCAATCCGTGCGCCCGCAATCAATCACCTGACCAGCCACCGGGCTGGCGACGCTGACTGTATCGGTATGATGAATAACAACGAGATACCCGTCCTGCATCACTGGTACTTCACCATTGGTCGGCAGTCGCACCGGGTTTAACCCAAGGCGCTCCGGGTCTTGCGGTAGCGTTGTATAGGCCACAGCGTTGTACGTGAGTGTTGATAGAATCACAGGCTGAGTGAATGAAATTTCAACCACACCCGCCGTGCTGTCAACGCTACCACTAGCACTGCCAGCGCTCGTTGTCGCGGGCACAAACGGCAGCACATAACCATTACTTACACCCGGTTGCGGCAGCTCCGTCAAAGTGTCGTTATCGTCGAATGATCCGGTGATCACGCCGTCGTTATCCGATACCGCACGCATCAATGCGCCGTCGGTTGAACGTCGTGCCAGGAACTGCAAACCCGAACTACGCAACGGAGCCGCCGCCGTACGAAATACAACAGAAGTCACGGCAACTGCCGCGCCTAAACCCAGCGCGGCGGCATCAAGCGAGCCGCTGAGCGAATCAATCACGCTGCGCACCGCGTCGTAATTAATCTCAGCAATGCCGTTCACGCTATCAACAGATCCAGCCGTCAGGCCCGCGCCCGTGGTCGTATTAAATGCGCGATATAACACGCCGTCACCGCGATCAATTAATTCATCACCATCCAGCGTCAACACAACACCACCGGGCACCAATGTGTCGTTAGCGATTTGCATTTTTAACGTTAAGTCAGATACCGGGATCGTTTGTGTAATGGGTATGCCTGCCGTGGTCGAGCGGTAGCTGATTGCAGCCGTTTGCGACTCAACGCGCATGGTTTTAACCGTCACTGTTTGCTGCCACCCACCAAGCACACCGCCTTGCTCAGTGTATTCAGCAACAGTGCGTGTAAACGCCGTGCCATCGACTGTGATAATACCCGTCGCATAATCCACGGAGCCGACAACGATGCCGCCCATCCAGCGCGCCTTAAGCTGCCCCTGAGAGTCAGTAACCAATCGCTGTGTACTGCTTACGCGCGATTCATATACCGTGCCGCCAGATAAGGTTCCCGCTGTATACGTTAGCTCTAAATCAAAACTGATTGAACCTGACACTATGTTCGTCTGGCCTACGTCAATCGTGAAACTGCCGCCAGTGCTCTGAGTTACCGATTTGTTAGCGGTCAGCACCGCCGCGTTGTGTTTGTCGTACGTGATCACGACATCAGACGTCGGCAAATTAGCGGGGGTAAATGCAACACTATTGCCGGTGATTGACCCGGCACTACTCGACAACACGCCCGAGGCGTTAGCGGTTTCTGAATAGTCAGTCGCGTCACGAGACCAATCAATTTGCAATGTAGATTCCAGCGGTACGTCATCAAGATCAATTTCAAACCACGCGCTACGTGCGCCGGTTGTTGCAACTTCGTAGGGGGTTTGCGCCCAGGTGTAAATGATTTGAGAATTTAAATCAGGCTCACCGGGCAACGTGATTGAGCCGCTTGCGGTATTGTAATTAATTGCGCCACTTGAGCTTGGGCCAGACAGCACACCAGTGCCGTCGTCGGTTAGCGAATACCATTTGCCCAGATACATAAAATCAACGCGCAGCGTGCCCGGTGACGGCGGCGGTGCGAGTTGGAACGTGTACGTGACTTGGCGGTTACCCGCAGTGATTAACACTGAATCCGTGTACGGCGTTAACTCAACAGCAACGCCGGGTATGTAACTCACTGAGCACGACCGAGACCCGGACACACTAAACGCTAACGTGCCCGCCGTGGCATTGATTGAAACGTCACTCAGATATTCAGAACCAGACAACAACCGCAACCCGCCGTCAGCCTCATCATGCACGCCACCACCCACAGTGACCTGCAATGTGCCCGGCACCCACGCTGTCGGCAGGGTAATAAATTGCGCGCCACTTAATGTACCTAATGAGCGGGTTTTAGTGGATGCAGACGTCGGCTGTACCATTTTTTGCACAATGCCGGGCTGCTGGTCAACGTAGGCCGTCTCGCTTGTAGACGCCGGAATCAAGGGCTGAAAAATACTGTCAACAAACACACTGGCGTCGCCAACGCTTGCGGCTGCCGCTAGCGGACGAATGCCGTAATACTTAGCCGAGTTATTACTTTGAGTTTTGAATATCTCGGTCGCGTGATTCGCCACCGGCGACGGATCAGAGCCGCCAAAATCATCATCTAACTGCTGAGAAATACGGATCGTCATTTCCTGCGCACGATACGTTTGGTATTTGCCTTGCTCATCAATGTAAGTGTACGACGCCGCCCGCACGTCAACGCTTAATACTTTAACCGGCTGCTCTTTTGCTCCGTCAATCAAAAACAAAACCTCACCCACTTCAGGGGCGTCGTTTCGATTGTCCGCGTACACAACAATGCTGGTTTGACCTTGACGTTGAGTGCCAACAGGTCGCAGCGGTGAACGAGTAGACAGCACAACGTACTGTTCGATTTTGTCTTGTATTGCTGCCCGCTCAGCGTAATGGTCGCCAGTGCTGAACATCATCGTTGAGATATTAGGCGCGACGGCATCCTTAGTTAAAAGAAACCCGCTGCCCAAAAACATATCTGCATTTGCCGCACGGATTGCACCAAACAATCGGCGAATCGACACACCACCACGCACTTGTAAATTCTGCGAAATATCGGTCCACAGGTTATTAATATCGCCGGACACAATCGCGTCACCCGTCATCGAGCCGCCGCCGTCAGATTCATCGGTGTTGCGCTCAGCGAGCATCAGCTGTACATCGTTTGCATTAATTGCCATGTTTATGGCTCCACTGTAATGAGGTTTAACGTGAGTTCGTAATAGGTTGTTGCCGTAGGGTTTAGCTCTGGCGAGAGCAACGGTGCTTGCACGCCGCCCTTGGCCAGATCAAACAGCACGGTGTGCGTTGTGCCGTCGGCCATTGTGAGTGTGCGTTTTACATCAGGGGCGTCTTGCAGGTCGGTAAGTTCCAGAACTTTAGTGCGTTTTGCCCACGCCCCGCTGAGCGTGATTGGTCGCCCGTATTGCAGGGGTGATGACTCAACAACAAACCCACCACCAACCGTGCGTTGTGCCGACTGCGCAGACGACCGCCACGCGAATTCATCCTGCCAGTACAGGTTCTCTGGCAGGGTTACAGTATCAAGCTGCATTGGTTATGCTCCTGAGCGATTTTTAGCGTCTTCGAGGTAATCGAGGAAGGCATCTACAGAGTCTTGATCACCCTGCAGCGTGACCTTGTTGCCACCCAAATTTAGGTTTACATCAACGGACCGAGACGAAGCCACATTGCCAGGCGATGCCGCTGCATTACTGGCCGCTGACGTTGTACTGGCTGAAGAGTTTGCCGCCTGCGCCCTATTTTGCTTTTGCTGCTCTTGCCGAACCTGCTCAAGCGTGCGCAACGCATCTTGATAGCTCTGAATTGCTTCTTCATTGCCGTAAAACTGTGCCCGCTCAAGCTCTGCTTGCAGTTCTTCACGCTGACGTTCGTACTCGCGTTGCTGAATCGCCCCGGTATTGCCCTGCAAGTTATCCAGCTCGTTTTGCAAATTGTCAGCCGCTTGCGAGGCGCTATCGCTCATTTGCTGCAGCTGGTTGTTGGCGGCGGTTAACGCATTGCGCAAGGTCGATAAATCTTGAGACCCTAAAAGGTTCATCGTGCTTAAGCTGCGCTCAGCATTAGTGAGGAATTTCTGATTAATACCATCGCCCGACTGCAGGGCATCGAGGTATTCAAGCGCTTTTAATTTTTGCTCGCTGTAAGCCGCGACGGTTTCGTTTTTGGCTTCGAGCACTGAGTTTTTAAAGCGGTTAACGCCGGTAACGTCGAACACTTGCAGATTGTCGGTGCCGATTTTACTCAGCACATCACGCGCGCCTTGCAGGGCTTGTTTTACGGCGTCAATCTCTGTGACTGGGCCGGTGCTATCAATCCCCAGGCGATTATCAAATGCCGCACGGGCTGACTCGCTGAGGGCGGCTACATCACCCCGCACCGACTGGAACCAACCAGACAGCTCTTGTGCCATCGCTTGCAGGCTTTGGCTTGAATCGTCGGCTGAGTAAGCCAATTGCTCTGTTTCAATAGCGACTTCACGAATCTTGCCCGCTGTTCTGTCACTTTCGTCAGCCGTATCTTCAAGCGTTAGCGCCATATTTTTTAATGACTGCGCACCAACATCACCGGCCTTGCTGGCTTCTTCACCGGTGCGCTTTACAGCCTCTGTCGTTGCTTCTGTATCAGCCGCCGCCTTAGCCGCAGATTGAGTTAGCTCAGTAAATGACTTGTCCAACTTCTGTGTGGCAGCCGCAATACCTGATAGATTCGCCTGAACATCGCCCGAGGCACCCGCAAACGCATCAGCAAAACTGCCAGACACTGCCCGCGCCTTAGCCGCAAATTCATCCAAACCCGCAAAATCAGCCAGCTCTGCCACCGCCCGAGTAACCACCGCGACTGCGCCGGTAATGCCTGCCTTAAATCCGTTAAATACCAAACCAATTGAGTTAGAGAATATCTGTGCACTGCCTACTAATTTGCCGAAGTTTTCATTCAGCGAAACAGCCGCCTTGCCAGCCCATTCAATCGTGCTGCTAAATAATGTCGCTAAGCCACTGGCTATTTTTTCAAGCCGCCCATCGTCAGCCATGAGCTGTATTTGTTCGCGCACATCTTTGATGGCATTTTTAAAACTATCGAGCGCGCCGTTATTACTAACGCGCAAATAAAACGCAGTGATATCGTCTTTTAAATTCGACATTAAACCGCTGAGGGTATCCATCGCCTCAGCCGCTTTGCCTTCGTTGGCCTTGGCTATTTCAGCCAATAACAGCGCCATTTCTTTGCGGCCTAACTGCCCCGCTGAGCTCAGTTTTTGCAGTTCAAGGGTGTTCTTGCCCGTGGCCTTGGCGAGCAAATCCCACACTGGCACACCACGTTCAACGAGCTGAAGAATTTCTTCACCCTGCAATTTTTGTTTTGCCCACGCCTGACCAACACCCGCCACTAATCCGGCGAGGGTCTCATAGCTGCCACCTAATGCCGCGTTTTGATCAACCAGCGCACGCAGCGATCCATTCATTGGATCAACACCAAAGGCCCGTAATTTAGCGAACGACTCAGCGACTTGGTCTAACTGCAACGGTGTAGACCGCGCAAACTCAGTAACGTATCCCAGCTCTTTAGGTGAGAGGCGCTTGCCCAATAATTCAAATTGGCTGGCGACTTCAAACGTGCTTTCTGCCAAGCCAACAAACGCATCTTTTAATTTATCGACAATAACCAGCGAACCAACAAACGCACCCACTTTTGCAATGGTGCCACCAATACTTGATGTGGTTTTTACGGCCTGTTGCGCGGTATTTTTTAATGATTTTCGAACCTGATCAACGCGCTCTGTATGCGCCTTTAATTTACCGTTCGAGAATTCCAATTCGTTGGCGAATTTCTTTTCCGTGTCGGCTAGGTTTTTAATATCACCACCGGCACTGGTGATGACTTTTTCTAATTGCGCAACGGCTTTTATGCTGCCCTGCCATTCTTTTTTAGCGTCACGCGCGGCCACTTTAGCCTTTTCGAGCGCGACGCCTAACTCTGGTGTTTTTTCTGTTTTAAAGGCTTGTTTTAATTTCTCGACTTCGAGTTGTGCAGAATCAAATGCGGCTTCTGCATCGGTTGCGGCTTGGCGGGTGTCGTCGAGGGTTTTTACCGCGTCTTGTGCTTTGTCGAATTCGCTAAAGGTTTTTTCTAATTCAACCGTGCGCTTGTCGAGTTCGCGCAGATCGTCGGCTGCGTCTTTGGCACCGGGTGATATTGCGTTTTTTACTGACAGCAATAATGAGACGATTTTACTGGCCATTTAATTTTTCCGGTTTGAATTTAATCAATAAAAAAGCCCCGCGTTTGCGGGGCTTTTATTTGGCAGCTATCAAGGATTCCTTAACAGCTCAGACTAACAACTAGGCAGGCACCCAGATTTTACCGTAGCGGCTGAGGCCCGCGCCGGTGATCGAGGTATCAACCAGCACTTCGCCTGATAGTTCCGGGTTGGCAAACTCAGAGGTGATCAGGTCTAGGTTGGCCGCCGGTGAGAATTTGCAGCGATACAGCACAACCGGCTGAGCCACCCCGCCGTTGGCTTCGTTCAGGCCTTCAAATACAAGTTCGTATTCAAAGCCTGAGTTGACCAACATTTCCAGCGCGTTGGTTGCCAGTGTGGTGTAACTGACTGAGATCACATCACCGGAGGAAATACCGCCACCGGCAATAATTGTGATGCCCAACTGAGTGACATTGTAATCCGTACCGGCAACGTAGGTGGTGTCACCGGCTTGGTTTTCAACAACGTACGCCACCGACACATCAGGCTGATCATCGAACATCACCAACGCGCCTTCGTAGGCAGTGTGTTCTTCATCAACCACCGCCGCAGCGGCCACAGCCGTGGTGGTGCCATAGAGCATCATGGCCATATCGTCAGGGCGCTGCTCTGACAGCGTGAGGCTTAGCCCCATTTTGGTAATACGGTCGATTTTATCGAGGTTGCCACCGCCCACCTGGGTGCGTTGTGGCTGTGTGATTTCTTCGGTTTCAATCGCTAAGCTAAGTGCGCCTGCATCAGCGATTGGCAACAAGCCAAAGTTAGTATCACGACGACGCAGGTATACCTGCCCGGCACCGATATAGGTAAAAATATTGCGCGGCATAAAGCCTCCTAATTCATTGTTTAAGGATTGTTTGGGTTGGTTTAGTTGTTGATCAAGGTTGTGGCCGGTGGCCGGTTATGGTTGCGAATCGACGATTCGCAGCGTGATTTCAAACGAGATAACAGCCTTGCCGTTGCCTTTATCCGGGTATGCAATGCTGAGTGATTCAATGGATACTTCGTGCGTTAGCTGCGCATCCCACTTAGCTGCCAAGCTCAGTACGATGTTTTTGCATAGGGTGTCCAGATAGGCCTCCATGTCAGCGGCTTCCATGTCAGCGGCGGCATCCCACGGGACAGCGATATCGACACCAAACGGACGACGCCAGATCACTGATTTTTGCCCGACTTCCTGTTTGCCATCGAGCGTCCAGACCACCGCAAACGCCCCGCTTTCTGGATGTTTTGTTTTGTCGCGGGCATCGACTGGGTTGAGCGCGGCGTCAATGCCATCGACACTGACCAATCGCGTTTTTAGCTCGTTGCGGGCTTGCGTTAATTTACTCATCAATTAGTTCATCCAATAGTTGGCCCAGCGCCACAGAGAGGGTTTGCTCTGCCTCGTTGCGCACCTGGCTGTCTGGCAATGCCTGATACAGCGCAGCCAGTGATGGCCCCATGGCATCAACCATTTTGCCCTGCCGATAGGTGTAGGTTTTGCCTTGTTTAGTGGTTTTGCTGTTGCGCGTTGCCAGTGCGGTTTTGCGCTGGCTGCGGGCGTTGATAAAGCCCGCCGCGACTTTACTACCACCCACCCAATCGACAATGATTTGTGCCCGCGTACCTTGCCCGCCAACCACACGATGGCGATGGCTGTATTCGCGCACGAGTATGCCCGCACCGCTGAAGTTGATTCGGGCTGAGTCGTACTTTTGCGAAGCGTCATTAATCGTCATATGTCGCAGCACCACCGCCTGCCGAATACCCGTGGCACGGCTCATGGCGTTAACGAGATACGACGACCGCAGCGTGCGCGCGGCTTGCGTTGCGGCCTTGCGGGCGATGTCGTCGCCTTTTCTGCCCAGCTCATCGAGCAAGCTGAGCACGTCGGTCATGCCCGATAGCCCTGCGTGATTCGTTGCCATCAGACCGGCTCCGACCAGCGAGTGCGGTGCCAATCTTTGCCCCGCCCTACAGCCCAATCAATGGATTTAAAGCAGTGTTCTGGGTCAACCTTGTCCAGCATCCAAGCTACTGCGGCATCTACCCACAACCAGTTAAATACCGGCGGGTGATGCCAGTACAATGCTTTGCCTAAGCGGCTTGAGATCGTTTCTCGACTGTCGTGCCAAAACAGCGCATTCCAAAGCCGATCAAACGCGATCCAGATGTGATACGCCTTTTTACCGGCAAAGGGTCGCCAACGTGGCACCGCGATCATCAGCGCCAACGGAATACCCGTTAACGGCAACGCCACAGGCAATAAGAGCAACAAGAGCACAACGCCCAGACATAAAAAAACCGCCGATATGGCGGTTGATGTTTTATCAATGATAGGTGCCCAAAAGGGTTGATTAGTCATGGTTGTTGCTCCTGTTCGTTTCCCAGTTCAGTTGATTCAGCCGCAGCGGCTTCGCGCATGGCGATGACCATCGCGTAGATTTCGTCCCAATCCATCGGCAATGTTCGCTCTATTAAAACTTCATCTCCACTTTCGTCGAAATCTTTATGCTCCAGCATCATTGCAAGCAAGAAGTATTCGTCGTTTGTGATTACAAAACTAGGTATAACAGGTTCGTTATTTTCGTCTACGAAAGTTATTCCGCGTAGCACCCATAATGTTTTTGGCTCGCCGCCCTCTGTTACTTCTATTAAAAGTGGCTCTTGACCTAGCTGGATAGATACTGAGTCTGCATAAAAAACACTTAGCCTATCTGATTCTTGGATTATATTTTTCATGCTGCGTACTCCAAGAAAACAGAGTCGTCAGAAACTTTTCGCCAAACCGGATTTTCAGGATCGGACGCGTCTTTATATGCTTCAGTCCAATCGCTCGGGACGCCATTGATGGTTAATAAATCAGCAACTCCAGTCGCCTCATTTATCTGATAAACAGCGTTAGGGTCGTCAATAGCGTGTGCGCGTATCAAAGTGCCGGTTTCGCTGTTACCTACCCATAATTTTACATTTGCAAAATAACCTACCCATTCCTCAACCCCTGTAGTACCCCCCCATTTCATCAAAAACGAATCCAATAAAAATGAACCATTAGCAGATAGACGTTCAGCATATGCAGTAAATATATTATTAATTTTAAATTCAATATCATCCCCGATGCGAGAAATCTTAAAAGTGTAGAGCAAATTTGCGATATATAAACTTTGAGGAATTGATCCGCCGTTCATAGTGCCAATCTCGTCCAGTCCAAGATCATCACGCACCGCTCTCAAGTTATCGATTAAAAATCTATCCTCTACTAACTCATTCGTCGCAAAAATATACCCACCATTTGTCGATGGGTTAGGCAATGTCGCATCAAACGTCATCTCAAAATCGCCGACGATTTCTGTTAAAGGAAATTTATATCCGGATAGCAATCGATTTTTTCTAAACCAGCGGGTTTCTGCTTGAGGGCCACTACCACCACCCAGCAAATCATCACCAAAAATTGGGTGCACTAACGCCGAGCGCTTGGCCGAGACTAATGCTTTTACTAACGCACTCATCAGAAAAACGACCAAGTGAGTTTGTATTCTGCGCCGGTATTCGTTGGCGTGATGATCACCTCATCGATTGGGCCTAAATGGTTTAGGCGCATGCCTTTGTTTTGCGCGATGACGTTTTCTGCGGTGGCTGTAGGATCGCGTGAGATTGTAAAACCAAGCGGCTTAAACATGATGGTGACGTCGCCCGTTTCGCCTTCGACATTGAGCGTAATGCCATCGTGCTTTTCTGATACTTGGCCATTTGATCGGCTTAGTGTTGTTACATTAACAGCGTTGTCGATGCTGCCGTTGTATTCCGTTAGCTCACTCATGGGTTGCTCCTAATTTTTGTCTTTAGATGTTTTGTAAAAATTGAACCCACGCCAAGGTGATTACGCCGGTTTCAGTTTTGGTGCCGCTGTAGTTGCTGACCTGTGCCATGTGTTAAGCCTCGTGCTGTAAAAAGGTGATCCAGCATCGCGTAAGTACGCCGGTGCTGCGTTTTGGGTCGAGTTGTTCGATTCGCCACAGACTGCCTGCAGCGGTAAATTCTGTCCTTACGGTGGGGAAGTATTCGCCCGCGTAGAATTCGGCTTGGCGTCGTGGCTCTGTTGTTTCGAGATAGCCGTGGTCGCCTTCGGCTTCGGGCACGTAGCCCAGTAATGCCACCCGCGTTGTTAAGTCGCCGTCTACGGTGTGGACCTCGCACACATGCCCACGCAGTGCGTTGGCGTTGATGAGCGAGTCGAGCTTTTTGCCGTCTGGGTTGCTGGCACTGGCAATGAGGTAGACGTCATCGCCATTGACCACGGCTAAGCTACAGCCGTTTTGGTAGTCGGCTGACCATCGTGCGCGGATAATGACGCTTTGGCCGATCAGGCCCGGCTCTCGTGCGCCGTCGGCTTTGTCGGCTGTGATGCCTATGAGCCGCGTTGCTATAACCGCCCCGGTTTGGTCACGCAGTGTGGCTGAGGTGGTGAGTTTGCCCGCTCTCATGTGCGTACCCTGTAGGCACCTAACATGCCGTTTACGAATTTAAGTGGATTGGTAACAGCCCCGACGATTTCGCCTTCGCGATTTTCGTACATGCTGCCAATTTGCATGAGCATCCATTTTTTTATTGGCCCCGGTACTGCAGCGGCATTGGTGTAGCCTGCGCTGTATTTGACGACGACGCGCTTGCCGTAAAAAAGCGGGCTTATGAGCATGGCACTGTCGCCTTCCCATAGTTCGAGGTCGTTGGCGGCCATTAGCACGGCGATGTCTTGTTCTTCACCGTCGATGGTGAGGGTGTCCACCCCAGTGACTGGCCAGCGCACTAGCTCGATTTCTGCCGTGGCTTTTACGTGCAGTTGTTGCCACTGTTGCGGCATGAGTGCGCGCCCGGTTGCGTTTTCTGCACGTTCACGCGCGGTGACGATGAGGCTGTTTAGCAGCTCGTCGTGTTCGCTGTGATTGATGCCACCCCGGTCGGTTTTTACCTGCTCAAGGGTGAGCGGTTCTGCCGTGGGGGCGGTGGTCAGTTTGAGGTGGTCGTAGGTCATGGTGTGCCCTTAATCTACGATGGTGCCGGTTAGTGGATCAGCCGGTTGGTCTTTGGCGTCGAAGCCTAGGACGGCCGCACCTACTAATACCGCTGCCGTTCCCACAGTGATTACTGGGCGTACGTAGCGGAAGCCGTTGCTTGTATCTAGGTCATTGGCTTTTAGGTTGATTACACCCGGCAGGTCTTCTGCTAGGTCGATGGCAGTGCGACCCACGATGTCTTTGGCATCCGAGAAGTCGTCAAGGGTTGATTGCTCGAATTTCATGGTTGCCGTGGCATCAGTGCCAAACGCACCGACAGTAGCCACTGCCATGACGTTGATAAATAGGCCCATATCTACCGAACCGGTGATGGTTGCAGTGCCGACTGATTGCGATGCAGACGGAATAACGGCGATCACTGGCGCACGCAGTGAGGGCTTTAAGTTTGGATTGCTCATGGGCAATTCTCCTGATTTTAAAAGGTGTTTTTAAAGGGGGTTAAAAGGGTTAGCCCGTCCTTGGGCTGAGTTGTCGTTAGGCGCGCGCACCCAGCTGAACAAAGTGCGTACGCTTGTTTTGAGACTTGGCAGCCGAGTAAGGCTTATCAAGGAAGGTGCCACCACCTACACGCCAGCGCCAGCGGAAGGCTTGAGCCGCTTGGTCAAAGTCAACATGCATCGACTGAGCAAACTTAGGGCCACCGGTGCGGTACGCGAAGTAGTAGCCATCGGGCACAATCAACTGAACATCGCCTTCAGTTCCGATTTCTTCTGCGTGCTCATCCCAAATAACTGGACGGCCTTTCAAAATACCGTCAGTACCTTTGGCCATAGACTGGTTGCGGCTTGAAAAGATCAGGCTGTTATCCGGCCCTTTTAGCATTGCCAATTCTTCTTCAAGGTCTGGATTAATCAACCACACCGCGCGCTTACGTGCTGCCGGGCTAAGGTGGCGAAGCATGGCAAAAATATTGGCAGCCGTTAGCGTTCCGGCCGCCTGACCTGACTCCTTCGGTACAGTGATCATCGCAGCAGATTTACGGTAACCATTTAATTTACCCGTACCATCACCGTTGCGAATCGCTTCGTTGATCTCCCAGCGCAGCAACTCAGGGGCTTTGCTGAGCAAACGGCTACCCAGGCGCGGCGCATCTTCCAAAAGATCATCACTGACCGAGACACGAATGGATAGCGGGTTAATTTCAACTAGCTTGGAGTTGGTCGCATCTAACTTGCTTTTTGGAACGGCGCTGCCGGAGTCTTCCCAATAAGCAACCAAGCCTTTTGCATTCCATGGCGTATCGATGTTTTTAGGAATTTTAATCGATGCCGCAGCCGTTGGTTCAGAATCCACACGAGACAAGAGATCACCGGTATCTTCTTCAAAGATGCTAATCACCTTGTTACGAATCGCAACCGGGATTTCAAATCCGTATTCACCGTTGTTGGTCATGTTGTCACCCGCCGCCATTAAGACTAAGCGCGGATCAGACTGACCTTTAGCTGCTTGCTTTACTGCCATGAAGAATTCACCTTCATCAGCAAAGCCGCCCATGGCTTCCAGGTCTTCGTCTTTGGCTTGGGCACCTTGCTTTTTACCCACTGGCGCTGGCTGAGTGCGACGGCCTTGCGGGGTGTTGAATTCTGCGTCCATTGCGTCGAACTGCTTTTCTTGTTCGATTTGAGCTTTTAAATCGACACAGGCAGCGGCGATGGTTTTCAGTTCACCCGCTTCAGCTTCGTTGAGTTCGCGACCTTCAGCTTCGGCAGATGCTTGAATCTCCTTGCGGCGGGCCAGTTTTGCGTTCATTTGTTGTAACAGTGTCATGGAGTGCTCCTTTTGACGGGTATGGTTAGCCCCACCGGCCCGATTTGGCAGTGTTGCTGGTTGGTAAAAATTGGGTTGGTTAGTTAAAAATCTTTGAACAGTTCATCAGCGGCGGCGCGTGTCATGCCGCCATTTTGCTGACGAGCGGTTAGGCTTGCGAGTGTTGTTTCTAGCGGCTGTATGGCGTCGATCAGTCCAAAGCCTTCGGCCTCATAGGCGAACCACGAGCGACCGTCGGCCAGTGGTTTGAGTTCTTTTTCTGTGATGCCACGACCAGCAATGATGACGGCTAGGAATTCAGCATAGAGTTGATCTACTACGCGCTGCACTTCGGCCACTTGTGGCTCTGTGATGGGCACGCCTTCTAGGCCGGTTGATTTGTGTTCGCCGGTATCCACTTTGATGACTTTGATACCGGCGTTTTCGTACATTTCTGCACTATCCCAAAGGGCGGTGCGCACGCCTATGCTGCCGACGCTGTTCATGCGGTGGCTGGCGTAGATGGCGTTGGCTCCCACGGCTACGTGATAGCCTGCGCTGGCAAGGGTGCCTTCGATTTGCACAACGACGTTTTTGCTTTGTGCAGCGGCGGTGATTTCGTCGCCTAGTTCGTGCATTCCACGCACATCCCCACCCGGCGTGTCGGACATGATGACGATGTGATCAATACTTTCATCAAGCCGCGCCGCTTTAATCGCGGCACGCACGTGTGCTGAGCTGGCGACGTAGCTACTGGCATAGGGGTAGCTTTTGAGCATGATGCCGCGCAACGAGACGATGGCGATGTTGTCGCGCACGGTCACTGGCAGACCACTGCGCTCTGCGTCTTGCACTAACCCAGCTGAGTAGGCGCTAATTTCTTGCAGGCCACCTTCTTGATGGCTTTTGGCCGCTCGTTCTTGTGCTAGCAGGTGATCGAGCTTTGCCAGCGCTGGCAGCGCTAGGGTGTCGAGGGCTAGGAGGCCTGATAGTTCGATCATTCTGAGGTTCCTTTGGTTGTGTCTTTGCTTAAACCGGTGTTGCCGTTGGTTTTGGCGTATTCGAGGCTGGCCATGTTCATGGGTATAAATCGCTGCTCACCGAGGCCGTCTTCGAGTGGGTTCATTTCTTCAAATGCGCGCACTTCGTCGATGTTGTAGACGCCACGATCCAACATAGATTTGTAGAATGCTTCACGGGCTTTTAGGTCACCACGCAGCAAGGCCGACAAGTTGAGCTTGGTGTAGCGGTTGGTTTGGGTGCGAAATACTTTAAAGTTGTATTCCTGCTCCATTCGCGTTGCCCACGGCAATAGGCAATCAGTGACGTGTTCGATGTTTTGCGATTCGATGTTGTTGTTTGTGCTGCGCTCAAGCGACATCACTTTGTGAGGCTTGACGTTCATCCACCGGCAAATATCAATCACGCCGTTTTGGCGCGACTCAAGAAATTGGGCCTCACCTGGCGATACGCTGATTGCTTTGAATTTTTGCCCGGGTTCGAGTATTTCAACGCCGCCGTTTTTGCCACCGGCGTTGCTGTTGCGTTTTTGCCAGCCGCGCTTTAGATTTTTTGCCGCATCAGGACTCCAGCCTTCAGGTGCGGACCACTCATTCTCTGTTTCAATCACGCCACTTGGCATCGCGCCATTGCCGAAGAATCCCGCACCAAATTGTTCCATTGCAAGGCCAAGGCTTATGCTCTGTTTTGCGTATTGCAGCACGCTTAGACCACTGACGCCGTCGTATGTTGGGCCGCCGCGCAGGTGGATGACATCAGCGGCGTTTAGGACGGTGTTTGGCCCGTTGGTTTCGCTTATGTCGTAGATCAGGCGACCCTGACTGTCACGGTCTGGGTTAACGCGATCCCAGTCGATGTGCCATTGTGCAGCCGCTTCACCCGTGCGTAGGCGTTCAATTTCTGCTATGCCATTGCCTTGGGTAATGGCCGAGACCATGAGCGCAACGCGAAATTCAAACGAGTTGGTTTCGTCGTTGGCGGCGCGGTATAGCATGGCGTCGGTTGGGTGACCTTCAGCAATATTGCGACGGCCGTTTTTGGCTTCGTACGCGCGCCACGGCAGCATGGCGATGTTTTCTGAGATCAACCGCACACAGGCATAGTAAGCGCCGTAGGTCATTGCGCTGTCGCGATCTACGGGGATGCCTGCGACCGGACGACGAAATGACAAGCCAGAGAAGAAGCCGCCCAACCCGGTGCCGTCGGTGACGTTTTGTTCACCAGTTTGACGAGCATCAAAGTTGAGACCCGCGCCTAAGCCGTCAAAGATCATTCAGCACCGCCTTGTGTTTTTCCACGGGCCATGAGCAATCCCAGCAGCAACGTGAGCACGCCCACGGATAGCATTGCGCAACCACTGCCCAGCTCTTGATAGACGCCACCACCGATCAGACCTAGGGCGATCAGTAAAATGATGTCGAGCTTTGACAGCGGCAAGCGGATGTTGCTGAGGTTTAGTTTCATAGTTCACCTACAAATTTAATGACTGGCTCACGTGATTTATGAAATGCATTGAACGCCCACAAAATAGTGGCGTTCTTTTCTCTACGACGGCCCTTATCGTCAAAAAACATATCTGTGAAATAAATACGACCATCCTTAAATACACCCGCTCTACACGCATATGCCACCCGATCAACCATTTGGCGGTGACGTGCGCGCGGCGGCGCTTCAAATACTTTGAAACCCGCCGCTTCCACATTACGACATAACTGACCCTGCCAGCGATCTAAAGAGACAGAACAAATTTCCCCATAAGCGGCAATTTTTCCCAGTAGATCAGAGAGATAAACCGTTCCAAATGAATGAAACTCAGCTTCTACCTCAATGCTAATTTTACCGCTGTCATCGTCGACTATTACTGTGAGTTCATAACCACCACGACAAATGTCTATCGCTGCATATACGTTTGGCTTTGTCATAGTTCACCGTCTGCGTAGATTGATCGAGCCCGCTTTTTCTCGGGCATGAGTATTTGCACACCCAAGGCCATGATGGTCGCGGCTGCCGGGTCGATCTTTTCTTTGATTTTGGATTTATCGGGCTTTATGTCACCCGCCGGGCTGATGTCGGCAACTAGGTTGCCCATCGCCCAATACAATACTGGGTTGCTGTACTCAAACATGGTGTTGAGTACTCGAATCATTAGCTCTTTCATGGGCGCTGACATCGAGCCACAGCCTTGCCCGAATTCAATCATGGGCACGCCTTCGCCTAACATGTCGTTGACTAGCTGGTTTGAGTTCCAGCGGTCAAACGCGATGCCTTGCACGTTGAAGTATTCGCACGCGGTGCGGATGTCTTTTTTAATGTATTCGTAGTCTACGGTTTGCCCAGGCACTACTTGCAGGTGCCCAGTAACCACGAATTTCTCAAGCGATTTATCACCCTTGGCCAACCGACGATCAAGCGCCCCTTGCGGCAAATATGCCCTCACAAAGGTGCGGGTTTTGCCGTCGATGACGACCGTAAACGCCAGCGAGGTCATATCTTCAACACTGGATAGATCGAGTCCACCCCATGCCGTTTTGCCTTTGAATTCGTCGTTGCCCGACCATGGCGCTTGGTCGTCGTAGTCTGTTTCACAGAGCGCTAGGCGTTCCATGTTCATCCACTTGGCCTCACCGCGCAGGGCGATGTTGAGCTTTTTGGTCATGAATTCTATGCGTTCGGTCGGTATTTCTTGCGCCATGCGGCACTGTTCGCGCATGCCGTCTGGGTCTACCGACACACCCCAGTTGGGGTTTGCCTTCTTCCATTCCTCTTCATCGTCCCACTTTTCCGGGTCATCGACGGTGTAGATCATGGCGAAGTAGCTGTCGTCATCAATACTGCCTTCGAGCACCTTTGTCGCGTAGGCAAGCTGGTCAGCGTCAATGCCATCGGGTATAAAACCGGCAGTGGTGATAGCAATAATAAGTGGCTGCTTGCGAGCACCCAGCGCCGATTTAACCAACGACCAGATTTCATCATTCGGATGAGCATGCAGTTCGTCAATCAACCCAAAATGGACGTTCAGGCCATCCATACCCTTTGTGTCTTTTGACAGAGGCTTTAGACGACCATGGTTTTTATTAGAGCTAATTTGCCCATTAACGATTTTTGCCATCGCTTTGAGACTTGGGCTTTGCTCAACCATTTGCACAGCGGCATCGTAAACTTCTTTGGCTTGCTCTTTTTTAGTCGCAGCGCAGTAGACCCGAGGACCACCCTCAAGATCGCCAAACAATCCATAATTACCAAGAAATGCGCTTTTAGTTGACTTGCCATTTTTGCGCGGAACACGGTTATAGAAAACCCGAAACCGACGCGTGCCAGCGGCCCGCATCCAACCAAAAACATTAGCAATCTCAAAACACTGCCAAGGCCTAAGCTCAAGAACCTTGCCCATCCATTCGCCTTCATACTGGCGACAGTAACCAGAGAACCGAAAAACCCGCGCTGCGGCATTTTCATCGAAATACAAACCACGTGCGCCACCGGTTTCAAGATCGCGATACCAGCGATCAATAGCGAGCCGCGTTAATCTGCAAACCGGTATTTTCCCATCACGAACGTCGTCAGCGTACTGATACGCCATGTCGAGATATTTGCGCCCAAGATCAACCGATGGCACCGACTTAACAACGGCACTCACAAATCAAGCGAACCCTGATTAGGGTTTTCCAGTTTGATGGCTTGGCGAGCGCGCGGAGTCATACCCAATTGTTGCTCAAGTTTTCCTAGCTGCTCAGCGGCTTGCTTACGCAATACAGCTTCAACAGACATTTGACGCGCACCCGTGGCAAATTGCTGGATCGACGCAAGCCCGCGATTCTTTTGACACTCCTTGTTCCAGTGCTGCCAATCGCAGTACATCACAACGTAACGATGAAACACAGAGGTATCAATCTCAGACAGAATGCCCAGCTCAACAAGCTTGGCACCCATCGAGTCCCACAACGCAGACTCAGGTGCCTTCAAACCCTTAGGCTTATCAGGCAAACCAGCAGTCACGCCTTGGTATAAATCATCACTAGCAGCCGCACCCGCATCAGAGCCCGCGCTGGTTTGTGGTTTTTTGGACTCCAGCGGAACGACATTAGCGCGAATATTGCTCTCGCTCATAAGTCACCTCACTGATAAAAAAAATGCCCGATCAAATCATTGACCGAGCATAGACAGAGTGAGATTATCGCTACCCCCCCCCTAAAAATTAGAAATCTCACACGAACGATTACCTCTTCGTTCGCGGGAAAAAACGGGCTGAAGGAATTAGATACCCCCTACCCTTAGATATTCTCACCGATTTACTTTGACTAGCTCCGAACCTTCGCACCAATACGGTTGTGGCAGTCATGACACAATGCCCGCAGGTTGCTCCACTCCCAGAACAACTCAGGGTGCGTCTTAGCAGGTTTAATGTGATCGACTATCTGAGTCGGCCTAACCAAGCCATTAGTTTCACACTCAACACAACAAGGGTGACGCTTCTTAAATACAATGCTCAACTTCTTCCAGCGCTGAGTACCGTACAACGCATCAGACTCAGACCGACGCCGGTTATAATCCTTCTGACCCTCAAGCCGATCAGCATTAGCCACTGGCTTGTGTGCATCACAATAACCAGCCGATACCAACTCACCACAACCCGAATACCTGCAGAATGTCGGAGCCTTACGACCCACCTTTCATCACCCAGATAACCAACGCAATCAAGACAGCAACAGCAGCACCACTGACCGAGGACTGAAACGCCGACGCATGCCCTGTCTTTATCTCGACCTTACCGTCGCTAATCTCAAGCACTCGCACGCGATCCTCGCACTTCTCAATACGATCAAACGCACGCTTGATTGAATCATCATGTGTCGCCTGACGTTCTTCCAGACGAACTAAGCGGTCGAGCTTCTGATTGATTGCCCGCAACTCTCTCAAGTAATCTGACAACCCCGGATTTTCATCACCGCTCACTTGAACCTCTCAGTCGAATTACCTTTGGCTTTATCAAATGAGCGCATGCTACCAATGCCCAACATGCCAGACACAATCACCCACAGTGCATCAGTAGGCAGTACCGGCGGTGGTGTCACACCGTCAGGCACAACGCCCGACGCCTGCAACCACGCCCAACCCCACATCAACAGCGGGTACACAATGAACTGATAGGCCAACGCGAAAGCGCCAACCCAACCGATAGCAGGACGCCAACCAGCAACAAACACAGACTTATGCTGTGCTTCTGTTTTGTTTATATCGAGCTGACCCATAACCAAGCCAGCATCAATCTGCTTATCCTTGAGCGCTATCTTCAGGCGCTCTTCATCAGACGTGGTGAGATCATCAGCAATCGCGCCAATACTCTTAACCAGAGAGCCAATACCCAATAGGTTCATTGCGCCCCCTTCAACGTACGATTAATCCAACCCAACAGGAACTTACCCTGTGATCGGTCACGGTTAACGATGGCCGCATAGCGCGCCACCTTAGCCAACGAATAACGAGCAACAAACAAATCAACATCAAACGAATTAATCGCGCTCAATGTTTGCGGCCCAATCCAACCATCGGCATTAACACCAACCGACAACTGAGCCAGCTTAATAGCCGTGGCGTCACCCGCATTCACAGCAAAATCAAACAGAGACCCAGCTACCACATCAGAATCAATCTCTTGGCCGTTAATGCGATCCCAAAAGTTAGCCTGATAAAAGCGCTTAACCATCGCATGCAATCTCGCATCATCAGGGCCAACACTATCGATAACAGCCCAGCCATCCCAGCTACTGTGAAACTTGCGTGCAATCCCCGCAAACGTCATACCACCGCGATCATTAGCAACGGCATGCAGAACATAGCCACCTTCGTTCCGAATCATTGCATCGAATGCCGGTTCAAAGTACGCCATACAGCCTCACAATAAAAAATCCCCGACGAACGCCGGGGCAAGATGTAAACAACAGCGGAAAGAGCCCAGAAACGTACAACCAGAAACGCAAAAGGCCCAATCATTTCTGACTGAGCCTTTTCTCTGAGCGCGTAATCTGACGCTAGGTAGCATTTTCCTGAAAAGGGTCACGTTTGCAAGCACTAATTTTCAAACGTAAGCCCCGCAAAAAAATAACCTTTTAACTATCAATAACTTACGCCGCAATTTTTTTTCCTGCAATCAAGCCGAAATCAATCAAACCATCCCAAACCATGCAATACGTTTTGTCCTCCCATCGCTCAAACGTACTCTTGTGAACCTGCAAGCACCGACACCGCTCAACCTTAGTCAAACTCGCATTCGCCTCAAGCCACAGCCAAATCACCAAACGCCGCCCCTCTGGATATTCCTGAGACATCACCTGCAACACCGACTCAACCGCATCCACAGCAGGCGGCACCAATACCGACGAACCGAACTCACCCGCAGGCACCGACGACCACTGCGCAGACGCAAACCCACCACTGCCATTGCGTGACCACTCCCCCCACACTGACAAACACCCCTCAACCTCACGGCGTTGCTCACGATCTAAAACACGTTTAGTCATACGAAATCACCCCCAGCGTGATCAGAGCCTGAGTCAGCAGGCCGCTCCATCGAATCCATGCGCTGATACGCCCCGCGCCACGCCAGATAATCAACACCCCGCTCACCGTTTCGCACCTTGCCCGAAATCACCTCAACCTGCCCCGGTGTCTGTGTGTCCTCGTTGTAATACTCATCACGATAGAGAAACTGAATCACATCAGCGTCCTGCTCAATCGCCCCACTCATGCGCAAATCAGACATCTGAGGGCGCTTATTAGACCGCTTCTCACACTCCCGATTTACCTGACACAGCCCAATCACAGGACAACTCAACTCCTTAGCCAGCTTCTTTAACGCCCGCGACACCTGTGCAATTCGTTGAGGCTCATTCTCAGTCTTGAGCGTGCTCTCAACCAATCCAATATGATCAACCACCACCAAACTCAACGGCGTCTTACGATGCAAACGCTTAGCCCGCGCAACCAACTCACTAATCGGCAACGACCCCTCATCATCCAACCAGATACGATCAGACACCCCAGCCAAAGAAGTCACAGCCATCCCAAACTTACTAGCCTGCTCATCAAGCCCCAACACCTTGCCCGACTTAATCAAACCCAAATTTACCGAACCCGTCGCCGACGTCATACGCGCGGCCAGTTGCTTATTGGGCATTTCCAAGCTGAACATCACCGCATTTAATTTTTGCTCAATCGCCACATGCCGCAGAATATTAAGAATATAGGCCGTCTTTCCCATCCCAGGGCGCGCCGCAATCACCATGAAATCCCCAGGCTGCAAACCACCTAAGCGATAATCAACGTGCTGCCACCCCGTAGCCAACCCAGTAAAGCCACCACCCTCAAACGCAACCTCAACATCATCAACCATGGCCTTCAGCGCACCACCCAAAGGCTGCATCGTCAGCGCACGTTCTTCACGCTCAGTCGCCGTCAAAATTTGCTGCAATGCCGCCACACGGCTTGAGTGATCAGGAAATGACTCATCCTCAAGCAACGCCAACATATCCCGCGCCGCCTTGTGATAACCACGCTCAACCGAAAAATCACGCACCAAACACGCGTAGGCAGTCACGTTATCCACCGACGGCGTCAAATCGATCATACGAGACAAATACCCAGCACCACCGGCCAAATCCAACTCCCCTCGCTGCTCCAAACGTTCAGCAACAGTCACCACATCAGAAGGCGCTCGCTCATCAATCAGCGATGCAATAGCAAGAAACGCCAACACATGCCGACGATCAAAAAACATATCAGCCGCAAAACCCACTGCAACCACATCATCAAAAACCTGCTCATCAAGCATCAACGACCCAATCACCGACTGCTCAGCCTCAGCACTCCACAACTTACGCATAATCAGCCCTCGTATTTTTTATCTAAGGTTTTCAAGAAATTTTCCTTCTTCACCAACCAGCGCAAATCAAACCACTTGGTTTCATCAGACGTCAGCAACGGGCAACGAGTCGCGATATACACAAACAACTGCCGCCACCACAACAACCCAGACTCACGATCGTGATACAACGTCCGATTCTCAGCACTATGCTGAATACCCGCCGCCTGACGCCACCGACGGCCAAGATTCGTAGCCCCAACCCCCTGCGACCACAAAGCGCGCTTAGGCTGCTTACACATCGGCAATACCTCGGCCCACAAATCCAAAATCTCAGCATGAGGGCAATTGCCCAAACCACTCTGACCCACCCCCACCTGATCAACCGGTTGTAAATCCAAATCAACACCCGAGACGCCAGCGTCAGAAACCGAAGGTTTGGGACTCTCTACGTTAGTAGAGTTATTTATATTCTTGATCTCTTGATGTGTGTTGTTCATGGTGTGTTGTTCCTGCGTTGCTCCTACATCCAAAACCCCCGCCACAACTGGCTTGAGCTGTGTTGTTCCCGGTGTGTTGTTCCTGCGTTGCTCCTCATGCGGACGGACTGAAACCGCATGCGCCAAAGGCAACCTAAACACCAACCACTCAGCCCGCTCACCCGACCGCACCTGATCCAGCAACCCCGCACCAGACAGCCGCTTAATACACTCACGCACCGCCTGCTTAGAAATCGACACACGTGCAGCCGTACTGCCACGCGCACGATGCTCTTCTAGCAACTCAGCCATGCCCTTATAGCTCAACCGGCGCGCAACCCCGACAAGCCCCGTGGCCATATCCAAATGCGGCTTAATTCCCCGCAAATACAGCACCTGATCACGATGAGGCAAATACTCCAACGCCGCGTCTTCATCCTCATTAATCATCCAAAACCGACCAGTAAACTGACGGCTCATAGGTAATATCTCAGCCAAAGAAGCCTCCAAAAAACAAAAATTCCGCCGAAATTCGGCAAAATTAATCACCAGACCGAACAACCCCAGCCCGACTCAACAACTCCTGAAAAACAACATCCAATACCAAAGGCCGCCCACGCTTATCACAAAAATTGCAAGTCACACGGAAGTAATCCAATATTTCGGCCTCAGACATCGCAGAGGTAACACCAGATGGGTTTACAGGGCTGGAAACAGATTTCGTCACAATACCTCCGAGCAGTACGCTACAACGCAATAAAACAAGAACTAGAAATGAGCTTCAAAGACGGTGGCTACGAAACATACTTCGGAGTACCACCCAACACATTTGAAAGCTTCATAACCGCCGCAAACAAAGACCAATACCACCAAAACCACATACTGAAACACTACCCAGCCATGGCCCACAGATGATCAATCAGGCATACCCGCAGCGATACTCACCAACTTATTAATCTCAGTCGCCAACTCAGTACGCGACCGCTTGATGTCATTCATTTCAGAGACAGTCACACGACGATCACTAATCGCCCCCGCAATCGTCTGCGCTAAATCACTCACACGCTCAAGCGACTTACTCAACTGCTCAAACAAATCAACACCCTGAACCGGATCAACCCCAGGTACAAAAAAACCGCCCGCAATCTCAGCGACTGCATGGGCGGTATATTGAGCATTAGTCCACTCGAGCAACGACTCAAACTGACACAGGCTCATATCGTGGGTATCGCGTTTCGTATCACAGGTATAATTCAACACCGTTTGATGGTGCGACACCCCAATGATTGCCGGGGCCGACTTCATGCCTTGAGGCATACGTTTAATATCTTCACGAATCGCCTGACGTAACGACGTACCCGGCAAAACTCTTACACTAGCGAACTGATTCATCGCGTCTCACTCCAAATAATCAAAACGTTTTTAAGCCGCTGAGCTAGAGGCATCATTCACACTCACAGGCCGCTCACCGTACACATCAGGCCGCAGGTCGTAACGATCAATACCCGAACCCGCTTCAACAAGAAGGCGCTCCACATGCAAAACATGCTCAGCAGGAATGCGACCTTTCTTAGTCACCCAGTAGCCAACAACTTGTTGCTTCACGCCAAGAGAGCGACCCAAACCAGCCTGACCACCCAATTGAGCAGTCGCCTTTTCTGTAATCGATTCGATGGTGTCAGCCATATCAAACCTCCAATTAGTCAAACATTCACCGCAATAAAAACAGAATATTCTGTATTTAACAACAGATTTTTATGTTTGTTTGCATACAAAAAGATTTGTACCCTATCCAGCAAACAGGCGGTGGATTGATATGAGTGACTTTGGAACGCGGTTAAAAGCAGCGATTAGCGACGCTAAAACGACTCAAAAAGAACTTGCCGAAAAGATTGGAATCACACAGCAATCAGTTCAATACCTATGCTCTGGCAAAGCCAGATCAAGTAAAAACATCACACAGATTGCCAAAATATTAAACGTTACGCCCGAATGGCTAGAAACAGGCACGTTATCAATTAATGAGCCAATAACAACTTACAAAGACGAATACAGATTGCCACTATTTTCCATAAAAGAGCTGGACCGAGACCTGCCCGCATCAAAAAAAGTAAAGTGCCCTTTTGATTGCTCACTAGAAACATTTGCACTACTCATTGAAGGCGATCCAACCGCCGCCAATGCGATGCACCCGTCATACGGCCGAGCCTACCCTGTCGGATCAATAGTATTTGCCGACCCTACCCAGGCGAATGAGTGCAAAAACGGAGATATAGTTATCGCAGAACTGACCGACCGTCCAAACAAAGTGACGGCATTCAGGCAGCTATATCAAGAAGCCGGCAGCGAATTGCTATTACCGCTAAACCCACAATTCCCGCCGGTATTAGAACCGTTCAAAATAACAGCCAAAGTGATTGGAGCAATACTACCCTAACCACACTCAGAACAACGCCACCCACCGATCTTAGCGTTCAGAAGCTTCCAAACAACAATAACCAACAGCCATGCACCCACTGTCATTAAGATCAAAATCAAATGGACCAAGATCATAAAACCACTAGATTTAGTATTGTTGCGATAATGCTTAGTAATTTTTTTACACGTTCGGCACTTAATCATTTGCTCTTCAATAATTTTCACTACTTCATAACCTCACATAACTACAAAGCAGCCAGCTCATCTCGATATCGATCAAGATTACTACGCTCTGAATCCATCAGGTTTTTATATTTCTCAGATACCGCCTGCATTTCAGTACTGATTGAAGTTTCCCACTGCGCACCCGCCAAATTATTATTAGCCCGCGACTTCTTCGCCTTCAGCCCTGCCAACTCCTTCGACATGCTAGCCTGATACCGCTTTAACTTATTCTCTGAACGCTTAATATCACGATTCAATTGAGCACGGCGATTATCAGCCTTCATCTCCTTATAGTAATCACTATCAGTGGCCAAGCCCTGAGATTGCGCCGGAACAATCTCTCGCACCTCATACTCACGAACTTCAGACGTGACCGCACCTGAGCACGGCATCTCTTGAAAAGACTTTTTACCCGCACCGTCAGTGCATACATACAACTGACCGGCAAACGACAGCGATGGCAACAACGCCACCGAGACTAGAAAAGAACGCATAAAACCTCCTTATTTATCAGCAGTTTCAATACTACCGCCGAAACAAAACAAGAAAAAACAAAATTTACTGTTGACATAACAAAGGAATTTGTTCATAAATACAGAATATTCTGTTTATGTAGGGCAAATCACATGGCAACACAACAACCAAACACCGCAGACATCGTGATTCACCCAGCGGTATTCAACCGCCCTGACTTCATGGCCGTGCTCGACCAAATCGAAGACAACTGCCAAGGCCGAATCGTCACTGCCGACAGCAACATGCTGGAAATCAACCGCTTTGACGAACTCGACCCGGAGCCAGCCGCATGAGCCGATCTATCGACTACCGCACCGCCGCATGGCAACTCAACACCAGCCCCGTTGCGCTACTCAAAAAGCTGCGCAACGCAGGCGCGATCCACAGCCACGGCCCAGAGCGCAACCAGCCAAAGCCGGGGTACGGACACCTATTCGACACCGAACTAACTCAATACAAATGCGGCACACGGTGGAAGCCTCACCACACGCTACTCGTTCGCCCGGCAGGCCGTGACTACCTCACCGCCCTACTCGCTGGCGACACCAAGCGCATGAAAGCCCTGACGATATTCACGATAGACCGAGAATTTGCACACCAAAAAATCGCCGAAATTTCCGCGATGGTGAGCCACTAAATCACGCACCCGAGACGTGAAGCGGCAAGGAAGCCGCGAACCTAACAAACGACAACAGAGAAGCCACCCATGAACAATTTGCTCGCACTACCACATTTACCACCACCAACCATGCCAAGCCCGTTCAGCTATGAAGCATGGAAAAAGAACATCTCTGATCTTTCCCCTGCCTGCAAAAAATGTGAAAGCACCCGAAAACGACCATGCCCTGAATGCAACGGCATTGGCGAGACGGAATGCTGCGAGTGCGAACAAGAACGCAAGTGCGAAGACTGCAACGGCACAGGCGCAATAGATTGCAAATGCGTTGGCAACCTATCGCGCACCGCATACATCACTGCCATCACCAGCGACTACGAAAAACTTCTATTCATGCGCGGGCTGTCCATGCCAACACCCGAAATACGCCGTATCGCTTGGCAGAACGCAAACCACTAACCGCTGAGGAACACGACATGAGCACAACAGACCTACCGCTGGCAAACCACAAACCCGGTCGCGTATTCACCGCCCGCGAATTACAGCCCGACGAAATCATCACGCCCGATTGCAAACGCCTGATCGACGGCGACTTCATCGGCGTGTTCTCAACCGGCGTACCCGCGTCAGAATCAGCCGTCGCTGTATACAAATTCGTAGACGTCACCGCAGAGGGCCTATAACCATGACCACACAATCAATCACCACCGCTAAAGCCGCAGCCCACAGCGAAATCGAACAGCAAACCGCTGAGTTTTTAGCCCGTGGTAACAAAATTGACGAACTGCCCTACAGCCCAGACGGATACACCCCCACCAGTGAACTCGAAGCCGTGGTGAAAAAGAACTCCGCCGCCCGCGCCAAGGGCATGACAAACCGGAATTGGAAAAAACTGAACGACCAAGAAATGGCAGCCAAAGGCCTAACCAAAACCCCGAAAAAAGCGGGATGCAAAGCCGAAGGCAAGCGCAAGCACGCTGTCACTGTATGCAGCGAACCAGCCAGCCGCGAACGCGCTAAAAAATCAGGATTCAAGGACAAAGCCGCATGACGCCGAACTTCATCCCAATGCTAACCGTACTCATCATTGCCGCCGTTATCGGCTGCATCGGTGCCTAAATAAATAAGGAGCTCAAATGAACGACTTACTCATGCTGTTTTTTATCATCGCCCTAGCGATAGGCGCCCTAGTAGCAATTTTTCTAGGTGGCGCATACGTCATGGCAAAACGCTGCGCTGAAGTGCTTCAGGGCTGGCATACCGGAAGCGCACCAACCGCAATAACTTGTAATTACCCACGCTGCAACTGCCCGTTTGATATGGACCACCGAGAGCTATGCCTACGCGGTCGCCCACGCAAGACAGGAGCGCCAAAATGAACAACGCCATGGCTAAGCTTGCCGAAGCACTCAACATCGACCACGCGAAAATGCCGCGCGAACAAATGGCAGAAGCCGTGTGTGAAAAGGCGGTGTTAGAAATTTCCCAGTTAAAGGAAAAATTAAGCGCCACTAAAGATTATCTCAACCATCAAATGAAGAATATTAAAACCATGGTTGACAATGACCATACTCCGCATGAGCTTTTAGCAAGGGCCCACGCAATTAAATCAGCCGCCAACCTTGTATTAAAGTACGCAGAAGAAGCCCAAAGCGACACCGGGAAAGTTTATGTAATAGATGCCGACTGGATTGACGGCCTGAGCGAAATCATTGATGAGTCAGCCGCAGAAACTAACGGGATGGCCATCTAATGCACATCTACAACGCCACCATCGGACAAATGGGCCTACACCTACCCAACGCCCTGATCGTCGACAACTTCGCCGGTGGTGGCGGTGCATCAATGGGCCTAGAAATGGCATTCAATCGCCCGGTTGATATAGCAATCAATCACAACCCTGAAGCGATTTCCATGCACCAGGCGAACCACCCTGACACAGAGCACTACTGCGAATCAGTCTGGGACGTAGACCCAATAAAAGCCACCCACGGCCTACCGGTTGAATGGGCGCATTTTTCGCCAGACTGCACACACCACAGCAAAGCCCGTGGCGGAAAACCGAAAAAGAAAGAAATTCGTGGCCTTGCTTGGATCGTCATCAAGTGGGCAATACTCAAACGCCCCGAAAAAATCAGCCTCGAAAACGTCGAAGAATTTAAAACATGGGGGCCACTGAATGAAGAAGGCCATCCAATCAAAGAACGCGCCGGTGAAACCTTCGACGCCTTTATTTTAATGCTCACCACCGGCATTAAAAAATCACACCCCGCCGCAAAAGAGCTATGCGAATTTTTACCCGCTGGCTTTGATATAACAGCAGTATTTAAAGGGCTTGGTTATAACGTAGATTTCAAAGAATTACGCGCCTGCGACTACGGCATACCAACCACTAGAAAACGTTTTTTCATGGTTGCCCGCTGCGATGGCGACCAAGTGCAGTGGCCAAAACCTACTCACGGCGACGGCTTACTCCCGTACAAAACCGCAGCCGACTGCATTGACTGGTCGATACCCTGCCCGTCGATATTTACTCGCAAAAAACCGCTAGTAGAAAACACCATGAAGCGCATTGCACGCGGCATGAAACGCTTCGTTATCGATGCAGAAAACCCGTATTTAATCGACAACAACAAAGTGACCTTCATCACCGAACACGCCAACGCCAGCAACCAACGAAACATGCCAGGTGACGAACCCCTGCGCACAATATGCGCAGGCGTAAAAGGCGGGCACTTTGCATTAGTTACCGCATTTCTCGTTAAACACTATGGCGGCAACTACACCGGCGCAGGCATCGACATGCGCGCCCCACTCGACACGATAACAACAACCGATCATCACGCCTTAGTGTCAGCATTCTTAGTTAAATATTACGGCAACGACAAAGACGGCTGCGACATAAACCAGCCCCTACACACCATCACAACCAATGATCGATTTGGATTAGTACTCGTAAAAATAAACGGCGAGACCTATCAGATAATCGACATCGGAATGCGCATGCTGACAGCCCACGAGCTGTACATCGCTCAAGGATTCCTAGAGGGATACATCCACGACCGCACCGCTGACGGAAAGCCACTCTCTAAAACCGCACAAGTGCGAATGGTTGGCAACTCAGTACCACCGGGATTAATAGCCGCCATTGCCAAAGCCAACACTGAACAACAACAGAAAAACCGGAGAGCAGCGTGAAGCAAATATACCTATGCCATAAGTGCTGTGAATTACTCGAACTAACATCCAATGAGATTGGTGTAAATGAAGCGGGGCGAAAAAACTGTTACGGATGTGGATGCAATCAAGATTGGAGCCTTCACGTTGAAGATCAAGAAAAAATCGACCCATTGATTGCAGAACTGAATGCAAAAACTGCAGGGAAATAACCCTTGGTAGCGGAGGCGAAGCGCCAGCGCCGTCCTGCTGCCTACCTTTGTTATGCGCTGGCGGAGATAGAAACCATGAAAGACCAAGATGCTGAAAAAGAAATTGTTGAGAAAGGTTTAAATGCACCTCGCGTAACTCTGGAAGGATTACATAAAAAAATTACAGATGTGGAAATTGTCAAGCATGTAACAAAAACTGGTCAGACTTTGCGCTGGGCGGTACTGACAATGGAAAACGGTTTTGCTGTCGTTGGTAAACCCTCCTGTAGTGTTTCACCAGAAAATGATAACGCAGAGCTTGGTGAAAAAATTGCGATTGACAACTCGCAATGCCAAGTCTGGGAGTTGGAGGGCTACGCACTGAAACAAAAACTCCACGACGCTAAAAGTTAACAATCAGCGCCGCCAGTACGGGGCGCATAACCCTAGTTTTAATGGGCGGAGCTTTAGCGACGTCCGAATTGAATTATTTGTTATTGCTCGGGAGGGTTAATTATGAAATATACAGAATGTAAACACGGGAACAAAAGCACCAGTTGCTTGGAGTGCGTAATTGAATTTGAAAATGCACTTAAGAATGCACATAAAAAATCAGAACAGATAAATAAAATAGAACGACAGGCAGTAATCGAATCACAGTACCGCGCACGTGCAAATAAACGGCGATGGTGAGCAATAACCCCAGTTTTAATTGGGCAACGAGGGAGCGCCAGCGAGTAAGGCGCTCCATTTTTAAATGTTTGTTATGTGTATTTCTGGAGCTAGGAAATGGACGAATACCCAAAGTTTGAGCGGCGAAAAGGAGAAGGCGTGACGATGCTTGTTAGAAGCTATAACGAATTCGGAGAGGAGCTTTTTAATAGACATCATTACAGTGAAGCTACAGCAGAGAGAATTCTGGCTGAGCTAAATGAAGCTATAAAAAAGAAAGACACATAACACCAATTTTAACGGGCTGGAGCGCTAGCGACAGTCCAATTTTAAATGTTTGTTATTGCTCTGGAGGGCAACGAAATGGCAGAACTTATTAGAATCGAAGGTGAAGGCGGCACTAAAATATATTCTGGAGCAGCAACAACAAAAGCAGAGGCGAAGGAGCGTTATATCAATCAGACCGGCTATCCAGCTGATGGCGTTGATATATTCAAGTTTGACGAGTGCGACTGGGTCGAGTTACGCAACTTCGCCAGAGTTGGCAACGAGTAGCAATAACCCAGAGCTTTGCTGTGTGAGCCACAGCGAACATCTGACAAAAGTGAATTGTTATTTCACGAACTAGGGTTCTGACATGAAAGTAATGAGCTACGGAGCGGGAACAAATAGCGCTGCTATGTTGGTAGGATTTAAGCAGCGCGGAATAAAGCCTGACGTAATTTTATTTGCTGACACAGGCGGCGAGAAGCCGGAAACATACGAGCATTTGAAAATAATGAAGCGCTGGTGTCTAGATAACGGATTTCCGGAAATATCTATATGTAGAGAAAAGCAAACATTAGAATCTGACTGCTTAAATCGTAAGGCATTGCCGGGGTTGGCATACGGTTTCAAAAGTTGCAGCGAGCACTACAAAATCAGACCACAAAAGCGCTGGCTTAAAGCCAACGGAATTAAAGCAGAATTGTTTTACGTTGGCATAGATGCTGGCGAATCACACAGAATTAAAGACGATCCAAGCACTGAGTATCCATTGATAAGCTGGGGATGGGGCCGTAAAGAATGTATTGATGCAATTGAAAAAGAAGGATTGCCGTTGCCGGGGAAAAGCAGTTGTTTTTTTTGCCCTGCAATGAAAGCCGGAGAAATTCGCGCTCTCAGCGTGCAGCATCCAGAATTAATGGATCGTGCTTTAAAAATAGAAAAAAATGCAAATTTAACAGTGGCGACGGGGCTTGGGAGGTCATTTAGCTGGAGTAGCGTTATCGCAACAGATGATATGTTCCCTGAGCTTTACAACAGTACGGAGATTGCTTGCGGCTGCTATGACGGCTAACGAGTGAAATAACGCTGAGCACGCGGGCCGAAGGTCCCGCGCTGTGAATGTGTTATTGAATGAATTTAACTGAGATTTAAATATGAAAAAACATCAAAAAAAATCACGAAAAGCCCGCGCCGCCCGAATTGAGCAACGCAACCGTGACTCCGTAAAAGCCACCACTTTTTACATGCACGGCACAATGATGTCCGCACTAGGCGCTGAAGTCGGCAACCCAAAACACCACATCAGTACCGCCCAAGCCATTAAGATATTAAATCGAAAAAACACGTGGTCAATCATGCTACTCGTATTTCTCGATACCGGTTTTGAATGCGGCACAAAAATCGAGTTGCATACTATCGACGTACCGCAAACCCGCGCCGCCATCAATCAAAAAATAGACGATATGCACTGGCATTTTGTCGAGCAACAAAACCTCAATCACGTATGCAGCAGTGGCTTCTTTCTAGTGCCAGACCACCGCGTTGATCTCGAAAAAATCCAACGTGACATCATCACATTATTCACAGCACACAAACCGTGGGATCGAGATCACACAGCGAATGCAACATTAATCAGACAGCTCGAACGAGCACTAGAAGCAGCGTAACAGGTAACAACAATGGCCAGTTATTTTTTATCAGACGCAGACATGACAGCACTTACCGGCAAACGACAGAAAGCCGCCCGCATCGCTGCGCTTAATAACATGCACATTGCATACATCTCAGCTGCCGACGGCAGCCCCCTCGTGCCCTGCTCTATAATCGATACAATGGCCGGAATCGAATCAGCAAAAATCGCAGAAGAATCAATACAAGACGACGGTTTCAACCTCGCATAAAAAAAACAGCACACAACACCCGCAGGCCCAACAATGACACCACGCAAGCGCAAATCAACCGCCGACAACTGGCTACCGTCCCGAGTCTATCGCGGCAAATCGTCCTACGAATATCGCCCCAAGGGTGGCAAATGCCAGGTGCTCGCTAAACTACAACGCGACCCAGCGGGAAACATCGTCGAACCCGTCGAACTACGCCGCGCAGTGATGGACGCCTACGACCGCGCCGTCATCGAAGCCCGCCCCGCCAAAGACGTGAACTACTGGCTCAACAAATTCATGGTGTCAGATAAATTCATTAGCCTCAGCCGTCTCACGCAAGAAGACTACCGCCGCTACATCGAAGTGATCGTCGATCCAAGCAACCCAGCCAGCAAAGCGACCCACAACGGCATACGCCACGTATTCGGAGCAATGACCCCTACTAACGTCAAACCGACGCACATACGTCGCTATATGGACTACTGGAACACCCCGCAAACCGTCACTCAGGCATCTGGCCGCATACTCGATGGCAAAGCCAAGCCAACCACCGCAAATCGACACCTGAGCTGCCTACAGGCGTTTTTCAAATGGCTGCGCCAATATCTCACCGGCATGGAGCAAAACCCCGCTGACGGCCTGATAAAATTCCCAGAGACCGCCCGCCAGGTATACATCACCGACGATCAATACCTCCAAATGCTCGAAGCATCACTCAACAGCACCACGCCGTGGTTTTTCTCGCTCCTCGAAATCGCCTACCTTGGCGGCCTGCGCCGTAACGAAGTATGCAAACTGAACCTCGAAGACATCATCATCGAAGACGGCATCCACTATCTGCGCATCATCCGCAGCAAAGGCTCAAAAGGCGAACTGATCGAAATCACCGACCGCTTGCAAACCGCCATCGATACCGCCATCAGCTTATATCCAGCAGGAAAGATCGAACCGATACGCGAGCGCCCCATCATACGCAACACCCGTGGCGACCGAATCAGCAAATCAGCACTACAAAAAGCACTCACCAACGTCAAAACCGCCACCGGCATCACAGACGTGACATTGCATGACATGAAGAAAAAAGCCGGAACAGACGGCAAAGACCTTGGCCACAAAACCAAACGCATGGCCGAGCTGTATAATCTCAAACTGAAAAAAGGCACCGCGACCCGGTGAATAGAATAACCTTAGACTAACTGGCTTGTATGATAAGCCAGTGAACATTTCAAATATTTGGATGAGCGACAATGGAAGAACAAGAACAAACCAACGAAACAACAACCCCTACTGAGCCTGTTATTCTGTTCTTCGTCTTTGGTGGTTCTCATTATTACGCGTCCGGGGGCGCTTGGGACTTATTAGCCAAGACTGACGACATAGAAGAAGCCACAAAAAAAGCAGAAAGCTTTATAGGCAAGTATGCGGTTTTTGAAATTGCAGATTGGAGTGATGATAGAGAAGATGATTCAGGCTTTGAAATAGAGTGGACTCACGTAGTGAATGCACAAGACGGAAGCATTGTTGCTGAGTTTGGCGGTCATCCCTTTGGCGGCGGACAACCAGTATTGCAGATCAGAGAAAAATAACCCCGCCGCTTATTGTCGCGAGGATACGAGAAACTAATTACAGCGCATTGCTATGCGTAGGGCGGGAAAGATGGGTATTGGATTTACAATCACAGGTTTGATGTTTTGCGTAGCTGGCTTGATTGCCAGTCTCAGCCGTAGCAACCATTGGGTAGTGTATATCTGTGTCGGGATGATGTTCGCAGCCACTGGAAATGTAATCGCATAACACTGAGGATGAGTGCGGAACGTCCCACACTCTGACGTGTTATTTTTCAAGGCTGAGCTTTAATACTGTACAAAGTTACATGCTGTATATTCGGAATAAGATATTCCGAAAGCGGGTTTCGTTAGCAGACACTTACTAGGAAAGGCTTGTAGCAATGGGGTGGCCGACGGGGATCGAACCCGCGACAACAGGAATCACAATCCTGGACTC